>Ga0256407_10000621_pt1 | contig 81651 bp, 63 predicted proteins | sample RumenRJG_04DNA_FD_193489 | JGI IMG/M metagenome (GOLD analysis project Ga0256407, IMG submission 193489) | Bovine rumen microbial communities from Lethbridge, Alberta, Canada - RJG_04 | ecosystem: Host-associated > Mammals > Digestive system > Stomach > Rumen | place: Canada: Alberta... | reverse complement strand
TACGAAGGCGTTAACGTTGAAGCAATGCGATATAACTGCGGAAAATTCCTTGCCCGCCGCGACAAAGACGCAAATATTCATCCTGACTGCGCAGCCGGCGTTCCTGATTCTGGAACTGCACATGCCGTAGGCTACGCAAATGAAGCTGGAATTCCGTTTACACGGCCGTTCATTAAATATACACCTACATGGCCACGTTCGTTTATGCCTACAAACCAGGAACAGCGCAACCTTATTGCCCACATGAAGCTTATTCCTGTTCAGCAGCTTATTAAGGACAAGAGCATCCTTCTTATTGACGATTCTATAGTACGCGGAACTCAGCTTAGGGAAACTACAGACTTCCTCTATGAATCAGGAGCAAAGGAAGTTCATGTACGCCCTGCCTGCCCGCCAATTATGTTCGGCTGTAAATACCTTAACTTCAGCCGCTCAAAGTCAGAAATGGATTTGATTGCACGCCGCGTTGTACGCCAGTTTGAAGGCGATAACGTAAGCTCTGAAACTCTTGCAAAATACTGTGATCCGGATACTCCTGAATACGAAAAAATGCAGGAAGAAATCAGGAAGCAGCTGCACTTTACTACCCTGCGCTTCCACCGTCTTGATGACATGCTGGATTCTACAGGTCTTGATCACTGCAAGCTCTGTACATACTGCTGGAACGGCAAAGAATAGACGGATAATAAATAAAAACTACGGTCATTTTGAGAGCCTCAATGGCCGGGAAAATACGTCGAGTCAAGGCACGCTTACGCTTAAAGCCTTGACTTCGCCGTTTTAAGGGGTTGTATTAACCCCTTAATAAAAAAAGGAAACCGAACAGGTTTCCTTTTTTTTGCAGTAAATCAGATTTAACGGGTATCGCTACCCTAAAAGTAAACCCGTCATACTATGCTGACGGGTTCAAAAGATATTCAGATTAAATTAGAATTCTTTCTTTTCAGCCTTGCGCTTTTTGTTCAAAAGCTTTCTTTCAAGGGTTGTTTTCTTCTGGTGAAGAGTTGCAGAAGGTTTAACAAAATATTCACGCTTTTTGAATTCGCGAATGATACCTTCTTTTTCAACCATACGCTTAAAACGTTTGATTGCTTTCTCAAGGTTCTCTGAGTCATCAACTAAGATTGTTGCCATGTGTATGTCACCTCCTTTTTCCGGTGATTCCGTCGTTCAAGGATACTAAATTTCACAACTTATATCAAGAGGTACAAGCTCGTTAAAGCGAAGATAATACAGAAAACATGAAATTTTTCCCGGATGCGGAACAATATCCTTCATGGCTTCCATATAACATTTCTGCTGCTCAATATGTTCGGACGGAATTCTGTTCCGGTCGGTTTTGTAGTCCACTATTACGTAATCACCAGCTTCTGTTTCGTAAATCAGGTCGACAGAACCCCTGAAAAGCGCATTTTCGTAGAACATTTTAAACTCGTATTCAGCCTTGGCAAGGCGTCCGGCAGCACGGGCACTTAAAAATTCCCTAAAAGCGGGTGTTTCTTTAAATTGTATGCACATTTTTATACATATTGAGATAATTTCTTGCCTATCCTGTCTGTTAAGACTGCCAAAATACTTCTTTTCCGGAACCGGCTGGTACTGCATAATGTCTACGCCGGAAGCCATCCTGAATAGATAGTCATGTACCAGGGTACCAAAATCCGTAGCCGAAAAGCCGGAATTACGCAGTTCTTCCTGATTTTCTGAATTATGCTTAAATTCTTCGTCTGAGTCAGGGGCACTGCCGTACTTTCTGAGGATTGCAGAAAGATTTTCGTACTGGTCAGGAGCCAAAGATACAGGTTCTTCCCCTGCACCGGCCTTTTCTGCTGATTTTTCCATATACAGCTTGCTCGGCTGCTTGTGTTCCAGCCCGTGGCAGGCAGGATCGGCCGGCTGTATGCGTAGTGAATTAGCTTCAAAAGTTGAAAGAATTTTAGCACGTAGGGAATCAGTTTTATCATCAGATTTTGGAAGGTCTGCGTAGCGCACCGGCTGAATTCCCTGATAGTCAAATGCTGCTCCCGGCACATAAACCGGCAAACTAAGCGCATAATCAGGCTTTGCGAACGCATCCGGGTAAGAGGCTTCTATCATGCTGTGAATCAAACGGAATTCCTTTGAAGATGAGTCGCTACTGTCAATCCGTCCTATTATATACACGTCTTTTATAGCGCGCGTAATGGCAACATAGATAAGGCGACGGAATTCGGCAAGTTCCTTCAAGTTTTCAAGTTCCTTTGACTTGAGTTTAAAATAATTGTCACTTCCGTCTGTAGGTTTTACGGAAACTCCGGAATCTTCAAAGAACAGATACGGAGACATGGAATTTTTATTCCTGATGTTTACGCAACCACAGATATAAACGTGTTCAAACTGAAGTCCCTTGCTCTTGAAAATCGTCATAATCTGAACGGCGGAATTGCGTTCAAGCGGATAGGAAATGCTTCCCGTGTCAATTTCAGAATCAGAACCTTTCAAAGACGATTTTTTAAGGCGTTCCAGCTCATCGATGAACCACGAAAGATTCTTTCCTGCTTCATCGGAAGTGCGCGCCAGTTCAAAAATCATGTCAAAATGTTCTGCACACAGCTTTGCATGCTCAGAAAGCATGGTTTCATATCTGTATCCGCGCGCATTCCACAGGTCAGAAAGCGTTTCCGTAAGTTCCTGACTAAGCACCTGCTTTCTGGATTCTTCGTAAAAAGCGCGGGCAGACAGGAACCTGCTGAATTCTGCCGGTTCCAGAAGTGTGCTTAAGCGTTCATCTCCGGCGCGGATGAACGGGTCAAATACAAAATTCTGCCCGGAAGCAAAATCTGCGACCGGTTCTGCAATGCAGGAAAGAATCTTTTCTGCGGAGTCCTGGGTAAGGCCGGCAAGCGGAGAACACAGGAATGCGGTGAAGGCGTTTACATCAGAAGGATAAACGCAGGCCCGGAGGAAATTATAGATATCGTTTACAATACCCTCTTCAAAAATATTCTTAAACTGATCAACCTGGAACGGAATATTAAAAAGCCCCAGATATTTTGTAATAAGACTGCGCTTGCTTCTGGATTTATCGAGGATTGCAAATTTATTCCAAGGCCACTCTGCCTTTGGAATATCCTTGAATTCTTTCTGGGCAGTTTTATAGATCGATTCAGCAATAAAATAGGCTTCCTGCTCTGCCTTTGGAATATAATCCAGTGCCGTTTCCGGGTCATCGGCCAACAGGTTTTCGTTTACAATGCGTACATGAACCGGAACGTTTTCTTTTGTAAGTTCAGGAAGTTCCACTCCGTTCTTCAAAGCTTTTTCTTTATAATGCGCTTCATAATCATCCTTTGTATTTCCTGCACCCTGAATAAAAATTCCGCGGTCATTTTCAAAGAATGCGTTAAAAGCGCTTATCAGTTCAGGCGTTGAACGGTAGTTGTAGTTCATGAAAACCTGTTTATTTTCTGACGTAAGGCTGTTGAATACAGAAACATCCGCATTGCGGAATTTATAGATGGACTGCTTTTCGTCACCTACAAAGAACAGTTTGTCCGGCTCGCGGCAGGAAGCAATCATGTCATGCAATGCAGAGGGATTTAATCTGTCATACTGAATTGAGCAGGTACCGTCCGCAGATTCAAATTCACCCTTCTTTAAAGAAAGAAGATACAGCAGATCGCGGTTTTTTGCGTTGTTGTCCTGGAATTCGTCAATCATGATTTTTTTGTATGAATTCTTTTCGTTATTGCGGATATCTTCGTTTTCTACAAGGACTTTTAGCGCAAGTTCGGTAACATCGTAGAATGTGAGGGAGCCGGTTTCCCGTTTTGAAGCATTTACTTCATCCAGGAATTTATCAAGCAGCTCCATGAGTGAAACCTGCTTTTCGTATGTATTAAAGAAGTACGAAAAAGCCCGGAAGTAGACAGAATACTGTTCTTTAAGAGGCTTCATAAGGTCTCTTGCTGCTTTTATATATCCTTTCTTTGGAATCTTTGTTAAGATGTCGAAAAAATCAGACATGTAATTGCAGGTGGAACTTATTTTTTCGGGATTTGAGTCAAAATCTTCGTATAAAAGTGGCTCGTACAGCGAATTAAAATCAAGACCCTTCTGAATAAACTCTGTCATTTTTGCCGTCCAGAGCGCCTTTTCCGTAGTCATCTTGGTTTTTCCAGATTCAACGGCATTCTGAATTTCATTAAGCAGGTCACAGAAAGACATGTTTCCGCCGGCATGGAAAGTCTGATTCCATCCCTCTACTATCTGCCTTTTCTGCTCCTGGAACTGTTCCATAAAATAGCCGGAATCAGTTGCGGCGGAAGTATGCTTTATAACCGCATCAGCAAGAAGGTTTTCTGCAAAATCCTGAATTTTACCTGCATCAGAAAATTCCTGAACGCACGGGCTGTCTATGTACTTTAAGGCAAAAGAAAATGCCCTTTCTTTTGTGTCTTTTTCGCCGTCTCCTGTTCCGGCAGAAAAGTCCGGACGTATGCCGTAGCGATTTGCACACTGGCGGACGATGCCTGCACAGTACGAATCCAAAGTCTGTATGTGAACGTTCGTAAAATCATCAAGGGCGGCAGCGGCAAGCTTTTTCTTGTCTTCGGTAAGGTCTTCTTCTGCAAGACGGAATTCCTGAATCTGCTCAGCAGTTGGATTTGGAACGCGTCTTTTTTTTGCAAAGAAATCTAAAAGTTCTGCGTCTGTTTTAGGCTTGTATTCTGCAAAATATTTAAGCGTACTGTAAATTCGCTGGTACATTTCTGAAGCAGCTTTATCTGTAAAAGTAAGCGTAAGGATTTCTGAAGCCTTTATTCCCTTTGAGATTACAAGCCACGCAAAACGGGTTGCAAGAACCTGAGTTTTTCCTGAACCGGCGCCGGCTGCAATTACGGCATTATCTGTAGTAAAGCAGACTTCCCTTTGCGAGGAATCAAGGGCGCGTTCTATTACATCAAGGTAAGCATAGTTTTTCATTATTCGTTCCTCCCGGCTGGAATCTGTTTTCCTGCAACTGAATAAAGTGTACGGCAGATTGGGCTAAAGGTGCAGCCGGTACAGTCTTTGTGAGGTTTTACGTTCATCCTTTCTTTGTTTGAAGCATAGGAATGCGGCGTAAAATCCGGATTTTTTGAAGATACAATTGAATTAAAGAGCGCGGCATATTCATCACAGGTTTTTACCGCAGGCTCAAATACAGTATAGTCATGAGACGGCTTTGGAATTCCTTTTGAATTTGTAAGGTTTATCTGATACTTGTCAAAAACCATGCGCTTTCCAAGATCATTAACGGCATAAAAATATGCGGCTGCAATTTCGTTTTTGCAGTCCTGACTTAAAAGCCGGCAGTAAAGCGCCATCTGAAAATCTGCAAGGGTGCCGTAAACAGGATCAGGCATAAAATCCTCTTCTGCAGGAATTGAAGCTTTGCTGTTTTTGTAATCCAGAAGCACATACTGCTTTGTATCCGGAGTCTTTACAACAAAGTCAATTTTTCCGTAATAGGCATAATCTTTCTGTAGAGCACAGAACGTTCCTTCGGCAGAACAGACCGTACACCCTCCTATTCCATTTATATCTTCCGGGGTTTCTGGATTGTCTTCTTCATCATATTTTAAAAGAAGGACTTTTAAAAAGCGGAATATTCTGTCGGCCGTCTTTTTCTGCTGGTTGCACAGAGTTTTTATTACAAGCGGACTATCAGAAAAACTGTTGCTTCTGCTGTAAATTGCGTCATAAACCAAACTTCTTTGGTTTTCTAAACCATAAAGGAGAGCGACAACTTTATCTGTTTCTTCTATATAGTTATTCAAAAGTTCCGGATTTGAATCTTTTACATAGAACTTTTCTGTTTCCGGATCGTAAAACGGAAGCGGCTTATCCATGTATTCGTTCATGAAAAGTTCAAGAATCTTGTGATGCAGATTCCCCATGTCATAGGACTGCATTAAGTCTGTATCAAGAGTGTCTGCACGCAGTTTTAAAAGCTGGGAAAGAACCCATTTTCTTGGACAGGGGAAGAATTTTTCCATGTCGCCACGCGCAGAAATTTTTATAAGGGATTCTGCTCCGGCCGGAATTTCTATACCTTTCTTTTTAAGCGATTCGTTGCGGGAGGCAACAAGAACATTCTGAATACGCTCCGCAAGCGCTTTTCCTGCGGTGTAGTCCGGTTCCGGAGAAAGCGCGGAAGCTTTCCACGCGGTAAGCTGCTCCAGCTGCGTACCGGTAAGACCGCAGCTGCCTTCTGCGCCGGATTCAAGCCATTTGCGTTCTGCAAGAATAAAATCGTCGCCGTCGTAGTCCGGTACGTTTTCCTGAATGCGCAGGGCACTGTGCGGAATTGCAAAACCGCTGAACGATTCTTCGCTTGCGGAAAAGTGGACAAAATTTTCAGGAACGCCTTCTGAAGGCTTTGCATACAGCCGGATTATTGTCCCTGTTGCGTTGTAAAGGGTGTCTTCTTCTGAAAGTTTAAGTTTGCGGCGTTTTTCTGCATTCAAAAAGGAAAGCGGCTTGTACGGAACTTCAAGGTTTTTCTGAGATCCGTCAATTACAAACTGATATTTAAAATATGCTCCGGCCGTAACCTTATAAGGAACAACAGAAACCCCCTGCTCTTCTGCCTGAAGCGTATATTTTTTTGAATCCAGAAGTTCAAGATAAAACTGGAATGGCGAAGAAACCTTTAGGCCGGCCGTGCTGTAAGTCTGTTCAAGTTCTATAAGTTCTTCCAGGTGCGTAATGCAACGGCTTAAAATCTTATCTGCAAAAGAGGTATAGTCCGAATCATCTATAAAATGTTCCTTAAAGTTAAACCAGGCATCGCGAATAGAAGCGAAAGATACGTTTTCTGAAGAAAAAAAGCGGTTCACATCATTTTTAAGCTTTCTGTAAAACTTAAGGAGGACTTTATTTACGGCATAAGTTTTGCCAAGCGCTTCTTCCCAAATGTCTACACTGCTCCAGATGCCGTTTTCGTCTTGCTGTTCATACGGACAAATACAGCGCATGCGGTTTCCTTCGCGAATAAGGTCTTCCTTTAATTCCTTTAGGTCGAAATTTTCGTATTTATCCGGACCGCCGGCTTCCTTCATATTAAGGGAAACAGTTTTTTTCCAAGGAATTGTTTCATCCAGAAGAAGAGTGCGTAAATCATCATATGCAAAGCCCGAAGCATGACAGTCAGAAATTTCGCGGAAAATCCGGCCGGCATTGTTACGAGTAAGCGAAATGCCTGCCCTAAAAACATAAGGTATACCGTACTGTTTGAATTCCCTGCGTATATACGGCCTGTAAAGATCTAGATCCGGCACGCTGAGTGCAATTTCCGTCCAGTCAGCTTTTCCTTCCTTTACAAGAGCAATTATCCTGAGCATTGTCTGCCTGAGCTCGCGGCGCGCATCTTTATAAAAGTAAAGTTCAGGGCCGGGAACATCTTCCGGCATTAAAAGAGCCGTTACATTTGGAGCATTGGCAAAAATTTCATCAAAATTGCTGAAGTCCGCAAGCTGTTCAGGGTACAAAATATAGAACTTACGGGATGAATCACTGAATTCAACTTTTTCAATCCATGAAGGCTCAAAAAGCGCATTATCTTCTAGAAACTGGCTGTAAAGCTCGTAAACTTTCTGGTAATCGCGGTCTTCGTCATCAAGCTGACCATAAGTAGAACGGTTATCGTCCATACGCTTTTTCCACAAATGAAGCGACGGAAGATTTTTTTCCAGCCAGCCCGCAAAAGAAAACGCAGAGGAAGCATATTCCGGCTTGATTATCTTTGAAAGAAACGCATTTTCAGAATTTTTCTGGATAAGATCATACACGAACATCTTCCTAAGAAGCGAAGGAACTGCCATAGCCCCTTTCTTGTCCGCAGACATAAAGCTTCCCTTAAACTGATCCCATGCAATAAACCTGTCCAGCGCAACCGACTTTACTCCTGTATGCCCGCCCGTTACGGCCCATTCCGCCCAGGACTGCGCCACAATATCAGTCGGAAAAACAAATACCGCAGCCCTGTCTCCTATGTTTTCCTTAATAAAATCCGGGATCGAATATAAGTATTTTTTATTCATTAAATCCACATCCTAAAAAATGATATTTAGATTATAGCATATAAAAGTGACAATGAACGACATTGGGAAGAAATTAGTATTTGTTTTTTTAAGGTAAGTGCTTTGTTAACATCTGATTTATAGAACTTTCCAGTGTCCGCCTTTATTTCCGTTTCCGTCGCTGCGGTTATTGTTTCTATTTTTCATCTATTTCCAGGTTTCCCAAGTCTTCTGTGCCAGCCCCACAGTTGCAGCATTTTTCCCGTTCCTGCAAACCGGCTGCTTCATAAGCTTGAGCTGATTTTCGAAGAGTTTGTCAGCCTTTTCGCTGTCATCAAGATAAGCGATGCTTGCATAGTCTTTTGATTTTTTATCAATTAATGCATCTATGGCAGCATCTCTGCTTCCATATTCTCTTGTAAGTGCATCTATAACACTGTCAAACTCGCCACGGCTCATGCCAGGTTTATGCTGCTCAGAAACCTGGCAAACGGACGAGTCAAGGCCTTGAGCGGAGCGTGCCTTGACCGGACGTATTTCTTTTTCTTTCAGGTCCACAAATTGAACCGGAATACGGCGTTCCGCAAACCATCTTTGAGCTGTCTTTACGTCAAAGTTTTTTAGAGTACCAAATATCTGAATCATAATTTTGCCTTATCAGCTAAAAGTTTCCGCCGTTCCAGCCCCAGTTGGAGGTGCCCCAATAGGATATGTAAACGGCATTTCCCGGAATACCAAGTTCCTTTTCCAGAATCTCACAGAGCTTTGCAGTCATCTTGTCGCTTGCTCCTGCATCAACGCTGCCAAGAACTTTTACTTCAACATAAGCGCCTTTATCCAGTTTATTTCCGCCAAAATACAAATCCTGATTATCAATAAGATTAATCATCAGATAAGATTCCGGCTTTCCGATTATACTGATAGCCTTTCCAAACTCGGCCTTCAAAACATCTCTTTTTTCTGCAGGCAACTGCATAGTCACCTTTGCTTCAATCATTGGCATGATTATTCCTCCTTTAAAAACTCCACGTTAGTGGCGATGCATGGATGCATCGAATCGTAGTTTTGTCAACGGCAAAATCTACTAAGATAAAAATTACATGGATGTAATTTTTATCTTACCTCCTGATTTTTTTCATTATAGCACGATGCTCTCTTCATATAAACGCCGCCGTTATCTTTTAACCATTTATTACAACGTTTATAATCGGGGAACACACGGTCAATTTCTGCGTAAAATTCTTTTGAGTGATTCATGTGTTTGCGATGGCAGAGTTCATGAACTACAACACTGTCCATAATTTCAGGTGGCATTATAACCAGCAGACAGTTGAAATTCAAATTCCCATTCTGAGCACAGCTTCCCCATCTGGAAGACTGAAGTCTGATTGCAATACGACCATAAGTCACGCCAATCTTATTTGCCCAGTACTCGACTCTCTGCGGAATTATCTTATGGGCCTGCTTTTTTATCTGTTTTATTTCATCTGCAGAAAGAAGTCCCAGAGACTCTGCTTTCGCCTCTTCCCTATTCTGTTTTTCCAGATGCTTTGTAATCCAGTCCTTTTTTGAAAGAAGAAACTCCTGCACCGTACGTTCGCTGGTTCCATACGGAGCTTTTACAAGAACACGGTTGTCAGTCATTACACTGACAGAAATTGAGCGGCGTCGGGATTTTTGGATGATGTAGGTAATTTCCATCAGATTTATAAGACTTCCCAGTGGCCGCCTTTAGGAGAACCTTCTCGTTTTAGCCGCCCTTTATCTTCAAGGGAAGCAATTTGTTTTTCTACCGCACGGCTTGAGATTCCAAGCAATTCCGATAGTTTTTTCGCAGAAAGCCTTGGATTTTCCTTCACCAATGCAAGAATCCTTTCAGAAGTTTTCTCCGAACTTTTTTGTTTTTCTCCGAACTTTTTCTCCGAACCTGCTGCAGACTGTTCAGTATAACGGATATGGCAATATCGGTTCTTTAGCTCATTATGCTCACCCAAAAGCAGATTACGGAAGAACCTTTCCAGATACTCCGTGTTCATATAAATGCCGGCGTTCATGTTCGTATAATTTGCGCGAACCAGCGCATTGCGGAAATACCAGCTGTTCTTTTCAAACGGTTCATTGTTTACATCAAAACCAAGTGACTGCAAATATTTGATTGTGAAGACAGCCGTCGTTCGGGTATTGCCTTCTCCAAACGGGTGAATCTGCCAGATATTTGCAACAAAGCGGGTAAGATGTTTTATCGCCTCTTCTTTAGAAAGTTTAGAATAATCAAATACTTTTTCCTGACCAAAATCGTATTCCAGAGTCTGACGAATCATATCGGCATTTGCATAAAGAACAGATTCCCCGTCCAGAACCCACTCACGTTTTGAGATATTGTAGTCTCTAAATCGTCCAGCTTTTACCTTGTAGAAGACACCACTAAAAAGTCTTTTATGAATCGAAAGAAGCAAATCAGGAGTAAAACTGAAAGTTTTTTCTGCAAGAATTTCACGGATTCGGACAGAAACCTTATCAGCTTCTTCTGCATTATCGTCGTCGTCAGTTCTTCCCTGGCGAGTTTCGTAATAGGAATCAATAAGCTGCTTAGCTTGTTCAATAGTAATTTCACCATCGATATTCCGCTTTGCAGTTTCATAAAGATATTTAGAAGGAGTAAGCCCATCAACCTGCTGCAAACCAATAGCGGTCTGCCAGAGTTTTCCGTTCTCCTGCTTTTCAGGCTCGCTCTGGCGGATGTATGAGTCAAAATCTATTTCGAAGGGGGATGATTTTGCTTGTAGCATATTAGATTTTCTCCAATTTATATAAGAAACCCTGTAAAATTTTATCATTAATTTCTGGATTTACCTGATTAATCTTTCTGGCAATCTTTTCAGCATAAGCAACTGTAATCAAATCTGCTTCAACAAGTTTTAAAAGCATTTGTAATCCCCAGACTACAGTTCCACCAGCTGCTTCACAGTGTTTACGCAATGCAACATCATTTGTAAGACATTCCCATTTATTCTGTTTTACATAATATAAACAGGTTCTATCCTGATAAGAAAGCGAAGGAACTTCTTCTAATTCCAGTGGAGTTTCAACAATTGTAATTCCTAGAACTTTCGCTTGTTCATCAGAAATGATTCCTACTTCCTGAAGAATAATATCTGGGACACAAACTTCCTCATAGTATTCTGATATTTTCTTTATGATAGAGATATCTGATTTTGAGTAATCTATAAGTATATTTGCATCACAAATTGCAATTACAGCCATTCAGCAACTCTCTCCCTCATCTCTGTTGCGGAAAGATTCAAGATTTCAGCTGCACGACTCATTGTAATTTTTTCCTGTTCATAGGCCAGACGAACCAGTCTTTCAAATCTTTCTTCTGTAAAGCTGAAAGAAGAAAGTTCCGCCGGCTCATCTGAAGCAGGAACCATTTCAGATATAGATTTAGGCTCATAATTGTTTTTCAAATCATGACCATATTTCTGGCGATATAGTTTTGCAAACTCGATATATAAATAACTAGGCTTAAAACGATCTCCTATAAGAGAATTCAAACGGTACAAAACTGTTTTATAGCTTACACCAAAATACTGCTTTATCTGCAAAACAGCATCAACCCAAGAGATTCCTCTATGTGCTTCCCATTGTTTTTCAAAGGCTTTTTCTGGCATCAAAAACTCAGCAGCAAATGTATCAGCCTCTTTTTCTTCAGTTTCATTTTCTTCTGCAAATTCCCCATCAAAAGAAGTTTTATGAAGTATAAGATGCCCTAACTCATGAGCTATAGTAAATATCTTGCGTTCAACACTTATGTTTTCACTATTATTTACTATTATTGCAGGACCACCATCTTCTTCATTTACAGAAAGACCAAAAGTTTTCTGAAAGTTAAAATCATGAAGATAAAGTTTTATTCCGGCACTTTCTATAAGAGAAACTATGTCATATACAGGAGCATCTTCTTTGATGCCCAAATTTTTTCTGACTTCTTTTGCAGCTTCTTTTGGTTCTTTAGAAACTACTTTACTGAGTTTATAATTTGATTTTTTTCCTGTTAATTCTTCAAGAGAAACATAATTTTTTAACCAGACTGCAGAATCTATTTCTACCTGGTCTCTTTCTGCAACTTCTCTTGCCGTCAGTTTTGTATTTGTTCTGAACCTTAATGTCTTTAACTTTGGAGTCTCAGCCAGTAATTCAGGAAAGGAAACACCAAGTGCCGTTGAGATTTTTATTAATGTCGAAGAATTTGGAGACGCCTTTTCATTAAGGATATTAGAAAGAGTCGCCGTACCCAATCCGCTTTTTTCTGCCAGTTGAGGAATAGAAAGCTTCTGAAGTTTCATATACCTTCTGACATTTCTACCCAAATCAGCTAAAGCCATAATAACCTCCACATTATACTAATATAATATAATATGTGATTGTTGTCAAAATTAAAAATCAAATAGTTTATTGCAAATATATTATCTAGAAAAAGTTTTTATTTTTGATTGAACGATTTTGCCATCTTCTCTCAAATATGCAATTTGAGAATATGATGGTAAATATCTTTCTGCCTTAAAATCAAAAACATTGGTTATTTGTTTTTCTCCTAATAAAGACCACATTATTGTATAATCGGATTTCTTTATAAAATTTAAAATCTTTTCTTTATCTCCCATCAAGGCATTTTGTCTTTTTTGTGATTCGCCGTCATCAAAAAAAACTAATTCTCCTGTTGAATCATAAAAATAACTTTCATTTTCTTTCAGTCTTAATTTCATTTTTTGTACAAATAATTGACAAGGTTTCAAAATATCTAAAGTTTCATCTAATGAATAATCAGATGATGATTCATATCTATATTCTATTGAAGTTGGAATTACAGAAACATTTGGAATACCTCGAATTTCAGCTTCCTCGCAATAGCCTTCTTCATTCATATAATAATTATACGCATCTGAATCATAGAATTCCCGACTATAAACATTATGAAACTCTGATGGTTCAGGAAGCCATCTTCCATTGAAGTTTTGATTCTTTAATTCTCCAAACAGACTTTGAATATCTGCTTTCTTTACCAAGAAAGATTGTATCCACATCCATATTTCCTTATCTTTTGAATCAGAATTAAAGTTTCCAGTTTCATTATCTATTTTTTTGAAATGTTTAAATAAACAAATGTATTTACCGCTTTTTTCCAGAATTAATTCTTTTATTTGAGGTAGATCTGAACCATCATGAAGCCAATCTTGGAAATTAGACTGTTGATTAAAACTAATATCATATAGATTGACTCTAACTTCATTTACTACTTTTAATCCCAAAGTTGGATCTATATTGCGTATAGAATTCTCAAATGAACCTTGATATAGTCTCGGTTTTCCATGAAATATATTAGGATAGTATGAAACATTATCTGCTAATCTTGCAAGAATTTCATATAAAGCAATCCACTGATATTTTTTACCGATTCTTTCTTGAAGTTTGTTATCTCGTGCTCTGCCAGATCCAATTTGTTTGTCAAAATCATCAAATCGTTCTGCTGTCCAGCCATATTTCTCGAAAATCCATTTTACAGCCAAATTACTTAATAAATTTTCATCAATTTCCTTCCAATTACTTACACAATATCCAAAAATATATCTACCAAAATCTCCATAATATCCCGTTCCCCTTCCATATTCTGTTATCATAGAACTTCGTATGAGTTTCTCTCCAGTAAAAGTATTATAATTATTATCAATTTCATCATTTGAAGGAAAGTCTCTTAAAAACTCACTATGATAAGGGGGAAGGCATTTCTTTATATCAATATTCAAAGGGATAGATTTCATCAATAAAATTTGTATGCTTTGTTTTGCATAATCCCGCAGCAATATATTTGCATAAACATCCTTTTTATCAAAAACAGATTTATATATATACTCTCCAAGTTCTGTGCCTTTTTCAAAAGTTTCTGAGCGTGTAAGCACTCCATAACATACTGCAAACAAACGTTCATAAATATATGGATCGTTTATTCCTTCAAATTTTTGAAGCAAAGCAAGAAGAATGCTGGTATGATTAGTTAGTAATTTTATTAAACACTTTGTTGTTAAATCACGTAGTTTTCTATTTGAAACAGATAATAACCATGATAATGAAATTGAATATGAAAAAACAATTTCATCAGAAAATGTTTGATTATTAGATATAATATTATTTATAAAACTGGAAATAGAAGAAGTTTCTTCATAATAATATTCACTCGGAGAACATACAGCTATTGACCAAATATAATCACGATCAGCCATAGAAAGTGGAAATAAAATATCAAACAAATAATTGGCATTAAATGGACAATTTTTTTTTGTTAATAATTCAAAAATTTTCTCAAAAAATATGATACGATTATCCAAACTTTTTAATTGGTCTTTTATCCAATTTAATAATAAAGTATTGTTTGGATATATAATTCTCCACTTCAATGAATCAAGATAACTTCTTAAGATATTATTTTTAACTGAAATTGGAAAATATTCTAATAATTCTGAATTAAAGTCATCTGCAAAACAAATAATAAGTGATTCAAGAAGTCCTCTGTAATCTACATCATAAATATATGAATTACTTTCATTAGAAAGAAAATCTCTTAAATCATTTCCTGTGAACTCATCCAAAATACAATGTGCTTGCACATAGTCTAAAAAACGTTCATAGGATAACAAAAAAACTTCTTCCCTATTATTATATCCATAAATGTCTTTTACAATAACATTTTCCGAAAGTAAATCATCAATAAAGTTTCCTGTTATCGAAAACTCATCCCGAACTTTACGATGTAGTGTTCTTATTTCTGTATGATTTAAATATTCTCGTTTTTTTTCTAATGTCATTTTTGCAAATTCATTTATAAAAAAAACAACAGCATTCCCTAAATTATCATAGCCATTTTTTATAGATAATACTTTGTTAATGTAATTTGTATAGTCAGAAAAAATTTTCGACAAAGAAATTCTATTAAAATTGTCTTCACCAAGATTTCTATTTTGATATGTTTTACAAAAAAGTGTTAGGAATAATGGATTAGAAAATTCTGGATTTAAAATAGGTGTAGAAATAGCATTAATTTTATAGTAATCGAAAAAGATTCTTATAGCCTCATCTTGCTGTATTGAAAAGCCATCAATAGAGGTTTGTGATAATGTATTTTTCAATATATTTATTTGCTCCTTAAACACTTCCAAATATGTTGAACGAACAGATAAAATAATTCCTAAATGTTCATATTGAGAAACTTTATTTACGAAATTTGCAAGATGACTAGTCCATATTTTCTTTCCATTTCCCTCATTGATTGCATCAATTATAATTAGAACACGCTGATTTGATTGAACACCCAAACAATTTAAACCTTCAAGAATATCTGAAAAAGAATTTTGGATGTCCAATATATTTAAAATTTGTTGTTCTGGAGATTCATCTGTTGTAAAAGTTTGTCCCAAAAACAAAAGGGACTTTAGTTTTTTTTCTTTTCTTTGTTCTAGAATGGAAGCCAATGCATGAGACTTTCCCATACCCCAACTTCCATGAACTAAGAGATATGGTTTTTCATATAATGAACCAGGATTTTCGTTTAAGAACTTTTCCATTAAATAGAGTTTTGATAATAAATCTTCATTTTTTTCGAAAAATTTTGAATTATCATTTTTATCTTCGAACCATTTTTTTCTTAATTCTTCAGCAATTTCTAGTAATTTAACAGAAATAATCTTTATGCTTTTTAGTTCTTCTTCAGTATCAAAATGTTCATATTCTTCGCAAAAATCATGCCATAAAGTATTAAGTGAAACTACAAATGAGGAATAGGTATGATTGTTAAATTTTGTTAAATCGTCTAAAAGTGATGATATATCTTTATATAGATTATTCAATGTTTCATAAAATACTTCATCACGATCAATCCAATGTTGAACTGCGTAAAATGGTATTTTTACATCAATGTCTTTAAAATATCGGGGACCAAGGTTTTTTATCATCCTTGCATTAAAATCATCAATGAATTTATCTGACAAAAAAGATTTATTGAACCAAAAATTCAAGAATGAGGCATAATCAGAATCTTGCAATATCTGTATTAATTCTGAACTTCCCCAATAGCTGAACTCTACATTCATTCCTCTTTTTTCACATTCAAAAGTCCATTTACCTACATAATCATTCCATTTTTCAAAAGCAGATTTAGTTTGTTTTCCTTTCCGTTTATTTCTAGCATCTGGAAAATCATAAGGAAAACAAACAATGTATTTCTTTAAATTATTATGTGTGGATAATGCTGTTTTTACAGAAGAATTTATTTGATTCCATTGAGACGTTGAAAACGTATCTGTAAAAAATTTGGCTTGCCAAGCGATTTCAGAATCATCATTAAAAATCAAAAAACATTCAACACCGCCATCAGGCCTGCCTTTTCTAATAAACTGTTTTTTATTCTCATACTTTTGTTTTCCTGCTAATTGACAAATAAATTCTTCAAACCCATCCTGCTGAGAACCATTTATACTATGAATATTATGCCAATCAAGATTTACCATATTTTAAAACTCTCCCCTAAACGCTCTTGCTAAAATGGATTTTTTTAGCAGCTCTATCCGTTCTAAAACTTGTTCAGCAGCGGATTTGGCGGTGCGTTCTTTTTCTAGGACGGTGTCGAGAATGCGGACGATTTCTTGTTGTTCGGATAAAGACGGAACCTTAATCATAAAATTAAACAACGAATCAGAATTTATGCTTTCAACTGTTGTACCGCTTTTCATACAAGTATCTAGAATTTTTCTTTCATTTGATTTGCAAGCATAAAATAAATATTCAAGGATTACAGAATCGTTAGGTACTAGAGCTTTCAAATCTTGATTGACTGTAAATTCTTTTTTTACCATACAAACAGGGAATGTTCGTCTTAGGATTCCACTACGCATAACAAACAAAACAGCAGGTTTATCTATGTATTTTGCAGAAGAGTTTTCTATCCCATTCATATTTACATGCAATTCTGAATCTTCGATTAAATCAAATTTCATGTCTTTTGAAGTGATCCAAGGTATATTTCCATTTTCCCAATATTCTCTATGACTTGTGCTTGGAGTTCCACCTCCAAAAACAGAACCACAATTACCAATAGATTTCTCTTCCCACGAATCATCAGATACACCATTTTCTTTGCGCCATTTTGCGGTGAGGTTATCGGTGAATGCCTGATGGAGAATGGCGGCTTTGCGAGTTTCGAAACAGTCTACTACGTTTTGGGCTTTTTCTTTTGCTTCGTCTAGTTTTGCAAACATGCTTTCTATGCGGTTTACAATACGCTGCTGTTCTTCAAGTGTTGGAGGAAGTGGAATTAAACAATTTGATATGATTTCTAATGTTAAATTTGGTATAGAAGTAACTTTTGTTTTTGCAATCAATTCGTTACTAACAAAAGGACTTTCTATTGCATATTTCAAATACATATTATCAAAAAGGTCTTTATATAAACGTACAAAAGCTATAGCCTGGTTTGTATTCATTGGTAAATCTGATTCTTTTACAAATCCGACTCGTCCTAAAGTTCCTGCAATTGAAATCAGCAAATCACCAGCTTCAAGGATAGAGCGTTTGAGAAAACCTTCATGTTGCTCTTTTGTTATATGTGCAATATTACTTAAATCGATAGAACCATTATCCATTAAATTTTCAATTCTAAGATAATTTATACCATTTTTTATATATGTATCTTTTCCACCTTTTGGGGTAGTTCCTTTAGAAATAGTTTTTGCACAATCCCCTAATCTAACCCATTTCCAACCTTCGGGCAGTTTATACGGAGCTTCTAATATTTCAATATCATTTTTTGTATTATTGCTCATAAAAATCTACCTTCGTGATACAAAATCATTAATTGACATTGAAAGTAATTTACCTTTGCCTAAATTTTTATACCCCATATCTTTTCTTATGGCATATAGTATATTTTCCATATAAAAAAGGGTACTTGTTTCATTAGAATTTGCATTTTCTCTAAAATCAATCCAAGATCTTATAACTCTATTTGATCCCCATAACATTAATTTTTTTTGAAATTTCTGAATATCATCAAACATTTCTTCTTGTGAATAAACATCACCTTTTGTTATCTTCTCTTGCATTTTGTAATAAACATTAATGAATTCTGCATATGGTTCTTCTCGCTTTTGTGAAAGATATTCATTTCGTTTTTGCTTATAATCTATTATTTTTGATATAACTCCTGAAATAATAGTTACTATAGCAGTTATTAAAGCAACGATTATAACAGCATCAAGCTTTGAAGAAAGTTCTATTAATGAATCAATAAACTTTATAATACCTTTACCAATTATTTTTAAAAGAAAAGATGCACCAATCCCAAGTAAAATTAGAATTATAAATGCAAAAAATGTATTCCATTTCGGATGTCTTTGGGCAAATGGTCTTGGATCTTTTAGCTTCTTTATTTTTTGTTTCTTTTCAAGTTTTTTCATTTCTTGCTCTCCGTCTTCTTCAATTCGCGTACAACATCACGAATTAAATCTGCTGCCATTTCTAACTGTGTGATTGCATCTTCTGCACTTTCAATTGGGTCTGGAAGATCTTCATAATCAAGAATACTTTCATCACGAATAAGTCCTAAGTCCAGGCTGTTACCTTTCTGAGAAATCTGTTCGCGGGTAAAACAATTCCAGCGTTCATCTTTTACAGAATTGCGGTCTTTTGCATTATAAGCTTTTATGAAATCTTCAAAGTGTTCTTTTTTGAGCTGGTTGGTTTTTCCGAAACTTGGCATGTTTGTACGTAAATCATAGAACCAGACTTCTTTTGTATTATCTTTATCCTTTGTTCCTCGTGTAAAAAATAGCACGTTTGTCTTTACGCCCTGTGCGTAAAAGATTCCTGTTGGCAGGCGTAGGACTGTGTGCAGATTGCATTTGTTCATTAAGTCAACGCGGATTTTTTCGCCGTCGCCGTCTGCAAAAAGAACGTTATCCGGGAGAACTACTGCGGCTCTGGCTTTCCCGTCTGCTTTTAAGGAGCGGTAGATGTGCTGTAAAAAGTTGAGCTGTTTGTTGCTTGTGGTGTAAGTAAGGTCTGTACGAAGGGCGCGCTCACCACCTTTCTTTGTTCCAAATGGCGGATTTGTAAGAACTACATCGTAGCCTTTCATTTCCATTCCGATTGAACTTAGTGTATCGCCAAGTGTGATCTTTCCGTTTATATCGTGAAGGTATGCATTCATAAGGGCAAGGCGATGTGTGTCGTGTACAAGTTCAGTACCTGTGAAAGCTTCTTTATCTTCAAACTCCTGCTGTTCACTGGTGCAGTTTATAAGGCCATTATTGTTATCAAGAACATATTTATGTGCAGCAATCATAAAACCAAAAGTTCCACAGGCAGGATCATTACACTTTTCACCAAGCTGAGGTTTTACAAGTTCTGTCATTACATCAATCAAAACACGAGGTGTAAAATACTGACCAGCCCCACTCTTCTTTTCTGTAGCATTCTTTTCGAGTAAGCCTTCGTAAAGGTCACCAAGCCCTTCATCTTTTGCAGAGAACCAATCCAAAGCATCAATTGATTTTATAATCTTTTCAAGATTTTTTGGTTCGTCTATAGATGTCTGACTTCCTGCATAAATTTCGAGAACACGACCTTTTGATTTTGTTCCAAGATAATCAAGAAGTTCTTTATAAAAATCTTTGAGGGCAATTCCGTCTTTTGCAACAAGCTTTGCCCAGCGATATTTTTCTGGTATCTGGTCTTCTGCTCCAGGTATTTCTGAACACATCTTTAAGAAAAGAATGTATGTGAGTTCATTAAGATAATTCTGATAGGTAATTCCGTCATCTCTGAGAACATTACAAAGGTTCCAGAGTTTGCTTACGATTTCTTGTGTGGTCATTTTATCTCCTATTTGCTCTCATATTCCTTTGCTTCCACGTATCCCAACAAATAGAGAAAAACAGGAGCTGGTATTTTGAAAATCTTTTTTCCATTTTTATATTCATGCAGACCAAAATCATCAACTGTTTTTGTAATAACCAGATTTGGATGCTCGGCTTGTGATAATTCAACAATTAAATCCTTTTCAGAAATTGGAGAATTATCACGATATTTTACTTCTATCATTATCGGACTTGTATTTTGCGCATACTGTACAACTATATCTATTTCTTTACCTTTATCTCCGGCACGATAATATCCAACTCTTGTTACTGCCTTATAATTGAAAGCCTTAACGTGTTTATATACGGCAGTTTCTGCAATAATTCCAAGTTCCAGAGGATCATTTGTAATGTCATCTTTCATTAAGACAGCGTTTCTTAATGCTGCATCTGCAATATAAATTTTATCCTGCGATTTTAAAACCTGTTTTGGTCCTACGTTTACAATTGGACTTATATAAATAAGATTTGCACCTTCAAGATACAGAACATATTTTTCCAAAGTATTTCTTGTTACCTGAAGTTCCTTGCAGATTGTGTTCATATTAATAATATTAGAAGAATTGTAACAAAGATAAAGAAAAACTTTTTCTATATCGCCAATATTTCGCACTGGATATAATGCCGGCAAATCTCTTTTTAATGCTTTATCTACAATATCTTCTCGTAATATTCGCTGTGCATAAATGTCATCTTTTGAAAGTGCAAGTTCAGGAAAACCACCGACCTGCAGATATCTTATAAAATGCGGTTGAAGTGAAGCCAGTTTGTTTAATATTTCATTCTGCTTTGTTTTTTCCAAAAGATAAATTTGTGTTGGCTTGATTCCTACAGGCAGTTCACCAACTTCAATATTTAGCAGTTTACAATATTCATAAAAACTTAAGGTTGGAACAAGAATTGTTATCCATCTTCCCAGGCCACTTTCTCTGGTTTTATCAGCAAGAATAGGACTTGCAGAACCTGTTGCCATAATTCTGATATTTGGATTTGTATCATAAAGAACTTTAAGCCATGAATTCCAGTTTTCTGAATATTGGATTTCATCAAAGAAACAGTAAATACTTTCTGATGTAGTTATATTTCGTTTATAAATAGAAAGAACATCTTCTATACTGCATAGTTTTAGCAACGGATGATCAAAAGATATAAAAACAATATCTTTAGGACTTATTCCCTGTTCTATAAGTTTTGCAATTGTCTGATACATTATTGTAGTTTTTCCAGTTCGTCTTGCACCACTTAATAAAACTGTACGACGAATTTCAATATTATTAAATGCCGTCCAGCTTTCATAAAAGGCAATTCGTTTCATTGGTTTGTCAAATTCTTTTTGAACAATACCTGTTTTCCACCAGGGATTATATGAATAGAGGAGATTTAATATACTTTCTTCAGAAAAATAACTCATATCTTTTCCTTCTGAAATTATCAATTTAAGTATCTAAATGATAATATTTACTAGTAAAGATTGTCAATACACTGACAATCTTTAAGTGTTTTATTGTCAGTTGGATCAAATAACTGATAATATTTATGCTGCATCTTCATACAGGTATTTATTCAATTCGTTTATAAGTGCATGGAGCTGGAACTTAAAGTCTTTATCTATACGCTTAAAGCCACCTTTATTACGGAAAATAACTTCATTATCAAATACTGAATCTTCAAGTACATTTTCCTGTAAAAGATTTGCTTCTATTACATTGAGCCAGCCAAGTTCAACCGGACTAAAATTATGATTTGCCTTGAGCTTTGCAACTGCTTTTTTAATTCTATCTTCGTGACTCTGCATAGGAGAACCAATAGCGCAGGTTCTGATTACACTGATAATATCTACGGTTAAATCTGCGTTTGTAACTTTGTTCCATGCAGTGTTTAAACTTGTAAGATCGTATCCTTCATTTGCAAGAATAACAGCAAGATTTTTAAGAGCCTGGCGGGTAAGGTCTGCAGGGCGTGTACATACAATTTTTAACGCTTCAATTTTGTTGCGGTTTTCTTTTATGTAATTTGTAAATTCTTCAATATAGTCTTCTGGTTGCTGCAAATTATGTTTTCCGTATCCGCGAGTTATTTGAACACCTGTATCAGGTTTGTTATCTATGATTATCTTACGTAATTCAGCTTTGTCATCTTCAAGAAGTTCAAAAACATTTCTATCTTCAATTATTTGCTTTTTAGCCTCTATTGGATTAAGCTCTTCTATCTTTTGGAGATATGATTCAATACTTGTCTCTTTTGTTAGAATCTTAAAATTTGAAATTGCTTCCGCTGTAAGATTGTTCTTTTTGCGGTTTACCTTTGCCAGTAATTGTTCAATCTGATATTGAATTATTTTAGGTTCAATATCTGGAACTGCCACCATAGAATCAATCAGTTCTGTCATTTTAATCTTTGGCTTTTGAACAACAGGCTGCATGTCAATTTTATCTTTAATATGATCATAAACTCCTGCAGGGTCATAGATATTAAAATGAGTTTTATTGATTTCCGGGCAGCGGCGTGTTGCACGACCGAGCATCTGCTCAAACAAAATACGGGATTTTATACATCTCATAAATACAAGATTAGAGATAGAAGGAACATCAATTCCCGTAGTGAGTAAGTCTACAGTTACCACAACACTTGGGTATGTCTCATTCTTAAACTGTTTTATAAGGTCTTCTATTTTCTTTTGATTTCCACCACCTGCACTTCCTGTAATTTTCATTACGGCCTGCTCAGGAAGTTCATTCTTTTCACATATCTTTTTTATGATATCAACAATCATATCCGCATGTTCATCGTTTACAGCAAATATCAAAGTTTTTCCATGAGTGTCTGGAGCATCAAGAGTAAGGTATCCATTTTCAAAAAGTTCAGCAAAAACAGCTTCATTAAATGGTCGTGTAATAATATCTCTGTTGAACTTTTCTACATCATAATCAATTTCATCAGGTTCTACTTCTGCTTTTACAACAGTCTTATTATTCGGGTCGTATTTATCTACAAGAGTTCCAACTTCAAAATGTATTCCGTTACGAGTTTTATCTGTAGAAATAATATATGGAACATCATGGTCACAAAGATAACCTTCATAAACTGCACGTCGGTAAGAATATGTATAAACTGGTTCTCCAAAAATCTGGGTTGTCTGTAATGCAGGAGTGGCTGTAAAACCTATTCTTACCGCATCAAAATATTCGATGATATTTCTATACTTACTCTGATAATCCAACTGGTCACGGAAGAATAATTCTTCATCCGCCATTTCCTTATCAAGAATATATCCGCGGTGTGCTTCATCAATAATAACAAGGTCAAAATCTGTAACAGCAGGCATCCGATCACCATCACTGTAAAGAATGCGCTGCACCATTCCCTGAACTGTAGAAATCTGAAGCTTAGTTTCTTTATCAATTATCTTTTCATCAAGATTTTTTATATTGTAAATATCTGTAAGCGGTTGTAATTGATCAAGTTTTACTTCGCTGAAAACATCAAATGCCTGTTTACCAAGAGAGTTACGGTCTACTAAAAGCAAAATTCGCTTAAAACGCCCGGTCTTCAAGAAGCGATAAATCAAAGCAAGGAATGTTCTGGTTTTGCCTGTTCCAGTTGCCATAGCAAGAAGTATATTTTTTCGTCCTTCTTCCAGGGCTTTATCAACTGCATGAATTGCTTCTATCTGATAATCACGAAGACTCAATCCATCTTTATTTCGTAAGAATTCTTCATCATCAAGTTCTTCGTATTCTTTCTTAAATGTTTCGGTATTACGCTCTAAAAGCTCTTCAATACCAATTGGACTCATCCAGCCCTGCAATGCTCTTGGAGCTTCTGTCGGTTTAGTGAAATTTATAAACCAGATTCCAGATTTTGTTTCCAGCTGCTTAAGATATGGACGACCATTTGTTGCAAAGGCAAAAGGTACTTTGTATTCATTTTTAACACCCCAAGTCCCCTGTACAAATTCTTTATCTGAATCTTTTATGAGGCTTGCATATTCCTTGCACTGCCCGTCAATTACACAAGGAATATCTTTGTGTTCTGCCTTGGCTTCAATAACAGCAACAAGTTTTTCACCAATAAAGAGAGCATAATCTGCATAGCCGTGATTATAAATTTTTGAATCTGTCTGCCATTCGGCAATTGCCATGTTGTGACCTTTCTGAGGTTTTGTTCCAAAGAGTTTTTGATTCAAAACATTTGTATCACATTCCCATCCAACTTTTCTAAGCTGTTCATCTATGAGTTCGCGGGTTTCTGCTTCGGTAAGTGGGCGTGCACGGTTTGCTTTATAAGAACGATTCTTGCGTTCTGAAATCAGAACTTTTGGAACCTGTGCAGCTGCAACAGAAGCCTGCTCTATCAACTGATTTTCTGTTTCATCATCTTGTTTTTCTTGTAGAGTAAACTCGGCAAGTTTCTTTATTCTTACAACAAATTTCTTTTTTGCAACTGCATTTAGCTTTTCAGGAGTTACATATTCCTTATATTCAGGATTTTTATTTGTGCCATATGTACCGGCAAACCACAAACAAAGGCTGTATGCAATTGGTAAAAGTTCCCGAACCAGTACAGAAGAATCCAAATCTTCGTGTACGGCCTCATTTCCGATTTTTCTAAGCCGCGTAAAGGATTTTGCAAGCAGCGAATTTATAATTCCGTAATCCTGCAGTGTATTGATTCTTGTTACCTGACTTACATCATTAACGTTTCCTGTAGGGCAGGCAATATTATCATATTTATATATAAGAGATGTTATGGTTTCACCAATTTTCCTGATTTTATACAACGCACCATTCGGATCTGTTTCGCAATATGTTTCTGCCAGTTTCCCGAGTTTTGTAAGTATTGGAAATTCTTTTTCAAAATAATCAAATGATGAAAACATTAAATTTAGTCCTTTTGTATATTATATCATGAAATAGGTAAAAAATGTTATGAATAATCGTGAAAACTTAATTGATTAAGCAAGTAAAAAAAAAACAAACCTCGTTGATGTTTATTCACGCTTTTAACTAACGGGGAAAGCTTTTTTTTTATTTCACTATTCTTTTCATATATACACCCCCGTTCTCTTTCAGCCACTTATTACAACGGTCATAATCGGGGAATACGCGGTAAATCTCAGAGTAAAACTCTTTAGAATGATTCATGTGTCTTCTGTGGCAAAGTTCGTGTACCACCACACTATCCAGAATCTCTAGGTCATACAAACGGAGAAATGCTTTCCCTTGCAGATTCACACATACCTTATGGTCTCTGCCAGCCATTTGCAATAAAGACCAGCCCTTCCCGAATATCACAGACGTGCTTAATGGGATTTTCAACATCATTGCATTCCTAGCCCCATTCCCCTTCGGATGGTTATTGAAATACACCTGCACTTTTCTTCCCTCTTCAGAAGCAACATGAACTACGGGAATGAACTCCTTCAGCTCCCCCTCTGAATATTCATAATCATATCTAGCACTACCATTTTGCTCAGAACTTGCAGCATACGTCGCTGTTGCACCATATGTAAAGAAAGATTTGATGAGAATTTTCATGCAATTTATCATTGTTGCATTCTGAATACATTTATTGTAAAATACAAGTTAATTATAAAAGTCATGCTTTTTGATAAAAAATACAAAGTCAGTATTTTTACATTTCTTTGTCTATTTGCAAATTATGCTGGCAGTCTGATTGCAACTAAATTTTCTCTGCCTTTATGGCTTGATTCAATAGGAACTGTTACGGCTTCTTATGTTCTGGGACCAGCATGTGGGGCTGTTGTAGGAATTACTAAAAATCTGCTGGATGAATTTCAGAGTTTTTCTTCCTTTTTATTCAGTTTTACCAGTATTGCCATTGCCGTTATTGTCGGAATAAGCGCTAAAAAGAAGATGTTTGAAACTTTCTTTGGAACTGTAACGGTCGGCGTCCTTCTTACGTTTGCGTCTATTGCAATTTCGGTACCTATAAGCATTTTCTTCTGCGACGGTAAAATCAATAACATATGGGGAGACGGCGTTGCGGCATTCCTGAAGAAACAGAACGTTTTCAATCATATGAGCCTTATAATCGGGCAGTTTTACATCGAATTCCTTGATAAATTCATTACGCTCGCAATCCTTTTTCTGTGCATTCATGGTGCAAGGCTAAGGAATGCTGCATGTATTAAGAACATGCGTAAGCGCATGCTGCTCCGCTTTTTATCTTTCCTCTATAATCTTGCTCATTTTAAGGATATATTCCGTTCTGTTGCACTATTCTTTGTATTTGCACTTCTTGCATTTAATCTTTCTAACGCAAATGCTTCTGAACTGCCGGCAATCAATTCCTATGTTCAGACAATCTATTCGCGGCACAACGGGCTTCCATGCGGAGAAGCAAACTGCATTGCACAGACGCCAGACGGAATTCTGTGGATTGGAACTTATGCCGGACTTTACAGATACAACGGCAGCGAATTTCGCCGCATGACCACCTACGATTCCATAAGAAACGTAAACTGTCTTTTTGTTGACGAAGAAGGCCGACTTTTTATTGGAACAAATGACAGCGGACTTTCTATCTGCATTAACGAAAAAATTCAGAACGTAATAGACATTAACAGCGGGCTTAATTCTTCCACCGTACGCTGCATGACAAAAAACTCCGAAGGTTTTTACTACATAGGAACTTCGGCGGGACTTCAGATTATAAGCCTTAATTCCGGAATCAGATTCATAGACTCCATTACCGACTATGGATTTATACGTAGCATTGCAGCCGGAAAAAAATCCTATGTTGCGGCAATAAATTCGCGTGGAAAACTGTTCCTCTTGCATGAAAATAAGATTATCTACACGGAAAATTCAAAGGAAAATTTTCTTTCCTGTACTTTTGACAAGGACGGATTCCTTTACTGCGGCACCCGCCAGAACGTAATCCACAAATTCCGCATTGACCACGGAACTCTTGAGCGCCTGGAAAGCATTGACTGCGGAAAACTTTCGTGCATTAACGGACTTAAATTCAACAACGGAAAGCTCTTCATCTGCGCAGATACGGGAATAGGCTACGTTAACAGCGATAAGTCTGTATCCGTACTAAATACGGAATCCTTTGATAATTCAATTGATACAATGCTTTCTGACTACCAGGGAAATTACTGGTTTACTTCTAGCCGTCTTGGACTTTTGAAAATGTCTAATTCTGCATTTGTAAACCTTTACAGCCAGCTGGGAATGGAACAGAAGGTTGTAAATGCGGTAGCACTTTGGAACGGCGGAATTTATGTCGGTACAGATTCCGGACTGGATTTAATTAAGGAAAACCATCAGGCAGAAGACAATGTAACTTCTGTATGCAGAAAACACAGGATTCGCTGCATAAAGAAAGACGCCAAAAATCATCTTTGGATTGCTTCTTACGGTCACGGACTATATGAATTTCTTCCGGACGGTTCAATGCACCTTTACGACAATTCAATTCCGGAATTTGGAAACAGGGTACGCTGTATTCTGGAACGTTTTGACGGAACAATAATTTCTGCTGACGAAAAAGGACTTTCTTTCATTCAGAATCAAAATCTTGTTTACAAGCTTGAAAACAACCGTGAATTACGCAGTTCCATGACCCTTTCACTTATGGAATACGACAAGCGGACTGTCTTTGCCGGAACAAACGGCGACGGTCTTGCCATAATCAAGGACGGAAAAGTAGATGAATTCCTTACGCTAGAAGACGGACTTACTTCCGGCGTAATTCTGAGAACCGTAAAGGAATCCGATGGCGAAGGAGTTTTTGCCGTAACAAGTAACGGCTTATGCTACATTTTGCCGGATTCAAAGGCTAAAAAAAGCTGGAAAATCCGCGTAATAAGGAATTTCCCGTACTTCAACAATTTCGACATTCAGATTTCCAAGGCAGGCAAGCTTTTTGTTCTTGGAAGTGCCGGAATTTATGTAGTTAATCAGGAAGACCTTGTAAAAGATGAAGAACACATGCAGTACGAACTTCTGGATTTAAGAAGCGGACTTGCTAGTTCCCTTACGGCAAACGCATGGAATCATATTGACGAAGACGAAACCCTGTATCTTAGTTCTGATGCCGGCGTTTATACCGTAAAAATGAACGACTATCAGAAAAACAAGTCTTATTACAGAATGATGCTTTCTACTATTAAGATAGACAATCAATATCATACTTTTGAAAAAGGGGAAGTTTTTGTAATTAACCGCAATGCCGCAAAAATTGAACTTTTCCCGGAAGTTGTAAACTACGCCGTACAGGATCCTTACGTAAGGTACTGGCTGGAAGGCTTTGACACGGAAAAAACAACGATTCTTCAAAGTGAATTGACGGGCATTGCCTACACTAACCTGCCTTCCAGAAACTATGTATTCCACATGGAAGTCCTGGATAATAAAGGCCGCATAATGGAACAGAATCAGTGGCATCTTTACAAACAGAAAGACATTTATGACAACAGCTGGTTCAAGCTGTACATGCTTTCTGTTGCCATGATTGCAATTGCGTGGTTCACCTGGTTTATTGTAAAGACTCAAATTCAGCGCACCCTTGAATTCCAGAAAAAGCAGATTCTCTTTGCGCAGGAACAGGTAAAACTGTCCAAGCAGACAATCCTTACGATTGCAAAAACTGTAGACGCAAGAGACAAGAACACCAGCCAGCATTCCATGAGGGTTTCACAGTATGCAGTCCTTATTGCCGAAGAACTTGGAATGTCTAAGCAGGAATGCGAAAACATAAGCATGGCTGCCCTTCTGCATGATATCGGTAAAATTGGAATTTCAGACAGAATCCTGCATAAACCGGCGCGGCTTACAGATGAAGAATATGCAGTGATGAAGTCACACGTTACGCGCGGAGCGGAAATCCTTAAGGATTTTTCGTTTGTTGAGCATGTTTCTGACGGAGTTTTATATCATCATGAACGCTATGACGGAACCGGCTATGTAAAAGGCCTTAAGGGCGAAGACATTCCGATTTACGGTCGTATAATCGGTGTGGCAGATGCTTTTGACGCAATGACGGCAAACCGCGTATACAGAAAACAGCAGAGCCTTGAATACGTTATAAGCGAACTTAAGCGCGGCAGGGGAACCCAGTTTGATCCAAAAATTGTAGACATCCTGCTTAAGCTGATTGAAAAAAAGAAAATCGACACAGATCAGCTTTATAATAACGAGGAAAATCAGGAAGATTCAAAATGAAACAGAATTTTACAGTCACACTTTTGACATCTATTGCAGTCTTGATTTGTTTTTATGCTTTCTCAAGTTTCATTAAGCCTTTAGAAAAAGACGCAGAACCGCTTAAAGTAGGATTTGTATACGATTCTGACGCAAGCACGCCTTATTCATACAACTTTATACGCGCACAGAAAGAAGCGGAAAACCTTTTTGGTGACCGCATCCAAACTTTTGTTAAGAATAATGTGCCGGAATCTGACTGCGAAGGCGCAATTCAGGAGCTTATAGACGAAAAATGCGGTCTTATAATTACAAACAGCTACGGCTTTGGCGAAACAGCCAAGAAACTGGCTCAGAAAAACCCTGAAATTCAGTTTTGTGCCGCAACCTGCGACAACGCAAATACAGAACCGTTCTGCTCGAACTATCACACTTTTATGGGCGAAATTTATCAGGGGCGATACATTTCCGGTGTAGTTGCAGGACTTAAGCTGCGCGAACTTATTCAGAACAATATTATTACTCCGGAACAGGCTAAGTTGGGCTACGTTGCCGCCTACCCATACCCGGAAGTTATTTCCGGCTATACAGCATTCTTTTTAGGCGCACGAAGTTTTTGCCCGACTGCAACAATGGAAGTCATATATTCAAATACATGGTGCAACTACAGTCTGGAAAAAGAAATTGCCCGTCGGCTTATAGATGACGACTGCATAATAATTTCCCAGCATTCAGATACAATTGGTCCGGCTGCCGTCTGCGAAGAAGCCGGACTTACAAAAACAGTGTATCACATAGGGTACAACCACAGCATGATGGACATAGCCCCTACAACGTCGCTTATAAGCACAAGAATAAACTGGATTCCGTATATTACGGGCGCAATAAAAGCCGTCCTTGAACATAAAAAAATCGAGCACCGCATTGGCGGTCACATTCACGGAAACGACATTGGAGCCGGACTTGAAAAAAACTGGGTACAGATTCTTGAATGCAACAAAAGCTATATTGCTCCGAATACAGAAAAAACAATCAGGCACATTGAGAAAAACTTTATAAGGGGAAGACAGAAAGTTTTCTACGGAAATTACATTGGCGTAAACCCGAATAACCCGGATGATACCTATAATCTTTCAAGCGAATATAAGGAAAACAGGAATTCTTCTGCTCCGACCTTCAACTACATACTTAAAGACGTAATTACAATTGTGGAATAAAAGGCCGGCGCAAGCTTCATCCATTATTCCATATTTGTAAGTTTTCCGAGGATTTTAACTGCGTTGTAGACACACTGCGGGCATTCGCATACAGGGCGCCCCTCTGTCATTTTCTTTAAGTCCTTACAGATTGAGGCGCCGGACGCCGCATTAAACTCAGAAACAATCTGCTTTGCAAGGCGCGGAGTTCCCTGCCCGTCAGTAAGAATTCCGGCGGCAATTACGGCACCGATTATGGCTCCACAGGTTCCTTCCATGCCGCCCATACCGGCAGCAAAACCGGCAGATATTTTCTTCATTTCTGATTCATCAAGATTCAGTTTGTCTTCCATCACCTTTAAGACAGAAAGCGTACAGTTGCATGCTCCGGTTGCCTTTAATTCAGCACCCTTAAGAGCACGTTCTTCTAATGTCATAATGTTCTCCATAAAAGTCTGCAAAATGCTTTTAAATACGGAATTTGTTTATTTCTTCCGTAACGCGAATTATAGAATTCTGGTTCTTCTGTGTCTGCTCGTTTACATCCGAAACAGAATTTGTAATTTCGCTGATTTCTGAAGAAATTGTATCCATACTGCCGGAAATTTCAATAGATACATCCGCAAGATTCTGCATTTCTTCCAAAACAGACTGTCCTTCCTGAGTCATTTCTGCAATTCCGTTTTTTACTTCGTCTGTAAGACTGTTGATGTCGCGGATTACGTTAAGAATCTGCTGGCTTCCGGCGCTCTGTTCATCCATTGCGGCCTTAATGACAGATTCCTGCTCTGAAACTTCCTGTGTATTGCTGAAAATACGCTCAAACTGATCCTTAATGTCCTTTGTAGATTTAGAAACATCTGCAATAAGATCCTTTAAGCCGGTAAGTGCCTCGGAAATCTTTTTACCCTGATTATTTGAATCTTCCGCAAGTTTTCTGATTTCGCCGGAAACGACTGCAAATCCCTTTCCTATTTCACCGGCATGAGAAGCTTCAATTGCGGCATTCATAGCAAGCAGGTTTGTCTGACTCGCAATATTAGAAATAATATTAGAAGCGTCCATAAGTCCGTCTGAATTTTCAACAATTCTATCGGTAAGTTCAACTGTCTTGCGGACAACTTCGCGTCCTTTTTCTGCAGAATCTGAAAGTTCCTTAACAGACAGGGCATTCTTGTCCAGAATATCTGTTACAGAGCGGATATTGGCAACCATCTCTTCAATCGCACTGGAACCGTGAGCCACGCTCATTGCCTGATCCGCAATATTATTGCTGAGCTTTTCGATATTTTCAGAAATGTGCTTAACCCGACCCGAAGTCTGGGAAACATCCGAACGCTGCACTCCAATCTGATTCTTTATAAGTACAACATTTTCATCAATCTTATGAACTGCTTCAGTCGCCTCGTTCATATTTGAAGAAAGATTAGATGCTACGGAATCCATTACGTCAGATTCATTTTTAATGGAACCTACAAGCGCAGTGATTTTTTCTATGGTTTTGTTAAAGTACACGGCAAGATCAGAAAGTTCATCGTTTCCGTTCTGCGGCAGACGTCTAGTTAAGTCACCATCTCCTTCCGAAATGTCTTTAAGAAGAAGAACCGTTGAATTCAAAGGATTTGTTATCTTTTTTGCAAGAATCATTGCAACTATGATGCTTAGAATAACAGAAGCAAGGGCTACAATTATGATTACTGCCAGAACCGTCCTGTTTGCACGGTTTATGTAGGAAAGCGGTGCGGCAACAATGTAGTCAAGTTCAACATAGGAATTTTCCGAAGGCAGCGAAGAAAATTCATAATCAATTCCGTTATACGATGCCTTAAAGGTCATCTGGTCTCCGTGCTTAAATTCCTTAAGTTTTTCTATATTAAGGGTGTCGACCTTATGGAATTCTGTAGAAGAATCCAACTGATTAAGGACTATGTTTCCGCTGTTGTCCAGAATCATAAACGAAAGCTCAGTATTATTTTTTCTGAAAGCCTTCATAAGGGAATCAAGATAGCTGAATTCAATGTCCGTGGCAATTACACCGCGCGGATTACCGTATGCGTCATTAAAATATTTTGAAGCAACAATCGTTCGGCCACCAAGCGCCGTTACGTAAACGTTTGAAATATAGGTTTTTCCATTGTTCTTTTTGGCATTTTTGTACCAGGAGCGGGTTCTGGAATCATAGTTGTTAGGGCGCGGTTCAACAGGATAGCGCACATAGGCACCCGTAGCTTCAAGAGAAACAGAAATTCCGGTAATTTCCGGCTTTTCTTCGGTAAAGGCTTTTGCAAGTTCGTAGACAGAACGCTCGTACTTTCCGAATTTATTTGGATCAACCGGAATTTTTCCGCTCGGATCAGACTTATCCACGTAAGAAGTAATGCTGTTGTCCGGCTCCATTATAAGCTCAATTTTTGCAAAGGCATTAGAGAAAGTGTCAAAGCTTTCAAAATAATTTTCAATTGCAACGTCAACTTCCGAAATAATGTTCTTAAACGAATTGTCAAAGGCTTCCTTATCGATAACCTTCATTTTTTCAAAAACAATTGCACCAAAAACAAGCAAGATAGAAACTGTTGTAGCCGTTACGCCAAGAATTATCTTTAGAAAAACCGTAAACCTGATATTTTTCATATATTACTCCTAATTGAATTCCGCGTTAGCGGTCGCTCCAAAACTAAAAATACAAAAATCAAAAAAATGATTCCACAAAATGTTTTTAAACCTATTTACCCCATTGTTAAAAAAAATTAAGAATCATTTTATAGTAAAACGATATTTGGGAATTCGCAATAAAAATGTAAAATATCCTATCTATTTTTGATTTGTATTGTAAAAATATCCAAAGAGGGTATAATTAAAAAAAAGGAGTTTTTTATGAAGAAATCTTTATTGTCTTTATTGGCTGTAGCTTGTCTTTTTACAAGCTGTCTTACATTTTCATCTTCGAATTATAAGGCAAATGTAGATCCAGTTGCAGAAGATTACCAGTACGTTATGTACGTAAAAATGGATTTACATGACAATCCAGAAGAAATTGCTAAAGTCCAGAAAAAATTTGATACTGCATTTGCAAGTTCAAGACTTAAAGTTATAAAAGATACTGAGTCCCTTTCTGATGCACAAAAAGAAAGCCTTTTGGGATACGAATATCAGATTGACTATAATGGTACTTCTACAAACGTAAATTTTGTTCTGACAGATTATAATACTGGAAAAATCATCGCTTCTTTTGTTTGCCATGATTTTGACAACTCAGATGATTCAAGCTACGAAAAATGCATCGACTGGGTATGTAACTCTATTAAGGACTCATTCAGCAAATAATCATTTTCAGACAGAAAAAAGCCCGTCTAGATCATTCTAAACGGGCAATATTTTATTCCTTTCACATCTTCCCTCAAATTCTTTGATTTGTATTCTCTTTACAATTTCCTTGCGTTATGACTATAGCGGTATTAAAATAATATTTAACAGAAACAACAATTATGAAACTGAAAAACGGAAATTTTTCCAGAAAGCTTGTAATCCTCATCTCTGTTTTTCTGCTTGCCATGAACGGATTCCTTGGTACGGCTTTAATGTATCAGTCCAAGGCAGATTTAAGCAAGCAGATGCAGGAACGAATGCTCGACATTTTACAGAGCGCTGGAGCCCTGCTGGACGGAGATGTTCTTGCAAACCTTAAGGCAGAAGACAGGGATACAGAACCTTATAAAGAAGTTGTTTCAATTCTAAGAGCTTTTCAGGAGAACTTTAATTTAAGCTATATATACGGAATCCGCGCAATGAATGACGGAACTTTTACCTTTACAATTGACCCTGACCCTGAAAATCCGGGCGATTTTGGCGAAACCATAAAATATACGGATGCGCTTTACGCTGCCAGCAAGGGAATTCCTTCTTTTGATAAAGTGCCGTATCAAGACAGATGGGGTCGCTTTTACAGTGCGTACAATCCAGTATTTGATTCAAAGGGAAATGTCGGCGGTATCATAGCCGTAGACATCAATGCAGACTGGTACGAAAGCCAGCTCTGGCAGCACCTGTATACAACTCTGATTATAAGTGCAATCTCGCTTATTGCTGGTGGAACAATTGTTTTCCTTTTAATGGATCGCCTCAGAAAAAGGCTGAACTGCCTCAACCAGGAAATGGTTCATCTTACAGACGATGTAGAAGAACTTGCCGAAATTCTGTGTCTTGCCTCTGCAAGAAATATGCCTAAAAAATCACGGCACGATATTTCTGCAGCATCTTCTTCTGACGTAGGCTTTGAAGTTCTTGGCAAACGCCTTAATTTTGTGCGCAAGGAACTTCAGCGCTACATAAACGATGCCCACACCGCCGCTTATACCGACATGCTTACAGGAATCGGAAACCGCAACGCCTATATTGACATGACAAAGAGTCTAGATGCAGAAATTTCCGCGTCAACTGCAGAAAATCCAGCAGATTTTTCCGTTGCAATTTTTGACATAAACGGACTTAAGCAGATAAATGACAGTCTTGGACATGAATACGGAGACTTTGTAATTACTTCGGTTTCAGAAATTTTAAAGGAAAGCGTTCACAGCAAAAAAGTATACAGAATCGGCGGCGATGAATTTGTCGTAATCCTTGAACATTCAACAGACAATGATATCAGTAAGATTTTCAGAGATATTGAACAGAAAATAGAACAGAAGAATTCCTGCCGCAAGGAAAAAGAACCGGAAATTGCAGTTTCAAAAGGTTTTTCTGCCTATCAGTTTGGAAAAGACGCAGATTTAAAGGACATTTTCCGCCGTGCTGACAACGCAATGTATGCCGACAAAGCTGACTATTATTCACATCACGCAGACAGACGGCGGAGAAATTAAATCACTTAAAACCTAAGCTTTTGGTGCTTTACAAGAACCTGTCTTAGAGCAGCTGCATTTGTCGCAACCGCAGGAACAAGTGCCAGCATGCCCTTTTTTAAACATAGAATGTACAATTGCAGCAACAATTACAACCAGTACAGCACATACTACAATAGTTCCTGCCATATAAACCTCACTTACTTATTTTGAACAGCCCGGTTTCCTTACAAGAAGCCATACGAAAGCTGCAAGAACAAGAACAGCAGCAACAAGTCCCGCAATATTCATGTTTCCGGAAACAAGGCTTCCAAACTGATAGATACACAATGAAACTGCATAGGCAAATCCACACTGGTAACCGATTGCAGCCCATGTCCATTTTGCATTGTTCATTTCGCGTCTGATTGCACCAATTGCGGCAAAACAAGGAGCACAAAGCAGATTGAATACAAGGAATGAATATCCGGCAAGTTTAGTGAGTGAAACAAAGTCCAGGACACCGAATACACCTACAACTTCTTCCTTGGCAACAAGACCCATGATTGTAGCAATTACAGCACGAATATTACCAAATCCGAGCGGAGCAAAAATCCATTTTATTGCGTTTCCGATATAACCGAGCAAAGATGATTCAAGTTCCATCTCCGGATCAAAACCGAATCCGCTTTCTGTTGCACCGAATACCGAGCCAACCCAAATGATAATGGAAGACAGAAGGATGATTGTTCCGGCTTTTTTAATGAATGACCAGCCACGTTCCCACATTGAGCGCAGGATGTTTATAACTGTAGGCCAATGGTATGCAGGAAGTTCCATTACAAATGGAGCAACATCACCCATAAAAGGCTTTGTTTTCTTAAGGATAATTCCTGAAGAAATAATTGCAGCAATTCCAAGGAAATATGCAGATGGAGCAACCCATGAAGCGCCACCAAACAAAGAAGCAGAAATGAGCGCAATGATTGGAAGCTTTGCACCGCAAGGAATAAATGTTGTCGTCATGATTGTCATGCGGCGGTCGCGTTCGCTTTCAATTGTTCGGCTTGCCATGATTCCAGGAACTCCACAACCAGTTCCGATGAGCATAGGAATAAACGATTTGCCGGATAGGCCGAAACGGCGGAAAATGCGATCCATGATGAAAGCAATGCGCGCCATGTAGCCACAGGCTTCCAGGAATGCAAGGAAAATAAACAGAACAAGCATCTGCGGAACAAATCCAAGAACTGCCCCTACACCGCCAACTATACCGTCTATAACAAGCCCCTTAAGCCAGTCTGCACAGCCGATTGCATCAAGGCCTTTTTCTACAAGAACAGGAACACCAGGAACCCACCAGCCATAGCCGTCTGCAGGATCAGGCATTTCGTCGCCTTCCATTATTTCTCCGGCTGAAGAAATATCATAACCGGCTTCTGCCATATCATCTGCGTAGAATCCGTATGCTTCTTCAAATGCGCCGTAATCTTCATCTTCAATAGAAGAAAGAAGTTCATCTGCACCAATTACTTCTTTTTCTGCAGCAGTTTTTACAGCTTCAACAAGGTCGTCTGACCAGATGTTTTCTTTAGCAAAATCAGTAAGCGCTTCATCATATGCGGCACGCCCATTTCCAAACAGATAGTAGCCATCACCAAAAAGACCGTCATTAGTCCAATCTGTAACCCATGTTCCGACAGTTGTTACAGAAACAAAATAAACAAGCCACATTACAACTGCAAAAATCGGAAGTGCAAGCCAGCGGTTTGTAACTATGCGGTCAATCTTGTCAGAAACAGAAAGACTTGTACGCGCCTTTTTAGAAACGCACTTTTTGATTATTGATTCAATATACTTATAGCGTTCAGAAGTAATGATTGATTCAGAATCATCATCAAGTTCTTCTTCGCATGATTTAATGTCCTTTTCAATATGATCAAGTTTATCCATTGGAATCTTCATGGATTTAATAATCTTTTCGTCACGTTCAAAAAGCTTTACGGAATACCAGCGGTGCTGTTCAGCAGGAAGATCGTGAACAATTGCTTCTTCAATATGAGCAAGGGCATGTTCAACACAGCCTTCAAAGCGGTGCTTGTACATCATAGGCTTTTTTTCGCGAGCTTTTTTTACAGCTTCTTCTGCAGCTTCAATGCAGCCCTTTCCTTTAAGCGCCGAAATTTCCATTACAGGGCAACCGAGTTCCTGAGACATTGCTTCAATATGAATTTTATCGCCGTTCTTTTTTACAATGTCCATCATGTTTACGGCAACAACCATTGGAATTCCAAGTTCTGCAAGCTGAGTTGTAAGGTAAAGGTTGCGTTCAAGGTTTGTTCCGTCAATAATATTAAGGATTGCATCCGGGCGTTCCTTTACAAGATATTCGCGGGAAACAACTTCCTCAAGCGTATACGGAGAAAGCGAATATATACCAGGCAAGTCCATGATTACAACGTCACCGTTGTGACCTTTAAGGTTACCTTCCTTCTTTTCTACTGTTACTCCAGGCCAGTTTCCTACAAACTGATTTGAACCTGTAAGAAAATTGAATAATGTAGTTTTTCCCGCATTCGGGTTTCCTGCCAAAGCAATTTTAATCATTTTCTATTATACCCTCGTTTATTTTACCTGAATAAGTTCTGCATCTGCCTTTCTGATAGAAAGCTCGTATCCGCGGACTGTAATTTCAACCGGATCACCAAGAGGAGCTACTTTGCGGACATAAATTTCAACTCCTTTTGTAATTCCCATATCCATAATGCGGCGTTTGATGGCTCCTTCGCCATTAAGTTTTTCTACCACAACTGTCTGACCGGTTTTTACTTCTTTTAATGTCATATATTCTCCTATAATCCGCACTAGCGGCATTGCATTCCTATAGCTTGTTAGTTATAACTAACCGATAGATTAAAAAAAATTTTAAATTATGATTTTCTGAGCCATTTCCCTGCTGATTGCAACACGGCAGTCCCTAACCATAACAATTACATTCCCGGAAATTTCAGAGACAACAGAAACGTCAGTTCCGGCAACAAAACCAAGATTTTCAAGAAAACGTCGAACTTCCTCTTTTCCGCTGATCTTTTTAATCAGATAATGTTCACCAACTGTTGCAAAACTTAAAGGCATAGTTATATCCGCTCCTAGGGTTAATCTAACCTAACTATAATGATAGATTAGTGAGGGCTAACTATAAAGTCAATATTTTTTTGAAAAAAAATTCATAAATTTTAAGAAATATCCTGCTCCACTTTTGGAAGTACTTCAGACTTCTTTAAAGTGCGCTTTCTTTCGTACATCTTTGAATCTGCCTTTTCAAAAACAGAAAGAAGGCTTTTGTCAGTAGAAGGATCAAAATCTGCAATTCCGACAGCAATTACAACCTTGCCTTCCTTGTTATTCTTTTCAGAAATTTCAGTAATCTCTGCAAGGATTTTTGCACGGTTTTCATAGTCGCGATCCTTAAGGACAGCAACAAATTCGTCTCCGCCAATACGAAAGACAGGACTGTGCGCAAATACATTGCAGATAATATTAACTGCCGCACATATGTATGCATCACCCGCCTTATGACCTATGTTATCATTTACATATTTAAGGTTGTTTACATCGCAGACGGCAACCGCAACCGATTTTAATTCACCGGCCTCTATAAGTCCGTCCTGAACACTTTCGTATTCAAGATAGGCATGCTTACTCTTTACGCCCGTAAGGGGATCAGTATTTGCAATGCGCCTTGCCTTTCCAAGTTCAATTTCGTGCTCGTATTCACGTCTTTTCATAATAAGGAAATAAATCAATTCTTATCTTAGGGCCGGAATGACTTTCCTATTGCCGCCTTGAAATAATCACCACTACCGCAATTACGCCCAAAAGCACTGCCGCGGCGACCGCAATCATAATAATCATAGTTCTGTTCAGGAATGGCTCAGGCTCAGATTTTACAGAACCGTAAGACTTTGAACGGCTTGAATCTGAGCCGGCATTTTCTGAATTATTTGAGTATGTTCCGTAATCATTAGACGCGGCCTGTTCTGAATAATCCTGCTCTTCCTGATACGACGGCGCAGCATCGTAGGAATCCGTAATTTCTTCTGAAACGGCAGGACTTTCTTCTGCATACGAATATGCATTTGCATTTGCGCCGGAATATTCAAGGCTGCTTACATGCGGAATTACAAGGATTGAACCCTTCCAGTCTTTGTATGAAGAAGAAAGCCCGATGTGACTGAAGTGGCCGGAAAATACTGAAGAAACAGCGCCTTCAAAGCGCGAATTAAAATATGAAAAATCGTCAAATCCGTTTGTGTTCCAGTAACAGATTTTTTCTGCAAGGCGCCTAGAATCTTCCGGGCCGTAACCGAACGCAGTTTCAAGGTAACCGCGGATTATAAGCTTAAGGCACTTGATTGTATCAACAGTAGCAGTCTGACCGATTAAAATGACGTCTGCACCGCGTTTTGTTGAGCCGTAGATTCTGGCCGCACTGTATTTATAGGCCGGATTTCCCTTATTGAACGGGCTTGGCTCGTTCTGAACAGATTCCTGGTATTTAATGCCGCGGCCAAGGCGGCGGCCAATATCCATGATTTCAGAAGCAGTGTTTATTTCTTCCGGCGAATATCCACCAGTCCATTCTTCGTAAGAAGCGCTGCCTGCTTCTGCAACATATTCTGTATCAATATTAATTTTTTCCTGAGCATTCGCAAAAAGCGAAACAAATGAAACAAAACTTAATGCTAAAAATAACTTTTTCATGAAGATCCCCTCTATCACTTTGATTTTCGGAAGGATGAATTGCGGCTTTAGGAAAAAATTTGCCGTATGATTTGCCGTATGAAAAGCAGGAACAGGAAACTTGAAAGGAGATAAAACAAAGGCTGTTTTATTCAGTATTAGATTTATTATTAGATTGTATTATTTTTTATACGTTTTATATCTGTTATCATTCTTTTTATTACTTTTTAGAGCTGTTACACCACTACTACACCGATGCTTTAGTTTCAAAAAAAACGGCGGAAACCCGACTTTCCTGAAGCCAGATTTCCGCCGTTTCATGTTCAAGGAACCGCATTATGCGCATTCAATGGCAATTCTTTTTGGAGCAGCAAGAGCCTTGCGAGGCAATGTTACGCTCAGAATACCGTTCTTGAATGAAGCATGTACGTTTTCGCTGTCTACATCTTCCGGAATCTGGAAGCTGCGGCTGAATGAAGAATAGCGGCGTTCGCGGATTAACCAGCGTTCAGCATTCTTCTTTTCTTCTTTTTTCTCTTTCTTGTCTTCAGAAGATTTTTCAACAGATTCCTCTTCCTTAGAAGAAATTGTCAGTGTATTTCGGTCAAGTTCAATATTAACGTCATTTTCAGTACGTCCCGGAAGCTCCATATCAAGATTGTAAGCTTTTTCAGATTCCTTTACGTCTACGCGAGGAGCAACTGAAGCCCTAGTGGCGTAACCGCCGAACACATTGTCCATACCATTACCAAAAATTGAATCAAAAAGTGAAAGTTCGTTCATATTATGCCTCCTGCAGCATTTATATTATTTTAAGTTTTCTGTAAGTTTTTTGCTTACACTTATAATTATGCAAATGCCGTGCCAAGTTTAAAAATTTATAAAAAAATTAAACAAAAAAGCAGATTTTCCGGCAAATTTAGTAAAAATTCACTCTTTCTTGACAGTAACATAACCGTTAGAACTAAAACCCACATGCATTCTCGATTGCAAAAGCCATTTCGGCGCACAAAAATTACCCGCGGATCAAAATAACTTATCATTATGAGTAAAATTTACCCACTATTTCACAGTATAGAATTTATTTTGAGCAAAAAAATGCTTCCCGTACCAAATCGGCACAGGAAGCATTCTCTGAATATTCTAACTAAATAATTTTATCTGTTAGCATATCCAATTCTGGCTTCAGGCAAAGTACTTGCAAAAGCAGATTTCACATCGTCAGAAGCAAAAGAAACTCTTGTTCTGGCTGTTTTGTCCGTAGGCAAACCAACTGAAATATCAGACGCTGGTGTTGATCCGGTTGTTTTTTCGTTGTTTGAATAGCACGTTTCTCCATAAACATTATTTCCATTAATATAATCCTGATGTCCTTCCCGTATAAGGGCCAGATGTGTAGGATAATCAGAAGTATCGTCACTTATGTAGTACTTGTACATGTATTCATAATATTCTGTATCAGAAAGGGTTTCGTCTGATTTTGTAAACGGTTCATAATCAAAAGTACGGTAATAGTTTGTCTTTAATTCAGCGTTAAACCAAGTGTAACGGATAAGACGCGGAGTACCGCCGAACTTCTTGTAATCCTTTATCAAGGTTGAACATCTGCCGTCTATAACATATGTAGACGGATCAGACAGGTTAATTTCAGAGTCACCGGACTTATTCAGATTCCAGCACACCTGCTGAATATAAGAATCTGCACAAACACCAGTATTCCATGTAAACTCGTACATATAGTAACGTGTTTCGCAGAAGTTATATTTATTATCTTCCGTATAAATGCGCTGAAAATCGTTATTCATCACAACCTCATAGTCATAAGGATGAGCCGAATTCAATTTATGATACGTAAGAGACCTGTCTGCTATAACTGGGAAGTCAAACTGATATTCAGTTCCTTTGTAATCAACAAGCGTAACCTTACCTTCATTTGAAACTAAAGATGTATCAATTGCTTCTTCCTTCTGATTAACTTCATTCCACTTCAAATTGTATGGAAGATATTCATATGTATCTTCAACAACCGAATCTTCAGTTCCTGTCGGATCAGAGTAAGTAGTTACCTGCAATGTATCAATTCTGTTACTATCTTTTGGACAGTAAATACATCTGACTTTGGACTTTGTAAGCGCTTCGTCATCGAAAGTTTCATAATAAGCAAAAGTTGCATTTCCTGGATTAGCGTCCGCTGCTGCTTTTGTTACTTCACCATCAAAAGAATACTCAAACAAAGTTTTTACCTTGTTAACAGAATCCCTGATATAAACGCCCATTCCAATAACTTTATTATCTTCCTGAATACCATCTTCAGAAAGTATTTCTTTAAGAAGATAATAGGTTGCCTTATGATAGGAATCTGTATTTCCTTCATCATGAACGACAACTTCATAGTAATCTAGATTTTCAACCTCTTTACTAAAACAGATTCTTGATTTAAGGTTTTCAATGTCCTTGCTGAAGTTTGTATCCGACATTAAATCGTAGAAATCAACATATTGAACCTTTAAATCTTCAAGTGTTGCGTCGGTATATGGTGTTGTCTCAGATGTACCCGATGAACCAGATGAAGCCTTATAAGCAGCAATCAGTTTTGAGGTATTATCATTAGAACTGTCTGAACATGACATCAGTGCAATGCCGCACAGGATTGCAGCGGCTGTGATTAAATATTTTTTCATAAGTCTACCTCTTCTTCCGTCAACTTAACAAATTTTTCCCAGTCTTTTGGAAGTTCAATAATCGGGCTGGATTTCCATGTATAGAAATCAGTTGAAATAAGACCCTTAATAAAGCTTCCGCCTACAGTAGCCTTCAAGTAGAGTGTAAATTTTGACTCCTCAGGACCGTAAATTTTATTTACAACACCACCTGCGCCGGAAGTTCCAAGATAATCACCGTTACCAATTTCATTATTCGGATCGTTATACGAAATACATCCTATAAGCGGGAATACAGCCTTTGCTTCCGGTCCGAATTTTGCCGATATTGCAGCAAGGTCAAAACCGGCTATAGAAACTGCAATCTTTGGCCCGATAAATATTCCAGCTGTTCCTACAATAGAACCGTCAAACGAAGAACCTGTGTGAACATCATTCCTATATACAGACTTGTTAAAATTATGAGGAACGCAAAGAATGTATTCACCGTCAAGGTCACAGGAACATCCGCATGCATACTGAACGTGTACATATTTCTGAAGTGTCATGCTTGACATAAGAGTAAGTTCCGGCCAAAGGTAAAGACCTGCTGTAATACCCGTTGTCGGAGTCTGACAGATTGTTATTTCACAGGCCTTTTTGGCAACTACATCAATTTCAAATCCAATACCTGTATACAGATCAAGATCTACATTAAGGGAAGCACTACCAGGATGATACCAGTTTTCTTTTGTCCAGTATTCTTTCTTGTAAATATTGTAAGTCTTCTTTCTTGTAATTACGGTTGTATAAGGTAAGTCAACCTTTGGAGTGATGCTGAATTTCTTTGCAAGATACGGAACTTCTGCCTTAATTGTAAGGGATGAGCCAGATTTATCCTTTACCCTTTTCTTTGCCTCGTCTGTCTGGGCTGCCGAAGCACCAGCCGACTGGGCAATTTCATCTGCAGAAGCAGAACTTCCCAAAGGAATTGTTACATTAATGTTTGGAGTCATATCGCGCTTTTCAACAGGAATTGCGTTACCGAGCATTCCGCTTGAAGAAGCAGTTCCCGCACCGCGGCTTAGAGCTGAACTGTTCTTTTCCTGTTCAAGCAATTCCGGCTGAGCATCATAACCCATAATGTCCCAGTCGCCGGTTTCTACTTCAATATCCTGCTGCGGAATGCTTACCATATCCATAAAATCATATACGTTAGACGGCATGGACGAATTAATGGTAAGGTTTCCTTCTGAATCTACAATAATGCTGTCTACAACCTGAATTACTCCGTCTTCATCGATAAAAAGATCACCGACACGAAGATCCATAACTGTAGGAACAACAGCACGTCCGTCAATAAATACTTCTTCAATACCATCTGAAGAAAAATCGAATACAGTTGGCTTGTAGTCGTATACACAGTTTCTTAGATGAGTATCTGCAAACGCACCGGCAGGAATAAGAGCCAATGCAAAACATAAAATCTTTTTAATCATTTTCATTGTTCATCTCCTACAGCTGATTTCATCTTGATATTTCCATAAGAATCTCTCTGAATGACTGCTACAATATTTCCTGATTCATCGCCATAATATTCTGTAACGGCAGATTCTTCTTTTGCAAGCGCGCGGGAAGTGGCTTCCGTAGTTTTTGTAACAGAACGGATTTTTACAGGAGTTGCAACAATATCATCAGAAATTGATGAAGCAAGACTTCTGGAATTAGAGTCTTTTGTTCCATAGTAATAAATTACTTCCGGGGAATATCCTTTTTTAATGTTGAGCATGCGGATATTGTTGTCTCCGTCATAACTGTAGGAACGGCTTGTAACAATTCCAGTCTGACGGTCAATTGAATCCGATGATACAATTTTCTTTTTTGCATTATCAAACCGCGCAACATTTGTTCCATGCGATGTGTTAAAAGTTACCTTTGTAACACCCGTGTTCCTGGCTGCAATTACAGCCATTGCATTTTTTGTTTGATCTACATCGTTATTACAACTTGTAATGCCAAACAGAAAAGCAGTACCTAAAGTTAATGAAAAAATTAGATTAAGCTTTTTCATTTAACAATCTCCTTTTTTCCGCGTAAGCGGATTTTTTTTTAACGTAAAACCTTACAGTTAAATTATGTTAACAATTTTAGCACGTTTTTTTGCTTATATTAAAAAAATTTATACAAAATCACTTTTTTTTTAGTAACATTGGCTTTATTATTTAAATATGAAAAAAATTTTACTGTCGCTACTTATACTTTTTCTTCCGTTTGAGCTGCTCAACCTGATTTATAAAAATGCAGAATATTCTTTTGGCGACAATGATGTTTCCCGCTTTAAAAACGTGCCATACAGCATACAGCTTGCAAACTCCGGAAATTCCCTGGGTGAGCAGATGAACTATAAAAATCACCCGGGTTTAACCGCAGTTAAATTTTCTCTATTAATGCAGCCGATTAATTACGACTTTCATATTTTGGAACAGTACATAGATCATTTTACCAGAGACAGCATCTTTATTATTATATTGTCTTACGGCGAGGTAGACGGAATTCTAAATGACAATATTTACAGAACAATAAAAGGCCGCTACTACCAGTTTTTAAAAAGCAACTATATAGAAGACTATTCACTTTTTGACAGAATCCGGTACTGTGCAGTTCCGATTGTCTATGCGGAATACCCTTTTTACAAAATTAAACGCAGATTTTTAAAAGCAGAAGAACATGACGAACCGGAAGAAATTCTGGACGCGGCACAAAAGAAGACATGTTTTCTTGAAAAACGGCTTGAGCAAGATAATTTCCTGAATGTTTTTAATAGGACTTATCCGCGTCAAAAGCAGGCTGGCTTAAACTACAACAAAAATTATGTAATCAAAATGGCAAAACTCTGCAACGAACATAACGTTCATCCTGTTGTAGTAACGCCGCCCCTTCCCGCCAACACCGTACATGCGCTTGAAAAAACTGACTATTTTACTGCATTTGAAAAACTAAAGAGCGCTATCTTAGATGAATGCAAAAATCAACAGATAGAAATAAACTGGCTGGATTACAACCGTTCAGAAGAATACATGAATCACGAAGAATGGTTTAAGGATCCGGTTCACCTTAAAGACGAATACTGTGCAAAATACACAGATGAAATCCTAGAGGCAATCAATAAGACAGGAGCAGGGCTTTTTTAGCCAGATTTAAGCATGTACTTTAATTCGATACAATATGCATTTTTTTTACCAGCAGTTTTCATCTTAAATTATATTGCCGCCATTTATATAAGAAAGCCATTCATTACGCAGATTTTTCTGCTTGCCTGCAGCCTGTTTTTTTATGCATGCTGGAAGCCGGCATACCTGGCACTGATTTTTCTAAGCGTAATAATTACATATTTGAACGCCATTTTTATGGAACGCTTTCCAAAAATAAAGAAAGCCCTGCTCGCCTTTTCGCTCATCTCAAACCTCGGAATCCTTTTTGCCTTCAAATATTTCAACTTTTTTACCGCAGCAATCAACAGCTCCGTAAAATTCAACGTCCTTCTTCCGGTCGGAATTTCCTTCTATACATTTCAGGCTTTAGGCTACACAATTGACGTCTACAGAAAAAAAATACAGCCCGAACGCAACTTTGCAGCATACGCCCTCTTTGTTACATTTTTTCCGCAGCTGGTCGCAGGGCCAATTGAGCGCGCACAAAACCTTCTTCCTCAATTTAAGACTGTCCTGCCGCCTACTACGGAAGAAATAAAAGCCGGCCTTAAACTTATAGCCTGGGGTCTTTTTGAAAAAATCGTCATTGCAGACCGCCTTGCACTTTACGTAAACAATGTTTACAACCAGCTTCAGCCGGCAACCGGATGCGCCGTTCTTCTTTCTACATTTTTCTTCTGCTTTCAGGTTCTGTGCGATTTTTCAGGCTATTCCAACATAGCAATCGGAAGCGCCCGCATCTTAGGCTTTAAATTATCCAGAAACTTCCGCAGCCCGTTTTTTTCCAAATCAATGAGCGAACTATGGAACCGCTGGCACATAACCCTTTCTTCATGGTTTAAGGATTACGTTTACATTCCGCTTGGCGGCTCACGCTGTGGCCTCTTACGACACTGCCTGAACCTTATTATAATCATGACTTTAAGCGGACTGTGGCATGGAGCCGGCTGGCACTTTGTCCTGTGGGGATTTATGCACGGTCTTGTCCTTTCTGCAGAAGCTCTATTCCGCGCGGCAAAAAAAATGCCTTCCGCACAGGCAAGCACTTGCAATACAGGAATTAAGATTTTAAAAATATTTGCAACATTTACAGTCTTTACCCTGCTTGCAATATCGTTCAGGGCAGATTCCGTTCCAGACTTTTTATATGCGCTTAAAAAACTAACGATGATTCCATCAGAAATTTCGCTTGCAGCAAAAACACTGTTGCGCCATCCTCACCAGTATCCTCTTACAGCAACAATAAACTACCTGCTGTTCCTGCATGAAAGCATAGACATTTCTGGAATTGTAACATCCCTTGTGCTGATTGCAATCCTTATGACGGTAAGTTTTATTACAAGAAAAACAGACGGCGTCACGCTTATAACCCGCAGCCCGCTCATAATACGCTGGCTCTGCTACTACGCATTAATCTACGCACTCATCTTCTATTCGGTAACAGAGAAAACCCAGTTCGTGTACTTTCAGTTTTAAAAAAAATGGCGGGTTAATATATTCTAAAACCCGCCGTTCTTCTTATTTTTTCAAAATATTCTATATTAAAGCTTTCCGCCTTCAACAACCAGGGAATCCGCATTCGAATCCTTTCCGTATGTTGCGCGCAAAGTTGCTTCATAGTCAGCGTGGAAGAACTTTTCCTTTCCAAGAACGCGGATTTCTTCATTAATCCAGTCAAGCAAAGTTGTGTTTCCAATTGCCACAGCAGGAGCAATAGTATCAACGCTTCCCAAAGATTCAACACCAACGCTGAATCCAGGATTTTCCAAAGCCCATGCCAGAACTTCTGTATTATCTGTAGAAAGACCTGCTCCGCGACCGTCAAGCAGCGCATTGTATGCTTCACTGTACTGGTCAAACTTCAAGAGCTGAACTTCAGGATAGTTTTCCGTAAAATATGTTTCAGCAGTAGTTCCCTTGGAAACAATCAGAACCTTTCCCTTCAAATCGTCAGGAGACTTTACCAGAGCCTTGTCGCTGGAAACAATTCCGAGGGCACATTTCATGTAAGGAAGCGCAAAATCCACTTTCTCAGCACGTGCAGGAGTTACTGTAAAATTGGCAAGAACAAGATCAACTTTTCCTGTCTGAAGTACTTCCACGCGAGCAGCAGCTTCAACCGGCACATACTTAACCTTTACGCCAAGATCAGCAGCAAGACGTTCAGCAAAATAAACGTCATATCCCTGATACTTTCCGTATTCATCAACATAACCGAACGGCTTTTTATCACTAAAAACCGCAACCTTAATTGTTCCGCTTTTCTTAATCTGAGCCAAAGACCTGTATTTAGATTTTGCCTCTACAGAAAAAGAAGAACCAAGCAAAAGCAATCCTGCAATCAAAAAAGACAATGTAGATTTTTTCATATAGTACCCTCAATCTCATCAATTTCAGATTTATTCTGATAGGATTTTTATAATGATTATTTCCTATTAAGTCAATAGGTTTATAGTGAAATATTTATAAAAATATGCGAATTATACTTTTTTCCTATAACGGGCGAAACGGATAGCGCAAACCGGCGTTTCAGGGTTCCGCTCACGCTCATTCCTGCGCTCCGCTCCGGAACAGCCTGTGGCTGCCCTTCCATGCCGGCGCCAGCACATTAAGCCCTATATAACTGGAATCGCATCCTCTGCGCCAACAAAAGTCCTGTTGGCAAACATAAGCACACCCAGATAATAAATGCCAAGCGAAAAAATATGAAAAATTCCATCGTTAATTCCAAGTGCCATGCTTATCATAAGAAGAATGTCAGAAAAACCAAAAATAATACCGCCTAAGAAAATTCTCTTTGAACCGCAGTAAGAAAAACTGACCATTGCAGTCATGAACAGCGTATAGACAATTGCCGCAATCTTAATCTGAGCCGGTTTTTCTGGAACAAACCACAGCAAAAGCGAAATTGTAAGCGCAGTCACAATCCACAGAACATACTGAATAAAATGCGGTTTCCGTATTTTTATGAATCCTACTATAAAGCACAGATGTCCCAGCATGTACAGCACAATCCCAACAATAAGCTGAAGGTTAATTACGGCGTCAGCAATACAACAGAGTAAAAGCCCTTCCGTTACATACAAGCCCAGGACGTTTCTGTGATTTTTCCAGCCAAAATAAGACAGAACGAACGGTATAAAACTCATTGAAAACTTAAGGGCAACCCTTACATTTCTTATGTCAGGATGAAAATTCAAAAATATTTCATGCAGGCAAAACAATAAAAGAACAAGCAGACAGCTTGCGGTATAAACAACTTTCCTATTCATTTCTATATTTTACACCCAAATCCAATACATATGCAATAAATTGTGATATTATAAAAACATGAGAAAAAATTTCTTCATTATATTGCTGTCATTATTCTGCATTTATATATATTCAGAACCGCGCTCCGCAGATGGTAAACTGCCCGCCGGTCCAAAACCAAAAGACAGGCCTTCCGTAGCACTTGTCCTTGCCGGTGGCGGCGCAAAAGGTTTTGCACATTTACCGGTAATTGAACTAATAGAAAAAATGGACATCCCGATTGACATGATTGTAGGAACAAGCATCGGCTCCATAATCGGCGGGCTTTATTCTGCCGGCTACACGCCTTCAGAAATAGACAGGTCTTTTCAGAATGTTGACTGGACCCCTATTTTTGCCGACGCAGCCTTTTCGCCGTATGAAAATACTTTAATGGAACACAGCCTTTTCAGGAATCTTATTACGCTGAATCTGGGGCTGGATCTTTCCCTTAAACTTGGAAAAGGCGTTTCTAACGGCCAGAAAATCTACGAAATGATAAAGGAACGAACCTTAAAATATCCTTCCAACATGGATTTTAACAGGCTTCCGGTTCCGTTCCGCGCCGTAGTATGCGACATGCTTACCGGCGAAGCGCTCGTTTTGGACGAAGGCGACCTTGCAGAGGCCATAAGGGTAAGCATGAGCCTTCCTTCCGTTTTTGAACCGATGGAAATTGACGGAAAATATTACATGGACGGCGGAATCCGCTACAACCTTGCAATCAACGTAGCAAAAAATATGGGTTACGACATAATCATTGCAATAGACATTTCGCAGAAAGTCAGGAACGACCCGGATGTTTTTTCTTCAAATCCGGCAATTGCCATGCTGAACACAATTACAATCGCCCAGTACACAGCAACTCAGTCAATGTACAAGGACGCAGATCTTGTAATTCTTCCAGAGCTTGCCGACTTTGGAACCCTGGATTTTAAAAAATCCTCACTCATTTACGAAGAAGGCAAAAAAACAGTCACAAAGTACACCCAGGCTCTGGAAGACATCCGTAAAAAAATCTATCCCAAAGACTATGATGCCGACGGAAAAAGAATTTCCAAGTACAAGGTTCTGCCGGAATATTCCGAATATGATTTTAAATCATTCCGAGTCATTTCTTCCATTAAAACAGAAGGACTTTTCCCCGTTGACCAGAAATACATAAACGCCCAGTCAGAAAAAATTAAAGGAAAAGAATTTACACCGTCCGTTTTTACCGATTTTATGGAAAGCCTTAAACTTACTGGAAACTATAAAAGCATAAAGGCAAGAATTTATCCCGCAGAAGACGGCTCGGAACTTCTTTTAAAAATGACGCAGGAAGAATCAAAAAGCGCAAAGCTCTGCCTGGACATTGACTACACGCAGGTGGTTTCTACAAGAACGACTGCCATGCTGGATTTTATCCTTGGTGTCCAATACAGGGGACTTACCGGCCGCGGTTCAATAATTTCACTGCGTGCAAAAAGCGTAAACGACTTTGGCTTAAGCCTTTACTACCTTCAGCCAATAAACACAAACCTTTTCTGCGATTGTAACGTCAATCTGGAAGACAGACGATATCCGCAGCTTCCGTTCGGAAGCCTTCCTAAAGATCTATCGGAATACAATTCCTTTAAAGAATTCAACGGCTCAATTTCTATCGGAGCCCGAACAGACACAGGAAGAATCGTAAGGCTTGGCGGATACTATAAATACATCTCTTCCAGGGATCTTCCGGAAATTAATTTCTTCAAGGAAAGATTTATTGAACCATATGAAACGGCATATAAATTAGAAAACAAGGACAGGGAAGATCTTTTGCAGGCACTCTTTGAGGAATACTACGAAACCTCTTCAAATGCAAAAAGTTTAGGAATTTTTGTAAGTTACGAAATCAACAGACTGGATTCCCAGATTTTTGCACACAAGGGTATTAATTTTAACATCAATGCAAGATACGCCTTTACTTTTGATGAAAACTGGAATTCCCAGCCGAATATGCTCAAATTAACCGCACAGGGAAAAAGTGTCATTCCATTCGGCCGCCACGTAAGCATGAATTCTTCAACCTGTATCGGTACAGACGTTTTCGGGAACATGGCTTCTTCTACAGCTTCCATGTTTGCAGAAGGGTTTACAAATTTCAGCAGAATATATTTCCCGCAGGTTTGCAGCCCTACAACATTCGGAAGCTGCATTCTTGCCTCGGCCCTTACCTTTCAGATTGAACCGTGGAAGCAGCTTACAATCCTTGGCGGCGACTTAATCCTTACGCTGAACGGAACTGTCGGCAACGTAACGGAAACTTTTACAGAAATGATTCCGTCCGACTCTGAAGAAAACGAAATAAACCCGATCCTCTGGACTGGCGGAGCCGGAATTGCCCTAAAAATTAAATCTGCGTTCAGCATATACCTCAGGTTTGGTGCAGCCTCTACAATGGAAAAATCCATTACGCCATTCTTTTCAATGGATATAGGCTCAATAAACTTTTAGTACACCTGCCCCGCCGCTCGACCAAAGGCTTACCGAGCTCCGTCGCCTGAACTGCACAGCGATTGAACCACTGTATAAACACAGTCGCCGGAGCGCTTAAGCTTTCTAAGAATGTCCATATAGTCAAGTTCGGCTTTTACGTCGTTACCAGCTTCAATGCGGTGGCGGCAGGCCTTGTTAAGTTCCTTCTTTGTCTTTTCAATTTCACCCTGCATCTGATTAAAGACGCATTTTCCTTCGTCTGAAATTCCCAGCGCAATAAAAATGCAGACCTGCTCGTAAAAAACGTGAACCTGCTCAAGGAATGCGAGCAACTTTTTCATTCTTCCTGAATCTGGGGCAAAAATTTTGCGGTTCGTATATTTTTCTACTATATGCATCAGGGAACAAAGTTCGTCGCTTAAATCTTCAAGCGCCTGCGTAACATGAATCAGGCGCGAAAGGTGCACCCGGTCAGAATGAGTTGCATTTGTTGAGCGGTAGCATTTCTGAATAAAATTTGTAATTGCTACGTGCATTTCATCAATATAGTTTTCATGCGCATTAACATTCTGAACCATTTCTTCATCAGCAGGCTTTTTCCCGTTCAAGGCAAGTGAAATTATATCCAGCATTTCCATGACCTTTCCCGCCATCCTTGTAATTTCCGTACGGATTTGAAAAGCATACAGATCTGCACTTAAATGCGAATGAGGCAGAATGGCCGGAAGTCTGTAGTGAGAATCCATTTCTTCGTTTTTTGCCGTAATAAATCGCTCGGAAAGCTGCGCAATCTGTTTTACAAAAGGAATAAAAAGCAGGGTTGCCATAATATTAAAGCATGTATGAAGCATTGCAATGTGCACAGTAATATTTGACGCAGGCGAACCCGGAATCATCATGTCTACAAGATTAAGGAACGGCTCAAAAAAGATGAGAGCAATAAGCGTTCCGGTAACATTAAAGGCAACATGAACGGCCGCTGTCCGCTTTGCATTTACAGACGCCCCAAATGCCGACATGACAGCATCCACAGTGGAACCGATATTGCTTCCAAGCACAATTGCTGCCGAGAGCTCCCAGCTCAAAGAACCGGCAGAAGCCATGGTCAGGACAATTGCCGTCATTGCAGAAGACGAATGAATAAGAGCCGTAAAAAATGCGCCCGCTGCAACTCCAAGCATAAGCCCAAGAAATCCCATCTCAGAAAAATTTTTAAGGAAAGAAACTGTTTCTGTATTCAGGCTGACTGCGCTTTTTAGAAGATCAAGACCCATGAACAAGAACGCAAATCCCATAAAGCAGTCAGAAAAATTATGAATCTTAAGCCGCTTAAAATATTTCAGTACAAAGCCAGCACCAAAAAGCGGAATTGCAATCTTACTTATGCTGAAAGAAAAACCAAAGAAGGAAACTATCCAGGCGGTAACAGTGGTTCCGATATTCGCTCCAAAAATTATTGAAATTGCCTGGACCAGCGTTATAAGTTCAGCATTTACAAAACTTACAACCATTACTGTTGTAGCACCGGATGACTGAATTATTGCAGTAACTCCGATTCCAGTTAAAACAGCCGAAAACCTGTTCCCGGTCAGCCGTCCCAGCAAAGCTTGAAGACTGTTACCTGAACCTTTCTGAATTCCGTCAGAAAGCATGTCCATGCCGAACAGAAGAAGGCACAAAGCGCCCGCAAACCCGGATATCTGTAAAAGCAAATTCCAAATCATCACCAGATGATAGATTTTAAAGCGCAAGTTGAAAACAGATTCTCTGTTAATTGCAGGTAAATTCTTGTGTGCTTGATTTTTACTAAATTGCCTGAATGGTGAGTTTTATACTCAAATAAGTTTACAGAAATATATTAAACTCACCATTCAGGTATAATATATCAGCCAATGAGGGTAAGAACCTTATCTGGGCATGATTCTACACATACTCCGCAGCCTACGCACTGATTGTAGTCAATCTTTGGAATACCAGAAGTAATGTCTATACAGCCCAGAGGACATTTTTTAGAACAGATACCGCATTTAAAACAGCCCACAGAGCAGTCTTTCTTAATCTGCGGCTTGTTGTCACTGTGGTTTGAACAGCGCGCAATAGCACCCTTAGTTCCTGCATCAATAAGAGAGAAAAGATGTTTCGGACATGTCTTAGCACATTTTCCGCAGCCAACACACTTAGACGCATCAACCTTAGGAAGTCCGTCTGCCCCCATAGAAAGCGCATCAAATGGACAGGCTTCCACACAGTCACCATAACCGATACAGCCGAAAGCACAGAGCTTTGTTCCGTTCATTGTAAGCTGAGCCGCAGCACAGGTTTTTACGCCTTCATATTCGCCCTTGTCTTTTGCGCAATCCTTTGTTCCATTACAGGCAAGGAAAGCAACTTTCTTTTCTGCGCCGCCGGCAGAAACGCCCATTACGGCACTAACCTTCTCTGAAACAGCAGAACCTCCCGCAACACATCCGTTTGCAGGAGCGTCGCCGGCAACAACAGCTTCTGCAAAAGCGTCACATCCGGCGTATCCGCAGCCACCGCAGTTTGCACCGCTCAAAGCCTCGCGCACAGCCTGAACCTTCGGATCAACCTTTACGGCAAAGATTTTCTGAAAAAGCCCAAGCAGAATTCCCAGAAGGAATCCAATGGCAAGGGCAACTGCGATTGTATATATAATCAAAGTCATATCGTTCTCCAGTCAAAAATCCTATTTGATCAGTCCCTTAAATCCCATAAAGGCAAGACTTAAAAGCCCTGCAGCAACATAAAGGATTGGTGAACCCTTAAAACTCTGCGGAATTGAAGCGATTTTAATTCTTTCCCTTACGCCAGCCATTACAACCATACTTAAAAGGAATCCGGCTGCAGAACCAACGGCATAAACAAGACTTTCGCCATAATTATAGTTCTTGCTGATACAGTTGATTGTTACACCAAGAACCGCACAGTTTGTAGTAATAAGTGCAAGGTAAACACCCATTGACTTGTACAAAGCCGGAATTGATTTCTTAAGGAAGAATTCAACAAGCTGAACAAGAGAAGCAATTACAAGAATAAAGAACAGCGTCTGAAGGAATTCAAGTCCAAGCGGAACCATTACCAGTTTATAGATAGGCCATGTTACGGCAGTAGCAAGCACAATAACAAAAGAAGTAGCAATACCCATGCCCGCAGCCTTGTCTGTATCACTTGTCATGCCGACAAACGGACAGATTGCAAGATACTGGATGAATACAACGTTATCAATAATAGCTGATTTAATTAAAAGCTGGAGCATGTCTGTCATTTTGCGCCTCCTTCTGTTGATTCAGATTTTGCTGCCGCAGCAGGCTGAACACGGGAACCGCATACAGCTGAACATGCAGAACAGTCGTGAGCAGTCGGTTCCTGGCATTTCTGACCCTTCTTTTTTGCAGAAAGGAATTTAAAGAACTGAACGAGAGCGGCAAGGAAACCGAATACCATAAATCCGCCTGGCGCACTGTTGAACACACCGATTCTATATGCTTCTGGAATTACAGTAACCTTAAGGGCAGTTCCGGCCATAAGAGTTCCACCTCCAAGAAGTTCCCTGAAGAATGCAATAAGCACAAGAACGATTGTATAGCCAAGCCCCATTCCAAGAGCATCAAGAATAGAATTTCCAACATTATTTTTGGAAGCAAAAGCTTCTACTCGCCCCATGATGATACAGTTTACAACTATAAGAGGAAGGAATACACCAAGCGCCTCATAAAGCGATTCAACGTATGCATTCAGGACAAGCTGAACAATTGTAGTAAAAGCCGCAATAATAATGATGAATACTGGAAGTCGTATTGCCGACGGAATGAATTTTCTGAACACACTGATTACAATTTCGCTCATCACAAGAACGAAAAGCATACCCATGCCCATTCCAAGCCCGTTAAAAATACTTGTAGTAACACCCAAAGATGAACAGAGTCCAATATTAAGAACCAGCAGCGGGTTCTCCCTTACAAAACCATTAGAAAAAATCTGAAGCTGCCTATTCATTGTCTCCTCCTATATAGCGGAACAAGGCATCTGTACCTTCTTTTAAAAGACCCGCGATTCCAACACTGGAAATTGTTGCTCCAGAAATTGCGTCAAAAGTTTCGCCGGCCGTAAAACCGTCCTTTGCGTTTTTTCCTTCAAACTGACCGTAAAAAGTCTTTCCGGAAGGAAGCGTAAAGGTCGGATCGTTTGCCTTAAGTCCAAAACCAGGAGAATCTGTAAGCTTAAGGAATTTAAGTCCCTTTATTACACCGTCTTTATCCATCCCGACCAGAATTGTTCCCTGATCGTATGTAGGACCGTTTACCTGAGCTGCACCGCCAGCAACCTGTCCGTCTTTTTTAGCAATAATGAGCGATTCAATTTTCACAGAACCAACGGCTTTTGGTTCGTAATCAGTAACGCTTTCAAAAGTAAATCCTTCTTCAGGGAAAAAAGCCTTCATTGCACTGTTAACTTTATTTTCCTGATTCAGGGCAATTTTTGGCGCCGTAAAATTATTTACAACTGCAAGAACAGTACAGGATACAGCAGCATATACTGCAAGAATTATTCCCAATTTAATCATTCTTTTTGTCTCCTTCTGCAGCAGACTGAGCATCTGACAGCTTGCGTTCTTTTGCAGTAGTAAGGTCAAATTCCATGTTGATTTTTGCAGAACACGGTCTCTGATGACCTTTTTTTCCATAACCGTACATGCGGCCTGTAACCCTGTTAAGATGAGGAGCAAGTGCATTCATCACAAGAATACTGAACATAACGCCTTCCGGGTAACCGCCGAATTTGCGGATAAGGAAAGTAATAAGTCCTGCTCCAAAACCAAAAATAAGGCGGCCAGGACGAGTTACCGGCGCAGTAGCGTAATCAGTAATCATAAATGTTGCACCGAATAAAAGTCCACCAGAAAGAAGCGCAATTACAACATCACGGCAGGCACTTTCAAGCCCGCTGGAAATCCCGCCTAGGAACGTACAAACCGCAACAGTCAAAACCATTGCAAGCGGTGCGCGCCAGTCAATTATCTTAGCAACAAGCAGGAACACAAAAGAAACAAGAATCAACAGAATTGAAGTTTCTCCAATACAGCCGGCGCGATTACCAATAAAGAACTGCAAGAAATCGAAATTTTCCAGAGTGCCTGCCTTTACGCGTGCCAGCACAGTCGCAGATGATACAGCATCAAGATTGCCTGGAACAGCCCATGAAGCGCCGATTGCAGCCGGGAAGCTTATAAAAAGAACAGCACGACCAGTCAAAGCCGGGTTGAACACGTTGCTGCCGATTCCGCCAAAAATTCCCTTGGCAATAACCATTGCAACCAAGTCGCCCAAAAGAATCATCCATACAGGAGCGGTAGAAGGCAGAACCAGCGCAAGCATTACGCCAGAAACTGCTGCCGAAAGATTTGAAACAGTATTTTTCTGACCTGTTACTTTCTGGAATAATGCTTCAAAAAGAACACAGCCAAAAACAGAAACAGCAACTGCAATCAAGGCATGTATGCCGAACACTGCAATACCGGCAATTACTTCCGGCAGCAATGCTATAAGCACAGTCAGCATTATTTTCTGAGTTGTATTTCCCAATGAAAAATGCGGACTTGATGATATGTGAAATTTATTTTCTGCCATTTTCTGCTCCTTCTGCAGCCTGCTTAGCTTTTGCGGCTTCAGCCTTAGCCCTTTCTTCTGCCATCTTCATGCGGACAATACCCTTTCCAAGGCGGACGCGCTGAACAATGCGGACATGAGCCGGACATACAAATGCACAGCATCCGCATTCAATACAGTCCATAAGACCGTATTTTTTAGCCCTGTCAACGTTTCCTTCTTTTAATGAACGCATAATCATAATCGGATTAAGGCGCATTGCACATGTACTTGCACAGCGACCACAGCCAATACACTGGTCTTCTGACCCAAGATAGGTTTCTTTTTCTGTAAGGAATGTTACACCGCTTGTTCCCTTTGCAACCGGGAATTCGATAGTGGACATTGCAAAGCCCATCATAGGACCGCCGGAAATGCATTTTACAGCTTCTCCATCCTTAAGGTTAAATGTCTCCGGCATAAGATCGCTGATAAGAGTTCCAACCGGAACCTTCACATTGCAAGGCTTTTCTACAGCGCCGCCAGAAATTGTAAGGGCGCGTTCAATAAGCGGCTTACCAAGACGGAATGCATCGCTTATGGCACATACAGTCCCAACGTTAGAAATTATACAGCCCGCATCAGCAGGAAGCTTTGCACTTGGGATTTCAACGCCAAGACATGAACTAACGATGAATTTTTCAGATCCCTGAGGATATTTTGTCTTAACGATGCATACAGAAATATCATCGCCGTAACCTTTCTTTTCAATTTCAGATTCAAGAATCGGCTTGATGTATGCCTTGTTGTCTTCAAGGGCAATAATTCCGCTTGCGCCAACAAGATTCAAAATGATTGCAAGCCCGTCAATAAGGCGGTCCGGAGTTTCCTGCATTGTACGTTCATCACAAGTAAGATACGGCTCACATTCAGCAGCATTTACAAGAACGTATTCAATTTCTTTATCTTCCGGAGGATTTAATTTTACGTGAGCAGGAAAAGAAGCACCGCCCATACCTACAATACCTGCAGCCTTAATTCTGTCCAAGGCATCCTGATGCGAACAAGTAAACGGATCAAGAGGTTCCATAAATTCAGTACGGTCAGAACCGTCTGATTCAATAACGATACATGGAACCATGCCGTTTCCCGTAACAATGTGGCTTCCGATTTTCTTAACCTTTCCGGCAATGGAAGCATGTACAGGACAATTCATAAATTTATCGCCGGTTGCAATTACCTGACCTTTTGCAACCAGATCACCGACTTTAACTACAGGAGTATTTGGAGCACCGCCCATAGTAACGGGAATAGTAACAGTCTTAGAAGCAGGAAAAGCGTCAGTAATAGGACACTGATTGCTTAATTCCTTCATTTCCTTAGGATGAATTCCACCCTTAAAAGTATGCAGTTTCATAACAGAATAATTATATAGAGAAATTCTCAATAAGTCTATTTAAAGAAAGCTAAAAGAAATATTATTAGATGCTGCTAACCACTATTTCTTTTTATGAAAACAGTAAATTCCGCCCACTCGTATTTTTTCAAGGCAAGAAGGAATTATTTCCGCATCAAAACTTGCAACTTCACTTATAGATACAAAAAGATATCCGTCTGTAGCAAGCGCACGTTCCGCAATTCCCTTAAGGATGCGCCCGCGGGTTTCTCGGTCAAAATAAATGAACACATTGCGTATAAAGATAAGGTTCTGCTCAGCAGGATGATTAAAGACTTTTCCGGCAAAGGCAAAATCATAAAGATTTACCTGCATGGTTTTTATGGAACGAGAAAATTCCGGCGAAAACTCATAACTGCCGTCCGGCTTAAGGTAACAGCTTATAATATTCCTGTATTCATCACCGTCAAAGTGCCGCCCGGTCTTAGGCATAAAATAGCCGGATTCAAGCTTTTTAAGAACCGCAGTATTTATATCACTTGCAGAAAGTTCAACATTCATTCCCAAATACTTTGCAAACGCCGCAATGGAATAAATTTCTTCACCGGTAGAACTTGCCGCACTCCAGATTTTTAAAGGAACCAGCCCGTGCGCCTTTTTCCATTCCGGAAAAAAATAATCCTTAAGGGCATCAAACTGTTTTTCTTCCCTGAAAAAATAGGTTTCATTTACAGTAGCTTCGTTGATTATGTCTTCAACATCAGATTCATTCTTTATGTCAAAGGCTGGCTTGCGCTCAATGTAGCGCCTTAATCCCATAATATAAGAATCCCGCAGCTGATTTCCAGTTCTCTGCGTAATCAAATTTATTACCTTGCTGAATTCTTCATCTGAAATCGTCATCGGTCGCCACCTTTGCCATTCTATAGAATGACATTCTTTAATTATACACCCGATGTTTCAAAGTGCAAATTTTGCTGCTATTTACAGTTATATTTCCACTCTTTCCCTTTAGGACGATATTTTCGGACTACATGCAGATTAAAATATAAATATTCATACAAGCTGAATTTGTTAGTTGATGCAGAACAGTCCTTAATATCCTTTGAAGTCTGTTCCAGTATCTGTTCAAGAGAATAAGTCAGGTTGAATTTTTCCTTTAAAGACTCCCAATATTTTGTAAAGAAGATTTCATTGCATTCTAGTGCCGATTTTAACCATGCTTCCTGCCCGCCGGTTCTTGCCCCGGTAGATTTTACATATTTCGGTGCAAGATTAATCTGACAGGCATCCGGTACATAGGCAATTTTTTTGTTCCCAAGCAGACAGCGGATAATAAAATCAGTTTCTTCCCTTAAAGCGCACCCCGTATAAAATGTACTGAAAAGAGTTTCAGTTGCAATTTTGCGGTCCGTTAAAAAACAGGCGTGAACATAAGGAACTTCAACATATTCTGCATTGCAATATCCACAGAAGAAAGACCTGAAAGGTTCAAGATTTGAAATGCGGGATCCGTCAACAGTCCATAATTTTCTTTTCCAAATTTCATAGGCAGCAATATCTCTGATTCTGTCGCTACAGTAATCTTCACATGTCAAATATCTGGCACCAACAAGATCAAAGCCATATTTTTCTTTTACTTCAATTAATTTCCTGATTGTACCCGGCTTGATTATTGAATCATCATCGCCAAAATAAATATAATCGCAGCTTGCATTTTTAATGCCGACATTCTTACTGAAAGTCTGCTTTGAATTTACTTCATTTCTAAAATATTTAATGATCGGATATTTTTTCTGCAGTTTTTTTACAACCAGCATCGTATTATCAGATGAACAGTCATCAATAATGATTAATTCTTTTACTTCCGGCTGAATATAAGTTGGAATTGTCTTCGGCAAAATCCTCGCCCTGTTATATGATGGAATTACAACTGTAACATCTTTCATATCTGTTCCTTAGTCTCATTTAACAATAAATTTATAAACTCGAATTTTATTATAGCATGTTAATAAAAAAAAAATAAGCACAACTCTATAATCCTTATTATTCGAATCATAAAATTGCAGCCTATTTTTTCTTAAAATTTTAACTTATCTAAATAATTTTCCAATCAATCGAACTGGCATTGAAAATTTCCATGAAAGGGAATTCTCATATTTATTTACAAGCCGCTTTTCCTGCTGATACAGCTTATTATCTGTTTCTTTTTTATTTTCCATATAGATTTCATATAACAGATTTGTATCAAGTTGATTTAAAATTTCTTCTGATTTTCTTATGCATTCATCCCTGCAAAGTTTTAATTCATCTGTTACTTCTGCGTTTCTAAAATGAGGAAGATATATATCTGCCTTTCGAAGCATCAAATTTTCATAGAAGACTTTCAGCGATTTATCAGCTTTTTCAGACTGGCCTTTTAACACCTCCAGCAAAACCGGGAATGTCTCAAAATGTTTCTTTGAATATACAGAATGGCTGAAACTTTCTTTTCTTTCAAACCATGCATAAAGAGGCTGATCAATTTTAAAAATCTTTTTTGTTTTTGAATATAGATCAAAAGTTACGCTTGTATCTTCACCAAAAATATTTTCAAAAAAGAGTTTATTCTTTTTCAAGAAGTCAGTTCTATATATTTTTGACCATGGTGCATCATCGTAAAAATACATAGCATAATCCTGATTAATTTTTCGAATAGTAAGCTGTTCAATTTTTTTTCCTTCAAACGGATTTGCTGTAAAAAATCCCTTGTAATAGGAAATATTCGTGATATCAGAATTATTCTGATCAAGTAGATTTATAACTTCGTTCAGACAATTAGAACGGATACAATCATCATTATCTATAAACCAAGTATATTCTCCAGAAACATAGTTAAATGCAGTATTTCTTGTTGGTCCTATACCCTGATTTTCTTGAGATTTCAAAATAATTTTCTGCGGATAACGTTTTTTGTAGTCCTCTAAAACAAATTTAGAGTTATCTGATGAACCGTCATCAATGCAAATAATTTCATAATCATCAATATTCTGATCAAGCAGTGAATCCAGACAGCGGCTTATATAGTTTTCTGCATTATAAACAGGAATAATAAATGATAATTTCACGACCTACCCCTCTAAGTTATAAAAAAACTTAATATATAGAAAATCATGTTTTTTTCAACTCTATATTTTAATAGAAAAATATATTATAATGAATATTATAATTCAACATGAAAATTTTTTGCAGGATTTAACATGGAAAATATTGAAAGCGAAAAAATTATTTCTGAGATTAAAACAACAATTTCAAAATCAGAAAATACAAGTGCCTCTGAAAATTTCGATAAGATTTCCTTGAACCAGGCTCAGGAAAACGGCTATAAAATTATTTTTGATAATATTTCAAATGGTTCTGGCATTAAAAAATTTATTAATAAAATCGTACTCAAATTTACAAGAAATCACCTTCTTCAAATTATCCAGATGCAGAATTCTGTAAATCAAGAACTTCTTAAAAAAATTGAAGAACAGAACAGCAGAATCGATTATCTTGAAACAATCATTAAAGGAAAATAAAAATGCGGATTATACAGCTTTTTTCTTCACTCTCTTACGGAGATGCAATCGGCAATGACATTCTTGCACTTGATGCAATAATCAAGGAAAATGGTTTTCAGACAAAAATATATGCAGAAAAAATCGATAAACGGATTTCACCAGAACTTGCTTCTCATATTTCTGAATTTACAGCTGAACCAACAGACCTTTTAATTCTTCACGTCGGAGGAGCGACAAAACTAAACCAGTGGATTAAAGAAGTAAAATGCAAAAAAGTAATGATTTACCACAACATTACTCCTCCAATTTTTTTTGACAATTATAATAAAAAAAGCGCCGAATACTGTGAACGCGGACTTAAAGAAGTAGAAAGCCTTAATCAGACTTTTGATATGGTTCTTGCCTGCTCAGATTTTAACAGACAGAATCTTCTGGACATGGGCTACACCTGCAAAATAAATGTACTTCCAATACTCATTCCATTTGATGACTACAAGAAAACTCCAGATCAGGCCGTTCTTGAAAAATATAACGATGACTTTACAAATATAATCTTTCTTGGTCGGCTTGTTCCAAACAAAAAACAGGAACATGTTCTGGAAGCTTTTTCTGAATACCAGAAAAAATTCAACAACAAATCCCGCCTGTTTATTGTAGGAAATCCTGCTGGCTGCGAAAACTACAGCGAAAAATTAAAAGAATACGCAAAAAAACTTAATGTAAAGAATGTTATTTTCACCGGGCATACCCGCTTCGATGAAATCCTCTCCTACTACAAGCTTTCTGACCTGTTTTTGTGCATGAGCGAGCATGAGGGATTCTGCGTTCCACTTGTTGAGGCAATGTTCTTTAACATTCCGATTGTTGCGTATGCAAGTTCTGCAATTCCGTGGACATTGAATGGAAGCGGCTTCCTGCTGGAAGAAAAAAATCCGGAACTTACGGCAGCCGTAATGAACAGAATTCTTACAGATTCTTCCCTAAAGGAAAAAATTCTTAAAAATCAACAGGAACGGCTTTCTGACTTTAACCACGAAAAAGTTGCCGAACAGTTCTGGAACTGCATGAAAGATTTTATTAAGCAGCCGTAATCTACCTGCTCTTTAATTCAGGATGAGCTTCGTAAAAGCGTTTTTTGTCGGCATACATTGCTTCATCTGCCAGGTGCATTGCAACCCTTACGTCTCCACCCTTTTCATCCCAGTAAGAGCCGGTCGCAAACGTAATGTCAGAGCCAAAACCGGTCTTTGAACGCAGTTCGCAGACAAGGCTGTCAAATTCTTTTTCCTGGCATTCCGGAACAATAACAACAAACTCGTCACCACCGGCCCTGTAAACTTCGTGCCGCGCAAAAATATCCCGCAAAAGAGCGGCCGCATTCTTTAAAAGAGCGTCTCCAGCCGAATGACCGCCTGCATCATTAGCTCTTTTTAGCCCGTTAAGATCTGCAAAAATAACTCCATAAGGCTCTGCAATCTTTTTTTCGCCGCTAACAGAAAGATCAACCCGATAGTTCATGGAATTTCTGTTCCTTAAGCCCGTAAGCAGATCCATGTTGCTCATAAGTTCAAGTCTTTCCATCATGTTATTAGAGGCAATCTCAGAATTCAGAAAAAACGCTGTAAGCTCAATAATTTCTTTTATTTCTATAAGGCGCTCAACATTAGAATTGGTAACAAAAAGATAGCCCATAATTTTTTTCATATGAACAAACGGGACCAGAATAACGCTCTCAACATGACCTGCCCTCAAGGACTTTACCCATACAGGATTTATTTTTTCATATTTCTGCATGTCGGCTTCATCTTTAATCATTATGTTGTCATGCATTTCCACCATTTTTTCCCATGACATTACAACCTCATTAGTCAGAACTTTTTCAAAATCCTTAAACGAAGCAGAGTCATTTCTGAATTTACTGCACAAAAGCGAAGATTTTTGATTTTCAGAATCAATCAGAATGATGGCACTGCAGAACGAATCAGTTTTTTTCTGAATGTCACTTATAACTTCGTTCATGGAAGTACAGAAATCAAAGGAACCCCTTAACTTAAGACACGTCTTTATAATAAACGCTGCCGAATCAATTGAAACGTCCGACATTTTTTCATATTCAGGATGTTCCGTAAATTCAATCGTAAAAATAAAATAATGCAGATTTCCCTTATCAAGGGATTTAGAAAGAGGAAGATACGAAGTATTACTCCAGACATTCAGGGATTTTGTTTCAACATAGGAATGAAGATACTGTTTTTTCACGGCACATCTATAGCAGAAATCTTCAAATTTTGGTTCCGGCGGAACCATTTCTGAATAGAGCATGTTATCATGATAATCACCCGGCTGTATTTTTCTATAAGCGGCATTCGCCCTTACAATGCGAATATCTCCGTACAGACCGTTTCCCTTGTCTTCAACAGACATGACTATGGCAGCCATGTCATAAGAATCAACTATCTCCTGTAAATCCATACAATAATTTTATCCCTGAATCTGTATTTTGCAACGATTTTTTGCCCGTCTTTCCCTTTTATAAAGTCTTCTTAAACAGAAATTAATGTGTTAAAATCAAAATATGTCAAAATTAAATAAAACACGCGAAAGCCACGTAAAATCCCTCAGGCTTCTGCAGCTTGAAAAAGCAATTCAGACAATGAACTACCCTGACGTTGACCGCCTTGTAAAGGAACTGGAAGTTTCAAGACGCACAGTTCTGCGCGACATAGATGAATTAAGGCTTTATTATAACGCTCCGATTGAATACGACCGCACCAAAAAAGGCTATTATTACACCGACGAAACATTTTTTGTACGGAACGTACTTGTAAGCGAAGGTGAACTTGTTGCAATGGCAGGAATTCTTCCTCTGCTTGAACGTTACGACAACACACCTTTAAAGGAAACGATTTCAAAGGTTTATAAAACTATTTCGCAAATGCTACCAAACCAGGTTCAGGTTCAAAGTTCGCTTTTAAACGACGTTCAGTTCATCTCAGATCCGCTTCCAACAATAGAATCAGACGTTTTTACAAAGATTTTTGCAGCAATAAAACAGCATAAGACAATAAGTTTCGGCTACCGTTCAATAAACAGCACGGAACACACGCCCCACTCCCTTGATCCGTATAAAATTTACTGTCAGAAAGGCGACTGGTATGCAATCGGTTTCTGCCATAAGCACAACGGCTACACAACCTACAACCTTTCCCGCATGAAAGACATAGTTCTCTGCTCAGATTTTACACCCGACCCAGATTACGAAAAAAAAGTTCACATCGATCCTAACTTTGGAATCTGGAACAACGAATCTGACTTTAAGAAAATAGAACTTCTTTTTGACAAATCAGTTAATACCTATATTCTGGAACGAACCTGGCATAAAAACCAGGAATGCCATCAGAACGGCGACGGAAGCGTATACTTAAGCTTTGAATCAAACCAGTTTCAGGAAACGCTTTTCTGGGTACTGCACTTCGGTTCTTCCGTTCAGATTCTGAACCCGCCGGAACTAAAGCAGGCATACCGGGAAGAACTGGAAAAGATGCAGAAAAAGCTGTCTTAATGACCCGCGCCGCACGAACAGACGGACATTCCTGTATCTAAAAAAAAATAAAAAAAAATTAATTTTTTTTTATTTTTTTATTGACATAAAAAATCACATATGGTATATTCTAATCAGCTTGTAAATAAGCTGATAAACTCTCTCCGATGTCCGTGAAAACCGGACAACGCAGGCTCTGGATACGTTGTGTTCGGAGCCTGCGTTTTTTAAACACAATAAAATCCAGCAAAAAAAAAAGCAGAATCACAGTCATTCACCGCAATCCTGCCCTTTTTATTATAAATATATCCTGTTAATAACCAAAATACTTAGGTTTGCGCTCACACCACGCCGCAATCCTATTTACTCTTATCGCTTTTTATAAGCCGCCTCATTGCTTCCACCGCAACCTTGATTGCAAGTTCCGTATCATGTGCCTGCCGATTTTCCAGCCCTTTTTTTGCGCGTTCCTGGTTTGCAACAACCAGAAAACAAGAACCAACTCTTACGCGAAGAAAACTTCCGGCAATAAACAGCGCTGCAGATTCCATTTCAGAAGCAAGACAGCCCATCCTTATCCATGCCTGCCACTTGTTTTCCAGTTCATAGCTTACCGGCATGATTTCAGGCTCATGCTGCCCGAAGAACGAATCCTTGCACTGCACTACCCCAACATGATGCTGAATACCCATTTCCCTTGCAGAATCAACAAGCGCATTTACAACATTCAAATCCGGAACCGCAGGATATTCAATCGGTGCAAATTCCCGGCTGGTTCCTTCCATGCGCACGGCACCGGTTGCAATTACAACATCGCCGCCCAGAACATTTTCCTGCATGCCTCCGCACGTCCCTATCCTTATAAAAGTATGTGCCCCGCATTTAGAAAGTTCGTCAATCGCAATAGAAGCAGAAGGCCCTCCAATCCCCGTAGAAGTTACACTGACCTTTTCGCCCTCAAGCATTCCCGTATATGTTACAAATTCGCGAACATCGGCAACAAGTTTTGCGCCGTCAAGATGTTCTGCAATCTTTGCGCACCTTTTTGGATCACCCGGCATGATTACATATTTTCCTATATCCCTGGGTCCAACCCCTGTATGATACTGTTTTCCGGATCCCTCTGTATAATCAATCATAAAAACCTCCAGCAAAACTAAAAAAAAACATTTTAAATCAACTTATTATAAACTATAAATTTGCCAATTGCTTAAAATTTTCATAAAATATAATTACTATGAAAAAATTACATTTATCATTACTAGCCGCAGTGGCTTTAGGTCTTTTTTCCTGCTCTACAGAAGTTGAACAGGATTCATTTGCAGAAGGAATAGTTAAAAACGCAATCTATTCATCCCTTACATCACGTACATCAGGAGTCATGAAAGAAGCCGGTTTTGTCTATATGGTCGATTTTAAATTTTCTCCGGAATCCCTTGTTTCTGCAGATGCAGCAGAGTTCAACCGGGAATATGCAAAATACGCAGCCTGCATGGCAACCGACGTATACGATTCATCAGAAATGGTAGTAACAAGCGGAGGAACTTCTCCGGCTTCTGCAACAGACAATATTTCAATCTATTCAAATTTTGGATTTACAGACGCAGCAGAATACAAACTGAACAGCGATGACTACACATCTGACAAAGATGATATAACAAATTTTGTAATCAGCCACAAAAATTTTACAAAAGATTCAGCAGAATACGAAGTAATAATGGTTACAGTCCAGGGTTCAAACGCAACAAAAGAACAGTGGTACAGCAACTTTGACATTGGAAACACAACTGCTTCCTACACAGCCGCAACAGGCTCGCATGCAGAATGGACAAACACAAAGTATCACAAGGGATTTTTTATTGCAGCAGAACGCGTAGACGCCAAAATCCAGGATTACATAACAGCAAACGTTTCCGGAACAGCAAAAAAAATCATCTTCCTTACAGGACATTCACGCGGCGGAGCAATTGCAAACATACTTGGTGCAAAATACGAAAAATCAACAGAATTTGAAAAAACATTCACCTACACTTTTGCAAGTCCGTTTACAACAACAGATAAGGCAGATGCAGAAACATACACAACCATATTCAACTTTATAAACGACGACGACATGATTACAATCCTTCCGCTCCAGTCATGGGGATTTACAAGAAACGGAATTACACGCAATGCTTCAATTTCTGACTCTTCAGAATTAAGCAGCGCATGGTACCTGCTTCTGGCATACCAGCGCGAAGACCTTACAGGAACATACGTTTCTTCAGGCGCAAACAATCCGGAAGTTGTAAAAAGCTTCCAGGCAAGCGCAGCTTCTCGCGACGAACTTTACGTTACAGGCAGCACGGATGATGACCTTTTTGCACTCTTGATGAAAGACGAACAGACTGCCAACGATAAACTTGCAGAACTTAACACACTTGGAATTGCAAAATTCGGAAACCTTTCTGTTGTTTCTTCAGACGGAAAATACTACATAAAGGGATATGTAAGCCCAGCCTTTGTATTCAGCTGCATTCCTGCAATAATTGTATCTGCAGAAAACTCAAGTCTTTTGAACGGCATAAGCAGTTCAGAAAAATACAGTCCTTTTGCACGGCAGATTATTTCCGCAGCAGTAAGCGGCGGCCTTGCCAAAGCCCACGATCCTTCAAGCTACTACGTACTTGCAGACAACCTTTAGACAAAGCAATAGTAGGGGAAAGCCTTCCCCTCGCCCGCACTCCGTTGCGGGCTACCCTTTCCAGCGGGGACACCCCGCAACACCCCGTATAAAAAAAAATGTGACAACCTGTCCATATAAGGACAAATTGTCACATTTTTACAGCAAATTTATACAAAAGTTAAACGATTATTCAACGTATATTAAACCACAGTTAAACCGTATTAAACAATCGATAAATACGCTCTACTCTACCCGTTCAAAATGTCTGGTCAAAGTAATCTTAACCTTTCCCTTTTCAACGTCAGAGGCAAAATATTCCAGCGCATTTTTCATTGCTTCGCTCAAATTAAGCCCGTAGCCTTCAAAAAATTCCTTGTACTGGTCCTTTGCTTCCTTTGGAATCTTAAATCCCACCATTACAGAGCCTTCATTAGCCTTTTTAGGAGCTTTTTCCGTCTGCTTTGTGACATTCTGTCCATATTCAGCAGATTTTGACGCAGCCTGAACTCCGTTTCCTTCCCGCAAAGCCTGAACAGCAGCCGCACCGGCTTCTTCTGGTTCATTGCCATCAACAATGCTGTTCATGGAATTAATCTGACCCGTAAGATCATAAGTAATTTTTTTCTTCTGAAGTGCCATTATTCAAGACTCCCTGCAATTTCAGTAATTGCTTCAAGGGTTTCGCCCTTAATTGACGGAAAATCCTGGATTGCATAGTGAGTTGTCTGAGCCTTTTTAAAGCCCTGATCTACCGGAATCATGAAAAATTCGAACTTTTTAAGCGCTTTTAACTGAGAAATCATGTCATCCTGGTATTTTATGCGGTTATCCTTAACGTTCATTACGATTTTTTTGAATTCAGGCTTTTCGGCAGAATCAAAATCTTTTTTCATTGTGGACAGATTGTCCATAAAAATCTGAAGTCCGTCCGTAGAAAAATAGTCAACCTGCATTACGGCAATTACTTCGTCTGCAGCAAGGAAGATTGATTTTTCAAGACCCGTAAAGCTCGGCGAAGTATCTATGATGCAGTAGTCAAAGTCTTTGCTCAGTTCTGGAAGCATGTGCTTAAAGATAAAAGGCTTTGATTCGCCCATCTTTGTTGAATAGCTTCTTAATTCGCCATTAAGTCCGGCAGTAGGAATGAAAGTAAGGTTTTCTATTTTTGTCTTTGTGTATGCCTGGCTAAGGCTTACCTTGCCGTAAAGAACGTCAGCAAGTTCGTAGTCAAGGCTGTCCAAAAGCCAGCTGGAAGCATTTCCCTGAGGGTCTCCGTCTATAAGCACAACACGCTTTCCGCGGCGCGCAAGTTCAACGGCAACAGACACGCTTACAGTTGTCTTTCCTGTTCCGCCTTTCTGAATTGCAAATGCATATGTCTTCATAATATCTCCAGACAATTTTTTAATTACACTGTCATTATCGGCAGCGTTAAACAAAAATTAAACTTAATTTAATCTAATTTTACCACGTTTAACCATTTTTAACAATGATTAAACTGAATTAAACTTAGTTAAATCGTATTAAACTTTCGTTTAACTAAATCATATAGATTATCAAACAGTTAAACATTTATTAAACCAAAGTTTAACCAAACCGGATAAAACGCTCAAAAAGAAAAAGGGGTAGTGGAATACCACATTTATACACCCTCTCAGACGCTCTAGGATTGATTCTGAGCGATTTTCTTTTGATTTTAGGGTAATTTATCAATCTTTAATTTTACCCCCTGTTTTTTTAATCTCAGGAGCATTTCTGTTTTCTGATTTTTTTTAAGAAAAACTGCCCGCAGACAAAGTTTATTACAGTTAAACAGAAATTAAACCGTATTAAACTTAATTAAATCATATTTAACTCGGTTAAACCATATTTAATATAGTTTAACAAATATTAAACCATATTAAACACAGTTTAACCAAAATTACTATTCTCTGTATTTGCTTATTATAGTCTGCTTGGCTTCTTCCAGCGCCTGATTTTCGCGTTCAATGCGATTTTCAGAATTCTTAATTTCCTCAGAAGAAATCAGTGTCTTAAAAAGCTGAAGCACTTCCTGCTGGTGGTCGCGCGCAATGCTGTCATCTTCGCGGTTTAAAGCCGAACTGGAAAGAGAAAGCTTTGACCTTGTTTCGCCCTTAAGCTTGCAGTGGAAGTACCATCCTATGATTTTCTTTCCCTGCTTTACGTCTTCAATTTTTTCTACAGTGAACTGAGAATTTTCGTAGTCATTGATTTCCTTTTTGGCAACATCAAAAACGCGTTTTTTAAAGTCACTCATCATTGGATACTTGGAATCTTCAATCTGCCACATGGTGCGTATTTCCGAAACTTCAACAAGCGGCGTTTTCCAGGTTCCATCTTTTTTTGAGGCAAAACCGTGATATGACCAGCACAACTCGTACATTCGGATTGAATACTTTCCGGTAAGGTTTCCGTAAACGTCAAGATTAATGACAGAATATCCCTTAAGGTAGTCAATAAATGCCTGGGCAACTTGCGGCGTAAAGGTAAGTTCTATGCCGTTTTTTTCAAGCGAATATTTTGATTCCACAAACCAGTGGTACAGCTTTGTCCAGCCATCTTCCGTGCGTATGCGGATTTTCTGATCAAAGATTGTTTCTATGGCATTTTCCAGCATTTTTTTTGTGGTGCTGCCATGTGCAAGATTCAGCGTCTTCATTACATCTTCAAGGCGGAATTTTACAGTAAGGTCTTTTTTTGCCGTAAGATTATCAGTATTATCTCTTTCAAGCAGAAGAGAGCATGCCATCATGACAATTCGCTTAGAACCTAAGTTCATGTCATAGATTGCCTTTGTGATGTTGTTCGGCTGAATTACATATTTTTGGTTAATTACTTTTTGAGTCTGAAATTTGATTTCAGTATCTCTTGCAAGTGATGAATAATTGTATTCATCGAAAAGCTCTGGCTCCCGATCCATTTTCCCCATTTCCCTTATATGGACTTTAGTTTATCACATGTCCACATATAAGTCGAGATTCATATTGAAGAATTTGCACAAATTATTAAAATTTGTTTTAAATTTTTGTTAGTTTAAATAATATAAGCCGTTGTATTTTGTTGTAATAAAAAAAGTTATTTATGCTAATACGGACAGTTTGTCATCTTATACGGACGTAATGTCATGGTTATGCGGACAGATTGTCATTTTTTATGCAGACTTCTGCTTTTTTTCATGTGGACAGAAAATCATTCTGGTAGGGACAGTTTGTCTTTTTTATGTTGACGGATTGTCACAGCCTGTTTTTCGTATTGTGATTTTCTGTCCTTATATGGACGTTTTGTCACATAAAGCAGTAGGGGAGGGGAGCTGGGGCGATAAAATACAAGTGAGATTAAAAAAAAATGCGCGAAGGAGCGAAGCGGAATGAAAAAAGACTCTGATTGTGGGTGCCGCGAAGCGGCATATCATAAGTTCCTTTGCCACAATCAGAGTCTAGCCCGCTAGCGGGCGATTTTTCATTTCGCTTCGTGACTGGGAGCATTTGTTTTTTAACAGCAAATTTGTGATTTTATGTCCACATATGCTTAAAATATAAGGACAGATTATCACACTTTATATGGACAAAAAATCACAATGATTTTGTGACAATTTGTCCTGGTTCCCATTCAAATTCTGTAGAATTTTTCTAGGTCTACAGGCGTTAAGTAGACAGAATTTATGAAAATGTGGACATAAAATCACAATATATGGACAATTTATCTCAATGCACGGACAAGTTGTCACAAATATGTGGACGTTTTATCACAAAACAGGGTAGACAGAATTTATATATAAGGACAGATTGTCACATCCGAATTCCGTCTACTAAACTGTGACAATCTGTCCTTATTTGATGTATAATATTCCTGAGGAAAACAAATGAATACATCAACTTATGCCGGCAAAATGCTGGAATTCATAAAGAAAAGTCCAAGCTGCTTTCATGCAGTAGAAAACATAAAGGAAATCCTTCTTGCATCTGGCTTTACAGAAATTAACGAAGGCGACCGCTGGGAACTTAAACCGCAGGGAAAATATTTTGTTTCCAGAAACGGCTCCGCTCTTATAGCATTCATAATGCCGGCCACCGCAATACCGGCCGCCTTTTACATAACCGCAGCTCATTCAGATTCCCCGTGCTTTAAGGTAAAGGAAAATCCTGAAATGAAGTCGGCCGGACTGGTTCGCTTAAACGTAGAAAAATACGGCGGCATGCTGATTCGCCCGTGGTTTGACCGTCCCCTTAGTATAGCCGGAAGAGTCGTATACCGCGAATCCAGCACTGACGCAATAAAAATCGGGCAGAAACTTGTTAGTATAGACAGAAATCTTCTTATGATTCCAAACCTTGCCATCCACATGAACCGCGATGCCAACGACGGCGGAAAAATCAACGTTCAGAACGAAGTTCTTCCCCTTGTTTCCGCCTGCGCCGACTTTTGCCTTACAGACCTTTTGGCTTCCCAGGCAGAAATTCCTGCCGAAAGCATAATTGGCCACGATATTTTTCTATATAATAGGGATGAACCGTCGTTCTGGGGCTTTCAGGACGAATTCATTTGCTCTCCGCGCCTTGACGACCTTGAATGTGTATTCACTTGCTGCACGGGCTTTGTAAATGCTGCCTGTACGGATTCAGACGGTGTAAGGGCATTTTGTATGTTCGACAACGAAGAAGTAGGAAGCCAGAGCCGACAGGGAGCTGCTTCAACATTCTTAAAGGATATCCTTCACAGAATTTGCCTGTGTTCCGGCTGTACAGAAGAAGATTACCAGCGCGCAGTTGCAAAGGGTTTTTTAATCAGTGCTGATAATGCTCATGCCGTTCACCCTAATTATGTTCAGACCGCAGATCCGGTAAATCAGCCTGCAGTAAACGGCGGACCGGTTTTAAAATTCAACGCATCCCAAAAATATACAACAGACGGGCTTAGCGCCGCAGTTTTCCGCGAAATCTGTAGAAAAGCCGGTATACCGTGTCAGGTTTACACAAACAATTCAAATACGCCGGGCGGTTCCACTCTTGGAAACATAAGCACAAAGCAGGTTTCAATCTGCTCTGTAGACATAGGACTTGCCCAGTGGGCAATGCATTCTCCTATGGAAAGTGCCGGAGCAAAAGACGTGGACTATATGGTAGAAGTTGTAAAATCTTTCTATTCGAATCCGGTCCGCACTTGAAAAATTTATAAAAAAGTCTTTAAATAAACGGACAAAGATTTTAGTCACGGGGTTAATATGATTTGGTTAATTGGCTGCAAAGGAATGCTCGGAACAGAAATTGCGCGTCAGCTTAAGGAAAATAATATTGAATTTAAGGGAACTGACATTGATGTAGACATTACATCCCCGGAAGCTTTGGACAGCTTTGCTTCATCCCTTAGCGGACTTAAATATATAATCAACTGTTCTGCATATACAGCCGTAGACAAGGCAGAAAGCGAAAGTGATTTTGCCCGTCTTCTTAACGAAAAAGGCCCGGAAAACATTGCATCTGTAGCAAAAAAATACGGCGCAAAGATGATTCATATTTCCACAGACTATGTTTTTGACGGCACGGGCAGCACACCAAGAACAGAAGACATGCCGATTGCCCCGATCGGAGTTTATGGCGTAACAAAAGCTGACGGAGAAAAGGCAGTAGCTTCTACTACAGATGAATATTATATCCTTAGAACAGCATGGCTTTACGGCTGGGCCGGAAAGAATTTTGTTTACACAATGATTCGCGCCATGAACACACACGATGCCGTAAAAGTTGTAAATGATCAGAAAGGAACTCCGACTTTTGCCGCAGATCTTGCTTCTGTAATCATTCAGATAATCAAAAAAGATGATGTTCCGTATGGAATTTACCATTGTACAGACCTTGGCGAAATTACCTGGTGGGATTTTACAAACGAAATCAAAAGACAGGGAATAGAAAAGGGCTGGATTACAAACAAAGACTGCGTCGTAAATCCGTGTACAACAGATGAATATCCTACACCTGCAAAGCGCCCAGCTTATTCAGTTTTAAGCAAGGACAAAATCCAGAAAACCCTTGGCATAGCTCTGCCTGACTGGAAAGAAAGCCTTTCCAAGTTCCTGTCTTCTCCTTTATTTGATAAAGCAAGAATTGAATAGAAAAATTGGTGGTTGAGTTTATCGACTCGTAAGAGCACGAAGTAAACCACCTGTTGTGAATTAAATTCTTAAAAAAAATCATTTTTTACATGCTTCTTGTGTAGCACAATTTATTAAAAAGACTTAATATGAAAACATGAGAAGATATGCAGTTTTATCAGTTTTTGTATTTTTGTTAAGTTTATTTGTTTCTTGCAGCCTGATTGAACCGAGTGAAAAAAAAGCTTCGCTCGCAATCGGTCTGAATGTTTCCCTTCCTGAAAGCAGTTTTCTTCAGGCAAATTCGGCATCTAATTTGTTGCAGTTTGATGAAGAACCCCATATCGAGGATGAAGAATTTAATTTCATCGAATACACCGCTGACGTAACAATTACATGGGATGGTGGCGTTTCTATGGGTTCCGGAAAAATTAAAAGAGCAAAGTGGCAGGAAGAACACGGCGATGGAAACAAAGCATCCGGTACAGTTGCCGTAATCAATCTTCCAATGAATAAAACCCTTTTTGCATTAATAGAAATTAAAGACTCAGACGGCGACGTTCTGTATTCCGCAAATAAAACATTAATCCTTGCCGGCGAAGTTACCCCGATAACAATTGACCTTGCGTATAGCGTTGATGCGGATGGTTCTATAAACCTTAAGCCTGAAACAACAGAACTTTTGATTAAGGCTGAATACGGTACACAGAAAGATTCAGATACTTCGATAGAAACATTCAATATTGAAGATGGTAAGGAACTTGTATTTACCTGCCTTAATGCTGACGGCACAAAAATTACTGAAAACGTTACATATGAATGGCGTATAAACGGCACAAATCTTAATGATGATTCTACAGAAGACTATGACGATACGGACAGCATTGCTTTTAATCCAAAACAATGTGCTCTTGTAGATATTGGAGGCAAAAATACTGTTGAATGTTTTGTAAAATACGCATATGTAAGTTCTGCAAAAACAGTTTCCTGCAGCAGAAAGTTTGCATTTAATTTTACAGAAGCTGATAGTGCGCAGTATATTTACCCTAAAAAAGCTGGATCCGGTGAACTTTATTGTTATGATACTAGGACGAAAACTTCTTCTTATTTTATTGATTCAAATTTATATGCATTTAAAGACAGTACATTTACTTTTCTAGATTCTGAATATGATAGTGATTCAAGTACTTATAGCTATAAGATAATAGAATATTCATATGTAAATGGTGTTTACTCAGAAACTTCGTCTACTCCTATTTCAAATTATGGACTTATTTCTGCTTCAAAAGCAGCATATGATACAGATGGATATCTATGGATTTATGGGAAAAATGGCGAGAATAACGATTGTTTTGTAAAAATAATGGGTTCTGAATATAAATCTGTAACTTATACTATATCAAATTCTAGATTTGCTATAGCCGATAAATATTTTGTTTATGTTGATACTGATGGTAATTCTGAACAAACCCTTAATTGCAAGCAAATTAATTATACTGAAGGAACTCCCTCATTTGATACTGAAATTATTGATTCTAAAACTATTACTGCATTAGGAAAGACCTGTTATATAGTTGGAATTTATCCTGTAAAAAACGGTGATATATACAAAATATATGTATTGGTTAATTTCATAGATTATGCGAATGGTCTGTCAGCTGAGGAAGGTTCTACTGATACTATTACAGGAGGAATTGCAGTTGCAGCAATCACTGAAACTGGTTTTGATTTTGATAAAAATGTGAATAACAGCATAAAAATTTATGGAATTGCTACAGCTGATACAGTTTCAGATTTGAAACAGGCTCCAGACAAAACAATAAAATTAATTATACCTACACCTGAAAATGAAAAGTGCCAGTTCTATAATCCACTTGGTTTTTATGCCATCAAGGAAGATGAACTTTACATTCCAGATACTGGAATATATCAAAAAGTAGATTCTGACTATAACTGTGCAAAATACAAATCAAGAATAATGAAGTTTAACCTTAAAGAAAAAACTGTTAGTGTTGCCATGGAAGATCCTTCTATAGTAATTACGTTGCCTGGTAGTGGTCTCATTAATAGTCTTATAATTGAAAAATAATCAGGAGAGATATATGAAAAAGATTTTTAGTGCATTAATTTTATTTGCCCTGATTTTTGCAGGCTGTTCAAACAGCGATTCTGTTTCAGAAAAGTTTTTGCTTGCCTCTATTTTTAATCAGGAAGAACAGGAAACAGAATATAAAATTTCTGTAAAACAGGCAGAAAGCCGTGTATTAGGCGTAAACAACAGTTATCTGTTAGACTATCTTAATGACATAGTATGGACAGTAAGTCTTTATCCAAGTGAACGTAATACATATAAAGAAGCCCGCTCTGCTTATTTTCAAAATCTTAAGGCAGATTCAAATGGTAATATCTCTTTTAAGATGATTAAAAAGGGTCATTATTCAATTTATCTTTTCGGCTCGTATACAGATTCTGAAGAGGTAACTTATTCGTTCCATGCAGAAAAAGCCGATGTAGATTTGTCTGAAAATTCAGGCAGTCGAATAGATATGGAAGTTTCTTCCGCACAGAATAATGGAGATGAAGGTTCATATTCTATTAATGTTGAATTTGATATGGAAATATGGGAAAATGATTTCTTAGGAGAGTCTAATCTTTCTTTCTCTCTTACAAACGTTTCTTCAACATTTGATTCTGGATCAATAACAGAAGAATATATTTCTGTTACTTCTTCGATTAAAGAAAGTAAAAAGATTTTTAAGCTTGAACCAAACACATCTACAAGTACAGGTCTTGCCCCTGGTTTTTACAGACTTACAGTAGGCTTAAAAGAATTTCAGAACGGCATAAATACAATAAGCCTGGACAATATTCCGCTTTCTGATTCTATTATTGCAATAAATTCTGATAAAATTACAGAAGGAACTGTAGAAGCGTATTATACATATTCTTTGAACAGTCTTCGTCCTTATTATTATGCAAATTCTGATTCAAAAAGCACTGGTAACGGACTTTACCCGGAAACAGCAGGTTATGTCTGGAATATTGTTGATACATTGATAAGTGCTCCTTGGCAGGAAGATGAATCTGTTGTTGTATATTGCGGTGATTTTGTTTTGGATGCAAAAGAGTATAATTCAATTGTAAAAGACAGTGCAAAATCTGACTGTACATTCTTTAGTAAAAAGGGAAGTATATCTGTAATTTCCAGCACCGGAACATATACGATTTCTTCTTATACTGTTACTGTCAATAACGGTAAAGTTGTTTTTGCTGATTCTTCTAATACTAAATCTTCATTGGGAGTAATAAAAGGTTATAGTTTTGGAGGAGATTCTGATTATATCGGAGTTTTTGAAAATAATGTTGTTTTGGAAACAGCTTTAATGCCGTTCAGCACATGTTATATTCATAATCCGGAAAATTATTTGGATAAAGATAATCCGTTTATTAGGATTTCAAATACGCATGCAGAAGCACAGGCAACTTATGATTCAAATTATAACTTTTTAACAAAATTAAATTCAGCCATTACAGGCGCATCTACGCTTAAACTTTATGTTTATGACAAGGCAAAGGAAGACTACTATTATGACCTTTCTTTTGGAGTTGCAGTAGACACAGATTATGTTAATTCTGTAGATACTACTCCTACAGGAACTTACGCTAATCTTTATCTTGTTAAGAGGGGTGGTTCTCTTATATCCACAAAAGACAGTTATTATGACCTTTCTATAAATGCTACTGGTATTTATAGTGGTGAGCTGGAAACTTACGAAGAATCTGCTGACGCAACATTTGACTGGAATGACAACCTTTCTTCTACAATAAATTTTGCTGCATCTTATAATAAAGAAGTATCTCCATCATCATTTGAGTGGAAAATTAACGGCAAATCTGTTGGAACGGGCTCAACAATTAATCTTGCATATTCACAGTTTATTACCGGCACTGACAACTATATTTCCTGCACAATGAAATGCGGCAGCGATGAAGTTAATACTGTTATGAAACTTAGTTTTAATGAAACTGCGGCTAATACTGATTGGGTTGCATTTGAAAGATCTTATATAGATTATGATGAATCATATGTCATTGATTATTATTCTGACGAAGGTTCTTCAAATATTGTTTTAAACAATATTAAAATATCAAGAACTTACCAAGATTCATGGAATTGCTGGAATTTAAATGACGGTTATTTGTATATTTGTCAATGTACGTCTTCTTCAATTTCAGATTTTTATGCCTATAAAATAAGCAATTCATCAAAAAAAATAATAGAGAATTTAAATTATGCATATAGCAATTTTAGTACTGATATTGGTAGTTATCTAATCGTAGATATGAACAAATATAACGGAGAAATTTATTTGCTGTTAAAATCAACAGATTCTTCTCCTTCTGGAACTGATTATTGTATAGCGGTTTGTCCTCTAATTGCAAAATCAGAAGTTTCGGGAAATAACAAGGTATACAAGACAGACACTTTTAATGTTGATGTTAATTACGAAGGTACTGCTTTGTCGCTTAGTCAAATGGCTGTATACGGAAATTATGTATATTTGTCATTTGAAAATGGAAAAACTAAAGGAATATATAAGATTAAGATTAACCGCACTAATAATGGGCTTAGTATAGAAGATGGTACAAAAATTGACTCTGACACAACTGCGGCTATATATAGCGACTCATTTCCTTTGACATCTATTTATTCTGATTTAACACAGAATTATTCAGATATGGCAGTCGTTAACGGTAAATTGTATGTTACAATGTACAGTTATTCTGATGCGCAGTCTCTATATTATACAAATTTAGGTGCTATTGCATGTCTATCTATAAGTAATGAAGATGGAAGTTTAACTCAGGAAGGTTTATATGGCGTTAATCCTGAAATGTTGCAGAATCAAGGGACAGAATATACCTATGCTCCTTCTGGGAAAAATCCTGAATATTTTTATGGAGTTTATAAAATCCTTGCAATAAAAGACGATCATATTTTATTACAGGATGGAGGAATCTATACAGATAATTTTATTTCAACATCTGATTTGTATTTTAGAAATACAGATCGTGTTGTATATTTTGATTTGTCTACATCTTCAATTAATACAGAAAAGACGCGTACTGATTTTACAATAGTTAAAAAATCTGCTTCAGGTATTGTATTGTACTAGAAAGGAGAGTTTATATGAAAAAAATTATTTTTATAATGACTGCAATTTTGGTATTTTTATTTTTTGGCTGTTCAGATACTCAGAATTTAACAAATTTAAGTTCACTACTTTTAGCAAAAAATACATTATCTTCTAATGAATCTGATTCAGAATTAATCCCTGTGGAATTATGTTTTGCAGAAACAGATTCAAGAACTCTTATGCCAACTTTTTATGAACAAGCGAAAGATTCAAGAACAAACTGGACAGCTGTATGTTTTCCGACGGCAGGAGATCCGTTTGAATTGACAATTAAACAGGATAATAATTTTTATGAAAGACTATGGCTTTATGTTGAACTAAATAAGACTTATGACAAGATAGTTTTTACAGGTATAAATAACGATGCTTGTCAATATTATTTTTCAGAAGGTGGTTATAAAGAATGCAAAGTAACATATTCTGGAGTGCTTGAAAATATCTCATTTTCTCTTGAAAAAAGAAATTCAATAAAAGTTCCTTATACAATTGATTCTATTGAAACTCCAGATGGCACAGATTATTATGCTGATAATAACTTAGGATACATAGCCAAGGTTCATATAAAAGGTGAATTTGCTGTGTTTGCTTCATGTTCTGCTGATTTGATTAATCTGGATGATAACGATATTTCCTATAGCTGTTCCACTCCTAGCTCAGATGACAATGGTGTTGTATTTAATTTTACGGAAACTTCTCCAGACAATGTTACAGAAGGTCTATATAGGTTCGTTTTAAATACGGACTCAATGAATAATGATTTTAATATTTCTGAATTATTGTATTCTGATTATGATTCAATCTATGTTATGAAATATAATTATGCCGATGCATATCTTACACCGATTACAGATGAACGTTTTTATTCAGTTTATTTACATGCAACAACAACCCCAGAAGCAGATGGCGATGGAAGTTCTGTTGCTTCTCCCAAATATATAAAAACAGTTTTTGAAGAAGACTGTAAAAACGAAGCATATAAATATAAAAATATTTATATTTATTGCGATGACAGTTTTATTCTTGATTATGAAGATTTGTATGGTGAAGATGGATCTAGTGGACTTTTTGGTGCATTACCAGATGATGCAGCAAAAACAAAATCTATTAGAATAATTACTCCAAGTACAACTTACCGTTTAGAAGCATATGTTGATGATTCAGATCCAGATAATAATGGAAATATATTGTCAATATATGGTGAAAATGTGAAATTAAAAGGAACAGGAACTTATTCTACTTTTAATTTTTACCTTTATGATTCTGTTAATAATTATCCATATGGAAATTCACATGCTATTTCTGTTCCATTATTTATAACTTTATATGAAGGGGCTGCAATTGATTTAAAAAATATTACTAACAGTCAAGATGTAACAGATGGAAAAATTATTTTTAATTTTAAGAATTACGAATGCTTAAATGTTTATGATAGCAGTGATCACACTCTAGTTAAAGGACTAAAAAATAAAGCAGATACATATACTTTTAATTTTACAGATAATAATCATATGACAAAAGTTATTGATACTTCCACACAATATTTTTTAAACATTGGCTCTACTACTTCATATGAATTAAAAAGTACTAGTACTGATGACGGAACAAACGGTTATTATCTTGAATTGCAGGATTAAGGCAGTTATATGGCTAAATTGTCTGTTATTGCTTATCTGCAATAAGGTTTGTTATATTAAAAACAGGCGGCATTTCGCAATTTAGCGTCTTGCTTCACTTTGCGGATAAAGACCGCCACGAGGTTCTTGAAGTGCACCCCTAAAGTTGGACAAATATAGTTCAATTTTAGGAGGTGCATTTTTTATGTCCGGATATACAGAGGAATTCAAACTCAAAATTGTCAAAGAACATCTTAAAGAAGGATACAGCTCATATTTTCTAGCAAAAAAATATGAGCTGCATAAATCTACAGTTCAAGAATGGATAAAGCAGTACGAAACATTTGGTTTCTTTATCCCACCAATACAGCATTACACTACAGAATTTAAGCTAAAAGTGTTAAACTGTCAGCAGGAGAACAAATTATCTGACAGTCAGATA
>Ga0256407_10000620_pt1 | contig 81678 bp, 77 predicted proteins | sample RumenRJG_04DNA_FD_193489 | JGI IMG/M metagenome (GOLD analysis project Ga0256407, IMG submission 193489) | Bovine rumen microbial communities from Lethbridge, Alberta, Canada - RJG_04 | ecosystem: Host-associated > Mammals > Digestive system > Stomach > Rumen | place: Canada: Alberta... | reverse complement strand
AGAGTTTTTATGTTTTCTTCCACTTCTACTGGTGCAGATCCTGGAGTTAAGGTAAGAGAAGGCATTAAGCTTGCAGTCGTCTTGATACAAAGAGATGATCGTGACGATGTAAGTGAAACACTTCGATATAGTGTTGTAGGGAATAGTCCATCTATTCTACACAACGAAAACTCAAAATTTGTTAATGGTAGCGGTAATAATCCAGTATGGCCTGCTGAATATCTTGCCATCTATAAAGTAAGAATCTTAGTGGGCGATCTAGAACTTGACTACGATAATGGAATTCTTACTGAAAAAACAGCACCTGAAAATTTCACTGTAAAATCACTTTTTGTTAATACTACATTAACTTACTCAAACTGGGGTGATGATCCTGCTGGTAACTGGGAAACATTTGATCACGAAACCCCTTATCCATTTAACTCAAACGAAAAAGAAATTGGAAATTACGAAGGAACATACCCTTATACAGGAATTAAAATCGGGACTATTATTGTTAAATATGGTTGTTCTTATTAATTAACGATGTTCAATTAAGTCAGATAAGAAGAATTTATCAACCGTTTGCTTATCTTAAAAAATAAAAACTAGCGCATTGCGTTAGTTTTTTTCTAAACAATTATATTTAATTGATATAAAATAGCAGTTATGAAGAAAATGCTTATAGCATTACTTGTCACTGCATCAGTATTTTTTACTCTTGTTTTTACTTTGGGAACAGTGGGTAGAAATAAAAGTGATGAATTTAAAGTAGCGATGGTTACTGATTTCTCCGATGTTAATGATGGTTCATTTAACCAAGCCTGCTACGAAGGGGCTAAAGAGTGGAGTAGAAGACATAACGTCACTTTTAACTACTATAAGCCAGCAAGTATTTCTCCTGCTGAAAGAATTAAATCTATGCGTTTAGCAATTGACCGTGGCTATAACGTTATTTTATGCCCTGGATTTGCTTTAGGGGAGCCGATATCTATCGTTGCTCCCGAACATCCTAATGTGCAGTTTATTGGTTTAGATATTTCTGGTTTTCAAAAAATCGATAATGTCACTATTTATAATTATCAAGAAGAAATAGCGGGTTATTTAGCGGGCTACGCAGCAGTAAAAGAAGGTAAAAGAAAACTCGGATTTTTAGGTGGACAAGAATACGAATCAATTACGAGATACGGTTATGGCTATATTCAAGGAGCAGACGCTGCTGCTGAAGAATTAGAAGAACATATCAAGATAGACTTTGTCTATGGCGGTCAATTTTTCGGCTCTCCGGAAATTCATAACTATATTGACCAATGGTATAAAAGCGGCACCGAAATAGTGTTTTCTTGTGGAGGAAGTATATATACTTCTGTAGCTTTAGCCGCGAAAGAAAATGGTGGTTATATGATTGGGGTTGATGATGATCAAGCTCCAATAGTGGACCGTGACTATAAGCCTGGAGTTTGTATCACTAGTGCGATGAAAATGATTAAAAAAACTGTTATTGATAAATTGGAATTATGCTATCAAGGCATACCTTTAGAAGGTGATACAGTTAAGCTTGGATTAGTATCTGGAGATAATGTTGAGGAAAACTATGTTCAACTTCCTTTAAGTACTTGGAAAAATTACGATGATGCCCATCCCAGAATGAAAAACTTTACCTATGAAGACTATAAAGATTTAGTTAAGCATTTATTTGATAACCCTGGTACAGTGAGTCCTGAAATTGGCTATGAGCCAATAGATGTCCCTCATAGTGAATATACAACTATTATTGCTCATGACCCAATAAATTAATTATGAAAGAAAATTACGCGATTGAAATGTTAGGGATTACCAAAAGATTTGGTAACATATTAGCTAATGACCACATTGATATCAGACTTCAAAAAGGTCACATTTTAGCGTTATGTGGAGAAAATGGTGCCGGTAAATCCACAATTATGTCGATTTTATTTGGTCTATATACTCCAGACGAGGGAGTTATTAAAAAAGAAGGAAAAGTAGTCAAAATCACTAATCCTAATGATGCGACTAGCTTAAATATTGGTATGGTCCATCAACACTTTAAACTAGTGGATACTTTTACCGTTTTACAAAATATTATTCTAGGCGATGAAACTCTTAAGGAGTTTAAAGGAGATAATCTTAACTTTGTTAAGAAATCACTTAATTATTTAAATAAAAAGATTTTTAAAATTATTGATTATAAAAAAGCTAGAGAAGATATTAATAAAATTATTAATCAATATGATTTACAAGTTGATTTAGATAAAAAAATTAAAGATATCTCTGTAGAAATGCAGCAAAAAGTAGAAATCATTAAAATGCTGTATCGTAAAAACGATATTCTCATTTTTGATGAGCCTACCGCGGTATTAACAGAACAAGAGATTCAAGACTTCTTAAAAGTTATGAATAACCTTAAAAAAGAAGGTAAATCCATTATCTTTATTTCTCATAAACTAAATGAAGTTTTTGAAGTCAGTGATGAAATCACTGTTATTAGAAAAGGTCATTATATAGATACTTTAAAAACTAAAGAGACCACTAAAGAAGAAATATCGGCTTTAATGGTGGGAAGAAAACTCAAAGAATTTAAGGGTAAAAGTAAAAAAACTCCTAAAGAAGAAGTTTTAAGAGTGGAACATTTAACAATGATTGACCCATTCTCTAAAAAGAAGGTGGTTAATGATGTCTCTTTTAATGTTAGAAAAGGAGAAATTGTCACTTTAGCGGGAATTGACGGGAATGGGCAACAAGAAGTCATTTATGGTATTACCGGAATTAAAAAAGCTCATGAGGGCACTATTCTTTTAGATAAGAATGATATCTCTTCTTATTCCATTAGAGAAAAAATTAAAGCAGGTATCTCTCATATCCCAGAAGATCGACATAAACATGGCTTAATCTTAGATTATTCTATCTATGAGAATACTGTACTAGATCGATACTACGAAAAAGAATTCTCAAAATGTTTATTTTTAAATGAAAAGAATATTAAAAAATACGCGGATGAGTTAATTGATAAATATGATGTTAGATCTAGTGGAGATGGTAACACAATTGTTAGAAGCATGTCAGGTGGTAACCAACAAAAAATTATTGTTGGTAGAGAAATAGAACGTAACCAAGATTTATTAATCGCTGTTCAGCCAACTAGAGGTTTAGATATTGGGGCAATTGAAGGAATTCATAACCTTTTGCTTAAGCAAAGAGAAGAAGATAAAGCGATTTTATTAGTCTCTTTAGAGTTAGATCAAGTCTTTGCGCTTTCTGATCGTATATTAGTAATGTATGAAGGCGAAATTGTTGGTGAATTCACTCCAGATAATGTGAATAAAGAAACTTTAGGTTTATATATGTCAGGCGCAAAAAAAGATGAAGTTAATGCGATTAAGGAGGGCATAAATGAATAAGATTAAATCATTTTTCTCTTCTTTAATTAAAAAAGATTCTACTAAAACAGTAGTGACCTCTTTATGGTGCGCTATGCTAGGTTTAATTTTAGGCTTCTTTATCTTGCTTATTATTAATCCTTCTAATGCAGCATATGGCATGACCTCAGTACTAGGAAATTATTTAATCTTTTCTAGTCCAACTGATAGATTAAATTATTTTGGCCAAACATTAGCTAAAACCGCACCATTAATTGCGATGAGCTTATCTATTTTAGTTTCTTATAAAGCTGGCTTATTTAATTTAGGCGCTTCTGGACAATATTCTATCGCGGTACTCGTGATTTGCCTTTTAGGAGCGGGAGCGAATTGGCCATGGTATATTGTGATGATTATTGCCATGATTGCCGCTGCTATTTGGTCTGCGCTTACCGGCTTATTAAAAGCGTTCTTTAATGTTAACGAAGTTATTTCTGGAATCATGCTTAACTGGATTGCCTTATATTTAGTTAATGGTATTTTATCTAATGCTGGTGAAAGTATTTGGGATGGCGCTCACTCTGAATCAGTTGCAATCACAAGCGCATCTAATTCCTTTATTCCTTCAATTGGATTAGACAAATTATTTGCCGGTAACTCAATAGTGGGATTAGGAATGATTTTAATTCTAATAGTAGTCATAATTATTTTTATCTTGTTAAAGAAAACGACAGTCGGCTACGAACTTAAGGCTACTGGATTAAATAGTGATGCCGCTAGATACGCTGGAATTAGCAAAGTTAGAAGCATTTTAATTGCGACCGCTATTTCAGGAGCTTTAGCAGGTTTAGCGGCCTCACTTAGTTTACAAAACGGCTTTACTAGTTGGAGATTATCTTCCGTTCCTCCAGAAATTGGCTTCCAAGGAATTTCTTCAGCCTTTTTAGGAGGGCTTCATCCAATTGGAATAATTTTCTCTTCATATTTCATTATGCACATCACTGAAGGTGGATCAATGATTACTGATTTAGGTTTCTCTCCTGAAACTGCTTCAATTATGACTTCGGTTATCATTTATTTATCTGGATTTGTCTTCTTTATAAAAGAAGTAATGAGAAAATATGAAATTAAAAATGAACTTAATATGCTAAGTAGAAATAAGGAGAACAAAGTATGAGTGCGGTATTATTTCTTTTAGCGTTTGTTTCTATTCTTACTATTGTCGCTTTAGGAGGAATGTTCTCTGAAAAAAGTGGTACAGTCGCTTTATCTTTAGAGGGCTGCATGACTTTTGGCGCTTTTAATGCTGGCATGGTGATGTACCTACTCCCTAATACAGTTCCCGCTGGGATTAGCGCTTTAATTGTCATTTTAGTTGCTATAGTTAGTGCAGGATTATATTCTCTTTTATTAGCAGTAGCCTGTGTCACTTTTAAAGCTAATCAAACTTTAGTCGGAACAGCCTTAAATATTTTAGCTACTGCTTTAGCAGTAGTCTTAATCAAACAAATCACTAAAACTGAAGCTTTACCAGTTGGTAATTCTAGACTTAGTTTTATGAGATTTTATGAGATATTTAATGTCAATTTCTTTGGTATGCAAGGAGTAAGATTTAACTGGCTTATTCTTATTGCCTTAGTTTTAGTTCCTATTATTTACGTCGTTATTTATAAAACTAGATTCGGTTTAAGATTATCTAGCTGTGGAGAAAATCCGTCTAGCGCGGATTCTTTAGGAATTAATGTTAATAAGACTCGATATATTGGTATTCTTCTTTCTGGAATGTTAGCAGGATTTGGTGGCTTATTTTTAATCACTATGAATTCTGAATGGGAATTCGCTAATGGGGCAACTGGATTTGGTTATCTTGCTTTAGCAGTCTTAATCTTTGGACAGTGGAAGCCTTTATATATTTTATTAGGAGCTTTAATCTTCTCAGGATTTAAGACATTATCAGTATTCTATTCTTCAGTTGATTTCTTAGAAAAAATAGGTTCATCTTACTTCTATTTAGCTCTTCCTTATGTCGTCTGTTTAATTGTATTAATATTTACCAGTAAGAAAAATGTTGGCCCGAAAGCTTTAGGCGAACCTTACGATAAAGGTAAAAGATAGGTAAATGAAAACAGCCCCATTAGGGCTGTTATTTTTTTGAGTAGATATTAGGCTTGTGGCTTATCACTAACTTCAACCTTGATTTTACTCACTCCTTTAAGTGGGAGGATTTCAAATGTGAAGTTAGATTCATCAACAGTTAATTTTTCTCCGTTATAAGTAACAGTAATTAATTTACCTTCTAACCAATATTTGCTCTCATCGGTAACTCCTAAAGATAATCTAACTTTTTGACCAGCTTCAAATTCTTTTGGTAAATCTTTAACAATATATCCAGTAGTGGAAGTCTCATCAGTAGATAAAGTCACTAATTGAGCCTTAGTTTGAACTATGAAATCATAAGTTTTTGCTTTAGCAGAGAAGGTATAACTAATGGATCCATCTGGATTAACGGTGTATTGACTATCTGTTAATCTCTTGTCGTTAACTTCGATGGAATGAAGATCTTTATATTCGTTAAGTTTGAATTTAACGGTAACAGAGCTCTTGCCATCAACTTCAAAAACATCGTAGCCCATATCTTCGGTTGCCTGTTTACCTTCGATTTCAGCTTTGAAAGCACCTTTATTAATTCTTAAAGTAGATTTATAAGAATCTTGTTCTTGAATTGTAACTTCAAATAAAGATGATTTATCGGTAGTAGCTTTATATTTTGCAGTTTGTTCGCTATTTAGTTTATAGATTTTCATTTCTGGCTCTTCTTCGCCATCTGGAGGTGTAGCTGGAGATAAAGGTGAGCCTTCAAATGATATGGCAGTAAGAGTGGCGGTTGGATGATCTTCATTAGCATAGAATGTTACATAAATTAAGCCTTCAAGTTCTGCGGCTAATAATTTGCCTTTCTCCTTATTAGCGCCGGTTAATTCGATAACTTCTTTACCTTCTTCTTCTTTATCGCCTTCTTCGGCGGTAAAGGAGAAATTAATTGGTTTAGCAAATGGAACAGTGAAAGTATATAAATCTTTTTCTTCTTCTCTTTCAATGGTTTGTCCATTGACAATCATCTTAAGATTTTTATATCCTCTTTTTGGCCTTAAGTTAATAGAAACTTTATTACCAAAACCAATCGCGTTTTCTAAATATAAAGAAGCTTTAGGTTCTGTTTCCATAAATCCTTTAACGTATTTATTTGCGGAATTAGCATCAATAACAAAGTGTTCGTTAGCAATTTTTGGTGTCCAAGTGGCATTAATAGTGATTTTGCCATCTATTACATCTTCATCAGCAACTAAAATACTATAAACAACAATTTCTTTTCCGTCAGGATCATATAACTTATGGTCTCTGACTACTTTGTCACCAAATTTCATGCTTAGGGCACTATAGTATTCAGCGTGATATTGGCTAAATTCGACATAGAGATAATATGTTTGTAAAGTCACGAATTCTGTATCAGGTTTGACTAATTGTCTTTTTTGCCAATCTTCGTATGTGAAGCCTTCGAATGAATAAACTTTGTCATTAGCATCTAAACCAGTGAATTCAAATTTGGTTTTTTCGGCTACGTATGGAGCGGTAGTTATAACAATTTTAGATATGACTGCTTCGTTAATGCCTTTAAAGTCAATGGAATTTTGTCCTAGATTACCTTTAGTTAAAGTGGTGGTCCAAACTCCATTTGCGTAACTTTCAAATTCATCAGCGCGGACTAGCTCTAATTGATTTTTATCTCCAACAAAGGTGAATTCAATTCTTCTAATCCAAACGTTTTTGTCTTCGCTTTGAGTACGGCAAATTAATTTAAATTCTTTTCCGTTTGCAACGTTTAAATTGTTATTTTTAAATACATTTTCAAAGCCAGCTTCTGTGACATAAGGTTCGACAAACACTCTAGTTCCACCTTTTGTTAACTTTTCTGTGTAGTTCTCTTCGGTTAATCCTTCAAAAGTATAAACTACTTTGTTTTCTAATTTATTTGTTGTTACTTTCAAGGTATATGTTTTTTCTTCAGTAGGAGTGAATGTATATTTGTTGCTATTACTTGGTGGTAATTCCACTTCATTCATCTTCACGGAAGAAACGCTATATTCTTCGTTTATTGGGCTAACAGTGAATTCGATAGCCTTATTTAATTCATATTCGCCTGCTTTTAAAGTGGTGGTCATGTATTGATTTGCTTCAATACTGATCGTTGCCTTTTTAATAGGAGCGCTTTCTCCACAAGAGGATAGAAACATTCCACATAAAACAGGAAATAATAGTAATCTTTTTACTTTCATTGAATATTCCTCAACTTTCTTATGTATATATTATATATAAATATGCGCACAAAAGTGTCACACTAATAAAAATATTATCGTAATTATATAACAATAATATTCTTTGTGTTATTATTATAGTTAGTGATGACTAACTCAGTTATCAAGGAGATGAATAAATATGAATAAATATATACTAGGAATTGATGGAATGGCGTGCGGGATGTGTGAGATGCATGTCGAAGATAAGCTAAGAAAAGCCATCAAACTTAAAAAAGTTAATGCCTCTCACATTAAAAATAATGTTGTTGTTATTACAGAATTAGAATTAAGCGAAGAAGATTTTAAGAAGATTTTAGATCCGACCGGCTATCGAATTACTTCTTATGAAAAATCTGTAGCGGTGAAAAAATTCTTCAGATGGAGATAACATGGAGCAATATGTCTACCCTTTGATTGGAGTACCTTTAATTTTTATATGTACGACTTTAGGAGCGGTATTTGTTTTCTTTATTAGAAAAAAAGATATTTCTCCTAGAATAAATAAAATCTTTATTGGTTTTGCCGCTGGGGTAATGTTTTCCGCTTCATTTTTCTCTTTAATTAAACCAGCTTTAGAGACAAATGTAAGTTATATGCCTACTTGGGTGATAGTGATGATATCTATTGCTTTAGGAGCGGGTTTCTTGTGGCTTATCGATAAAATTGTTCCTCATTTTCACGCTTCTGAGAATTCTGATGAAGGTTTGCCAACTAGAAGACTAAGCAAAACATCCAAGATGTTTATTGCAGTCACCATTCATAATGTTCCTGAAGGTTTATCGGTTGGCATTGCTTTTGGTGTTGCCTTATCTCAACCAAATAACGCAGCTTTATTAATGGGGGCGTTATTACTCTCTATTGGTATTGGCATACAAAATATTCCAGAAGGAGCGGTGGTCTCTTTACCTATCAAAAGTGAAACCGGTTCATCTACTAAAGCATTTATCTTTGGGATGTTATCTGGAATAGTGGAACCAATCGCTGCAGTGATTGGTTTATTCCTCGCAATGCAAATTCAAGGCATTATGCCTTGGGCATTAGCCTTTGCTGCTGGATGTATGATTTATGTGGTGGCAGAAGAAATGATCCCAGAAATGACTAGTGAAGGTCATGATCATTTTGGAGTGTGGTCATTTATTTTTGGCTTTATAATTATGCTGGCCTTAGATTGCATTCAATTTTGACTTATTATAGAATAATAATATATGAAAATTCTGCCTATTGTTTCTCTGCTAGCAGTTTCCATGAGTTTTACTTCTTGTGGCAATAAAATTGATTATAGTTCATCTCCATATATTGGTGCAAACGGATCTAGTTATGTTGCTACAGCTGGGTCTGGAGATAATTTTAGAACAATGCAATTTTTCTTCTACCCTGATGGATATGGGGCTTGGGGATCCACTAGAATTGTTGATGATGAAACAAAGGTTGTTGCACTTTATGAATATGATTTCACCATAAGCGGAGAAGTTAATGTTGAAATGATACAACGAGAAGACAAAGTGAAAATATTTGGTTATTTTACTACCAACATGTATGGCCAAGTATTTGTATCATCTGATATTCTCTTTTATAGAAGCAAATAAATTAATAAAATAAATAAGTTATGAAACGCTTAGAATCACAAGAAGACTATTTAGAAAAAATCTTACAAATTTCTCAAAAGAAAGAATCAGTTCATGCGATTGATATTGCTCGAGAAATGTCTTTTTCTAAACCTTCAGTTTCTGTAGCGATGAATAAACTAAAAGAATTAGGTTATATCGAGATTAATGATAAGGGTGAAATATCTTTAACTGATTCTGGAAAAGAAATTGCACAAAAAACTCTAGAAAAGCATATTGTTTTAACGAGAATGCTCATGTATTTAGGGGTTAAAGAAGAAGTAGCTGCATTAGATGCATGTCGCATGGAACATGATATCTCTGATGAGACATGGTCACTAATTAAAAAATACTGGGACGAACATAAATAATTTAAATATTTTATTATTTATAATAAAGAGATAAGAGTTAGTTTATACTAACTTTTTTCTTTACACGTGAATAAATAGGTATATAATATATTCGGTTAGTCGAAACTAACTATTTTAAGGAGGATATTATATGCCAATTGCATTAGCACCAATTAATCAAGAATTAAAAGTTATTAAAGTTCTTGCTGATGATAAAACCAAAAAGCATTTAGAAAGCTTAGGTATTTTGGTCAATTCCTCTTTGACTATTGTTTCTTCTGTTAATGGTGGCGTAGTAGTCGCTGTTAAAGAAGGTAGACTTGCTTTAGATCGTTCTATAGCAAGTAAAATTCTAGTAGCGTAGAAAGGAAGGAATTTATGCTTAAAAAACTAGATGAGTTTAACGTAGGCGAGACTGGCCTAATTAAAATGGTGGAAGGCGAAGGTAGAATTCGCCGAAGACTATTTGATATGGGTGTCACTCCCGGAGCGACAGTGTATCTCCGTAAAAAAGCCCCACTCGGTGATCCTTTAGAAGTGACGATTAGAGGATACGAATTAACGCTTCGTAAAAATGAAGCACATTTCGTCATATTAGAAGTTAAGGAGGACCTAAAATGAAACGTTTTGCGTTAGCAGGTAATCCTAACTGTGGTAAAACCACTTTATTTAACTCTTTAACTGGTAGTACCGCACATGTTGGTAACTGGCCTGGAGTTACTGTTGAAAAGAAAGATGGAGTTTATAAAAAACTTAAAGAACCAATTTCCATTATCGATTTACCAGGAATTTATTCTTTATCTCCATATACTCCAGAAGAAGTAGTTTCAAGAAACTATATCTTAGATGAACATCCTGATTGCGTTATCAATATTATTGACGCCACTAATCTAGAAAGAAATCTATATTTAACTACCCAATTATTAGAAATTAATGTTCCAGTAATTGTTGCTTTAAATATGATGGATGTCCTTGTTAAAAACGGTGACTCAATTGATGTTGAATCCATTGAAAAGAAATTAGGTGTCCCAGTAGTTTCTATTTCCGCTTTAAAAGAAGATAATTTAGAAGAATTAATGTCTAGAGCGTTAGAAGCTTCTAACCAACCTAGAGAAGGAAAAACAATTATCTCTAATAAAGATTTATTACATCTCATTGGTGATGTTCGTATTGCCTTTGAAGGTCAAAAAGTTGAAAATCCACTTTTCCACGCGATTAAATTAGTGGAAAAAGATGAATTAGAAACCAAAATGCATCCTGATTTAATCCCAATGGTGGAAGCTTTTAAAAAGACATTTAACGATGAAACATTCGGTAATGACTTTGAAGCGGTTATCGCTGATAGCAGATATCAATTTATTTCTTCTAATTTCCATAACTCAGTAAAAAGAAAAGAAGTGGAAATTGTCGAAGACAACAAACATAAAAAACATAAAGAATCTAAATCAGATCGAATTGATAAAGTTTTAACACATAAAGTGTTTGGCTTAATCATTTTTGCGGTCATTATGTTCTTTGTTTTCCATTTAACATTCTCTGAAAATTTATTTTTCGTAGGTGCAGCATTTAAAAATAATGGGATTGCCCCTTCTTTTGAAGGAACAATCTATGAAGGCTTAATATGGACAGATAGTGGAATTAATTCCCCTGGTGTTATTTTATTCAATTTCTTTGATATGTCGTTCTCTGCTTTAATTGGAGATGATGTACCAGGAATTGGTATGGGTGTTATCCGTAGCGGAATGATTAACGCTTTCGGTGACGGACACTGGTTTGTTGGATTTGTGAATGATGGTGTATTAGCGGGTCTATTTGCTATATTAGGCTTCTTACCACAAATATTAGTCTTATTCCTATTCTTCTCTATTATGGAAGATACTGGATATATGGCTCGTGTCGCCTTTATTTTAGATAGAATATTCCGTAAATTTGGTTTATCAGGAAGAGCGTTTATCCCAATGATTATGGGATTTGGTTGCTCAGTCCCAGCAATGGTGAATACCAGAACTTTAGCCGATGATAAAGAAAGAACTGCCACTATTAGAGTTATTCCTTTCTTCTCATGCGGTGCTAAACTTCCTATTTTAGTAGCGATTGCAGGTGGTATTTTACAAGTATTCCACGCAGGCAATGTTGATGTCATTATTTATAGCATGTACGCTGTTGGTATTGTGGCGGCTATTATCTGTGCTTTAATTATGAGACATACTACAATGCGCGGAGAAGCTGCTCCATTTATTATGGAATTACCAGAATATCACTGGCCACAATTTAAAGGTTTAATGATTCATTTATGGGATAAAACTAAACACTTTGTTAAGAAAGCATTTACCATTATTTTAGCTTCTACAATTGTTATTTGGTTCTTATCTAATTTCGGTTGGAACTGGCAATATCTCGGTAGCTTTGAAGGGTCAATATTACAAAGTATCGGTCAATTCATTCAACCAATCTTTACTCCACTTGGTTTTGGTTCTCAACTCAATTCTCTTGGCTGGGTATTTGCGGTTGCTGCTATTACCGGATTAATTGCTAAAGAAAATGTTATTTCTACTTTTGCCGCTTTAGCAGCGATTGTTGTAGCCACTAACCCAGCAATTGTTGCTGAACTTGAAGCCTTAGGCGAAGTTGAAGAAGGTGTCGATAGTGCTTATGCAATGATTGCCGCAACTGGTATAACCTGGCAAGGCTGTATTTCCTTTATCGCCTTTAATATGTTAACCATTCCTTGCTTTGCAGCCTGCGCAACAGCGAAAGCAGAATTACCAAAAGGTAAATTTAGATGGACATTATTATTCTGGATTGTTGCTAGCTTTATTGCCTCTTCCGTTATCTATTTGTTCTTAAGCATGTTTGATAGAACAAGTTATATCTGGGCTATTCCAAGCTTTGCGGGTATAGCTTTATTAGCCGCTATTGCGATTTATTTAATCGTTAGATATAACAAATCTCACCCAGTTATGAGGGCATAAAATATGAATACATCCCCTTGGCTTGAAATTATTGTTGGAATTGCGATATTTATCTTCTTTTTAGGACTCTTTTTAAGATACCTTTATAAGAAGAAACATCATATTCATACTTGCGAATGTGGGATGGTTCATAAAAATAAAGAACAATTATTAAAAGAATACCGAAAAACTTATTGTTCCAAAAAATAACCTCAAAGGCCGCTAAATAAAAGCGGTCTTTTCTTATGCGCGCTAAAGGTGATAAAATTAACAATAATAAAATAGTTAGGGGTAATCTTATGAAAATCTTGAGACTTGTATTTTCTAAATGGCTAATCAGTGTCCTTTTACTTTTAGCCCAAGTTGCTGCAATAGTATTAGTGGCTATCTATTTACTTGAATACCTTATCTGGTTCCAAGTTATTAGTGTAGCGATTGGCGTGATTGTTTTCTTTATCTGTGTTAATCGTAGACAAAACCCAGAATATAAAATCCCATGGTTATTTTTGATTTTATTCTTACCTTTATTTGGAGTTTTATTTTATTTAATGTTCTCTAGAGTTAATACTTCTAGAAAAATGAGAAAGATATACGCTAAAGCGTATGATGAACTACTCCCTTATGTTAATAATATTGATAAGGATATTGAAAAAGCTTATGAATATATGGGTGATAGACAAGGTATTGATCGATACTTAAAAGAGAATTCTGGTTTAGGTCCTCAACAAAATAACGAAGTGAAATATTATCCAGTTGGGGAATTAATGTGGAAAGATATGCTTGAAGCATTGGAGTCCGCAAAGAAATTTATTTTAATGGAATATTTTATTGTTGATCCAGGTCATATGTGGGATTCCATTCACGAAATTTTAGCTAGAAAAGCTAAAGAAGGAGTAAGAGTCCATCTTGTCTATGATGATTTAGGCACAATGACAATGCTAAAAAGTGGTTATTATAAAAAACTTAGAAAAGAAGGTATTGACGCGCATAAATTTAATCCATTTACTCCAATTGTCTCTGCTGTTTATAATAATCGTTCTCACCGTAAGATTATGGTAGTGGATGGCTTAATCGGATTTACCGGCGGTATCAATTTAGGTGATGAATATATCAATGAAAACGATAGATTAGGCCACTGGAAAGATACTGGTTTAAGAATGAGAGGAACCGCTGTTAATTCTTTAACCGCTTTATTCTTTACAGACTTTATTATCGCTAAAAGAGAGATTCCTGAATTCGATTTTTATTTTAATAAAAACCCAGAGAAATTTAATGTTCCTGGCACTATTTGCCCATTTGGAGATGGTCCTAGACCACTCTACTATGAACAAATTGGTGAAGAAAACTTTATCAATATTGTTGGTCAAGCTAAGAAATATTTCTATATTTCAACCCCTTACTTAATTATTGACCATCACTTTACTCAAGCTCTTAAAAATGCCGCGATGAGAGGAGTAGATGTTAGAGTCATTACTCCTCATATTCCAGATAAAAAGATTGTCTTTTGTTTAACTCGTAGTTCTTATAAAGAGTTAAGAAAAGCAGGTGTAAAAGTTTATGAATACACTCCTGGATTTATCCACGCGAAGATGTTGGTGAGTGATGATGATATGGCTTTTGTAGGCACTATCAATATGGACTTTAGAAGTTTAACTCACCATTTTGAATGTGGTGCAGTACTTTATAAAAATGATTGTATTAAAGACATTTATAATGACTTCCAACATATCTTTGAAGTCTCTCAAGAAATTGATGACAATTTCAAATTGTCTTTTGGCGCTAAAGTGGCTAAAGTATTGTTAGAAACATTTAGAACTCTGTTTTAAATTTAATTATTTTTTTACATCATTATGAAAATTCAAACTAAATCAAGCGCCCAAAATATTGTTAAGTGCTTATTAATCACATCTGTTGTTTTCTTTCATGCTTCTATGTTTTTAGTGGCTAATCCCGCTGAAGTCATGTCGCAATTTAATATTTTATTAACTTTATTCCCATTTTTAATGATGGTGTTCTTTTTCTACGCTGGATATAACTACACTCCAGGAAAAAGAACAATTGGACAAAATATCAAAAGAAGAACTTTTCAACTTTTAATTCCGATGGTTATTACTTTTGCTGTATCTATTGGGGTTATTTTTGCTATTAAATTACCTACTTCTAGCGATCAGGTGATTGAAATAGAAAAAATGAAAAATAGTATTTTATATTCTTTGATGTCTGAACCATTATCCAAAATGATTGGCTTCCCTAGTAATGGTTTATTAAGTTTTGATATGACTTTGGCTCTTGGCATTCTTTGGTTCTTATATGCTTTATATATTTGCTCTATATTCTTCTTTTTAATTGTTGATTATGCGATTAAAAAACCTTCTAGATTGCTTTCAATTATTTTCATTTTATTAATTGGAGCATTCTGTATGGGCCAATTTGCAGGAGTGTATCTACCTTATACAGTTCAGTGCTATCCAGTTGCTTTAGCAATGATGTTACTTGCGGCTTATTTAAAACAATTTAATTTCTTAGATAAGAAACCAGAATCTAAAAAAGATTTAATATTCTTAATCATCAACACAGTAGTCGCTGAACTTGTGGTTGTGGGAATTGGTTTATTTGGTTATTTTTCTTACGGCTCAACGATGGTTGGCTCTCTTCCAGGAGGAATGTTTGACAGTAATATCAAAGGATTTGATGCTTTTGTGTCCTTTATCATGGGCTTCTTAGGGACGTTTGTCGTTCATCAGTTAAGCCGATTAATTATGAAGGTACCTGTTTTATCTACAGTCTTTGACTGGTATGGTAGGCATTCTTCATATGTATATTTATCACATCCATTATTTTTGTCATTTATTCACACAATTATTTTCCAAGGACAAACTAAAGTTGGAGGATTCCAACCATATTTATATGTCTTTATGACTATTGCGATGCTAGTAGTTATCTTCTTATTTGTTGATTGGATAATTGCCATTATTAAAAATAAAAAACATCCAGTGGAGGCAGCTAGTTAATGTCTGCTAGCCAAAGACCAATTGATAATTATATTTTTGAAGATATTTATAAAGTTAGTGAAGATAAACAAAATATTCCTGCTTTAAGTTTTAAAGGTGTTTCTTATACTTTTAAAGAATTAAATGACAGCGTTAATTATTTTGCTGCTAAATTAATTAAAAAAGGTGTCAAACCTCATGACCATGTCGCTTTACTCGGAATGAACTCTTATAGCTGGGTAGTGGCATTCTACGCAATTATAAAAGTTGGGGCGGTTGCAGTTTTGCTAAATTATATGTCTAGACACGACCCATTAGTAGAAGCAATAAAAAACACTGACTGCAAATATTTAGTTGCTGGAGGCTATTTAGCAGCCTCTAGAGAAAAGGGAGAATTCCCTAGATTATTAAAAGAAGTGGGAATTGACCTTGACCATGAATTATCGCTTTTACAAGCTGATTTACAGTTTAAAGATGTTTTAAGTAAGCATAAGAATATCCCTGAAGTTCCAAATGCTTTCTCTAGAGAAATAGATAGCAAAAGAACTTCTTATATCATTTTTACTACTGGGACAACTTCGAAACCAAAAGCGGCGATGTTATCTCAATTCGGAATGCTTAATACGATATATCATAACTTATATAAGTTAGACCCAGTATTTCCTCAGAAATTTATGTGTCTACTTCCAGCGTTTCACTGCTTTGGTTTATTAGTAATTAATGCTTATTTAGCATATCAAAGAACAGTCTATTTAAATGATTTATCTAATCCAGTTCAGTTATATAAAGAATTCTTAAAAAATGAATGTGGAGATTACGCCTCTGTATCATTTATCTATGATAAACTCGCTAGAGCTCCTTTTTGGTGGTGGCATAGAGCGAGATTTGTTAAACACTGTATTGTCGGAGGAGGATTTACCTCTGAACAAGAATTTAACTTCTTAGAAAAGAAATACGGTAAAGGTAAATTCATGAATGGATATGGCCAAACTGAATGTTCTCCTTTAATTTCTTTAGTCTATCCTGATTCGCCTAGAGAAAAACAAAGATCGACAGTCGGCACTCCAATGGAAGATATAGAAATCGCCATTATGGATGTAAATACTAAAAAGATTATCTCTAATCATGAAAAAGGAGAAATCCTTGTCAAAGGATATAATGTATTTAACGGCTACTATAAATTCGATAAAGATAAACAACCATTTGATGAAAATGGCTATCTACATACTGGTGATCTTGGTTATATTGACAAAGATGGCTATTTAGTATTAAACGGACGTATTAAAGATATTATTATTCGTAAAGGGGAAAATATTTCTCCTAAAGAAATAGAAGAAGAATTATTAAAGATTCCTTTATTTACAAAGGCTAGAGTCTTAGGTTTCCCTTCTATTGATGATGGAGAATTTATGTTAGCGGTGGTAACGCTCACTAAAAAACCTCCTCACTTTGTTGAAGAAACTTATTTAAATGAATTACGTAAGACCCTTCCTTCAATTAAAGTTCCTTCGCACATTATTTATATGAAAAAGTTCCCAACAACGGCGAATGGGAAACTTGATGAAGTGAAATTAAGAGAAATATGCCTAAAAAAGATCTCCTTATTTATTGATAAAAAATTAGCGAGACAAACCGCTCAATTACTTCGTAAGACTGGTAAAAAATAGCACGGCTAATCGTGCTATTTTATTACTCTCTTTCTTTAACAGCTTCTGGAAGATTCCATTTTTTCATGCTGTGCATGGAGATGAAATGGCTAATTAATAAGAAAGCTAAAACTAGTCCAAGAGCTAATAGATACATTAATATCGATCTAGGGAATGGGAAAATTTGACTTGGTATAGAGATACCATTAAGCAATAACTTAGATAAAACCATACCTAAAGGTATCGCTAAAGCCATAGAGAAAACGTATTGCACTAAACTCATAAATAAATTAGACATTGAGATTTCTCTTCTTTGATATCCAAGAGTTCTAATAGTGGCAAATGTTCTTTTTTGCTCTTTTAAGTTAGTCTGCATCATATTAAAGACAATCATAAAGCCTAAAATAATAGAAACAGCGTTTAAGATATAACTAGAATATGTAAAAGCCATAAGTCGGTCATTATATTCTTGTTTAATTACTTCATTAAATGAGATATAAGTTACTGGCTCATAATCTTTATATTTTTCAAAGAAAGCATTTATATCTTTAACTTGAGCGAGTAAAGACGCTCTTTCTGAGCTGCTACTAGCAGAGTCATAACTCATATAACTAACTTGATAAAGGAACTGTTTAGAAATTCCTTTAACTTCAGTATCAACTCCGTTGATATCAATAATATCGCCAACCTTGCACCCTAATAAGCCTGCGTGATAATTAGATAAGATAATTCCTTCACTAGGAATGCTCATTACTTCATCATAATCACTAACGACACGAACTAAATCTTGGTTAGATTTAACTCCGTTAATTAATATCACCTCTTCATTTTCACCAAAGGTGACTTCAGAAGGAATATATTTAATTAAGGTTTTGGCTTTAATATTATCGTCATTATCAAAATAGCTTTCTAAGTCATCACTAGCAGCGACATCAAAATAAACTTGCACATCATAATTTAGTCTAGTCTTATATAGCTGATCAATCATCGTGGTTTTCGCTAACTGTAAAGAGATAGCAAAAAACACCATCATCCCACTAGCAAGTAAGCAGATACCAGAAAGAATATATCTTCTTAAATTTCTTAAAGTTTGGGAAATGGATAACTTTAAAGTTATAGGAGCGTTTTTAAAGACTGTTCTCACTAGATATGGAGTTTTATTATTCATTGGTGGTAGAGCCTTCATAGCTTCTACTGGTTTAATCTTAGAAATAGATAAAGAAGCAAGTAAAGAAGTGGTAACGCACACAAAAACCATTGCTCCTAAAGCAATAAAGACTAATCCAGGGTTAATATCTAAAGATAAAGGATATAGCTTCATCGCTGTGCCGTATGCATAATTAGCAATAGCGGTTACTCCCGCTCCCACTCCCACTCCAATTATCCAAGAGATAATAGCAATCGCGTTAGCAAGCACAACATAAATTAGAGTAATACTTCTCTTTTTTTCTCCTAATGCTCTCATAATGCCGATATCTTTTCGACATTGTCTAACAATTTGGAACAAGAATAATGAGGTCACAATTAAAACTACTAAAAAGAAAGCAATAGGGACTGCTAGAGAAATCATGTTAATCGCTCTTAAAGCATTCCTATATTGAGTGATGACTTCTGATTCATCATACGTAGTTACATAAGCAATATTAGCTTTAAGCTGTCTAACTTGTTCTTCAGTAATTTCCGCTCCTGCTTCTTTAGCGATTTCTAGTAAGCGATCAAATAATTCAGTAGTGGTTTTCTCTTTTCCATCGATATAATTCACTAAAATCTCATTAAAAAATGGGTCGCTAGGGTCTTTAACATATTGATTAAAGACATGCTTTGGTAAATATAGATAAGCGAAATCTCTAGATGAACTAATTGAATATGGATCTGCTTTAACTACAGAGGTTTCTGCTGAGACAAAAGTTGATTCAACTTTTAAGGTTATATCATTACCATTATGCATTCTAATAGTGATGTCATCATTAACCCCAACGTGATTAGCGTTAGAGAAATAATATTCCATTCTTAATCCGCTATAGGTGAACTTACCGTCAATTAAATGATGCTTTAATAGTCCTTGATGATCATAAGAAATCACGCGACAAGAATAGGATTCGTTGTTAAAAGTAAAAGTAGTGTTATAAGAGGCGCGATATTCTAAATCTTTGACATCGAGTTTTTCTTCTAAATAACTAACAGGAATATCTTTAATTACAGAATTAGCAATTTCAGGAACAGTTCGTAAGTAAAAATCTGGATAACCACATTCATTAACTAAATTCCAAATGTTAGTTTCTAGTGATAAATATGAATCTCTTAATCCTATAAGGATTCCACTTCCAAAAGCTCCAACGAACACCACACTAAGTAGCATCAGCCAGAATCTTTTTAAATATGGGAAAAGAAATGTTTTTGCCAGTTTCATCTTTTTACCATTCAATATCTTTAGCGTCTATTGGATGCTCATTAACTTTTTCTTTTTGAATTTTGCCGTTTTTTAAAGTAATGACACGGTTGGCCATTGAGGCAATTGGAGTGGTGTGAGTCACTATTACCATAGTTTGGCCTTCTTTTCTAACAATATCTTGAAGTAATTGTAGAATTAGTCGACCGGTTTTATCATCAAGCGCACCAGTAGGTTCATCACAAAGGATAATATCAGCTTTTTTTACTAAGGCACGAGCGATAGATACTCTCTGTTGCTCTCCTCCGGAAAGTTGAGATGGGTAGTGGTGCATTCTATCTTCACCTAAACCCACTAACTCTAATGTTTTTTCAGCTAAATGATCTTTATCTTTACCTTTGATTGATAAACGGACATTTTCTAAAGCTGTTAAATCAGGTAATAAATTATAAAATTGGAAAATAAATCCAATTTTTTCTTTTCGGAAAGAAGTTAATTCTCGGTCTTTATATTTAGTAATATCGGTGTCACCTAACATTACTTGACCTGAAGTAGGAGAATCCATTCCTCCGATAATATTTAATAAAGTTGATTTTCCACATCCAGAATTACCAAGAAGGACAAGCATTTCACCTTTATAGACATCAAAAGTCACTCCATCAAGTGCTTTTACTTGAGAGTCTCCGCTTCCATAATATTTCTTTAAATCTTTAATTTGTAAAATTGCTTCCTTCATAAGATGTCCTCAACTTTAATATATGTATTATACAACAATAACTATTTTTAAATATAAAAATATTTCCCATGTAATTATTTAGATATTGTCGAATAATATTTTAACTATAAAGTCGCTAATAAAATACTTACAGCTTCTAAAAATTCTTTTTCTAAATTTGAAAATCTAGAGTAGATTGGTGAGTCAATATCAATGACTCCTATTAGTTGATTATCTTTTAAAATTGGAACCACAATTTCGCTTTTAGATTTGCTAGAACAAGCAATATGTCCTTTAAATGTATTAACATCATCCACAATGATTGTTTCTTTTTTACTAGCAGCCGCTCCACACACCCCTTTGTCTAGCGGAATAATAGTGCACGCTACTTCACCTTGAAATGGTCCTAAGATTAGCCTATCTTTATCTAAAAGATAAAATCCTGCCCAATTTATATCTTCCATCGTAAATAAAATAGCAGCAACATTAGCGAGATTACTAACAAGCGGAATATCTTTATCTATAATTGAATTGATTTGTTTTAATAATAAGTCGTACATAATTTATATTATGCGACAATTTGCAACATAATTGCGAAACAAATTGTTTTGGAATTGCAAAGCACTTGCTGCGTGATTACTTGAGTTTGAGCTCTTTTTCAATTTCTTCTACAGTTGGAAGACTGCTTTTGAAATTCTCCGGAATAAGTTTAGATAACTCAAAAGAAGACACTCCAAGTGGCTGAGAGGAAGAATCTAGAGAATACCTTGCTAAAACATTATCCTTATCTTTGCATACAAGAATTCCAATAGTTTTTTCATCTCTTTCAGTTTTTAAGATATGATCGACAGCGACAACGTATGTTCCTAATTGACCAACAAATTCTGGCTTAAAAGTATTGGTTTTAACTTCTAAAACAACGTAGGCATGTGCTTGAGTGTTATAGAATAACATATCTAAAAATTGCTCAGTTTGACCAACTTGAAGTCGATATTCTCTTCCAATAAACGCAAAACCTGTTCCGAGCTCTAATAAGAATCTTTGAATGTTATTAATTAACGCATCTTTTAATTCTTTTTCAGTATATCTATCTTCCATTGTTAAGAAATTGAAATCATATGGATCTTTGATTAACTCGTTTGCAAGATTGCTATTTATTTCAGGAAGAGTTGCTTCGAAATTAGTTAACTTATCTTGACTTCTCTCGTATAAGTTTGTGTCTAAGAAATTAAGCAAGACCGAACGCGACCAATTATTTTCAATTGTTTTACGAATATAAAAGAGTGCTTTTTTAGAGTCGTTATTGACATATCTTATTATGAAAACAATATGCCCCCAAGGAATCATAAAAATTTGGTCGACAACTTGTCGGCCGATTACATTTTCTGGAAACAATTCATAGAATTGTCTGGCATTTTTAATATTTGTTTTAGAAAAACCAGTAGCGTCTGGAAACAATGCCCTTAGATCTTTTGAAAGAGTCTCATAAAACTTATTTCCCCATCTAGATTCACTTTTCATTTTTACTATGTCTCTTCCTAACGACCAGTAAAATTGAATGAGTTCGCTATTAACTTTTATAGCAGCCTTGATTTGAGATTGTTTATATCTCTTTTTTAAATCAACTATCCAATTTTGATATTCTTCATCATAGATGGATAGAACTTTTTCACTAACATCTTTCATTATTTTTTACCTCCTATAGTTAGCGATGGTGTTTTTAGAAGATAAATAAAAGCCATCCGTTTCTCATGATAAAAACACCATTAATGTAATCAACAACTAATATCCCTATTAGTCTCAATTACTGGTGTTACATCACTGATTCAGTTGGATGGCCACATGTTCAGATTGATAATCTGTGTGGAGCGCGATGATCTTCTTGCTTATAGGACCGTGTCAATAACCTGTCGCCATTTATCCTATAAACTCATATCACTACTGGGCGATACTTTCCACATTACTAGTACCTAACACACATACTAGTAATTCAATATATGGGTGTCCTCTATCCGTTTTAAGCCAAGTTTATACCTACTCCCGCAGTATTTCGTGCTTCGGTCTTGTGACGCGTTTCAAGTCTGCATATAACGAACATAATTATTTTAAAATAATTTGTCGAATTAAGCAAAATAAAACCGCTTAAATTAAGCGGTTAAATATGTTTGTTAATGTTTGTTATTCTTTAACTTCTTTTTTCAAATTATTAAGGACGAAGCTAATGATTAACCAGAAGAATAAACCTGCTCCTACTGTAGCTAATGAGATCCAACCATCTTTAGCATCAAAGCTTAAGAAACCTTCGCCTTTAATAGAGCTAGCAATGCAGTCGATTAACCACATTAACGCGCTAGCACCATAGATAATTGTAAGAACATCTAAGTGTAATGCTTTTCTGTCTCTAAAGAAGAACCACAATACTGCAGCGATTAATGCTAAACCTAAAGCAGTTAAGAAATACATTATTTTGCTCCTTCTTTTTTGGCTTCAGGAAGAGCTTTTCTTCTTTTAAATTTGATATAGTCGCTAACAAGAACTCCAATACCCCAAACAGCAACTAAAATGCCAAGCATAGCTACACCTATGGTGCCCATTTCTTTAAGCATTTCAATTTCTCCACCTTCGCTAATAGCGGTAAAGAATGGTGGGAAAGGAACAATTTCTCCATGAATGATATGTTCAATTGCTAAAATAAAACTCCCAGCAAATAACATTAATTCTAAATAGGCTAATTTTTTGCTCCATTTAGTGTCGCTTCCAAATTTTTCAATTTTAGGTGCGATACCTGCATTAGCTTTTTTCTTTTCTGAATGTTTAACAGCGTGACGAGCAATAGCAACACCAACTCCAGCGGCTGCACTTACAACAAAACATGCCATAATTAATAATCTCCTTGTTAACTAATAGTTATTCTATATAATTTGCCTGTTTAATTCAAAACTTTTAAATATAAAGTTGAGAGAATACTTCTCCAACAGGTTTATTGATTTCTAATACATTACCAAAATGGATATCTAATTTATCTTTGTTGATAACCACAATATTGGTGCCGCCATAATATCTAATTAGTCCATTAGCAGGATAAACACTTAAAGATGTACCAGCGACAATTAATAAGTCAGCGTGCTCTAAAGCATTTACACTAGCTTCTAAAACAAATTGATCTAGCGGTTCTTCATATAAAACGACTTCAGGTTTAATTATTCCCCCACACTTAGGGCATCTAGGAACTCCTATAGAGTTCTCTACAATTGATAAATCAAATTTCTCTCCACAATCCATACAAATATTGCGGTGGATGGAACCGTGTAATTCTAAAACATTTTTTGAACCCGCTAATTGATGTAGGCCATCAATATTTTGAGTAATAACAACTAGATTCTTTTTCTTTTCTAGATTTGCTAAAAATTTATGAGCAGCATTAGGCTTCGCGGATTTATTAATCATAAATTCTTTATAGAATTGATAAAAAGTATCTGTATGATTCATAAAATATGTGTGGGAGAGCATCTCTTCATATGGCCTGCCATATTTTGAGTGTAGTTGATACAAGCCGTCTTTACTTCTAAAATCTTTAATCCCGCTTTCAGTGGATACACCTGCTCCACCAAAAAAGACAATATTTTTAGAAGTATCTATTAAATGCTGTAGCCTAGAAATTTCTATATCCATATCTATATTTATTTTATACCTATAAAGATTATTATGTATAATAATTGTTGTATGTATTTTGATCCTCAGACCACTAAATATCCATATCCAGAATTTACTGATGAACATTATATTAATGTAATTGAAAAAACCCATCATGTAGTTGATGAAAATTATCCATATATTGATAATAGTAAATCTTTTAGATTTAAAAGGTTTTGGGTTCGCTTTTTATTAAACGTTATTGTTTTTCCAGTTGCTAAAATCTGGTACGGGTTAAAAGTAAAAGGGAAAAAGAATCTTAAAAACCATAAAGATATTATTAAAAATGGAGTGATTAGTGTTTCTAATCATATTGCCTTTTGGGACTATATATTCTTAATGCGAACAATTAACCACATTCGACCAAATGTTTTAGTGTGGGCTCCAAACATTAACGGCCCTTCTGGTGGGGTGATGAAATTAGTAGGTGGGATACCAATACCTGAGAATAATTTAAAAGCGACGATGAAATATTATTCTGCGATTGATAAATTAGTTAATGTAGATCACGGATGGCTACATATTTATCCTGAAGGGAGTATGTGGGAATATTACGCACCAATTAGACCGTTTAAACGAGGAAGTAGTTTCTTTGCTATTCAATTTAATAAGCCAATCATCCCTATTGCTTATTCATATAGAAAGCCATCATGGTTTAGAAAAAAGATTTTAAAACAAATCGCTACAATTACTATTAATGTTGGAGATCCTATTTTCCCTAATAGTAACATCATTGATAAAAACGAAAGAGAATTAGATTTAACTAATAGAGTTCATAAAAAAGTCTGTGAATTAGCGGGAATAGAAAACAATATTTACCCAAGTATTTTTGATCACTCCAAAAGAGTGGATTATTATCCACTGAAAAATAAATAAACTTGTAAATAATAAAATTATTTTTATAATAATTAACTTATATGGAAGAAAAGAAAGAAAAACCTGTACTAAGTTTCTTAATGAAAACCCTTAACGGGATGGCCTATGGTTTATTCGCTACTTTAATCGTTGGAACAATATTCGCTACCATTGGTAAGCTATTTGGTTATGGAGAACAAACAAGTAAGTTCTGCGCTTTTATGCTCCATATGTTTAACGGACACACCACAGAAAGTGGTAACTGGCTTGGTATTGCTACTATCTTACAATATATGACCGGGGCTGGAATTGGAGTTGGTATTGCTTTAGCCTTAAAATTTGACGCTCTTAAAACAATTGTATTAGCTGCAGTAGGAGAGATAGCGGCCTGTACTTCTTTAGGAACTTCGTTTATCACAAGTCCAGGAAGTATTGATCACTTAGCCTTTAAATTCCAAGTTGGTGACCCTTTAACAATTTATTTAGTTTGTATTGGTGTTGCTTTAGCAATGAAATATGTCATTAGAAAGAAAACACCTGTTGATATCATTATCATTCCGCTTTTTGGAGTGGCTGCTGGAACTTTATTATCTTTAGGAATTAGATATCCTGCTATTAGTGTGACTTATGCTGTACAGTGGTTAGTTGGTACGAGTACCAAAGCTGTTCCATTTGTTGCTGGAATGGTGGTGGCTATACTTATGGGTATGGCTCTTACCGCTCCTATTAGTAGCGCAGCAATTGCGGCAATGATCTTTGTTATTAAACCAGATACTGATCCAAATATTATTCCTGGTTTATTAATTGCTAGTGGGGCGGCGGTTGTGGGCTGCTCAACACAAATGATTGGTTTTGCTGTTCAATCTAGAAAAGACAATAATGTTGGCACTGTTATTTCAATTGGTATTGGTACCTCAATGCTTCAATTTAAGAATATTCTTAAAAAACCTGTAATTTGGTTACCAACAATTATTGCTAGTGCAATCTTAGGACCAATCTCAACTTGTTGGCTACGATTAGAATGTATGGGCCCTAGTGCTGGTATGGGTACAGCAGGACTTGTTGGTCAAATCGGACTTATCGACTCCATGGGTGTGGATAATTGGCAAGTTTGGGTAGGAATATTTGGTTTAACCATTATTCTTCCAGGAGTTTTAGTCTACTTTATTGACTTATTATTTAGAAAATTAGGCTGGATAAAAGAAGGCGATTTAACTGTTTAATATGGATAAAAAGTTTTCTCGATTAGAGGCTCTAATTGGAAAAGAGAATTTAGATAAACTTAAAAGCAAGAAAGTTATTGTTTTTGGTGTAGGTGGAGTTGGTGGATTTGTCATAGAATCACTTGTTAGAAGTGGGTTAGAAGATATCACTATTGTTGATAATGATGTAGTGGAAGAATCCAATATTAATCGACAAATAATCGCTACTAGTGATTCACTTGGAAAAAACAAAGTAGAAATCATGAAGGAGCGAGCGATTTCAATAAATCCCAACGCTCAAATTACCGCAATACAAAAATTCTATTTGCCAGAAAACGAAATGGAATTTGATTTATCTAAATACGATTATGTGATTGACTGTGTTGATACAGTATCTGCAAAATTATCGATTATTTGTAGGTCAAAAGAAGCTAATGTTCCTATTATATCTGCTTTAGGAGCAGGAAATAAATTAGACCCCACAAAATTAAAAGTTAGTGATATTTCTAAAACAGAATATGACCCACTTGCTAAAGTGATAAGAAGAGAATTAAGAAAACGTAATATCAAAGATGTAAAAGTTGTTTATTCTTCTGAAAGCCCTATTAATATTGTGGTTGATGAAAACGAATATGGAAGGCATTCTCCTGCTAGCGCAATCTTTGTTCCGGCAACTATGGGAATACTTATTGCAAAAACAGTTATTGATGATTTGATTAATTTTTAGAAAATTTATTAGAAATAACTTGATTTATACATTCTCTTTTAAGATAATATATTAGCGTTGGACCAGTGGTGTAGCGGTTAACATGTCTCCCTGTCACGGAGAAGATCGCGGGTTCGATTCCCGTCTGGTCCGCCAAAAAAACATCTTGAGGAGTCGGCCTGGTAGCTCAGTTGGTAGAGCAGAGGACTGAAAATCCTCGTGTCGGCGGTTCAATCCCGTCCTAGGCCACCACGAGATTACAAAGCTTGATGAAAAATCAGGCTTTTATTTTTGCCACTCATCAATAAAAAAGACCCAATGGGTCTTATCTTTTACTTGTTTAAGTTATAAATCAGTAGAACCACAATTTGAAGTGGCACCCCAATAAAGAATAAGTACCAATAATTTCCTGAATATAGGAACGTTACATAGGCTGAGGCTAATACGGTCCAAATGAATATCGATCTAAATATTAAAACAGATTTAGGATATTTAAATACTCTTTTTGCTGCAAAAGATATAACAAGTGCAGATACAGGAACACACCACAAGAATACTGTCCAATATCTATTGATATTCGGATCAGAGGTTTTCATATTCCAAATACTTGCTAAATAGATTGTCATACCGATAGTGAAAATAATGGTGATGATTAAGCAAACAATTAAAGTCTTTTTATTAAAGTTTGGAGTTTGTTTAATAATGGATTTAAATTCTTTCTCATTATTATGTTCACTTAATATGTAATCAGTGGACACCCCATAAAAATCTGCGATTTGTTTTAAAACATCTACAGAAGGTAATACTGATCCATTTTCCCATTTAGAGACGGTTTTATCACTATAAGAGAATTTCTCCCCAAATTCTAATTGGGTAAATCCGGCTTTTTTACGTAAGAAGGTAAGGTTTTCACCAACGATTTCGTTTAATGATTTCATATTTATATTGTTATCTAATTAAGAGAGAAGGTCAAACTTTATCTTTTAATAATATTAAATCAGTTTAATTATTTTTTCTAATTCTCTTTTTGTGAGAGATATATTTCTATAAGATTTCGAGCAATTCTTATTTCTTTATATACGCGCGAACTTGATAATATGCTACAATAATAAACGGTTTTGGGGCCAATTATGAATATTGATTACGATTTAGTCTATATTATCTTAATTGCGATAAGTGGAGTGTCAATTGTTCTATTGATGCTTTTATCTATCTATTACTTAATCTATTGGAGTGTCTCTGCTAGACCAGTACAAATAGTTCCTCATAGTGATAAAAAGACTAAATTTGCGGTTTTAGTCGCCGCTAGAAATGAATCTAATGTTATTGAAAACATTATGAATTCTTTAGATAAACAAACTTATCCTCGAGAATATTTTGAGGCGTTTTTTATTGTTGAAAGCTTTGATGATCCCACTATTGAGATTGTTAAAAAACATGGATATCAATGGTTTGTTAGAGATCAACTCACTAATGATAGACACACCAAAGGCTTTGCCTTACAAGAATGCATTAATTGGATGTGGAGAGAAAATAGGAACTATGATTCTTATTTAATCTTTGATGCGGATAATATCTTAGAACCTAATTATATTGAAGCAATGAATGATTTAAGACAAACTGGAGTGGAAGTTGGTTTAGGCTATCGTAGCTTTACTAATGCAGACACTAACTGGGTGACCGCTAACTGTGCTTGTATGTTCTCCTATATGAATCAAATTACTTCCTATGGAAGAAGCATTCTTTTCCATAAGGCAACTTTAATGGGAACAGGCTATTTTGTTGATGACTCCATTATTAGAGATGCTGGAGGTTGGATCTTTACCGGCATGACCGAAGATATTCAATTAACAAGTTATTGTTATTATCACGATATTTATATGTGCTATTATCCAGCGGTTTGTTTTTATGACGAGCAAGCTAGCGATATGAAAACTGTTCATAATCAACATGTTCGTTGGTTAGCGGGATATTTAGCGCCTAGAAAATTCTTAAGAAAAGAAGGTACTCAAAAGGATTATCATTCAAAGAGACTTCAAAGAATGATGACTAGAGAATTTAAAATCGGAATCATTCCTTTTGTCGTATTTAATATCGTGAGCTTTATAGTAGTCGCTGCTGGAATCACCTTTGGTGTTCTTAGTGCATTATACGGACAAGCCTATCAAACAGGAATTATCTTTGGTATAGTCGGATTCCAGTTCTTAGTTTTATATATGTGCTTTGTTTTAGCCTCAATGTTATCAATTATACGTAATCGTAAATATTTAAAATTATCACTTAAAAATCAAATCTGCTGCATTTTGACATATATGTTCTATTTCTATGACTTCTTAGCAGCGTTTATTGATATAGTGCTCCACCCAAGCAAAAGAAATAATTGGGTGAGAATTGATCATTCTGGCAAAGTAGACGATAAAGAGATTTTAAATGGCAAGTAAGAAAGATTGGAAAAAAACTAAAGTCATCTACTGGAAGGATGAAAATAAAGACGACTTCAACGAAGTCGGTTTAAAGCGCCCAAGCGTTCCGGAAGGATATAAATATAAAAGAACTAACTTTTTTAATAATTTTGTTTCCGCGATTTTTTATCATGGAATTGCTAAACCTGTTTTAGGGTTTTATTGCTTATGTAAAGGCATCAAAGTTAAAGGAAAGAAGAACCTTAAAAAACTTAACGGTAAGGGTGCGTTTATCATGTCTAACCATGTCGCGATTAGTGATGTCTTTAAATTCCAAGCTTATGTATTCTTCTTTAGAAGAAGAGTCAATATTTTAGGTTATCCTGATACTTTAACCATGCCAATCGTCAGAAACTTAACTAGAGCGTTAGGATATCTTCCTTTACCTTTGCCAGGTGATTTAAAAAACATGGTCTCTTTAGTGGATTCCTTTAAATTTTATTTAGAGAAAAAACAATATATTCTCATTTATCCTGAAGCTCATATTTGGCCTTATTACACGAAAATTAGAAACTTCCATGGTGGTTCATTTAATTATCCTGCAAAATTAGAGGCTCCTGTTTTACCAGTTGTTACCACTTGGAGAAAATCTAAATTATCTAAAAAGCCAAAACAAACTTTATATATTTTAGAGCCAATTTTCCCTGATCCAAATAAATCCACAAGCGATAATAAAGAATATTTATATAACGCTACTTTAGAAGCGATGAAAAAATGTGCTGATAGTGTCTCTCAATATGAATATATTAAATATATCCATGTTGAAAATGATGAAAATAAGCAATAAAATGGTTAGCAATTATGATTAGAGTAAAAAAGAAATTAACCTTACCAGAATATCGAGAAAGAAAAGAAGTTTATAAGACTCTTGGCTATAAAGAAATATCTGTTGAAGAAAAAGGCTATAAGGCTATAGTTACTTATGAAATTGATGAAACCGATAAGCATTATTCGGCGATTAGACATTTAGAAAAGAAACTATATCGTAAAGGGCCTCCATTTTTACCTGTCATTATATTTGTAGGTATTGCATTTTTACTTCTTTCTTTATTCGTCATTTTTATGGCGTTTAAAAAAGACGCCTTTGATTTAGTATCAAACGCTTTAGGATTTTTACTTCCTGCTTTCGTCTCTCTTGCTTTAGCGGTTGTCTATACCTATTTATATTTTAATATAAATAAAAGAATCATAGAGGAATCTCCATATTTGAAAGATAATTTATCCTCTATTGTTAATTCCATAAAAAATAAATAAGTCCTTAAATTTTTGGATAAATTAATGTTATAATTTCTCCAATAATGATTGGGGGCTTTTTATGTTAGAGTTAATTAAAATTAAAAAAGACTATAAACTGAAAGACCAGGAACCAGTTCACGCTTTAAAAGGAATTTCCTTAAATTTCCGCAGCCATGAATTCGTCGCTATCCTTGGTCCTTCAGGATGTGGTAAAACCACACTTTTAAATATTACTGGTGGCTTAGACCATTATGATGAAGGCGACTTAGTCATTAAAGGTAGAAGTACCAAAAACTTCACTGAATCCGATTGGGATACATATCGAAATCACTCTATCGGATTTGTTTTCCAATCCTATAACTTAATTCCTCATCAAACGATTATCAAAAACGTTGAACTTGCTTTAACCATCTCTGGCGTTGGTAAAGAAGAAAGAACTAGACGCGCTAAAGAAGCTTTAGATTTAGTGGGTTTAAAAGGTTTATATAAAAAGAAACCAAATCAACTTTCTGGCGGACAAATGCAACGTGTCTCTATTGCTAGAGCTTTAGTGAATAATCCAGAAATCGTTTTAGCGGATGAGCCTACTGGTGCTTTAGATAGTGAAACTTCTGTCCAAGTTATGGACATCATGAAAGATATCGCCAAGAATCACTTAGTGATTATGGTCACTCATAACCCAGAATTAGCAGAAAAATATGCGACCCGTATCGTCAAGATGAAAGATGGAGAAATCTTAGATGATAGCGACCCATATGATGGGAAAGACGAGGCTTTTGATGAGCCAAAACAAGAAGTTACTGAAGTTAATAAAGGCAAAAAGAAACATTCCTCGATGGGATTTTTCACTGCTTTTGGATTATCTTTATCAAACTTAAGAAGCAAGCTTAAAAGAACTATTTTAGTCGCTATTGCAGGCTCTATCGGTATTATTGGTGTTTCAACCGTTTTAGCGGTGTCTAAAGGTGTTAATAATTTTATTGAGAATATGCAAGACGATATGCTTTCTGCGTATCCAATTCAAATCGCTGAAGAATCAGTGGATCTTAACTCTTTGATTACTGGCTTGACTACTCAAGATAAAAAAGATTTAGCAAAGTTTGACTTGAAAACTCAGGCTGGCATGGATTCCATGATTAGTTATTTATTAACTAAATATACAGATTTAACTAATGTTAAGACCAACAACATTACTGAAACTTTAGTAAAATACATCGAACAAATGCCGCAAAGTTATTATTCTGCAATTACTTATAACTACGGCATTGATCCTACTAACAATATTTTTACTGATTTCACCGCAGTTAAAGGCGAATCAGCAGAACAAATTTCAATTAACGGCTTAACCCAAAGATATATTAAAACTTTAATGACTGTTGAAGGATTTAGCGATTATGCTCAATTCGTCGATTTATTCGCAGGCTTTATGAAAGAACTTCCTGATGAAAAAGATTACATTATGTCGCAATATGATTTAATTGCAGGAAGTAAATACGCTACCGAAGATAATGAAATGATGCTTGTTGTTGATAGTAATCAAACATTAACAGATTTAATCTATGCACAAATGGGCTATTATCCACAAGATGAATTCTTAAAGATTGCTAAAAAAGCCATTAAAACTAATGAAGCTCAAAAAGAATATAACGACGGCAAAATTACTAAAGAAGAATATGAACAAAGAGTGAAAGAAATCGCAGAAAAATATAAATATGATACCGCTTTTGATTTTACTGACATTCTAAATCATGAATATTCTTATTACCCACATGATTTGATTTATAAAGAGGACCCATCTTTTGTCTCCCATAAAGAAATCAGTGGTTCCTTAACCGGTAAATTCCAACTTGCAATTATGGGCATTGATTACACTGTTATTTTAGGTGGTTTATCTTATGTACCAAGTGATGACATGCTAAGAGCTACACTTATTGTCTTAGACAATAATGATAATCTAAAATTAGTCATGAATCAGGCTTTATTCTTCTACAGGGATAAAGATTATAAAGTAACCGATGAAGGTAAATCTGTTTTGGATGGCAAATGGAAATTCTCCTATCAAAATATGAATTTCAATCTTGAAATTGTTACCGATAAACACCCAGTAGATGATCCTACTAGAGAAAGAACGGTTAAATATGATAATGTCACTGGAACTTTACAAACTAACGCGATGGGGCCAATGCCGATTACGATTAATTTCACAGATGGTACAATTAGCGAAACAACACCAGAAACCCCAGATTTCTATTGCGAAGCTTATTCCAAGAATAACACTTTAATTCAAGGAAAAACTGAACAAGAATTAATTGATTTAGGCGCTCGAGTTGGTGAAAGTAAAGTTAAAGTGGTCGGTATTTTAAAACCAAAAGCAGACACTAAATTTGGAACCCTTCAAAGAGGTGTCTATTATTCTCACGCTATGGCAGAGAAATATTTATCAGATGCTTCTACTAGTGACATTCTTACTGCTTATAAAGACCACATCACAAACAAAAGATTTAAGAACGTCGGATTAACTGTTGGAACACTATTTAACGCTTATACTCACTTTGTTTATGACGATTATACTGACGATCCAGGAGAAGCCGACCCAGAATGGGAGCCATCTGAATCTGAGGGATTTGCTTCCGCACTTAACGGAGGATTACAAAATGCTTTATCTGATTTGTTCTTATCTTTTATGGGTGGATCAGATAATTTAGATACTGAAAAGCAACATATCCGTGCAGTTGGTGGTTTGAAGATTTTAGAAATTCCTGATGAGGATGATCCTTTAAATAAAGACAAATATACTTACGATACCGAAAAATTACCTCAAAGTATTTCTATTTATCCAAAGGATTTCAATACCAAAGATGGTGTTACTAACTATTTAGATGATTGGAATAGGGATAAAACATTAATTATTGATGATGTACCAGTTCCAAAATCTGAAAGAGAAGATATTACCTATACTGACACTATCGGTATGATTATTACTGTTATTTCTACTTTAGTCACTGCAATTAGTATCGCTTTAGTGGCCTTTACTTCCTTGTCATTAGTTGTTTCTTGCTTCATGATTGCGGTTATTACTTATATCTCGGTTATGGAACGTGTTAAAGAAATTGGTGTTATTAGATCTCTAGGTGGACGTAAAAAAGACGTTTCACGTCTATTTATCGCTGAGAACTTAATTACTGGTTTTGCTAGTGGCGCTTTAGGAATTATCGTGACTTATATTTTACAAATCATTATTAATGCGATTGTTTCTCCATTTGGAGTAAGTAATATCGCTGCTCTTCCATTCTTATGGGCATTAATTATGATCGCCTTAAGTATTTTCTTAAGTGTTATAAGCGGACTTATCCCATCATTTAGTGCTTCTAAACAAGATCCAGTAGTGGCGTTAAGAACTGAATAAAAAAATGAAAAAAGTTGGTTTGGTATCATTAGGTTGTTCAAAAAACCTCGTTGATAGCGAGAATATTTTAGGATTGTTTGACCGTAACGGTTATGAAATCACTAATGATCCAAAAGATGCAGATGTTATTGTTATTAATACGTGTGGTTTTATTGAACCAAGCAAAAAAGAATCCATCGAAAATATTTTAGAGATGGTTTCTTATCATAAAAAAGTAGTGGTTACTGGCTGCTTAGCAGAACGCTACTACGAAGAACTTAAAAAAGAAATCCCTGAAGTAGATTTATATATCCCAATTAGAGATTATGATAAATTTAATAAACTATTATATAGTTTAGACAATTCAATTGACCCTACTTTAGGAGTGGATGACGAATATCGAATTGTTTCTACTGGACCTTTTAGTGCGTATTTAAAAATTGGTGAAGGATGTGACAATCGCTGTAGCTATTGTGCAATCCCTCTAATTAGAGGCCATTTTGTTTCTAGAGATATGGATTCCATTATTAAAGAAGCTAAAGATTTAGCCTCCAACGGCATTAAAGAACTAGTGGTCTTACAGCAAGACACCACTAAATACGGGATTGATATAAAAGATCCTCATGTTAATATTGTTTCTTTATTAAAAGAATTACTCAAAATCAAAGAATTAGATTACATTCGCTTATTATATTTATATCCTGATGAAATCAGTGATGAATTAATTGAATTAATTGGAAGTGAACCTCGACTTACTCCATATTTTGATATTCCGATTCAACATAGTGAATCCTCAATTTTAAAAGCGATGTATCGTAGAGGAGATAAACAGTTCCTTATTAATTTATTTAATAAGATTAGGTCTAAAGTTCCTAATGCAATCTTAAGAACCACTGTCATGGTGGGATTTCCAGGTGAAACAGAAGAAGATGTAGATAATCTCGTTGAATTTATGAAAGACATTAAATTCGATCATTTAGGAGCTTTTACTTATTCTCAAGAAGAAGGTACAGATGCAGCAAGTTTACCAAATCAAATTGAAGAATGTGAAAAAGTTAAGCGAAAAGATAAAGTAATGAAAGCCCAACAAAAGATTTCTTATCAACAAAACAAAAAACATGTTGGTGAAATTATGGAAGGGCTAGTAATTGGAAAAGATAACGATAATTATTTATTAAGAAGCTATTGGAACGCTCCTGATGATGTTGATGGTAAAATATATTTTAGTAGTAATAAAGAACTACATATCGGAGACAAGGTGAAAGTCAAAATTAATAATGCCTTTGTTTATGATTTAATGGGTGAATATGTTTCCTAAAGGAATTAATTTACTTCCTCACGAAATTGCCCACTATAAGACTTTAGAGTCTTTAGCGGGAGAATGTACCTTATTTTTAAAACGCGATAATAATGCTTTTCCTATAAATAAGCCTTGTAAAGTAGCCTTATTTGGTAGTGGAGCGAGACACACCTTAAAAGGCGGAACAGGAAGCGGAGATGTTAATTCCCATTTCTTTAATAATATTGAAGACGAATTAGAGCTCAACGGTTTTACCGTGACTACTAAAAAGTGGTTAGATGCTTATGATAAAGTCAAAAAGAACAAGCATATCTCTTTTATAAAAAGAGTAAAGGAAGACGCTAAAAGACTTGGTGTTGGTGCTCCTGCTTATTCTGTTGGTCAAATCGACAAAGAAATTGAATATGACATTCCTATTGATGAATATAAAGGGGATATTTGTATCTATGTTTTAAGTAGAGTGAGTGGGGAATCCGCTGATAGGAAATTAGAAAAAGGCGATGTCCTTTTAACTGATACCGAAATAGATGATATTCTCTATTTAAACAATAAATTTGATAAATTCATGCTGGTTTTAAATGTTTCAGGTGTTGTTGATTTATCACCAGTACAAAAAGTTAAAAACATATTCTTATTATCGCAATTAGGGGTTGTTACTTCTTCAATATTAGTAAAGGTCCTTTTAGGAGAAATTAACCCAAGCGGAAAGCTTTCAGATTCTTGGGCTAAAGTTACTGACTATCCTTATATTAATGAATTTGGTGACATAAATGAAACTAGATATTTAGAAGGAATTTATGTTGGATATCGCTATTTTAATTCTAAAGGAATAGTACCACTTTTCCCATTTGGATATGGTCTATCTTATTCGCAATTTAGCCATGAATTTTTAAAGTATGAAATAGTGGGAAATAAACTAGTATTGAAGGTTAAAGTAAATAACGAATCTAATCATCCTGGGAAAGACGTTATTCAAATATATGTAATAACAGATGGGAGAATTAATACTCCTAGAAATACCTTAATTTATTTTGCTAAAACTGACACAATTAAAGCTCATAGTTCTATTGAATTAACTTTAAAAATTCGCTTATCCGTTTTAACCATTTTTGATGATGTTAATAACACTTATCTTATTCAAAAAGGAATCTATTTAATTAGAGGCGGCTCTAATAGTGTGAACCTTACTAACATCTTAAAAATCTACGTTAAAGATGACATTATCTTAAAAAATGTTGAGCCAGTTTTATCCTCTCCAGACTTTAATGATTTAGATATTGGATATCGCGAAGATATAGAAATTATTAATGTTCCTGTAATTGAACTTCAACCCACTAAGTTTTATCATCAAAAAGCATATTATGAGCGTAAATTCGATTTAACAGTCCCTGAATATATTAAAAAGTTATCACTTGATGATTTGATTTTATTAAATATTGGTGACTATAAAACCGGACTTGCTGGGATAATAGGTCAATCTGGATCTTTAGTTCCAGGAACAGCTGGAGAAACTACTTTAAGATTAAAGGATTTAAATCACGCTTTAGTGATGGCAGACGGACCAGCTGGATTACGTTTAATTAGCGAATATAAAGTTAACCATAAAGGAACATATAATCTAGTCGAAGATTCAATTTGGAAAGGCGTTAAAGAGTTTGTTCCTGGTATTGTTAGAAGATTATTTGACGTTAAAAAGAATCAGAAGAAAAAAGGAAATGTTGTTTATCAATATTGTACTGCTATTCCAATTGCTACAGCTATAGCTCAATCCTTTAATAGTGATTTAGCTAACAAAATTAGTAGGTTAGTTGCAGAAGAGATGAAAATCTATGATGTCGATATCTGGCTTGCCCCTGCTATGAACATCCATAGAAATATATTATGTGGCAGAAATTTTGAATATTATTCTGAAGATCCTCTTCTTAGCGGAGTAATTGCTACAAGCGTTGTAAAAGGAGTGCAGGCTAGTGGAAAATTAGCGTGTATCAAACATTTTGTGTGTAACAACCAAGAAACTAATCGTTTTAACTCTAACTCCATTGTCTCTGAACGCGCTTTTAGAGAGATTTATTTAAGAGGATTTGATTTAGCTCTTATTGATGCTTCTCCAGCGTGTATTATGACTAGCTATAACTTAGTAAACGGAATTCACGTTTCAGAGAATTTAAATTTGTTAGTGAAAATCATTAGAAATGAATGGGTGTATAACGGACTAATTATGAGTGATTGGATTATTACCGGTCAAATTAATAACAAGAAATCTAAATATCCTTCTATTAGAGCGTCTAAATGTCTCGCTAATGGAGTTAATATCTGTATGCCTGGAAGTAAGAAAGATATTAAAGATATTAAAAAGGCTTATAAAAAAGGTGAAATTACTAGAGAGGCGTTAGAAAGAAACGCCACAAAAGTATTTTCTATGATTATGGGAAACAAAAATATATAAATATACTTGTATTAACTTTTCATTTTTTCTATAATCTATTCTCGTAAACCGCTTGCCTCCTTAGTTAAGTGGTATAACGGATCCATGGTAAGGATCTATTGCTAGTTCGATTCTGGCAGGAGGCACCAACCTACATTTGATACACGGCATTGCCGTGTTTTCTTTATTTTATTAGATGTAATCTAATAATATTAAATAATACATAAAACATAAATAACCTACAAAACTAATTGAATTAAAATATTTGTTTGATAGTGCAATAATAAGGATAATATGATATAATCATATTATGAGATATTTAGTTTATCAGTTCATTTATAAGCCTACTGATTCAATTTCTTTTATGCTTGATTATATGTGCTTGCAAGCATCTAAGCTTTGGAATATAGCCAACTACGAGAGAATTAATTATGAGAGTCTTGGGCTTGAAAGTGAGCCAGATTGGTTTGATCAAAAGAAAAGATTAAAAACAAACGAGCACTACAAAATGTTGCTCGCACAATCTTCTCAAGATTTGCTTAAGGACTTGGATTTGGCTTGGAAGAGTTATCACGTTTTAAACTCTAATAATAAAGCAGCAAATAAACCTAGTTTTAAAAAGTATGGGCAGCATTCAGTTGTCAAATTTGCTTACCACAGTATTAAGCTGATTGATAATTCTGTTTTAAGAATATCTTTGCCAGCAGGTATAAAGAGAATTGCTTTAAGCAAGTATCAAAAATCTGATAATTATATTTATATAAAATTAAAAAGAAAAATTGTCGGAATTAAATCGGTTTCCATAAGTCACTTGAGACCCGGAACTTTCAAAATTTCTATTTCTTATGAAATGGACGAACCAAAATATAAACAAGATAATGGCAGACATATTGGGATTGATCTTGGAGTCGCTAATCTATTTGCTGTATATGATAATAACGGTAGTTCTTTTATTATCAATGGATCAAGCTTCAAGAATACAATTTATTACTTCTCAAAGAAGATTGCACATTATCAAAAAATATTAAAGGCATCTTATCTTCATAATGATGCATCTAAAGCTTATTCTAGCCAGAGAATTAGAAGCCTCTATAAAACTAGACATGGCAGAATCAATTATCTTATCCACGCAACAACTAGAAGGATTGTCAATTATTGTAAGGAAAATGACATTTCTATAGTTGTCGTTGGAGATATGAAAGGAATAAAAAACAATTGTTCCTTTGGACATGTAAGCAAACAGCAATTTTACTCAGTTGCTTTTGCAAGAATCGTTAAAGTTCTTCAATACAAACTCGATATTATTGGTGTTAGACTCGTTAAGGTTGATGAGGCTTATTCATCTCAATGTCCTCCTGATTCTATATCGGTTTCAAAACAGTGTAGAGTAAAACACAGAAGAAAAAAACGAGGATTATATAAGTACAAAGGACAAATATATAATTCAGATTGCCTTGGAGCTTTTAATATTTTACGTATCTATTATCAAAATAAAAATGAGTCAATCCGTTCGTTAGATTATAGGTTTATTTCAAATCCTAAAAACGAATGTATCCCTGTAACCATGGATTTTTTTGATTATTTCCCATGTTTGGATATGAAATATTTGGTAGGGGTAGCGGGTAGGAATTACCCAAGTGGTGATGATTTAATGATTTTTCTTCATGAACATCTTAAATTGTCAGCTGAAGCATAAAGCATTTCATTTCGATTCTGACTCATTACTAACGAACACATTTGTAATGAATATGGATTAATGCAAAGGATTTGCGAATAAATCGCCATCCAACAAAGATATCAAAAAGATATAAAAGGATAATTTCAAAAAACGAGTGTTCTCACTCGTTCTGCCAAAGACACTAGCCTTTAGCAGCTGCATCGCAGTGAAATTATTTAACCAAAAAAATATTGATAAGTCAATTTCAAAGGAGAAATTCATACCACTAGAAGCAATTAGAGAAATTGTTGTTAATAGTTTTGCTCACATGAAGGTAAGTCCAGCTATTTTAAACGAAAAAATACAAAATTTTTATAAGTAATTGCCAACTTTAAAAATCAATATGAAGTAATTTATTTTTGAAACAAGGCGTTGATCATTGATTTGACAGCGTCTTTTTCTTTATCAGTTAATGCTCTGTATTTATTAAGCAATTCTAGTTCTTCTTTAGAAACATGTGCCTTCTTTTCATCACTTTCAAAGAATTCGGCAAGAGAAATGCCAAACGCTTCACATATCTTTTCAAGCGTATCGACTGTTGGGCATGTTCCTCTAGCAAACATATTCGATAAAGTTGACTGAGTTAAACCAGCTTCATAAGCCAATTTATAAGTGGACCAGCCTCTTTCTTCCTGCAATTTCTTAATTTTTTCTAATACGTTCATGTGAGCATTTTAATACACATATGCGTTGCACATAAAACCCACCTGAAATATAATTAATATACATTTGGGTTGGATAAAGAAACGTAGATGGGTATTAAGGAAGATTGCAAATTAAACATCAAATTGAATTACAAGAATAGAATTGATGGCATTTTGCTTTTAAAGAACATAAATGACAATTCTATAAAGTGTTTGTTTTTTGATCCTCAATATAGAGGCGTTTTAGACAAGCTTTCCTACGGAAACGAAGGCGTTTCAAGAGGCAAAGGTCGTAGTTCATTAACTCAAATGGATGAAAAAACAATTCAAAGATTTATCAAAGAAATAAATAGATGTTTAGCTCCTAGCGGATATTTGTTTTTGTGGGTAGATAAATTCCATTTAGTTGAAGGTGTAAATCCATGGTTTAAAAACACTGATCTTAGATGCGTGGATATGATTGTTTGGGACAAGACAAAAATAGGCATGGGTTATAGAACAAGAAGAAAATCAGAATATTTAGTAGTGGTTCAAAAGCTTCCACTTAAAGCTAAAAGCACTTGGACAAATCATGCTATTCCTGATGTTTGGTCAGAAAAGGCTATTAAAAATCACCCTCATTCAAAACCAATAGATCTACAAAGTGAATTAATTAAATCAGTAACAAACAAAGGCGATATAGTTGTTGATCCTGCTTCCGGCGGATATTCGGTGTTTGAGGCATGTAAATTAACTGGACGCACTTTTCTTGGTGGCGATATCGAATTCGGGGACGATTAAAATGGCTAAAATATGTAACGCTAAAGTTAATACCTCAAGTGGTGGATATAATCGTGTTTTTGATAACGATGAATTGGGTAGATTGATGGCGAAAGTCCAATCAACTGTAATTTCTAATGGAAATGAGTTAGAAAAAATCATTCTCTCTAAAACTCAAAATATTATGGATTTAGATGTCTATATAGAAGCAGTTACCAACGGGGAAATTCCTAATGGAACTTATGTTTGTACAAAAAGGATTCTGAAAAAAAGTTCGTATAAACTTGATGGCAATGAACCTGATTTGCTTGTTTTCGTCGTTCAACAAAGAAGAGTTTGTAAGATTATCGAATTGAAAGATGGAGATTCTTTTGACACGAAAAAGGCGTGGGGAGAGCAAGAACATCTTGAAAGATTTAATTTACACATTGGTGCTAAAATACCATTTGTTTCCGATTATTATGTATGTTGTTTTAATCAAACAAGCAAAGAAGAAATAGTTAAAGGCTTCAAAAATGCGTTTGAAATAGAACATGTAATGACTGGAAGAGAACTTTGTGAAATATTAGACATCTCTTATGATGAGATAATTGAAGAACGTAAAAAAGACGCAAAAGCAAACATGGAATATTTTTATCAGCAGCTTATGGCTATACCTGCTATCAAAGAAATGTTTGAAGATGATATTAACAAAGTTGATTAATAAATATTCACGTATTGATATGATACGTGTTTTTTTACACTAAGCGTGGTGGGTCGGAGCAAACGAGGTGCTTTTCTTTTTGGAGGAACCATGCAAACAAAAAAAGTAGTTGTTTTCTTTATTATTTTTTAAAAAAAGAATGTTTCTTATCGCGCAAGTGTGTATATAATATAAAGCAATATTTCCTTAAGGAGGAGAAAAAAAGATGAATATTAAAAAGACTCTTTTACTTGCATTACCTATATTAGGTGTTGCTGTTGGTGGCTTAGTTGCTTTTAATTCCAAAAGCGCTAGTGTAGCTGAGGCTGCTGATTATTCTACTCCAAATAGAAGCTTATCAGTTGATGCTAACGGCAATGTTAGTGCAAATTTCACTGTTACTAATGAGGACTTTGATTTTACTGAAGGATGGTTACTTTGCTTATTCGAAAATAAACCAGCCTATGATGTCGATACGCGTAAAATTAAGAACTCTGATCAATTACACCCACATAGTAACGTATCTGGTTGCGAACATTATTTCTTTGCGGCTAGCTCAGAAGATAGTGGCGAAATTATCATTAATTGGAAGAGTACATTAGCCGATCAAAAAGTGGCTTGGAGCGAAACTGAAGCCAAAGGCGAAGATGGATACCAATTAAAAGATTATTTTGACAAAAAAGACTGGCACATCGTTATTGGTCCTCGACATCAAGAAGGCTTAAAAAAATGGGGTGGAGATAATCCGGAAAAATACTCAATTGGTGAAGGATTAAATTATATTTGGGAAAACTGTGATTATTACATTGGCCAAAAGAGCGCTTTGTTAAAAGGCGTCGACGGGCAAACATATCTTGATTTAAGCGAATATCCAACTTGGGAAAATGATAACGCCAAATTTGGTTTCTATTATTTTAATGATTCCGATAATGCATGGTCTAGTGACTTTGCTACTTCTTCAGGATTTAACCATATTTATCGAGCTGAATATAGCTTAGATTTTATTCCTACAAAGATGATTGCAGTTCGCTTCAATAGCGAAGCACAAACTTTAAATTGGGGTGATAAATGGAATCAAAGCGCAAATTTAGATTTCTATGAATTTGCTGTTGCGGGAGTTAGTGGTGATGATAACACTTGGTCTTATGCAATGGCGAGCGTTAAATTCTCTGACACTAATAAAGTTGCATTAGATCATTTAAAACGCAATACTGCTGGAAATTCGGAAAACTTTAATCAAGGATTCCCTTTAAGTGCTGGTCAAGAATTTGACATCGACTTTAAAAATGTTGCTTATAGTACCTTTGAAATTCAGAGTTCTTTAACTTCTAATTTTGATGTTGTTAGTGGCAAAGTAATAGTTCGTGTTGGTGGCATTTATGCCTTATATTTCAACACTTATACTCATTCTTTATATATCACTACAGTAGCTTTAGCAGAGGCTGATGAGTGGAGTATTGCCTTTTTAGGAGATGGCTGTGCTAGTACTAAATCTAAATCTAACTGGGATAAATTTGAAGAAGATTTTGATGATCTTAGCGATGAAGCAAAAGAGATCTTAAAATCTGAAGAACATGTTGCTCACGATGCAGAAGTTACTGGATATATTGCTTTGGCAATGCAAAGATATGATTTCTTAGTGTCTAATTTTGCAGGATATAATGATTATATTGGTAGATGTGATTCTCAACATTTCTCACCATATCAATCAGAAGCTTTAGTTATTTCTAATGGCGAAGACAATACTTTAATGATAGTAATTGTTGTGGCTGCAGTTTCTTTATTAGCCTTTACCACTTTATTAGTGATTAAGAAAAGAAAAAGCATTAGATAATTAATTTATTAATTATTTATAAAATAAGGGTTCTTAGTTGAACCCTTTTAAATTACATTAATTTCTTTAATATATATTTCACTCCGTGTTTAGTTACGGTTTTAGTGATGTGTTTCGCGTTATCTTTAACTTCTTCTTTGCCGTTACCCATAGCGATGGAGTAATTAGTTTCTTTAAACATTGAGATATCTTGATGATCATCTCCAATAGAGCAAGCATATTCTTTATCTATTTTTAGATAGTCTAAGACAAATTTCACTGCTTCTCCTTTAATATGTGGGACGCTAGCGACATCCACTCCATAGTCGTGATATCGGTAATAATATAAAACTTTTGGAAGTTTAGATTTGATTTTCTCATCATATTCTTTACCTATAAATAGATTTACCCCGATTACTTTTTGATGATGATAATCTTCGATAGGTGGGATATCTTCTGGATAGGTATCAAATAATTTTTTAGCAACTTCAATATTATTGTTAATTAAGAAGCAATCATAAGGTCTAATACCTTCTAGATTGCCTCCATATTTATTAGTGAGTTCACATAAAGAGATGAAGTCATCTTCTTTCATTAACGGATTATAGATAATTTCATCTTTATAAATGATTAATCCTCCATTAGCAAGAATCATCCCGTCTGGGGTAAATAAATCTAATATCTTAATTCTTTTAACTGAATGATATGGTCTAGCAGTTGATAAAAAAACTAAAACCCCTTCTTTTTGGAGTTTAGATAAATATTTAATTGACCTTTTATCAAATCTAGATGGGTTTTTAGAATGATCAAATAAAGTCCAATCAATATCGCAAAAGATAATTTTTATCTTTTTATTCATTATCTTTCCTTTTATTAATAGCGATGTTTTCTAAGCGATATAGTAAACATATTCCAAAAGCGATAATAAAGAAACCGATCAAGAAGAGAATAAAATATCCTCCTCCAAATCTAAAGAAGCCGTATATATCATAAGTCGTGCTAGTCGATCCATCTGGATTTAAATGTGTAAAGACATTAGTGATATAAAGTACTGCATATAAAACAATTGGAATAAGAGAATAAAAACACATATACCATTTGATTTCGACTTTTCTTTCTAAAAATAAGAAAGGAATTATCGCAAAAAGTGGAGTAATTAAATGATTAAATAAGCCAGCGTTATTATATAGCAGCCACCAATCAGCCCCAAGTTGAGGGGATAAATATAAGGCAGTGATAAAAAATGTAATCGTGATTTGACTAATAAAAACAAGCTTAATAATAAATAACCATTTAGGTAATTTATCTACTTTGTAGATAATGCGATATAAAGCACATACTAGACAGACAACACCAATAAATAAATTACTTAATCCAGTATAGGTAGTTAAAAATGGGATAGACGCTAGTCGAGGTAGATCTACCATAAATCGGAAATCAGTAAAAATAGAGATTAATCCAAAAAGCATTGATGCAAAGGTAATTAATTCTAAAATCGATAAAGCAGTAAATCTTTTTTGTTTCATACAGATATTAAATATCATAGCACTATACATCAAAGTATTGATGTTATTTTTATCTTAAGTGATATAAAATGTTTGGCGAAAGGTGATATAAGAAATGAACAAAAAAACTATATTATTGTCATTCCCTTTATTTTCTCTCGCTCTTACTAGCTGTGGACAAGTGATGAATTGGAAAGACAATCTAGACAAGTATGTTGTTGCTATGCAATATCATACTGATTTTAACATTTTGCAGTTAACAGATATTCACTGGAATGTGAATACATCAACTGCAAGTTCAAAACAATATCTAGATAAAGTAATCAAAGAAGCTGACGCTCATGTTAAAGAAGCTGACGCAACTGCAAAAATTGACCTAATAGAACTTACTGGCGACCAATTTATGCTCGCTAATACTTATCACGTAAAAACTTTTGTGGAGTATATGGAAACTAAAGCAGTGGAGTATGGCTTCAAATACGCGATAATTTGGGGCAACCATGATAGGCACGGACTTTATAGTCCAAACTGGTTAGCGGATCAATATCGTAAAGCCGAGCATTGCATCTATATTGAACCAGAAGATAATTTATATGGCCGCAGCAACTTTGTTATTAATTTGAGCACAAATGGTACTGATGATCCTGAACATGATCCGGTTGTTTGGCAAATCGCTAATTTAGACTCAGGCGCGTCTTTCTCTGAATCTCCTTTAGCGATTGGAAGAAACTACGATTATATTCGTGAAGATCAAACCCAGTGGTGGGTAAATGAAAACATAAGGGCCCATTACGCTCCAACAATTGCCTATTATCACATTCCTCAACAAGATAACAAAATTGCGTGGGATTTAATCAAAGAAGCTGGAGCGCCATTTAAAAATAAATTCTTCAAATTAGAAGGATTTGGTGATTCTGATAAACCAGAATATGCTTCTGACTTTATTAGTAAAGGAAAAGACCAAGGCACACTTAAAGCTGCATTTATGGGCCATGCTCATAATGTTGACTGGACCGTTGATTTTGAAGGAGTAGTGGTTGGTTTAGGTGTTAAAACTGGACCAGAGTTATATTATGCTCACATTGATCCAAATAGTTCTGAGAAAGATATGATAGATGGTTTAGCAAGCGTTAATGCTTCTTTACCTGCTGACGAAAAAATCGATGAAAAATTTGATTTAATTGGTGCGTCTTTAGTCACATTAAAAGAAGAAGGTTTAGATAAGACATTTGATCTAGAACATTTATATTTAAATGAAAGAGAAGGGACTAGCGATTTCGTTAGATGGGTGAAGTGGTAATGAAAAAGTTCTTCTCTAGGGAAAATTTCTTTCCTTCAACATTAGATAAAAAACAAAGAATTCAATCTTTAGTTACTTCTTTAATAATGATTGTTTTATTTGTATTTTCTTCTTTTACGTTCTTTAACATGTTATATTCCTTCGCTGATGTTTTAGGATCTATTGTTAGCGGTTCTCCAGATGTGGCGATAAAAGACTTATTAAGAGCGTTACCTTTATATTTGTCATTCTTTATGAGTTTATGGGCTTTATTTTTAGTCCATGCTTTCCGTAAGGGTAAAGATGATGAATATAGATTAAAATCTATTTTTAGAAAAGGGATTGCCGTTTTATCTATCTCTGGATTTAACTTCTTATATATCTTAATTATGAGATTTGTTGGTAAATACTCTTCTTTAGTAGAAGGAAGCCCATCAAGTCTATATCCTTTAGATGCTTTATTATATTCTGTCTTATTTATTTGCATAGGAATTTGTGCAATTCTTTACATCAAGAGATTTAAAGAAAAGCTTCCTTATACTGTTCCTACTAGACCAATAGCATGTATAGAAAAGAAACACACTAGATTCTTCTATTGCTTTGGCGTTTCTTTATGGACACTTATCGCTTTATTTGGTTTAACAGGTGCAGGACTAACCATCTTTGTTTATGACTTCAAACATGAATATGCGTTCTTTGGAATTGCAGTTATCTTCATTTATCTTCTTTCTCCAATCATGCTTGCTTTCTGGGAGTTCTACTATAACGAACTAAAAGAGGAGAAAAAGAAAGAATTCTTATTACCTGTTTCCGTTACTTCAATGGTGGTTTCGGCAATCTTTATTACATTATATTTTGTAGCTTTAAAGACTAACATGGACGCCCCAAATAACGCTGGATTTGGTATGTTCCCAATCACCTTTACAGCAACCGCAAATTATGGAACTCTAGTGGTGGTTTTCACTCCTGCAATCGTTTCGATAGTAGCCTTCATTAGAGCGATTGTTGCAAAAATTAAAGAACAATAATATTGGCTTTTAGCCAATAAGATGATATTGGAATTTTATAAAAAATGACGTTTTTAGACTCTCTATAGACGTCTTTTTTGCATATTTTTAAAAACATTATTTGAAAATTTTTTTACCATACAGAGAGTAATAAATTTTTTAAAAAACACGTAGCAACCCTAATCTTTTTACCAGAATTCTCAAAAATAGAGAGTGTTTTTTTAATTCTCTTTTTCTGAATTTTATCTTTAGAGCACGTATATGTTTACACGTATATATAATACTTGGCGGAGAAATCGATGAATAAACTTCTGTTGACTTACATTCTCACAATTGGAATCAGCGGTGTCGCTGGAGGAGGAACAGGTATTGTCCTAAAGCGAACACTAGGCCCAATTGATGAACATTATCCACCAGGATTTGATCCAAAGGAATTCTCCCCAGATATCGAGTCTATTATGGATAAGTATAATAAACTCTCTGATAAAACAATATCTGGAGTTAGGTCGCTCTCTGATTCTGACATCATCAATATTTGTTTCGAAAAATATCGTAATCAAGAATATTGCTGGTGCGTGGCTTCAGGTAACGCAAACACGATTGTTACCCAGACAATCAGAAATGCCCAAATCAAAAATGGGGATGAATACTTCGAGGAACAATTATCTTATTCTTCAATTGTCGACGTTGCTAAAAGAACATTGCAGCACGGTAAAGATGGAAATCTAGACTTATATGAAGGTGGGTGTAATGGACCAGAAGAAGCGGTTTATCCTCAAGATCCTTCAAAAAATTTTAATAAAGAAGGATACAAAGAATATTTGGGTAAAACTCTTGATGAAATGTTTATCTACATCATTTCTGACAAGACAGTGCTTGATAGTTCAAGATCCTCGAAAGGAGATGAACATGTATTCAAGTTCAGCCTTAATCCAAACTTATCCACGTTTTATTACAAAACACAGATGAAGAACATTTCTGGATTAAGCAACCTTCCTCCATTTAGCGAAGTGAAACTAGAATTTACAGTTGATACTAACTTAAATCTAAAGCACTTACTTGTGGATGAAACTTATACAGCCACAAAGGAAGGAATTCCAGTCCCTGCTAAAACACATAATATTATCGATAATTATTATCACGCGGGAGAACAAATGGATATTCCTCCATATAGTGAAAATATCAATTACAGCGCGTTATTGGCGCTAGAGGAGAATTAACGTCATGAACAAAAGACTTAAGAAATTATTGAAAAGAACAGGAATTGTCACTACTGGTATTGTTGCCTTTGGTGGAGCTGTCGTTGGTGGATATATTGTTACACCAAATAGAAGCAAATTAATTGATGTTACTGTTCAAGAAAGAGAAAAGACTCTCTTTGAGAGATTTGTTGAAAAGCTAACTAAAGATGTTGGTATTGCTGAAGACGAAAATAGTGAAGAAGAACAATATTTAAGTGCAAAATTTACAGGACTTACTAGTGGTGAGAAGTTCCAAATCACTTATAAGAAAGACAAAGAATCTACTTTCACTAATACTATTACTGTTGAAGAAGGTGAAATCGACTTCAGAATGTCCGCCTTAGCGATGTCTGCAATCGAATTTAATGTCGATTTAGGTGTTAACTATAACGGCAAATACTTACCAGTTACAATTGGTCACTTTGGTGATGAAATGTATTTTGGTTTAAAAGACATGAAGATCAAAATGACAGATTTCAAATTAGAGAATTTGTCCACTAAATATCTTCTTGCTTTTGCAGCCTATGCAAATTTAGATTCTGTATCTTTATTTTCTGATTTAGGAACATTAATCAATGAAAAATTAGGTGGCTTATTTGATAGCTTGCTTAATGGTGAAATTGGTGGAGCCTCTGCTAATGAAGCTAAAACCGATACTACTAGTGAAGAAGAAGCAGGATTTGACTTTTCTAGTTTATTATCTGCTGCACCAAAAGAATCTAATAGAGGCGATTACACTGTCTTCTCTTTAGGTGAAACTGAAAAAGTTGGTGGATTAATGATTAATCTTGTCGCCGATAAGGATTTATCCTTAAAAAGAGTGGAATTAGAAAATTTAAACTTTGGCACAGTCAGCATTAATGGAGCGATTGATGTCGAAGTTAAACCTTACAATTCCTTTACTTATCCAGATTTAAACAATTATGTTGAAGTATTTAACTATACTGCTTTAACCGGTAAATTACTTTCTATCTTAAAAGAAGGTAACCAAAAATTTGGTTTAGAATTCGCTTTAGATTTAGATAATGTTGTTGAAAGTGTCACAACTGATATTGCTAAAGTTAACGGCTCAATTAATATTGATTTCGACAAGTTATTAGATTTAAGTCAATATGTTGCTGATAAAGATAAACCAGAAAAACCAGAAGATTATAAAATGGTTGGTGAACTCAAAGATGTGGGATTCAACTTACAATTAGACTTAATTGGTCAAAACAATGTTGAATACGCAAACTTAGATTTAGCGTTTGCTAACGGAGAAGGCTATTTAAGATTTAACGAACAAGAAGATGAAAATGGTGAAAAGTCTTCTGTCATGAAATTATATTTTGATACTGAAACCATGAACTGGATTTTATCCAAAGTCCCAGAATTAGTTGACGGTTTATCTCAAGATAGTGGCACTGACACTATGGAAACATTATCTAAATTCTTATCAGAAGATTTAGTGGATTCAATCAATAATTTTGATTTCTCCTTTGTCTTAGATATGATTAAAACTCTTAAAAATGATAACACCGGTTTTGAATTAGGTATTGATTTATCTAAATTAAATATCGGCGAAAACGCTGAAGTCACTATTAGAGTGGATAATGATCCTGATTACTTTGAAGATTATTTTGATTTAGAAGCTTTAATTACTTCTTTAAATAACAAATCTTCTTTAACTGAAGAAGAACAAACTCAATTAGATAACGCAATTGCTAGCTTCCAAGAAAAGATGGCAGCTATCAATAATAGTGGTCTTGATATTGAAGTTAACGGACTTGCCTTTGGTAACTTTGCCTTAGAAGCTAACTTAAAGACTGCTCCATTTAGTGATCCAGATTTAGGTGAAACTTCCTTATATCAATCCACTAAATTCATTCCTGATGTTGTTGAACAAGTCACTGAACTTGCTAATGTTAAGAAAACTGGATTCAAAATCACTGGTTCTATGTTAGATAATGACAACTTAGGTATTAGATTTAATGGACAAGGTTGTTTAGATAATAACGACGAAGTCAAAGAAGGCTTTGGCGATATGCACATTGATCAATATAAATATAGTGGTAACCAAGTTTGGGCAACTCACGATATGTATGTCAATGTCACTAACTTAGCAAGTAATATCTTAGAATATGACGCAGTTGACTCTAATGGTAAAACTGTTAAGAAAAAGAACAACCAAAACGAAGCTTTATTCATCTACGGCGATCCTGATGATGCAAATAATTCTGTGAAAGGAAAAATGAAACTTCAAACATTCGCAGATTTAATTGATGTGGTGATGACCTTCATTGATGAAGAAGGTAATAATCCAAAATATACCAAATTCTTAGCTCCTATTACTAAGCTATTAGGTATGAACTCTTTAGGAAGCATTATCGATAGCAAAGATTATCTCTACTTTGCAAGCAATAATCTTCTAAAGAAGATTGACATCACTGAAAATTCCGAAGGAACGGAAATTAAAGTGGTGATCAATAAGAATATGTTTGGTATGAATTTACCTGCTGATATCGCTATTTCTATTAACACTAAATTCAATGACGAAGGTAAACAAGAATTACATTCCTTAGTCATTAAAGATTTAATTCTTTCTTCAAAAGAAAATGCCTCTAAACTCAATTTAACATTTGAATTACAAGATTATAATAATGGCACTTTAAATAGAATTCATAAAGGTGACACCTTCATGTCTCTTGATGGCATCAAGACCTTATTACAATTAGGTATCAATACCACCAAAGTGAACTTCTATCACTTAACTGCCGAAGCTTTAATTAGATTAGGTTCTACCTCTATTATCAAACCAGACTTAAAAGGTATTAACTTCTATGTCTATGTTGATGGAGTACATGTGAAGGTGTACGGCACAATCGATGAAATTCCAACCATTATCGCTATTACTGTTGATGATGCCTTAGGAACTAAGAAAATGGCTGCAGAATTCTCCTTTGAAACTTATGATGATGATAGCGATGACAAAGTTGGCGGTATCTTCAATATCAGAAGATTCTTCAAATCAGAAGATACTGAAACTGAATGGACCGGATTCTTAAAATGGACAACACATTATTTCCATGTTCAAGATTGCTACCATTATCGCTGCGATAGCACTAACTTCTTAGATAACATTGCTCAATACTTAATTACTGGCTTAATTGGTATTAAACCATCAATCTACTTAGATGCTTTAAATAAAGAAAATAGTGGTTCTAGCGAACAAAAACCAGCTGGTAATTTCACTAATACCTTTACAAGCACTGGTTTCCAATCTTATAAAGAAAATAATAATGATGTCATTAAACTTGGTTTAAATCTTAACGAATTAACTGGTATTAATGCCTTAAAAGAAGTGGAAGCCACAATTACTTCTCAACACATTGATTATGAAGGTAGTTCTACTGGTATGGATGTTATTGGTAGCTTACATGCTACAATGAGAATTAACTTTGCTACTATCTTTAACATCAACATCACTTTAGATGCTGCTGTTGCAGAAGCTGTTGTTACACAAGCACAATCTTTAACTAGATGGAATGCTAAAGCTAATACTGGATTTGAGGCGTTAACTACTAGAGCTATCTCTGATAGTAACTTCAATAATCCAAATAACCCAGCTCAATACACAATTAGAACTGAATACTGGAAATAATTTCTAAAAATAACCCTAATACCCAATTGTTATTTGTGATAACATATCTAAGGATATTAGGGTTTTTAATTTATGAATTCTATGTTAAAAAAATATGGATATTTTATCGCCTCAGCGGTATTGCTATTAATATTTATTGTTTTTACTATCTTAGTGAAGACTGTGGATGTTCAATATTATTTCAATAATACTTATGTTGGCTTTTATTCTATTAACTCTAAGTTTGGCGAATTTGTCACTAATTTTGGTAAATATGAATCAATGTCAAAGATGAGCGATATTATTCTTTATTTATCTTTTGCCTATATATTAGGCTTATTTATCTTTGCCTTAATCGAATTAATTAAAAACAAATCATTTAAAAAACTTAATATGAACTATTATTTAGTTTTAGGTGGATATGTTCTTACGGTGATCTTTTATTTCGTTTTTGAAGTAGTGAAAGTCAACTATTCACCAATCTCTCCAATTGATAATTTAAAACCTAGCTATCCATCTAGTCACGTTTTATTAGGATGTATGTTTTATTTACTTAATTCTTTTACAGCGATGAAACTATTAAAACCTGAGAAAGAATGGATCAAACCTTTAGTGTTCATCGCTACTGGAGTTATCTGCTTGTTATTAATCTTTACTAGAGCGTTATCTTCTAAACACTGGCTAACCGATATAATTGCCTCAATAATTCTAGTTTCTAGCTTATATACGTTATTTATCGGTGTTCATCATAAACTCGTCCCTATTAGCCCAAAAGAAGTAAAAGAAATAGAATAACAAAAAACCATTCATCACAAGGGTGAATGGTTTTTGTTTAATTCTTAATTAATTATTTCTTTTCTTCGAGAATTTCTGCTCTACGAACTTTGGCTAATTTAGCGAGTTCCATTAAAGCTTTTCTGGCTCTACCAGCAGCGGCTTTGTTGCCCTTTTCGACGAATTTTGCATTTTCTTCCATAAAGGATTCATATGCTGCTTTGATTTGTTCAACTGTTGACATTTTAATTATTTAGACCACGATCTTTAATTAGATGCAGTCATTCCTTTCTGATTATTATTTTAGCAAATATTTAAAATAATCGGCAATTATTTTTCTTTTTTATAATATGTGTGTACATTGTACTTACAATTTTGTTATAATATAGCCGGAGGTAATAAAATGGCTGCAATAGCAAAAAACAATCGAATCAACATTCGTGTTTCTGATGATGACAAAGAAATGTTAGAGTTAGCGGCACGATATTCAAAACAAAGCCTATCATCTTATATTGTTGATATTGTTTTAAAGCAAGCCGAACTAGACATTAAAAAGAATGAAACTATTACGTTGAACAATGAACAAAGAGATTTGCTTCTAAAAATTTTAGACAACCCACCTCCACCTAATGAAGCCTTAAAAAGCTTGTTTAAATGATTGAATTTAAAACATTAACTTCTTTCGAAACAGCTTATATTTTTAAAGGCTTTGATTGTGGAGACGAGAATCTAAACAAATATATCAAAACTCATGCATATCAAAATGATATAAATCATTTAAGTAAAACATTTGTTTGCTTCGATAATAATGTTCCGGTTGGGTTTGTAACATTATGCAATTCACAACTTGATTTCGATGAAATGCCAATTTCATACAAGAAAAAACATCCTCGATATCCTGTTCCCGCAATTAAAATAGCTCGACTTGCTGTTGAAAAATCCTTGCAAGGAAGAGGATATGGTAAAGACATTATTACATTCGCCTTCAAAAAAGCGATTCAAGTATCGTTAAATGTTGGTGTAAAAGCAATCATAGTTGATGCAAAAGAGAGTGCTAAAAATTTCTATATAAAGTATGGTTTCATTCATTTAAAAGATCAGACTTACTTCTTATCAATTGAAACAATTGTTGAGGCTTTGTTGAACTAAAAAAGACCTAATAGGTCTTTTTTGTTTTAGGTCTTTATCTTATTATTATTTTCTATTTAAGTAGTGGACACTGATTGGTTTAATTTCTTGCTCCACTCTAGCAAGGAATTCTTCGCTTCTTTCTCCACCTGATTCAAATAATATTTGAAAGACGATTTCAACACAATTCTTGCCATCAACCTCAGTAATGCTAGAAGACATTGAATGTAACGAACAATCGAATTCTTGACAGACACTATGAAGTTTTCCTAAAACAGCTTCACCAGCTGGTACAACAATAACCATTGTTGGATTATTTTTAGAGATTTTAACTTCAACTTTTCTAAATAGTGTTAACACTAAGAAGATGAGTAATGTTCCAGCAACAGCAAGAATGAAGTTAAATGAACCACAAGCAATACCGATGGCCATTGATACCCAGATAGTGCCAGCAGTGGTTAATCCTTTAACTCCGCTACTACGATGCATAATTGCTCCAGCGCCAAGGAAACCAACGCCAGTAATCACTTGAGCAGCCAATCTAGCAATATCTCTAGCTTGTCCGGCAGGGAAACCATAAATAGAGATAATCATAACGATTGTCGAACCAATACCGACTAATAAGTGGGTTCTAAGTCCAGCGCTTCTGCCTTTTCTTTCTCTTTCAATGCCGACGATACCGACAAGAAGAACACAAAGAACTAAAGCAGCTAAACTTAAAAGTAAATTGCCAACTGGCCAGCCACCTGGTTGCCACTTTATGGCTTCTTCGACTAATTTTTGATCAAATGTGGTGAATTCCATATAACTTTGCCTCAATTAATAATTGTACTACAAATATTAAATAATTTCATTAAATATAGAAATAATAAAATTATTTCTTCTCTTCAAATTCGACATCGATTGCTTCTTCTTTATTGATGTCTTTCTTACTCTCTTTTTCATCAACGCTATCGACTAATTCTTTTGCGGTTTTTCCGATTTGTTTTCCTAAATCTCTAAAGCCGTGTCCGACTTCAGTCCAAGCCTCTCCGGTTTTGGTCTTTTTACCTTCTCCATTGGAGTTAGATTCATCAGTGAAAGCTACCTTCATTGTGGTGCCCATTGCTTTACCAAAATTTTTAAAAGCGTGACCGATATCTTTACCAGTTTCTTTAAAGTTTTCTTTATTATTTGCCATATCAATCACCTTCTAAACAATATAATGCGACAAAAAATATTAGAAATAAATAGAATATTTTTTTCTTTTGTGCTCATAATTAGAGCATGCGTAAATTAACTAAACAGCAAAAAGACGAATTAGAAGCGATATATCAGTTCTATTTAAACAATGAAAATGTTAAAAGAATGAACGAGATACAAATGCATAGAGGTTCTAGCTGCTATATCCATTCTTTTAGAGTGGCAAAACTCTGTGTTAAAAAAGCTGCTAGATATCAAAGATATACTTTTGAAGATTTAAAAAACGTTTTAGTAGCTTCAATTCTTCATGATTATTATCTTTATGACTGGAGAGAACATCACGAATTAAAGAAAAAACACGGAAGAAGACATCCCCTGATTGCTTGTGCGAACGCAGTTAGAGACTTTAATATTCCTAGTGAAATACAAGAAATCATTAAAACACATATGTGGCCTTTAACTCCAAAACTATATCCAAAAACTAAAGAAGCAAAGCTTGTTAATCGAATGGATAATCATATCGCTATTAAAGAAGGCTTAACCTTTAGAGCGTTTAAGAAAAGAAGACACGAGAAGTATTTAAAAATGATTTCTCATTTGTTTGATGAATAATATGAACTATAAATTTTATGGAAGTAACACTAAAAGTGTTCATTCCATAAACCCTGAATATAAAAAAATCAAAGATCAACGTCATTTATATGATTTATTAAGTGAAATCTGGGATATTAATGTCTGTACTCCTAGACTTAGAAATGAATGGTCTAAAGAAAATAAAACCTGTGGCTGCTGCACAGTCACGTGCTTACTCGTCCAAGATATTTTTGGAGGAGAAATATATGGTGTATATGTTGATGGTAACGTCCACTGTTTCTCTAAAGTAGGGGATGAAATTTTTGATTTAACTAGCGAACAATTCGGAGGCATGAGATTAAACTACACACTTGATTATCCCCAATATAGAGAAGAGCATTTATCTAATCCAGATAAAAAAGAAAGATATTTATATCTTGTATCTAAACTCAAAGAGTTATTAAATAGATAGCGAAAGAAGAATAACTATGAAAAAAGTTTTATATTTAGTATTAGAAAATTCTCCTAAGGCCATTGAAACTTTAGAAGAACTTAAAAAAGAAGGGTTTAACGCGACCGTAGTGTCTACTGAATCTTTAAGACACGCTTTAGATGAGTCTCCAGAAGATCATCATTTCTTTGGTTTAAGACATTTAGAACAAGAAGTAACCACTTCCTCTTTATGCTTATTTATTGTTGAAGAGAGTCAATTAGCAACAATTATTAAAGTCATTAAAGAATGCACAAATAGTTTCAAAGACATTAAGGGATTTATGTATTCCCAAAGTGTTGATAATTACGAAGGATCAATCTAATTAATTATGGATTTTCATATTTTCCTATATATAGGCATTCTTTTAATTGCGGCGTTACTCTCAACCAGATTAATGAAGATTTTTAAACTCCCAAATGTTACGGGTTACATCATTACCGGTATCATCATGGGTCCATTTGTCTTTGGTTTATTCTTTAATCATTTTACCTATGACGGGATTAAGACCTCAGTCATTTATAACTTTGTTGACCAAATTAAATGGGTATCCACAATCGCTTTAGGTTTTATTGCTTTTTCTATCGGTTCTTCTTTTAAAGCTAGTGCGATTAAAGCAGTAGGTAAGAAAGTATTAGTTATTACCATCTTAGAAGCTTTATTAGCTTCTGTATTTGTTATTCTTGCTTTAATGATTGCTCATTTTATCGCTCCTGATAAGGTTAGTTGGCAATTAGTTTTAGTCCTTGGTGCGATTGCTAGTGCGACCGCTCCAGCAGCCACTTTAATGGTCATTAAGCAATATAACGCTAAAGGACCTTTAGTGAATACATTATTACCAGTTGTGGCGTTAGATGACGCCGTTGCTTTAATTTTATTTGCGATTTTATTTCAAATCGCCTCTTCTATAAGTTTAGGTGGAGAATTTGATATCTATAAAATGATTTTTAAGCCAATCATTGAGATCCTTATTTCATTAGGAATTGGGGCAGTATTTGGTGTTATTGTTTCTTTACTTAATAAAGTATTTAAAAGCCGTAATAATAGAGTAATTTTAGCAATATTTGCGATATTCTCTTGTTGCGGACTTTATTTCCTATTTAAAGCAGACTATATGGGCGGATTTGAATTATCTAGCTTATTAATGTGTATGATGGCAGGCGCTTTATACACTAACTTATTTAAAAATAGTGGCCCAACTTTAGATGTCTTAGATAGATTTACCCCTCCAATTTATTTATTATTCTTTGTAATTTCAGGAGCCTCATTAGACTTAACCATCTTCTTTAATGGCACTGGTTTATTAGTGGTGATTGTTGCTGCTGTTTATATCGTCTTTAGAGTGGCTGGCAAATATAGTGGCGCTAGATTAGGTGCTAAAATCACTAATGCTGAAGAACCAGTACAAAAATATTTAGGATTCGCTTTAGTTCCTCAAGCAGGTGTCGCAATTGGTTTAGCTACTACCGCTAGTAATTTATTTACTGATGGGACGGGCGCTCTAATTGTGGCGATTGTCTTAACTTCAACTTTGGTTTATGAATTAATTGGCCCAGCTTGTGCGAAATTCGCCTTTAAAAAAGCGGGAGAAATTGAAGAAAATAACAATTAGATATTTGCTAATATTTGTTTTCTTATTTGTTCCTTAAATTTATTATTTGAATCAAATATTGATTCATTGATATTAAATATCTCAAAAATAGACTCTGCGACATATTCTTCACCCTGAGTGTGATAAGCATAATACATAGAATTTAATTTTTCATATGAAATTAAAGAAAATAATTTTTTGGTGGAAATGTTTCTAGTATAAGAAATATATCTTAAGATATATCCCATCCAATATAAAACGTCTTTGTCGTATTTATTATTTCCGTAATTTGCATCGGAAAATTCTTCGTTTATATTTTGGATTGCTTCTAATTCATCTAAAGTCCAAGTAACTCCTTTTAAATTGTCAATTTCATTAGCGACTTTAGAATTCTTAAATCTTCTTAAAAATATCGGAGTGGAAATGTTTAAAAGTAAGGAACTTTCAAATATTCGTCCTTGAAAATCTGCGAGTTGAACACCTAATAAATCAAATTCTCTCATTTTAATATTTCCTCAATATATTTTCCTTTTCCTCGATAAGCCTTTTTAGCTGCTTTTAGTTCTTGATCAATCTCTTTAGCGCGTTCTGGTTTATAAGAAGAATATTTTTCTTTTTCTAGATTAGTGAGATATAGCCTCTCTAATGATTTTAATGAATTAATACCTTTTGCGCTTTTAAAAACAAATTGTTTTCCCAAACTAGAATTTGTTAAAGATGCTTTTGCTTCTAAATCTGTAATTTCGCCTTTGGCGAATAAAGAAATAATATAAAACATATGATTGTCTGCAATTGGGGCTATTATGAGATCGCAGGATTCTATTTTTTCAACAATCTTCTTAATTGTTGGGTGATTTATATAATTTGATAAATACCCTCGATAATAAGAAATTGCTAAGACATATTCGAGGTCACTTTGAAGTGTATATACCTTTAAGTCTTTTAAGTTATAAGAAAAAATGTAGACTGATGATTTTGGATATTCAGAAACAAAACTGTTCGCTGAATCTAGTGATTCCCCTAGATAAAATCCTTTTCCAAAATCACAGTTAGCACGGCTTCCATTATGAGTTAGTTCTTTAATTTCGTCTTTTGCTCCATGGAATAATATTTTGCCTTCATAAATGTCTTTGTATTCTTCTTCTTTCAAGTGATTTAAATCGTAGTGATGACGATAAAAATAAGAATAAATTTTTTCTAAAATATCTTTATCGACATCGATATTTTTATTCAAAACATTAATTAGAGTTCTTGTTGATACGTCAAAAGCAAGAGATAACTCCTCTATTGTGGCGTCTTTTTCATATATGAGCGCCTTTAAATCGTTTTGTAAGTCGTAACCCTTTAGCATGATTAAATTGTACATAAAAAAACTTGTTAGTGCAACATTTCACCAACAAGTTAATTTATATTACTTATCAAATACTTCTTCAAAATAGGTTTTATTGTTGTTTAGATTAATTAAGATCTGGCAAGCTGAGACAATGGCTTTAGACCCACTTGAACCTCGACATTTTAAAACAGTTTTTTTCACTCCCAGCATGATTGCGGCCCCGCTAGATTCAAAGTCGTATAGGCTAATTAAGTGACCTGCAATCATTTTGGCTTCATTTTCTTTACCTGATTTTTTGCCAAATTTAATAATTTCTTTTATTAAGTTTGAGGCTACTCCCTGAGTAACTTTTAATACTTGATTGCCACTAAAACCATCGCACACTAAAACATCACATAAATGGTCAAGAGCCTTACTACCTTCAATATTACCAATAAAGTTTATACCTTCTTCTTGTTCTAGAAGTGGATAAGTTTCTTTAACTAATTTATTACCTTTAGTGGATTCAGAACCGATTGATAATAAGCCCACTTTAGGAGACTCTATTTTATAGAGTTTTTTCATAAATTCGCTACCTAAGTGAGCGAATTCCACTAACTGATGAGGACCAACATCAATAGAGGCGCCAGTATCAACGACACAAGTACATTTACCTTCATCAATTGTTGGTAAGACCGCTGCTAAAGCGGGTCTAGTTCTATTTTTATCTAATAGATATTTAATAGAGCCAACCATTAAAGCTCCAGTAGCCCCACTAGAAATCACTCCGATTGCGTCCTTGTTTTCGCTAGCCTCTTTTAGAGCTAAAAAGATGGAAACTTTATCTTTTTTATAAAAAGCCTCAACTGGATTATCATAGTTAGTGACAGTCTCATAAGCTTCGATAACTTTAATTCTATCTTTTGGAAGATTATATTCTTCGATTAAATTAGGATCGCCGACAACGACAAAACCAATGTCAGAGTTATTTTCTAAGACACTTTTTACTCCATCTAATATGGCTTTAGGACCTTGATCGCTTCCTAAAGTATCAATCACTATATATTTCATATTTTTACCTGAGTAATATTATATCTTTAATTTTATGTGATAAAATCGTCTTTTTATTTTAAAAAGTACATCACCAACTTTGTTGGTGAAGTGATATAACTTGAATATTATTTATAATTTATTATAATAGACAAGGTTGAAAGTAGACTATTAACGATATTATTTATGAATACACAATCAGTAATTAATGGCTCAACATTTGTTGAACTATTAAAACTTGGCTATAAAAACTTAGTGGCACATCTTCAAATTATCAATGATTTGAATGTTTTCCCTGTTCCTGATGGAGATACTGGCACTAATATGAAGCTCACATACTCTAATGGACTTAAAACTATTAGTGATGATGATGCTAGTGTTGGTAAGATCGCTGATGAATTTGCTAGAGGAATGTTATTTGGAGCAAGAGGAAACTCTGGAGTTTTATTAAGTCAATATTTTAGAGGCTTTGCCGATGCTATTGCTAATGTAGTAGAAATATCCGTTCAAGATTTTGCATTTGCAATGGTAGGTGCGTATAAAAATGCTTATCACGCTTGCGCAGATGTTGCTGAAGGCACAATTTTAACAGTGGCAAGAGAATCAATAGAAGCTGCTAAATACTGCATTACCGGAAAAGAAAATTATCTCGATTTCTTTACTAAAGTAGTTTTAGAGATGAGAAAATCTTTAGATAACACTCCAAATCTACTTCCTGTTTTAAAGGAAAATGGAGTGGTGGATTCCGGAGGAAAAGGATTATTAACAATCTTTGAAGGATATTTATCCTTCTTTACTGGTAAAGAGTTAGAAGATATCGATGACATCGAAGTTGAAGAATCTAGCCCAATGGATAAAATTGACTATTCTGCATTTAACGAGAATAGTGAACTTGAATTTGGATACTGTACTGAATTTTTGCTTCAATTATTAAATTCCAAAATTAACGTTTGTGAATTTGATATCAATTCCTTTATTGCTTGGATGCAAAGTCATGGAGAATCTTTAGTGTGTTTCCAAACCGGCACTATTGTGAAAGTTCATATTCACACCAAAACCCCATATGTAGTCATTGAATACGCACAAAGATTTGGTGAATTTGTAGCTTTCAAAATGGAGAATATGGCTCTTCAACATAATAACCTCATTAAAGAAGAAAATAAAAAACGCGGTGATAGAAAGAAAATTGCTATTATCACTGTCGCTCAAGGAGACGGGATTATTGAATCCTTTAAGGGATTAAGAACTGATTTAGTTTTAAATGGTGGCACCACGATGAACACTAGTGTAGCCGAATTAATTGATGCTTTTAACTATGTTAACGCAGATGATATTTTCCTACTCCCTAACGAAGCTAATATGATCAAAACTGCTCATCAAGCCGCGGATTTATATAAAGATAGCAAAGTCCATGTCATTGAAACTAAAAACATTCAAGAAGGCTTTGCGGCCCTTAATAATTACTTTGATGAAGATTTATCTCCTAAAGAAGTGGAAGACTGTCTATTAGAAGGTGTACAAGGAATGATTCCTTTGACCATCTTTAAAAGTGGTAAAGAGGCTAATGTTGATGGTAATATCGCTCCTAAAGGAAGTTATGTTGAAGCGATTGATCATAAATTAATTGGCTATCAAGAAGATATTATTGAAGCAACTTTAGAGGCATTCTCAAAAATTGAAGATATTGAAGATAAAAGCTTTGCTTTTGTGTTCTTTGGACAAGCCTTATCAGAAGAGTTAGCTAATGAAATTATGGAAGTTTTAAATAGAGACTATCCTCAAGTGGAAATTGGTCTAATTCCAGGTAAACAAGATATATACGACTTATTAATAGGAATTTACTAATGCTAGAAAGATTAAAAAAACTAATTAAACAAAATATGCCAGATTCTGATGCAGAACACGCCACCGAAGCTACTAAATTAGTGGATTTAGGAATCGACTCTATCGGAATGATGATGCTATCTATGTCGATGGAAGAGGAATTTGGCGTGGAATTTACTGACGCTATTCCTTTTGAGACAGTTAAAGATGTATTAGATTATTTAAATAAAAACGCCACAAAATAAGAAAGAAGGAAGAATATATGTATAAACTATTTTTTGATACTGACTGTGATATCACTCCAGAAATTGCTAGACGTTATGACGCTGGCTTAATTTCTATGCCTTATGTCGTAGAAGAAGAAATTTATCCTTTTAAAGATAGTGACTCTTTTGACTATAAAGCATTTTACAATATGCTTAGAGGTGGGGTTTTGCCAACTACATGTGCCTTAAGTAAGGCTCAATATATTGAATATTTCGAGCCAACTTTAAAAGAAGGAAAAGATATTCTTTATGTTCACTTCTCTAGAGTGATGACTGTCTCTATTGATGTCTGTGAAGAAGCAATTAAAGAATTATTAGAAAAATATCCAGGACGTAGAATTCAACTAGTAGACACTAAAGGGATTACTGTTGGTGGCTATGTCTGTTCTTTAGAGGTTGCTGAACTTTATAAAGCAGGTAAATCAATTGATGAAATCGTTGAATGGGCTAAAACCGGCATTGATCAAATGGCATTCTATTTCTTTGCTGATAATATCAAATTCTTCAAAAAGAGTGGACGTGTTACTGGATTTAAGGCCTTTATGGGTGGAATGATGGGTGTTAAACCTCTTATTTATATTGGCGAAAACGGCAAGATGACCTCTATTGGTAGTGCCATGAGTCGTAAAAAAGCGATTGATAAGATTTTAGAATATGTTGATGAACTCCAAGTTGATATTAAGAAATATCCATGTGTCATCGCTCATAGTGACGCTGACTATTTAGTGGATGATGTTAAAGCTAAACTCCATGAGAAATATGGAGAAGATCTTAAAATCGAAGTCATTTATGTTAATCCTACTGCAGGCAGCCACTGCGGACCTGACGCTCTTGGCTTAGCTTTCCACGCTAAAAAAAGAACTGCAGATTCTATTAACCAAAAATAATATCATCTAAAAAATACAAGAACTCCTATAAGGAGTTTTTTGTTAATATATTGACAATTCGCCCGCGATGGTTTACTTTAATGATGTGTTTTGGGGCCTAATCCTTACGGGTTGGGCCTTTTATCATGCTGACGAGCAGACATAATAGGTACAGAATTAGTAATGTTTCCATACGTCATTCCTCCTTTCACATTCCTTCTAAGCAGTTTTCACTACCGAAGATATAGAAGCAAGACCAACAAAGAACATTCTCTTCAGTAAGCTACTCACTCACCTAGAAGAGCAGAAATCATCTAACTACGTCTAGTTATGATAAGTCCCTACATTATATATAGAGTGGATTTTTCCGATTTTTTTGCAAAAAAAGTTTTTGAAAGTGCAAAAAAACAAGAGTTATACAAAGTATAAAAAAACCTCACTTTTTTGTGAGATCTTAGAAGTCAGCGTCAATCATATGAGCAACTTTATAGGCGGCGATATCATTAATCAACGAGCTTACAAAGCCGACAATTAACATAATTGGAATGTTAATTAGGAATGAGATTCCTGCTTGAGCAGGAGTGGTATATATCTTTAAAACAAAGTAATTGAATAACGTAAGAGTTGGAGTAATTGCGACATAGAAGATTAATGTAGTAATTAAAGTTGCTAGTAAACGATATGGCATGTTTCCTGTATAAGTATCGTTTCTTACTCCAAATAAAGCAGTGAACCATCTACCGATTTTAGTTAAAGGTACGAAGTTACCAATTAACATTGCAATTGTGAAGCCCACTAAGAAGTTATATAAGATATTAATCCATTCAATAGCCTGGAAGTCGATGATTAATGTTCCTCCTTCAAACTTGCTTGCTCCTGTAATAGCGGCTGCTAAACAAAGGAAGAAACAGACAGGGATATTGCAGATTACGTTATATACAAATGTTGCTAGTCTAATTTTCATAACCCAAAGATTATAGAACATATATATTAATAATCAATAAAATTCTTTATTTATTATTGTTTTTCCTTTAAGATTTACTCGTTATGAAAACTATTGAGACTTATTTATTTGATTTTGATGGCACTTTAGTGGACTCTCATGATTCTTTAGTGGAAGTATTTCACGGCGCCTATGCTTCTGTAGGAGTAGATGTTCCAGAAGGATACGTTTTAAGATTAATGAGAATTCCTCTAGTTCAAGGATATGAAGAATTAGGGGCACCAATGAATCAGGAAGCAATGGGTATTTTTGAAAAGAATATCCGCGCTTTATTGGACGCTGAATTTGTTTTGAAATTAACTAAAACTTATGAAGATGTTTTGCCGGCTTTAAAAAAGCTCAAAAGCAAAGGAAAACAATTAGGCATTGTTACAAGTAACAATGTTAAACATGTTAAAGATGTTTTAAGATTTTTAAATTTTGATGAAAAAATGTTTGATGTCATTATTGGTAATGATGACACTAAAAAACATAAGCCAAATCCAGAGCCAATTTATAAGGCAATGGAACTATTATCATTAACTGATAAAAGCAAGATCTGCTATGTTGGCGATGCACTTGATGATAAAAAAGCCGCGATTAATGCCGGTGTGACTCCTATTCTTTTAGATCGAGAAGGAATCTACGGAAGTGAAGACGGAATCGTTATCTCTTCTTTAAGTGAATTATAAATGAATTCTTACGAAATAGAAAAACTCCACGAGCGAGCCTCTATCGGTGATGTTAATGCGATCTATGATTTGGTCAATTTTTATATTGAAAATAACGACCTATATCATGCGAAATTAGAAATCGAAAGATTAAAATACATTAATCAACCAGAAGCATTTAGAAAACTTGGATTTATCTATTCTTGTGGGTTAATTGATAAGCCGGATTTGGACCTAGCGAAATCTTACTATAAAAAAGGGTATGAGCTTGGCGATGAGGCTTGTGGATATAATCTCGCCTTATTAGACATTAAAGAAGGAAATTATGCTAGCGCCATTCCGTATTTAACTTATGGGGTCAGCGTAAACCATATTCCTTCTATTAAATTATTAGCGAAACTATATATTGAAGGTAAAGCTGTTTCTAAAGATTTAGAAATTGCCTTGTCTTTACTTAAAAAGGCCTTAGATTTAGGAGAAGTGGAAGTTTATGCTTCTTTAGGAAAGGTTTGTTATCAGATTCATAAATATGAAGAAGCATTTAATTATTTCTCCCTTGGCTTTAAGCAAAAAGACCCTGACTGCATATTTTATTTAGGACTTTGCTATGCAAGTGGATTAGGCGTTAAACAAGATTTTGTTAGAGCAAGATACTATTATGAAATTGGGGCAAACATCAATGAACCACGTTGCTTATATAATCTTTCTTTATACTATAAAGACGGGATTGGAGTGGAGAAAAGTGAGGCTCTAGCCTCCTCTTTATATCAAAAAGCAATCGAAAATGGTTTTAAAATATAGTTTAATTATGTAATAATTGATAGCATAGAAGATATGGGAAATCAAAAACTTAGAAAAATTAAAGAAGTAAATGGTTGGAAAGTGAATCATCCTCATAGCGCATCTAATAATGTCTATGCAATTTTCACTTTGATATTTTCATTATTCCCTCTTTGCTTATTATTCATCCCTTTATATTCTGATGTTCCAGTTGATTTCCGTAGTGGATTAAATGGATTAGATATTTTTAGGTACACAATTGATAAATTGACTGAATTATTTAGTCAACTCTTCACAGGCTCTCCTAGTGTAGTAGCCACTAACCCATATATTGATATGATGTCACAGGGATTATTTGATCCTAGCGAAAACCCAGTGATGTCACAAGCTATCATGTACACATTTGTGGCTATGGGTGTCATCCTTGCTCTAATTATGGTTTTATCAGTAGTGCTTATTATTTTATCAATCGTCCATTTAGCCAAAGGCTATTTAAAGAGCTCTGCTGCAGTAAAACGTATTGCAATTACTGACTTTATCTTTACTTTATTGATATTCGTTGGTTTCATATTCATCTTCTTTACAGTAAGAGCTTTAACAGCTCCACCTATGGATTTATTCGTCTGGTTAACCGCAATTCCTTTAGGAGTTAGTTTATTCTTTGCTATTTTCTTTGCTAGCTTCCATGGTTCACATTTTAGAGATTCGATTTTAGAAAAAGATCTTAAACTTCAAGATGAAGAAATTACCGTGGAACACGTTTCTAAAGTTCATGAAATTAACAAAGTTAAATACACTGAAAGTACAACCTTACCACCAAATCTAGAATCTATTGGTGGTCACGCTTTTAGTGAAAATCAAAATCTAATTGTTGCTAACATCCCACTTAACATTACCAAGCTTGGTGCAGGAGCATTTGCTAACTGCTTAAATTTACAAGTTGTTTCAATTCCAAATTCCGTTAAAGAAATTGGCTTCAACTGTTTCTTCAATTGTGTGGAGTTAGAAAGAATTAATTATGCAGGCACTAAGGCCGAGTGGAGAAAAATTAGAAGAGGTTCTAACTGGCTTGCTAAAGCAAAAACCACAGAAGTTGTTTGTTTGGACGGCACAGTGATTGTTAACCCATATCATTAAAATGAATGAATTTATTGTCGATAACAATCGATATATATTAGCCAAAGATCAAAATAATAACGATGTCGATAACAAAACAGTTCAAGACATCGTTTTTCAAATTATTCTAGAAATTGATCGCATCTGTCGTAAATACAAGATTAGTTATGCTTTATCTTTTGGTAGCGCGCTTGGCCTATATAAATATGGTGATTTTATCCCCTGGGATGATGACGCAGATATTGTTATTGATTACTTTGATTATCCGAGATTTGTCGAAGCGTTAAAAAGCGATTTGAAGGATAATTTTACTTTTGATTGTTATTTAACTAATTCACGATATAATCCTCTTATTCCAGCCTTAAAAATTCGAGATAAAAATACATACGTTAAAGAAGCTAATAGGTTTACTCTTCCAGATCACACAAAAGATAGAGGTTTGTTTGTGGATGTTTGCCTATTTATGGGTGTTCCAAAAGACAGAAAAGAGCATCTCAAGCTTATTAAATATAGTAAACATAAAATTATTAAATATGTAGTGGGTGACGCTTTCCTTCATCTTAAGATGAATAGAACAAGAAGAAAGCTATTAGAATTTGAAAAGAAAGTAGCGGAAACATATAAAAACAGTGATTATGTTTCTCAAACGGTAATTATTCCTTTTCAAGACCATCCATATAAAATGGTTCATTCTTTAGCTTTTCCTCGCTCAGTTATCTATCCTTTTAAAGAATATGAGTTTAGAGGTCACAAAATTTATTCTTTTAATAATATCGAAGAATTTTCTAGACTTCGTTATGGTGAATCAGCCTTAAAGAAATTTGATGAAGCTACTAATTCTTATATTGAAACTTATCCTCACTCAAAGAAGAAAAGTGGTCATTTAAAGAAAATTATCTTCTTAAATAAATAAAGTGTTTGCATTTTAAATAATACATATGTATATTTATTCTTGCGTTTAGTAATAGACGCATTGCTCTGAATAAGAGTGCCCAAATAGGCACTCTTTGTTTTTAAAGGAGATATATGGACATTAAATCAATTGAAAGCAAACTTAAAGAAAAAATTAACCTTTTAGGTTATGATTTTGTTTCTTTATCTAGCAAGAAGGACAAAGGTGACTTAATTTTATCTATTGTTGTGGATAAGATTGAGCCGATCGATATGAACATGATTGTGAGATTAAGTGAAGAATTATCTAAATATTTAGATGAAATTGATTCTTCTAGTGAACCATATATCTTAGATATTTCTTCTTTAGGGGCCGAGAAGCCTCTAAAGATTGAATCCTTAAAAGATTATATTAATAGATACGTGCATGTTCACGTCACTAATCCTATTAAAGGAGAAAATATCTTTGAAGGCGATTTAGTGGATGTTAAAGAAAATGAAATCACTGTCGCTGTTAAAAATAAAACCAGAGTAAATAACATTGTTATATTACTAAGTAATATATATAAAATTCGTTTAGCAATTAAATTTTAAGGAGTAATTATTTATGGCTATTAACGTGAATGAAGTCAATGCTGCCTTAGAGGCCATTGAGGTCAACAAAGGAATTTCTAGAGATGTAGTTATTCAAGCTTTAAAAGAATCCATGATGAAAGCTTTTAGAAAATCTCTAGGAGCGGATGACGCACTCGTGGGAGTGGATATCGATCTTGATAAAGGCGTTTTTGAAATGTATCAAATTAAAAACGTTGTGGAAGATGTACAAGACGATTTACTTGAAATCTCTGTCGAGGACGCCAACGAAGATAAGGCAAAGAGTTATAAAGTCGGTGATGAATACCGCATCTATGTCCCTATCGAAGAATTAAGAAAGGCAATGGTTATTACCATTAAGTCTTTATTAAAACAAAAATTCGCCGAAGCGGAAAAAGAAGTCTTACATGAACAATTTAAAGATAAGATTAACACTTTAATTACTGGTCGAGTGGAACAATATGATGAAAGAGGGGCTACTGTTAACATCGGTAAAGCCAGTGTCTATCTCACCAGAAAAGAAATGATTAGAGATGAAAAATTTGCTTTAGGCGACACTATTAAATTATTTGTTGAAGATGTCGCTACTGGTCCTAGAGGCGCTCATATTGTTGTCTCTCGTTCCTCAGAAGGCTTCTTAAAAGCAATTATGACCGAAGAAATTCACGATATATATGATGGCACAATTGAAATTGTGGCTGTCGCTAGAGAAGCAGGAGAAAGAAGTAAAGTTGCTGTCACTTCTAAAGATATCAATGTTGATCCAGCTGGAGCCTGTATTGGTCCAAATGGTACGAGAATTCAAAAAGTCGTTTCTCAATTAGGAAATGGTGCTTCTAAAGAAAAGATTGATATCATCACTTATAAAGACAACGTTGGTTTATACATCATGGAATCTTTAAAACCAGCACAAGTTGTCGGAGTGAAAGTTGATAGCGAAAAGAAAGCCGCTTTAGTGGTTGTTAAAGATGATTCTTTATCTTTAGCTATTGGAAGAAAAGGTGTTAACGCTAGACTTGCTGTTAAATTAACTGGATATCATATTGATATCAAAGTGGAATCTGACGCTGAAGCAGAAGGTTTAGAATATCAAACATTTGAAGAATTATCTGCTTTAGATATGCAAGAACATGCTTTAAAAGTTGCAGAAGCTCAAAAACAATCTCTTGTCTATCAAGGCGATTATAGTGGAGCGCTTCCAGGACTTCCTGAAGGATATGTTGCTCCTCAAGAAAGAACTTATGAAGCAGAAACTAATGATTTTGATGAGACTTTAGAAGAAGTCGCTGAAAGCGAAGAACTTAAAGTTGCTCCTAAAGTTGAAGAAGCTGCTGCACCAGTTGAAGAAACTCCAGTTAAAGAAGAAGCAACTACTTCAGTTAAGACTACAACTACATTAGAAGATTTAGAAAAATCCTTAGAAGATTCTTCTAAGAACAATAAAAAATCCACTTCTAGTAAGCGTAAGAAAAAAGCTGAAGAAGAAAAAGAGGAAGAAAAGGTTGTTAAACATGCGGATACTCCACGTATGTCTATCTATACCGAAGAAGAACTCAAAGAAATGGAAGCCGAAGAAGAGGCTGAAGAAGAAGTCGAGGAAGACGATATTGATTATGATGAATATGATCAATATTACGACGAGGACTAATATTATATAAATGAATAAAAAAGCACCGATTTATCGAACTTGTATTGCTACGCGTAAATTACTTTTAAAAGGTGATTTATATCGCATTGTGAAATATAATGGGCAAATCTATCTTGATTTAAATCAAGATATGCCAGGAAGAGGTGCTTATATATCAAAAGATTTAAAAGCAATTACTCTAGCGCATGATAAACACTTATTAGCGAAAGCACTAAGGTGCGAAGTTGAAGAAGAAATCTTCCTAGAGTTAATTAGTGCATTAAGTAAAGAAAAGAGGTAGTGAGTATGGGAAAAAATAACAAACAACGTTTTGAAAGAGAAACTAACGTTTCCACTAAAATTAACGCGGATAAAGTTAGAACCAAAGTTAATGGTGGGGTCTTTGTTTATACTGGCGCTATCTCAGTTAATGAATTATCAAATTCTTTAAATATTCCAGCTAGCGAAATTATCAAATTCTTATTTATGCAAAAGAAAATGGTGACTATTAACACTGTTTTAGATGATGAACTTATTGGACTTGTCTGCTTACAATTTGGATATGATTTCCAAAAGAAACATATTGTCGCTGCTGAAAACTTTGAAGAAGTAGAAATTAATGATGACCCATCTAAACTTAAAGGTAGACCACCAGTGGTCACTATTATGGGTCACGTAGACCACGGTAAGACCACATTAATCGATGCGATTAGAAACTCTAATTTAGTCGCTGGAGAAGTAGGTGGAATCTCTCAAGAGATTGGTGCTTATCAAAAGGAAATTAACGGACATAAAATTACCTTTATCGACACTCCAGGTCATGAAGCCTTTACTGCCATGAGAAGTAGAGGTGCATCCGTCACTGATATCGTTGTTTTAGTGGTTGCTGCTGATGACGGGGTTATGCCTCAAACTATTGAAGCTATTGACCACGCTAAAAGTGCTGGAGTTCCAATTATTGTTGCTATCAATAAAATTGATAAACCAGGCGCTGATCCTGAAAGAGTCAAAAATGAATTAATGCAACATGATATTGTTGCTGAAGAATATGGCGGAGATGTCATTTGTGTGGAAATCTCTGCAAAGAAGAAGGTTAATATTGATGGACTATTAGAGACTATCATTTTAGTTAGTGAAATGAAAGAACTTAAGGCAAATCCAGATCGATACGCTTTAGGTACTGTTTTAGAGGCTAAACTCGACAGAAACGAAGGTCCTAAAGCCACTTTATTAATTCAAAATGGTACCCTAAAAGAAGGCGACTATTTAGTTGTTGGTACATCTTACGGCAAGGCTCGTAGAATGACTAACGAATTTAAGAAAGTTCTTAATGTTGCTACCCCATCTACTCCAGTATCTGTTATTGGACTTGCTGAAGTTCCTGAAGCTGGTGACCGCTTTATGGCGTTTGCCGAAGAAAGCGAAGCTCGCGCTATTGCTTTAAAACGTAAGCAACTTAAAGAAGCCAAAGAAAAGAATAAGACTAGCGCGGCTAGCTTAGATGACTTATATAAGCTCGCTAATAGTGGAGATGTTCAAACTATTAACATCATCATTAAAGCGGATTCTACAGGTTCTGCTGAAGCTGTTAAAACCTCTTTAGAAAAACTTAATAGTGACAAGATTAACATTAATGTTATTAGAGCGACTAGTGGTGCTATCACTGAAAGTGATGTCTTATTAGCTAGTGCTTCTAAAGCTATTGTATACGGCTTTAACGTAAGACCAGATGCTAGAACTAGAGCGAAAGCCGAAGAAGAAAAAGTTGAAATTAGATTACATAACATCATCTACGCTTTAATTGAAGAAATTCAAGCAGCGATGAAAGGAATGCTTAAAAAAGAAAAAGTAGAGAAGGTTACTGGCCAAGCAGAAATTAGAAAATTATTTAAAGTTTCTAAAGTTGGCACTATCGGTGGCTGTATGGTCACTGATGGAGTAATTAAGAATCAATCTCCAATTAGATTACTTAGAGAAGGCGTTGTTGTTTTTGAAGGAAAACTAGCCTCCTTACAAAGAGAAAAAGATCAAGTTAAAGAAGTAAAAGCTGGCTTTGAATGTGGCTTATTAATTGATGGCTTTAATGACATCAAAGAAGGCGACATTGTTGAAGGCTATGAAATGGTGGAAGTTGACTAATGGCAAATAAACAAGAACGCATTGCTTCTATCATTAGAAAAAACATTGCAGAGATTATTCAATTTGAGGTTAAAGACCCACATCTAGGTTTTATCTCAATTCCTGAAGTGAGAGTCTCTAAAGATTTCTCTTATGCGACTGTATATGTATCTTTCTTTAAAGATGAAGATATTGAACCTTCTTTACAAGCATTAAATAAGGCAAAAGGATTTATTAGAACCGAACTAGCACATAAATTAGATACTAGACGAGTTCCAGAGATAAGATTTGTCTTAGATGAAGGCTATAAAAGAGAAGAAAGAATCTCTGAATTACTATCTAAATAGACTAAATAGATTTAAAAAAGAAGACGAAAACAATCGTCTTTTTTGTTACTTTTCTACGTTAACTAAATTAGTTCACAAGTTGTGAGCCAAAATGAAGCAAGACTAAAAAAAGCCTTCAATTGAAGGCACACGATTTCTCGTGGATCTAGCTTAGTTAAAAGCTTGAATGATCTTTATAAATTAATCAAAATTATTGAAATACTTCAATAATAATTACAACTAATCATTAAGATTGATATCGTGAACAGTGCAATGATTATTACCTATTATCAAATTGGTGCAATTATTAGCCAAAGAAAAGAATGGGCAACAAATATATTAAGAAATTAGCAGCAGATTTGAAAGAATATGGAAAAGGATATTCGTATGACCAGTTAAAAAGAATGTCTCGATTTACCAATTGATTTACAATTACTGAAATTAGGGCACAGCCTGTGCCCCAAATTCCTTGGAGCTCAATTATTGAAATAATGAACAAATCTTCTTTTAAAGAAGCATTATGGTATGTTGCCAAAACTACTTTATCTAAAGTAACAGCAAAAATTGGGATAATCTTAGCAGAAATACCTGATTATTTAGCCGATAAATTAAATGATATTGATGAAATATGATATGATATTTCACATGGATGGATTTATATTTCTGGATAAAAAGGTAAACGAATTATCTTCTAAAGCGGATGGAGATATCAAACATATCTTTAATACTTCTAAAGTCGGACACGTTGGTACTTTAGATCCTTTTGCGACTGGTCTATTAATTTTAGGAGTGAATAAAGCCACTAAAGGAATAACATTTTTTGATGATTTTAATAAAGAATATATCGCAACTATAAAGCTAGGTATTGAAACTGATTCTATGGATATAGATGGCAAGGAAATATCTAGAAAAGAAGTTCCTAATTTATCTAAAGATAAAATAGAAGAAGTTTTAAATTCTTTTTTAGGAAAAAGTAAGCAGCTTCCTCCAATGACCAGCGCAATTAAAATAAATGGCACAGCCCTATATAAACTTGCTCATAAAGGTAAAGAAATAGATCGACCTTTTAGAGATATAGAAATCTACGAGATTGAATTATTAGATTATAAAAATGATGAGATAACTTTTAGAGCATTAGTCTCTAAAGGAACATATATGAGAGTGTTAGGCTCTGACATTGCTAAAAAGCTAGGCACTGTTGGTCATCTTCTCTCTTTAAGAAGAACTAAAGTTGGTCAGTTTAGTGTAACTGAAGCTAGTAAAATAGAAGATACTAGTGATAAATCACTAAAATCAACATATGAAGTCTTATCTAGATTTAGCTCAGTGATATCTTTTGATGATAAGACAATTAAAAATATTAAAGATGGGAAGATTAAAATTCTTGAAGGAAGTTACCCTAGTGATAAATTATTAGTAGTGGACTCTTTACATAACGTTATTGCGATGTATATCAAAACCAATAACAACAAATATGAGTTTACTAGAGGCTTATTTTAATGAAAATCATTGAGATTGATGTGAATAACTTAAATATTGAACCTAATCCTGATATTACATTATGTCTAGGATATTTTGATGGTGTTCATATTGGTCACCTTGATTTAATTAATAAGGCTCTTGAAAGCGGTAACGCCGCAGTGATGACTTTTGATATCTCACCAAGCTTTACTTTAAAAAAGAATCCTAGTGATAACATGCTAACTTCCTTATTTGATAAGGCAAATATCTTAAAATCTCTTGGAGTGAAATATATGTATTTCCTCAGGATGAGCGATGAATTATTAAGATATTCCGCTAATGAATTTATTGAACAGATTTTACAACCTATTAATCCAAAGAAAATTGTAGTGGGTGAAGATTATAGATTTGGCAGATACGCAAGTGGAACCCCAAAAGATTTAAAAGAATATTTTGATACTGAAGTAGTTCCTCTTAAACTTGTAGACGGTAAAAAAATATCTAGCCGTACTATTAGAGAATTAGTAGCGTTAGGAGAAGTAGAAGAAGCTTCTAGATTATTATCTAGACCATACACAATTGTGGGCTTAGTAGTGGAAGGTAATCATAACGGAACTAAAATTGGCTTTCCAACCGCTAATTTAGATTTAGATTATCCTTATGTTCTTCCTAAAATTGGAGTGTATATGGGCTTTGTGAAGTTTATGTCTAGCAAATATAAATGTATTATTTCAGTTTCTACTCACCCAACGATTATGGAACTTAATAAACCTCTTATAGAGGTTCATCTTATCTCTTATAAAGGTGATTTATATGGAAGAGAAATCGAAGTGCAATTTGTAAAATTCATGAGAGATATCTATAAATTTGATTCGATGGATGATTTAAAAGCCCAGTTAGAAAAAGACTGTGAAATCGCTAAGAAGACTTTACAGCTATAAAAAATATAAAAAAATATTTCACTTATTAATGAATTAATATAAGATATAGCAAGCGACTTATCTCTAGAGACTTCGAATCCTCAACGAATTCTCCGGGCTTAAGTTAAGAATTTAAAAGAAGGAGGAACTTGATCATGGCCCTTTCAAAAGAAAGAAAAGCGGAAATCGTCAAGCAATACGGTAAAAACGAAAAAGACACTGGTTCTATTGAAGTCCAAGTTGCCTTACTTACCGAACAAATCAAAGCGTTAACCGAGCACTTAAAGAAGAATCACAAAGATGCTTCTAGTAAAAGAGGATTAATGATTCTCGTCGGACAACGTAGAAGCTTACTTGATTATTTAGCCAGAACTGACAGAGACGCCTATTTGAGACTCATCGTCAGCCTCGGATTAAGAAAATAATCGGAAAGACGAAACAAAAAACTTCCAGTCAAATGGAAGTTTTTATTTTATAAAATATTTATTTTTTCAAATCATCAAATAATTCTTTAACACTTTTATATGTTTTTAATTTTTCTGGGTGTTTCATTGATCTTTCGGCTTCTTTAATTGCCTTAATTGTTTTTCTATTAGGCACTTCATATAACTCAAAAGGCAATTTTCTTTCTCTTACCGATTGATACAAAAATAAAGTGATAGCAGTGGATAAGTCTAATCCCATTGAATGGAATAACTCTACTGCCTCTTTTTTTAGTTTTGGATCTAAAGAAATATTAGTGTTTACTTTTGCCATAATGTATACCTTAGCTACATAGTAGCAAAATATAAAGGCACATTCAATAATTATGTGTATATTATGCGCATATTTTTTATTTTCTTTCACAATGATATCCTTTTATTCTCCAATCTAATCTAATGGCGTTATTAATTGAAGAAACACTGACACCTAATGTAGTAGCGTGAATTATATTCGATTAGTATTTTGATAAATTTTTACTAATTGACCTTCTAAAGTATAACAGGATACAACTGTATTTTTGCTTCTACTCATATACAAAAATATAATCCCTTGCTTATGCACATAACTTAGGTGTCACGCAGGGATTTTTCGTATGCAAAAAATCAGACATTTTTTCTTAACAACATGAGGGGCTGCAAATGAATGAAACTCTTTTTTGCTCTTTTTCCATTTTGTAAACAAAAAAAGAAAATGTAAAAAAGTTTATTTACGATGTAAATAATATGCACTCTTATCATAAGAGTACTTGCTTCCTCATCTTCTTCATTTTATAATGTGCGCATAAGCGTTCACTCCCATAGGGAGAAAGACACTTGTGGTCGAAGTGTTGACTCTCTACATGGTGATAGCTTATTTACGATAAGAAGTAGAATAGAAGAATCACGGTGCACATGACTCTTAAAAATTCTCTCCGAGTCGTAACGTCAGTGGAGTTAGTACTAGTCCATTTAGGGACAAGAGATAGTCACTAACAAGCTGGCAAAAATCTTTTTGTTGATACTTCTCTTATCTGGTCAATATTGGAGGCCTTTAGATTTAGCGAAGTTAATCAACTTTACATCAAAAAGATTTATTCATACTCACAAGGTTAAATAACCAAAACGACCTTGGAGGCTTTTATCGAAAGGAGAGAAAAAATATGAATAAATTATTTACAAAAATTGCCGGGTTAAGCATTGGTCTAGCCATGGCAATCGGAGTGGGTGTTGCTGTTGGAAGTAATAGCAAAGAAGCAACCCCGGTTCATGCAGCACCAGCAGTTTCTTATGATCTTGATTTGTCGAAAGCTAGTGCATTAAGTTCTCGTACACCAACTGGATCGTATAGTTACACAACTGTTTATACTCTTACGATGGCAAGCGGTAGTAGGGTTTTTACTGCATATGGTTTTAATCCAAACAACTATGCTGTTGCTGGAACTAGATTTGGAAACAAGAACTCGGGTACTACTATGGATAAATTGACAAACGGGCCTACAACCGGATCAAACTATGTCCAGTATATTTCTACTAATGCCACTATTTCTGATTCAATCACAAAAGTCGAGATTACCACTTTAGCGGATTTTGGTACTTGTACTAAAGGAACAGGTTATGTTCAAGTTAGTGCAAATTCTAATTTTTCAAGTTCAACAAATTATTCGTTTACTCATGCTGCAAATTCGACCATTCCGGTTACGATTTCTAGTCCTGCAGCAAATAGGTATTATCGTGTCGTTTGGCAGAAGGCTTCTAGTAGTAGTAATGCCGGTATCATTGTTTCACACATTAAATTCTATTACGAAGCTTCAACATCACTTACTGCAATAACACTTAGTGGCACCGAAGTTGGTGGATCCTCACCAAATTATACCTTAGCAAACATTGCAAAAAGTGATACAACAACCAATCACACTGTATCAGTTGGATTAACTCCTAATAATGCAACAGACCAAAAAGTTAAAGTTGAACATTATGATGGCGATAGCGTTGTAGACGTTTATTCCAGCCCAGTGACTTGTACTGGTGGTACAGGCTCATTCAATGTTCGTGCCAAAGGCACTGCTATTGGAACAGAACGTTTGAAGATTTATGGTAATACCGAAACTTCTGTTGTTCGTTATTTATCAGTAATTGTTTATGATGATAGTGTAACCAACTGGACCGTCTCGTTTGACAGTGATGGAGGTGCCTCTATTGCTGATATGACCGTAGAAGATGGCGATACATTTGAATTCCCAAATCCAGGCACAAAAACTCACTACTCATTTGATGGTTGGAGCTCCGATGGTGGTAACACCTTATATAATGCAGGCGCTACATCTCCAGCAGTGGGCGATGATATCGAATACACTGCATACTGGACCCAAGATGCCCAAACAACCGTTATCTATAAGTCTGGAGATGGTACAGGAAGTGACATTTCATCAACCGAATATGCTGGTTCATATTCGTTAGCATCATTCCCTGGAACTTGGACCGCTCCAAGCGGAAAAGCCTTCTCAAAATGGTCTGATGGTTCAAGTCAGTATTCGGCTGGTGCGAATTATACTTTAGTCGGAAATACAACCGTCACATTTACAGCGGTTTATAAGGCTGTTGATGAATACATCCTATTTAGTGGAGATTTAGTGGAAGGCGACTACGTTATTTATTCAGATGGTGTTGCGTTAAAGAACTCAATTGCATCTAATAGAGCAGAATACACATCTGTTTCACCATCAAATAATAAAATCATTGATCCAGACAACTCTATTGTTTGGAGCATTCAAAAGAGTGGCGAAGAAAGTTGGTTAGTAGTAAGTAAAGATGACGGAAAATATCTTGCTGGAAACGGAACAAAGAATCAAATTGGTTTATTTGATGATACTTCGGCAGATAGAACTTGGTCCATTACCGGTCCAACCGATGGTGCTTATTCGTTAGTAAGCAATCGTAATAACAGTGCTTCTGTAAATGATACCCTTAGAAGAAACGGTACATATGGATTTGCATGTTATGGTTCAGGTACAGGAACAGGTATTAGTCTTTACAAAGCCCCATCAAATGAACTGGATCATGTTACAACTAGTGGTCAAACAACATCATTTACTGCTGGTAATACTTTCTCCTATGGCGGAACATTAACTGCGTATTACACAATTGATGACCATGCAACAAAAACACCAACATCCTTTAAATTAGATAGTGAAAGTGGTGCGACCATCACAACTTCTACAGTTTTAACTAAAGCTGCTCACGATGGACATGAAATTTATGTTCTTTATACCGAAGACAAAATTACTAAATCTGCCCATTATACAATTTCAGTCAGTTATGCTGCTGTAACAAGCGTTGTCATTAATCAGCACACAGCAGAAATGGGTTTAGAAGAAGTATATGAAGGTTATAAGACAGTTGGTGTTACAGTTAATAGTCAATATGCTGATCAAGGATATGAATGGATTGTTTCAGCTAACACAGTCGGTGGTGATTATACATTCAACGAATCTGGACTAACATCAAAAAACACCGAAGGTACTATCACCTTAAGATGTCGTTCAACTGCTGATAATAGCAAATATGATGAATTAGTTGTTACAGTTACTGGCGATCCAACTGCTGAATTTACTCCAGCATCTGTATCAGGTTATGTTGGTAAAAGCGATGGTATCGCATTTACCTATGGTAACATGAGCGATACATCATTAATTTCTATTACATCAAGCAACTCATCTATTGCTGAAGTTGATGAATTAGTTGTTGATGCAGGTGAAGGCTTAGTTACAGTTAACTTTGTCGCAGCTGGCAGTACTACATTATCTATTTCCTATGATGGAGGATCTACTTTAGATTCCATCACAGTTACAGTTTCTGCTGATTCGGTTACTGCTTTAACTTGGTCTGCTCCAACTATTAAAGTTTATAGTGGTGCAACTACAACCGCATCTGATGCAAGTTCATGGAATGTACATTACACTATGGCTAGTGGAGATTATGGTAGCCTCGTATATGGAGAATACACACTTAAATTAGGTGGAAGTGCAATTACTCTTCCACATACATGGGATGCCTCTGAAGACGGTAAAGTTCTTAGTATTGAATATGGTGGATTTGCTTCACCAACAACTTCAACTGTTAATGTCACCCAAACACTTCGAGCTGTTATGGCTCCAGTTGAAGGAGAACCTACTACATCTACCTTAACATTTACAGAAAAATATGCTACCGGTGGTGCAACCTCTAGTGGTGGCGAAGAATGGACTGTTACTTCTGATGGAACCGAATCTAATTTTGATGATACAAAAGGTATTCACTATGGAACTGGTAGCGCCGCTGTTCAATACATCAAATTGACAACAGATGATTTTGCTTCTGGTACAATTACCAAAGTTGTTGTCAATGCATCTACTGCAAGTGGCGTTTCCGCAACAGTATCAGTTACAGTTGGCGGAGAAGCCTTTGGTGGTGATCCACAATCATTATCATCAAGTGCGACAAACTATACCTTTACTGGTTCTGCAGCCGCCGATGAAATTGTTGTTACAATCACAAAACCATCAAATGCTACAAAAGCCTTATATTGTAAATCAATTGCTGTTACATACGTTGAATCAAGTGGTACTCAAAACATTGCTAATGTTGCTGGACACGAAGCTGCTCAAAAAGCTGTTGTTGCATTTGCAAAAGCTATGAATGCTGCATTTGACGATACAGCAAATTGTACAGATGGTGTTGCTGCTGCATGGGCAACTGCTAGTAATGCATACTCATCTAATATTGCCAAAAATGCTTCGCTTAGTGCTGATGAAAAAGCTTATGCAAAGAACTTAATTAAGTATGCAACTGCTCAATATACAGACAATACCGATAATGATTATAGTTATTGTCTTGAAAGAGCTATGGCAACTTATGAAGCTTGTATCCAAAAACATGGACAAACTGCTTTTATGAGCGATGTTAGATCGGTTTCTGCATCATCTAGAATTACTTCATTATCATTAATTAATGGTAATGGTAATACAGTAGCAATTATTGTCATCATTTCGATGATTTCAGTAGCTGCTATTGGAGGATATTTCTTTTTTAGAAAAAGGAAAGAATGATAATCCTTAATTAAATATAGTAATTAGGAAGCCTCAGAATATTGACCAAGAAGGGGCTTCCTTCTTCTATAAAGTTCATTTATTGATTAAGTGAATTTTATGGAGGAAAAATATGGAGAATAAAACACAAGTCAAATTAGACAATTATTTAACATACACCAAAAACTCTTCTTTAATTTCGGGGAACTTGCTCAACGATAAGTTCAAAGGATATCATTTCAAAGATGTTTATGTTGTTAATTCTCTACATGAATATGTCGATTTTATTAATACTCTTTTGTTAGATTCGCATCCTACTAACAAAAAAGACGGCAATGGTAAGAAGTTAAAATGGTTTAGAAATAAATATTATTTCCGTGGCATTTCTAATATAAATGAAATGCTCCCAACCCTTTGGAGAGATGATGCTGATAAAAATAGAGAATTTGAGTATATTTCTAAATTTGAAGAAAATGGATCTCTTATGATTGGGCAGTTTAATAATCCCATTGATTTAGCTGCAGCAGCCCAACACTATGGTACAAAAACACGACTCTTAGACTGGTCTTATTCGCCGTTTATTGCAACTTTGTTTTCATTATTTAAAAAGTTAGATAATCAGGATAATTATTATGGCCTCGTATTTAGAAGCTATGAATACTCTTTTTTATTGAGAGATTTACCATTGGGTGAGAAATACGGCGAGTCGATGAGTTCTAAATATAAATCAACAATTGACCGATTAGAAAAATTATTAAAAGATGTTGGTGAAATGTCTATAAAAAATCAAAATCGAGTTTGTTCTATGGAAGCGACTAATTTTGTTAATGAAGAGCAACTTGAATTGACTTTTGGAATTGATAAAGAATGTGTTTCGAATTTACTCAATTACTCAAAACTGGTTGTTAATAATACACACCCTGGAATTTCAGAGGATATTGTAAAGGAGAAACAACTAAAAATCGCAAGAGGAATCGCTAATAAAAACCGCAAATTATTTATAGAAACAAACTACTCGAATGAAAGATTGAGAAATCAAAGAGGAGTCTTTCAAATATGCTTTTCTGATTATGATCCTTTCTATGGCAATTATCTGTTGCTTATTAATCCACGTGCAAGAAATGAAATTATTAAGTATATAAATCGTTTAGGATTTAATTTCTATATGTTAATGAACAATCCTGATAATGCAACAAAAGTTATTAATAAAACTTTAAACGGTGATCTTTTGTTTTCAGATGAAATCGTGTACGAGAATATAGAAGGGAAAACAAAATTACCAATTGTTGAACGAAAAGATAAATCAAATTGATTTTTAATATAGGACCATATAAAGAAATCTATTTACGATTCTGCCAAGAGGCATGCTAGTAGAAAAACTTAGAGTATACATTTACTAGAGTAATTACCTTAGTAAAATAAAAACAACCAAGCTAAATTTGTGGCTCAACTGTATACCACAAGTTTATCTAGGTAATAATATTTTCAATGAAAGGCGCTCCAAAGTTTAGGGGGGAGTAAATGAAAATCTCCAAACTTAAAGGGGGTGTCAAATGATACAAATTAGGAGCTGTTGAAAAACCTAAAAGGTAAATGACGGCTCCTTTTATTATGAAAAAGAGGTGAAATCGCAAGAAATCACCTCTTTTGTTACAATATCTCTTGTCGAGGGAGGTATTGATATGTCTTATTTTACCATTGAAAAGCAATATTTGTTCATACCTTT
>Ga0256407_10000619_pt1 | contig 81749 bp, 64 predicted proteins | sample RumenRJG_04DNA_FD_193489 | JGI IMG/M metagenome (GOLD analysis project Ga0256407, IMG submission 193489) | Bovine rumen microbial communities from Lethbridge, Alberta, Canada - RJG_04 | ecosystem: Host-associated > Mammals > Digestive system > Stomach > Rumen | place: Canada: Alberta... | reverse complement strand
CATAACTGCCGTATTTGCCGACATTGCAGAAAGCATAATCTCCGATATATGATACAGTATCTGCTATCTGTACGCTTGTTACATAAGAGCAGTCATAGAAAGCATAACTGCCTATATTTGTAATACCATCGCCGATAACTATGGACTTAATATCCTTCTCATAGCCTTTCCAAGGAGTATAGCCGTAACTCATTGTGTAAGAAACATATTTGTTTTGATAATTATACATATCACCTGTACCTGTTATTCTGAGAGTACCGTTACAGGTAAGAGAATATTGTGCCTGTTCTCCACAATAGCCTGATATAATAATATCGCTGTTTTCATGTTGGTGACTGTAGTTGAATGTATATTCTGATGAACCTGAATACTCGCCGCTTATATAAAAATTATCAGAAGAACGGTCAGCGTTTATTCCTGTATCGTTAGCTGAGAATACGTTCTTGTCAAATGTGCAGGGAATAGTTATGTTTGCAAGACCGGAACAGTTAAAGAAAGCATTTTTAGAGATACAGCTTACATTTGATTTGAATTCCAAAGTAGAAACAGGGCAGTTTTGGAAAGCAGCTTCGCCTATACTGTAAAGATTTGACGGAAGTGTCAGATAGCTGAAGCCTGTATAGTTACCGTAACTATCATAACTGCCGTATTTGCCGACATTGCAGAAAGCATAATCTCCGATATATGATACAGTATCTGCTATCTGTACGCTTGTTACGTAAGAGCAGTCATAGAAAGCGTAATTGCCTATATTTGTAATACCGCTGTCAATGACTATTGACTTTATGTCTTTTTCATAACCTTTCCAAGGAGTATAGCCGTAACTCATTGTGTAAGAAACATATTTGTTTTGATAATTATACATATCACCTGTACCTGTTATTTTGAGAGTACCGTCACAGGTAAGGGTATATTGTGCCTTTTCTCCGCAAGAGCCTGACAAAACAACATCGTTGTTCTGGTTTTGGTGACTGTAGTTAAATGTATATTCTGATGAACCTGAATACTCGCCGCTTATATAAAAATTATCAGAAGAACGGTCAGCGTTTATTCCTGTATCGTTAGCTGAGAATACGTTCTTGTCAAATGTGCAGGGAATAGTTATGTTTGCAAGACCGGAACAGTTAAAGAAAGCATTTTTAGAGATATAGCTTACGTTTGATTTGAATTCCAAAGTAGAAATAGAGCAGTTTTGGAAAGCCGCTTCGCCTATGCTTGAAAGATTTGTCGGAAGTGTCAGATAGCTGAAGCCTGTATAATTGCCGTAACTGTCATAACTGCCGTATCTGCCGACATTACAGAAAGCATAATCTCCGATATATGATACAGTATCTGCTATCTGTACGCTTGTTACATAAGAGCAGTCATAGAAAGTATAACTGCCAATTCCTGTAATACCATCAAGAATAACCACATTGGTTATTTCTTCGGTATAATCTTTCCAAGGTGTGTATTGTACAGAACTGTAAGATGTGCCTTTATAGTTATAATTGTACATATCACCTTTTCCGCTTATTGTGAGAGTGCCGTTTTCCAGCTTATACTGTACATTTTCACCGCAATATCCTTCTATGGAAGATGATGAAGCTGTTTTTGTAACGGTTTCAACTGCACTTACGGTAATAAAAGATGTGTTTATAACATTGGTGCTTACCATAGCCAGTGCCATAAATGCGGTCAAAATACGGATAGCTGTTTTTTTACGTAGTTTCATTTAATCAGTTTACTCCTTTCATTTAATTGTAGTTAGTTCACGAAGTTTATTATATAAATAAATATAAATTGTTATAAATATATAATATAACGATAAAAAAATTTTTTCAATAGTAATGTTAAAATTTCAGTAAATTTTTTCCGAACTGAAATTTTCAAAGTAAAATTGAACAAAAAATATTTATGTATTTGTTCTATACGTAAAATTTAAAATGATACTTTTTAAATAGTTGCGATATTTTTATAAATAGTGTATAATTTGAATGTAGGAATGTGAGGTTACACAAATTTTTTATTTTTTAAGGAGGAATTCCATTGAGGAAAGTAATCAGTACAGTATTATCTGCCGCAACGGTTATGTCTATGGTTGGCATAGCAGCAATTCCTGTTTCTGCAGCAGATAGTAAAGCGACAATTTACGTAAGTGATTTTTCAGGAGCTGTTTATGACAAGGAAAAATCTACTCAGACACAGCTTGCAAACAAGGCTGTAGACAGAGGTTCTTATCAGTTTGAAGTGGGTGACCTTGTTAATGTAACAGTTGCATATCAGTCATCAAATCCTACAGCAATTTCAGGATATGTTGGTCACACATTTATTAACCAGAACTCTGCAACTCCTACATCGGCAGATGCTTTTAAGGTTAATACTGATTCCGTGAACAATACTATGGTTCTTACAGACAAATACTATGCTAATCAGGGACAGAATGCAGGAACATATATTGCAAACGAAGTTTCGGGAACTTTGCTTATGACTGCTCCTGAGAGTGCTGTCGAAGGCTCTACAGCAGAATCTTCAAATCCCCTCAAGGACAGAGTTTCCTATACGGCAAGTACAGGTTCAATGTCAGGTATAGCAGTATCGACAGAGAAGAAGGTTGTAACATTTACAGTAGAAATCAAGAATGCTACAACATCTTATCTTTACAGTACTATTGAAGACGCTATAGACACATCAGATGATGTTAATTCTGTAGGCGAAAACGTAAGCGTAAAGACAACTCTTACAAAGGTAGGACACGTTGGCGATGAGAGCGTTGCAGAAGTAAGCAAGAGCATACAGGTTGCTACAGGTGATATAGTAGTTTTCAACTTGAAGGCTAAATCAGCAAGTCTTGTAAGTGCATTCGGCATAACAACAAACTACAATTCTTCAGAATTCGGTCTTTACACAAGCTACAGCAAGGACGGTGTAAATACTATCGTTGCTTCTCAGGGCGGTGTTGAAAACGTAGATACCAAAACAGCAGGAAAAATAACTACTGAAGTAAGTGTTGCTACAGGCGGTTCAAATTACAATATAAGTTCAGTTACAAATCTTCAGACAGTTAAGTTTGTAGCTAAGAAGAGCGGAACATTTACAATTTCTGCTGTATTGAATTATATCGCTGATAAAGACGGCAAAGGTATAAAGAAGGGCAGCAATCTTTCAGTTACTTCATCGTCATCAATAACAGTTGCAGACCCCGACAAGATAGGTGCAGTAAGTAAGAGCATATTTGTAAACAAGGGTGATATTATTGTTTACACAGTAAAGGCAAAGACAAACAGCAAGATTGGCACATATACATTGGTAACAAAGTATAACGCAGACGCATTTGACCTTTACACAAACTACAGCACAGACGGTGTAACAACTATGAAGCTGAATCAGGGCGGTACTGAAAGCGTAAGAACAAAGACAGCAGGTACTATCAATGTTACAGCTACAGCTGCAAGCGGTTCACCCTACACAGCAACTACAGCTTCAAACCTTGAGATTGTTAAGCTCGTTGCAAAGAAGTCAGGAACATTTACTCTTTCAACTACAATAAAGAGTATGGCAAGTGCTTCGGGAACAGCTCTGGCAAGCACAAGCGTTAAATTCACAAATACAAGTTCAGTTATAAGTTCGGCTACAACCTGAATTCAGTAATCTCATAATCTTAATTGTTTCAAATTAAAAAAGCGTTTTCATCAGCGGATTTTTTCAATGATGAAAACGCTTTTTATTTGTGTTCAAGGGCTTTGCCCTTGAAAATCCCACCAAATGCTCCGACTTTGGAAACCGCAAGCCTTTAAAAAGGCTTGACCTAAAATTTATGTTGTCGAAATCAAACTAAAAGGGGAGAAATGAATTTACAGTAAAAATAACATTAAGCATAAAAGCTCTGAAGTCTGTTTCCTTCATATTAACAACACGTATGTGCATATCGTAAAGCTTCTTGTTAAGAAGCTTTTTCATATCGAGATGGTGCTGGTCGGAAATTCTCTTTTCAAGCGGTACTCTGAACATAAGGTCAAGAAATTTACGGTTATTGTAAATGAAAGTAATATCCGCATATATTTTCATTTCCGAGATATTCAGACCGCCCCAGCTTCCCCACGTTACCTCGTTATAGTGCATATCCGCAGGAGGATACTGTGCAGGAATTTTGCTGTATTCAAATTCATCTATATACTTCGCAAATATTTTGTCTACCTCGTGTGCAAGAGGACGGTTGAATATAAATATTTTATAAAGGTTTCGGAAAAGCTTCGGGGATAACTCAGGCATAGATTTTCTTCCGTAGTGCTTATACCAGTATGCTCTTATTGTTTCCGATACCCATGATTTGACCTCAACGTCAGCCTTAAGCATCTGCAAAAGGAATACATGCTTGCGGTACTCACTATCCTTGCATTTTGCTATATAGCCGTTGTTATGGTCGATAATACGTACAGTTTCATAGTAATCCTTGAGGTGATATATGCCTTCGGGAATTTTATATTCGTTATGTTTGACTTTGAAACGCTTTGCAATTTTTTTTGCCGCCTGAGCATCTATAATTTCCTTTTCAGCGGAAATATAGCTGAAGGTTCTGAACCTGTCATAAATTCCGTTGGCGGCAGAAAATGTTGTATTGCTGTCTATACCGCCTGTGAGAGATATTTCGGGTCTTTCCCATTTTTCAGAAACAAGCTCCATATTGTTTTTAAGTATTTCAGCACCCTGCCTTATAACCTCGTTGTATTCTGCATCGGTTTTGCATTCGCTAAGGTCTTTGAGCGGATAAAACCTCTTATGTGTAAATGAAGCTTTTTTATATGTATAAAGTATATTGGGAACAATTCTTTTTACTTCATCAAACGGAGTAAGGTCGGCAGGCATATAAGGTCCCATTACCCTGTAGTACCATTTGTATGCGACAAGCCTTTTTGCAATATCCGACATTTTAAGCTCGCACAGGTCGCCTATAATCTGAGGGTGAGATGACATATAGAAATGGTTGTTCACATATCCGTAACAGGCTGACTGCATACCTGAAGGGTCAACCAGAAACTGAACCTCATCGTTTATTACAGTTCCGTATACGAAAACACCTGTAATTTCATCTATACTATCCTGATATTTTTCAGTGCCGTAGTTTTCGGCAATTCTGTCAAGAATGAGTTCTTCATCTGTTTCCATAGTAAAAGGATTATATGCGTGACCGAAAAGAAAAAAAGTTTTTCCGTCATAATCCACACAATGCACAGACTGTTTAAAGTGTACATATGCGTAATATCTGCCGCTTAATTTTGCACGCCGCCAGTTTCCGTAGAACGGAAAAGCATCTAAATCTATTTCGCCGTCATCGGAAAGCATAAACCCTCGGACGAAAAGATACTGCTTCAAATCATCGTGATTTTCAAGCATCTTTTTAAATTCATCGAACATAAGAAATTCCTCCTTTGCCCGAAGATTATACAATATAGCGGCTGACAAATTCAAGCGAAAATCGAAAATTTAAGACATTGTTCATAACGATATTTGCACAAAAATTTTATAATATTTTGTGCAAATATCTAAAATCGAAAGTTCGGATAAAGAAAACAATAAAGTTTAGATCAAGCCTTTTCAAAGGCTTGCGGTTTCCAAAGGCGGAGCCTTTGGTCAGGATTTTTAAGGGTGAAACCCTTAAACTCTCAATAAAATACTTGATAACCGATTTAATGCACGTTATAATATTACATATAAATCTTATTCGTATGGAAACGGACTGGTGTTTTATGATTCTTGCAATAGATATTGGCAATACAAACATAGTTATGGGGTGCGTAGATAAAAGTTGCCGTGTTACCTCTTTGTTCAGAATAAAAACCGACATAAGCAGAACAGCGTGGCAGTATGCGGCTGAAATGTACGGTATGCTGAATATATTCAGCATTGACAAAAAATCCGTTGACGGCTGTATAATATCCTCAGTTGTGCCGCCGCTTACGTTATCAATAAAGCAAGCTGTCAGCATTGTTTTTCAGCTTGAAGCCAAAGTGGTAGTTCCCGGTATGAAAACAGGACTTAACATACTGATTGACAATCCTGCAAGCGTGGGAAGCGATATGGTGGTAGACGCTGTAGCCGTCATAAATCAGTACAGTGTACCCGCCGTAATAATAGATACAGGCACTGCAACAACCTTTTCCGTGGTAGACCGCAATAAAAATTACCTCGGCGGTCTTATTATGCCCGGAGTTATGATTTCTCAGGAAGCTTTGACGAGCCGAACATCTCAACTGCCTAAAATAAGTCTTGAAGCTCCTCAAAAGGTAATCGGCAAAAATACCGTTGACTGTATGAAAAGCGGTGCTGTTTACGGAAATGCAGCTATGATTGACGGTACTGTTGACCGCATAGAAAATGAGCTTGGCGAAAAAGTAACCGTAATTGCAACAGGCGGTCTTGCTCAGAGTATTGTTCCGTTCTGTAAGCGTGAGGACATAATCCTCGACAATGACCTTCTTCTTAAAGGACTGCGTATTCTTTATGATAAAAACACATAAAAATATAAATATTCGGAAAGTGTCAGTATTATGAATAAAACAGAGCTTGTAAAAAATCTTAAAACCGATTATCTCGGAAAACCGTTAATATACACTGACTGTGTGGATTCAACAAACAATGAAGTAAAAAGGCTTGCTAAAAAAGGCTGTCCACAGGGAACTACGGTAATAGCCGAAAGGCAGACAAGCGGCAAGGGCAGATTTGGCAGAGTATGGAAATCTCCTGTGGGTACAGGTCTATGGTTCAGTTTTCTGCTGCGTCCCGAAGCTGATTTTTCAAAAATTTCGGGAATAACGCTTGCGGCAGGGCTTGGAGTATGCAGAGCTGTAAGAAACTTTATGGGTCTTGACGCTAAAATAAAATGGCCTAACGATGTTATCATAAACAATAAAAAAATCTGCGGAATACTTACTGAAGCGGCTGCCGAAGCCGATAAAATAAAATATGCCGTTGTCGGTATAGGAATTAATGTAAACAACAGAAATTTTCCTGATGAGATAAAGGAAAAAGCAACATCACTTACGATTGAAAATGGAAATATACCTGTTGACAGAACAGAGTTTTTTAAAGAGGTACTTTTTTATACGGAAAAATGTATAGACTGCTACCTTGAAAATCACATAATTCCGGAGGATTATAAGGTGCTCTGTGCAACACTCGGAAGAAACATAACGGTAATACGTGGAAAGAATGTCCTGAAAGGAATTGCCGAGGATATTTCCGAAAGCGGAGATTTAATCGTTACAGATGAAAACAGAAATAAGGTTCTTGTTAATTCAGGAGAAGTTACTGTTCAGGGCATATATTAATTTTAACGAGAAGCCCCCGCTTCTAAGCGTTAGCGTAAGCGGCGGGAGTATGTCACTAAGGAGGTAATCAAATAATATGAACAATAATGATTATAACAATTCTTCGGATAATAACGTATCATCGGGAAACATAAAGGTAAACTCTGCTTATTTCAGAAAAGAACAGTATAAAAACAACTCGGCTGACGCTGTTCAGCCTCAGCCACAGACTACACCAGTCAACCGTGCCGTAAATGCCGCACAACAGCAGACAGCACCAGTAAACAGTGCTGTCAATAATAATACGCAGCCTAAGATTGATTCATCTGCACAAAATAATCAGACATCAGTTTATTATTCTTCCTCTCCGAAAAGCACATCTTCAGAAAGCGATGTTCCTGTAAAAGTGCCTGATTTGAAAAAACACGTATTCTACAATGAGTCTGCATTAACTCCGCCTGACAAAAAAAGCAACGCAATAATTATGGTAATATTTATTTTCCTTATTGCACTGCTTGTGTTTGGTCTTATAGGCTTTGCCCTCACGGTTGAGGAGGATATAAACAAATCCCCGTATTCGTCATACCTGAATGCAAATCATTTTGACAGCATTTTTTCTACATCGAGCAAGCTGGAGGATTATGCAAAAAAGAAAATTTCCTCGTCAAAGTCTTTGGCAGATTTAGGCACACAGAAATTCAGTATACAGCTTAGTAATGACAAGGAACTCTTTTTCTCCATACCCATAAGATATTCTGTTTCCGAGTGGGGGGTAACAGATATTGAACTTAAAAATTTTTCGGGAGATGTTATAAATCTGTCAGTGTTATTGGACGACTCAGGCTCTGCCGATGAACAATATGATTACTACCGTTCGCTTTATAGCAAATATTGGGAAGAACCTGACTGCAAAACACCCGAAGGTACTGCAAAGCTTATCTGTGTATCAGAACCTGACGGTGCTTATAAGGAGGCAGCGGCTCTTGTTGACAGCAAATACGGTCTTATCAGTGTTACTCTGCAAACAGAAAGAACGGAGGATTATATGACTGATGACCTTTTTCATCTGCTGCACAGTATCATAGAAAGCTTTGAAGAAAAAAACGTATAAATAATCAACAGAAAAACAGGTCAGGATTATAGAAAATCCGACCTGTTTTTAATTTCGGGAAATTATAATTCGTGTAGTCTGAGAATTGTTTTTCCTTTGAAAAGTGCCTTGAATTCGTCCTGTAAAATTGAATAGCACCTTAAATTTACATACCTGTTATTCTTGATAAAATAGTCACGCATTGTACCCTCATATTTCATACTGAGTTTTTCCATAACTCTTGCAGAAGCTATATTATGTTCCATACAGCTTCCGCCTACCCTGTTTATATTCATAACGTTGAAAGCGTACCCTATAAGCTCTGAGGCTGCCTCAGTTGCAATTCCGCAGCCCCAGTATTCGGGATTTACAAAATACGAAATATCACACTTACGGCTTGCAATATCAATATTTATAAGTCCGACATTTCCAAGATACTGCCCGTCCTCTTTTCCTGTTATGGCATACTCATACGACTTATCTTTGACAGCATTGTTTATTACGCCTTTTATCCATTTTTTAGCGTATTTTAAATCGCACGGGTGCGGTATTCCGTAGGTCGTAATATATACCTCATATGTTCCTATTGTATGAAGAAGATTTTCTGCATCTTTGATTGTATATGGTCTTATAATAAATCTTTCCGTTTCAAACAAAATATATCCCTCCCAAAACAAGCTGACAATGTTTCATCTAAAAGTATAATGTATAATTATCGAAAAAACAATTATTTTGGTTGAAATTTGTTTTTTCGATGAAAGATTTTCTGAATGAGTGAAATATAAGCAGGAATGATAAATTAAGAATTTAACAGACGTTTAAGTTATTTTGCAGGAAAAGCTTTTTAAAATTGCATAACTTTTACCTTTTAAAGCTTTAATTTGCTATAAAAAATTTGCTTTACTACTTGAAATCAAGGCTTTTATAGTGTATAATTTCTTTTGCTAAGGAGGGATTTCTTATGTTTGATGAACTTAAGAATATGCTGGAAAAAAATAAAAACTTGCAGCAGTATCTTTTTGTAAGGGGATTTTTACTTTCCGATAACGATAAAATAGATTTGAATGATTTTCCTTTTTACGGCAACTGGCAGCGTAAAAGAATAAGCGGAAATTATTACGGATATGTTCACTGTAAGCAGACTGTACATTGTGTTGACTATGACGGAAAAACATTTTTTCTTTTCGGTCATGCGTATAATCCGTTCACAATGGAAATAAAGGAAGAAGCTATCCTCAAAAGAATTGCGGAAAGCTATGGCACAGAAGAATATCAAAGCCGTATAGACGAAATGACAGGTGTATTTGTATATGGAGTTATCATCAACGGAGAAGTTCAGTTTTTGGTTGACCCCTCAGGTATGCAGTCAGCCTGTTACGGTTATCTTGGAAATCATTTCTATATGTCATCACATTCTCAGCTTATAGGCGACCTTTGCGGTCTTACTATGTCGGACATAGCAAAAGAGCTTTCGGAATATAAATGGTACTACAGAATTTGCGGTCCTTATATGCCTGCCGACTATACTCAGTTTGATGAGGTAAAAAGAATTGTTCCGAATATTCTCTACAAATTCGGAAACGGCAGTATAAGCCACAAGCGTTTCTATCCTCTTAAAGATTTGCCCGAATGCAAAAATGAGGAAGAATACAACGAGGTTATAAAGCAGGGTGCTGAAATACTCAAAAACAATATGGAGCTTATTTCACGCAAATGGAAAAATCCTAAAATATCGCTCACAGGCGGTATAGACAGCAACACAACATTCGCCTCTGCCAACGGAATTTATGACAGGTTTGAAGCATTCAGCTATCTTTCAGCCGAAAAGGAAACGATAGATGTAGATGCAGCAAAGAAAATCGCAGAGCATTTCAATGTCAAGCACACTGTATACACTGTTCCCGAGGACGGCAGCGAGCTTAAAAATTATAACGAGTTTGTTCAGATTATCGAGCATAACAACGGTTATATTGCAAAGGGTAAGGGCAACGAGTACCGCAAGCGTGTATATCTGCTTCAAAATCTTGATGCTGACGTAGAGGTTAAGTCGTGGGTATCGGAAACAATAAGGGCTTACTGGTACAAGTATTACGGCAGAAATACTATGCCTGAGCTTTCGCCGAAGCTTTACAGAAACCTTTACAAGATATTTACGGTCAACCGTTCTCTTGCTCACAAGATAGACAAGATTTTTGCAAAGTATATAGATGAATTTGAGTATGATAAAATTCCTGCACAGTATCCTACGGCAGATGTTCATTACAATGAGGTTACATGGGGAAGCTGGGGCAGTCTGAATATATCGGAAATGAAGATATACACAAACATTACCTTTATCTACAATAACCGTAAATTCTTTGACCTTATGTTCAGAGTTCCTCTTGAAAAGAGAATTTCTGACCAGCATCATCTGGATATGAAAAAGATTTTGAACAAGGAACTTTATGATATGAACATACGTGTTAAAAATATGAAGGAAACGAATTTCAGGGCATTTATGCTTAACGTTATATTTACGATAAACTCATTCCTTCCTTTTTGATGTTTTTTTGATGTTTTAAGGGTTTCACCCTTAAAAATCCTGACCAAAGGCTCTGCCTTTGGAAACCGCAAGCCTTTGAAAAGGCTTGACCCAAACTTTATGGTTTTGTTTGTCGCAATTACATCAGGAATACAGAAATCCTGTATTGAGGAAATGTTAATAACAGCCTCTATACAGGATTTTTTCTTACAAGCTTTTTTTTATGTGTTATCATATTTTCAGCCTTTTTGAGTACACGTATATCGTTTTCGTATCTGCACATTTCCTGTGCCTGAGCAAAGGAAACCCAGGTATAGGAGTCAATTTCCGAATGCTGAATGCGGACGTTTGACTGCTTTGCTTCGGCAAGGAAAAATACAGCACGCTTTTTTATTTTTCCGAAAGGGACGTAATCGCTTACTTGTCTGTAGTTATCGTAGAAATAGACGGAAAGACCTGTTTCCTCCTTGATTTCACGTGCGGCAGTCTGATGTTCGCTTTCGCCCTTTTCGACATGACCTTTGGGAAAGCTCCAGTATTTTCCGTTGCGGTTTTTGACAAGCAGAACCTTTATTCCGTCCTTGAAGCGGTGAAATACGATAGCTCCGCAGGATTTTTCATAAAGGCAGGTAAGCTTATGATAGCGGACATTTCTTACTTCCTTGAGAAGTTCCTTTATTTCGGGTTCATAGAATATCTGTCCGCAGGGAGCGGCAATAAATTTTATGTTGGTGTTGAGCTGTGTCGTGGCGATAACTGTGCAGTGTACAATATCGGTAAGCTCAGTACGTGAAAATATTACAATACTCGTGCGTCTGTAACGCTTGTCGCTACAGCGTGTTATATATCCCGTGTATACACCTTTTGAGGATATTTTACCTAGAATGGAAACGTCTATGAAAGAACCCAGCACAGTTATCACCGCCTTTCCTGAAAAATGAAAATATAAGGGTTTAGAACATAGCGTCTGTTTTTGCCGTTTTTGCGGCGGTATTTGCAGACATAATGCCGTTAAGGTATACAACGTCGGTTATTTTATTTTGAGTGAGATAATTTTTTATGTTACGCTCAAAGTTATCAATATCTATAAGATGAACCTCACTGTAGTTATATGTGAGAAGGGGTGCGAGGGCATAACCGAACTTATCGGCAACAACTGCTATTTTGCCGCTTTCGATACTGCTGTTGCTCAGAACGGTATATGCACAGTCCTTGGAAGCGTAAATATCCGAGGGGGAAGCACCGTCCTCAGTATATGTGTTGTAGTAGCTCATATCGACAGTATTCTCCGAGCCTTTGGGCAGAGCTTTGACTGATACCGTTTCGGGCAGAGCAAAGAGAGTGACTTTGTCGGGATTGTCCAGAAGCTTTGGATTGCCGTTTTTGGTTTCCTTTGATATTGTAGAGCTTATGTGAGAGCCTAAGAAGCTTTGTTCAAGCTTGATTTGTTCCGCTGATTTAATATCAACAGGTTTTATTTTAAGTGTGGAAGCAAGCTCCTTATAGCCGTAGTATGCTCCGAGCGGTGTCCAGTACTTGTCGGTATTGAAATAGATGTATTCGTTGCGGTGTTCGCCCAGAGAATTGTAAACGTCAACGGGAGTAACGTCCATTGAAAGACTGGTTATGACTGCGGTTATATTTTCACGCTGATTATTTGAAAAAGTTTTGCTGAGCCTTTCGGGAAGAGTTATTTCTGTAGCTGTGGGAACTACAATGTTATATACATTACAGGATTTTCCCAATGCTCTTTTATAGCTGCTCACGCTGGAAGCGTATTCCTTTGCGTCCTTGATACTGCCCTTGAATACTTCGTAACCTTTGTTCTGCCATATATAGACTGCACCGTCAAGGTAGCCTTCACTTTTTTTGTCATCAGATTTCAGAACAGGCATATCTTTTTCAATTACCTTATGTACGGTGGCTTCTTCGGGAACAGTTGTTTCAACGGAAGAGCCTGAATAATCTGACATAGCCCGTTTTCCTCTGTCTGCCAGATAAGTCACAACAGCGGCTGAGCTTGCGATAAGAACAAGGGCAAGAAATACAGCTATCACAGTACCTGCTTTTTTAGAATTTGCGTTGCGGCTGTCTTTTCTGTCTGATTTTTTATCAGAGCTTTTATTTCCGTTTAGCTTTTTTTGTTTAGCCATAAGAATATTTCCTTTCAGATTTATGTCCTCTGCAAAATATACCGTTACAAATTATAATATAAAATGACGATAATATCAAGATAATTGTTGAAATTAACAGAAAAAGAGGAGTGATTTCTTGTTTTAAGCCTGAATACGGAGCAGAAAGGCTTATTTTCGGATATATTTTTTGAAAAAAGAAAGTGTAATCGGTAAGATTAAATTTACATAGTTTTATTGAAATCAAAATAAGATTAATGTTATAATTTGGGTGGATAAAATAAATGATTTTGTGAGGGTGGATAAAATGCTGAAAATTGAAAATCTTACAAAGGTTTACGGAGATAAGCGTGCAGTGGATAATCTCAGTCTGGAAATAAAGAACGGAGAGATTTGCGGCTTTATAGGGCATAACGGAGCAGGCAAGACAACAACAATAAAATCGTGCTGCGGACTGGTAAATTTTGAACAGGGAGAAATATATATAAACGGTATTTCGATAAAGGAAAATCCTATTGAATGCAAAAAAATTATGGCATATTTACCCGATAATCCTGATTTGTACGATTTTATGACAGGTATAAAGTATCTTAACTTTGTGGCTGATATGTTCGGTATGGACGGAGCTTACAGGGAAAGTCAGATAAACAGGTATGCCGAAATGTTTGAGATAAAGGAAAATCTTGCACAGCCGATAAACAGCTATTCACACGGAATGAAGCAGAAGCTTGCAATTATATCGGCTTTTATGCACGACCCCAAGCTTATACTTATGGACGAGCCGTTTGTGGGACTTGACCCGAAAGCATCACACAAGGTCAAGCTGGAAATGAGAAGATTTTGCAGTGAGGGAGCGGCAATATTTTTCTCGACCCACGTTCTGGAGGTGGCAGAGAAGCTGTGCGATAAGGTTGCTATAATAAGCGGCGGAAAACTGGTTGTAAGCGGAAATACTGAAGACATAATCGGAAATGCTTCCCTTGAGGACGTTTTCCTTGAACTGGAGGAATAATATGAACAGACAGGTCTGGCAGATTACAAAAACAAGCCTTCAATCAATGGCGGCATCAATGCTTTCGTTTCTGAGCGGAAAAAGAAATACTCAGAAGCTTCAATTTACGGTGTTCGGAGTAGTAATAGCGGTTTTGCTGGGATTTTGTATTATGGCGGTGCTTTCGTTCTTTTTCATAATGTTTTTTATTCTGGCGATGTTTGTTACAACATCTGGAAAAGGACAGATGAACATTTATTTTGAAGCGGTTTTCACAGGTACGCTTATATTTTCACTTGTGGGAAGTGTGCTTGCATCTCAGTCGTATCTTTTTGAGGCTTCGGACAATGAGCTGCTTTTCAGTATGCCGATAAAGCCTTCCGTAATACTTGTAAGCCGTATATCGACGCTTTTTATACTGAACTGTATTTACAGCTATATGGTTATGCTGCCCGCACTTTTTGCGTATGCGGCGGCTGTAGGATTCAGTGTAAAGGGAATTGTATTCTATATTCTGTCCCTTATATTTCTTCCGATGTTTATTACGGCAATATGCTGCTTTGCAGGATACCTTATATGGTATCTGGCATCAAAGATACCGGGGAAGAATACATTTATGGGATTGATAGGTATACTGGTATTTCTGTTCTTTATGTTTTTCGGAGCTTTTGCAGAGCCGCTGATTATGTATGCGGTAAAGAATATCAATGATGTTGAAAATGCGTTGAGAACATATGTACCTGTTTCATATGTGTATGCAGAGGCGATAACGTCTGAAAATATAAATATAGAGTTGGAGCTGCTTTTTATTGTCATATGTATAGTTCCTATGGCTGCAGCATTCTGGTTTATATCGAAAAAGCTTACAAAAATAATAACGACAAAGCGTGTTAATAAAAATAAGGTCTATGTTGAAAAGACGATGAAACGCATAAGCGTTGTTCCTGCACTTCTTAAAAAAGAACTGGGATTTTTCTTCAGTATTCCCTCATATGTTATGAACAGCGGACTGGGTACTGTTATGACAGCAGTTATGGGTATTGTTATGCTGATAAAGGGTATTGATGCAGAGGGTATGTTTGCCGAAACATTCACTAATTACAGGGCGATTATGATTATGGGTGTGATAAGTGCGTTGTCTACGTTGTGTGTTATGAACGACGTTACAGCACCAAGTATATCGCTTGAGGCTAAAACGTTATGGATGCTGAAATCTTTTCCTGTAGAACCTATGAAAATATTTACAGCAAAATTTCTGGTTTCTCCTGTTATAACCTTGCCGGGTATATTAATTACGGCAGTATGCTGTGCTTTAAGTATGCCCGTTAATGCGTTGGATTTTATATTCATAATTCTTATACCGGTTCTTGCATCTGTATTTTCGGGAATGCTTGGACTGCTTATCAATCTTAAACTTCCTCGCTTCGACTGGGCTCACGAAATTATAGTTATAAAGCAGAGCGGAAGCGTGATAATTTCTCTTATTGCTTCGGCAGTTCTTACGGCAATACCTTTTATATTTGCCTTGATGCTGCCTGTGATTAATCCTGCTTTTGATGTGATTTTTTCGTATATGATATGTGCTGTATATTTTTCTGCGGTTATCATTATTTGCTGGTGGCTTCTGAAAAAAGTCGGTACAAAACTTTTTAATTCGCTGTAATCTGTGGAATATCGGGCGATTGCATTTAACGGCATTGCTGCCGTTAGTTTCAAGGCTATGCCTTGAAACAGGCAAAAGCGGCTGCTTTTGCCTATGCAATCGCCCGTTTCAGCGAAGAACAGACTTTGTGCGGATATTTACAAGATATTGTGCCTGAACCGCAGTTTTTCCGCAATTTCGGGTATTCAGCCGAAATTTAAAAATGTTTATAAATTTTTCGTAAAACGTATTGTTGAAAATATATAAAAAGCTTTCATTAAATTGTTGATAATCAGTGAAATTTTGTTTCTTTGACAAAAATGTATTGCAAGATGTGTACATATAGGATATAATATCACTGACATAATTTAACTTATTTATATATAATGCTAAGCTATGTAACACAGAGGAAATAAGGAGTTGTGCATTGTAAAATGAAACAATACGAGGCAAAGAAAATAAAGAATATAGTTCTGGCAGGTCACGGCGGCTGTGGAAAAACGTCTGTTGCCGAAGCTATGATGTATCTTGCAGGTGCAAGCGAAAGACTGGGCAAGGTCGATGACGGAAACACCGTTCTTGATTTTGACCCTGAGGAAATAAAAAGGAAGGTATCGGTATCATCGGCAGTAGCACCTGTAGAGTGGAAGGGATATAAAATAAATCTTATAGACACACCGGGTCTTTTTGACTTTGAAAGCGGAGTTTGCGAAGGTATGAGAGCCGCAGATACGGCATTGATAATTGTATCGGGAAAGGACAGCGTAAACGTAGGAACGGACAAGGCTGTAAAGATGGCAAATGAAGCAGGAATGTCCAAGGTGTTTTTCGTAAACGGACTTTGCGATGAAAGTGCAAGATTTTACAGAGTATTTGAAACACTCAAGGCACATTACGGACCTTCGGTTTGTCCTGTGGTTGTACCGTATATAGAAAACGGTCAGGCAAACTGCTATGTAAATATTCTGGAATACAAGGCATACAGATATGAAAACGGAAAGGTTTCGCAGACAGCTATGCCCGATATGGGTGACAGACTTGAGGGTCTTCGTACCGCAATATATGAGGCTGTAGCCGAAACCGATGAAGAAATGTTTGAAAAATACTTCAGCGGAGAGGAATTTACTCCTGAAGAGGTTATAGTCGGAGTAAGCCGTGGCGTAAGAGAGGGAACGATTACACCTGTATTCTGCGGAGATGCTCAGAATACCTATGGAATAGAGCATCTGCTCAACGGAATAAACTGGCTTGTACCGTCAGCAGACGAGAAAAAGGAGATAGCAACAGATATAAACGGAGACCCCGTTGAACTTTCTGTAAATGTAAACGGAGCGGCTGCGGCTATAGTTTTCAAGACTGTTGCAGACCCGTTTGTAGGAAAACTCTCGTACTTTAAGGTTGTATCGGGAAAGATAGCTCCTGATACTCCGCTTATAAATATGCGTACAGGAGAAACCGAAAGAATAAACAAGGTTCTTATTCCCAGAGGAAAGAAGCAGGAGGAAGCAGCTTTCATAGGTGCAGGCGATATAGGAGCTGTGGCAAAGCTCAACAATACGGCTACAGGAGATACTCTTTGTGCACCTACAAGAAAAGTTGTTCTTGACGGAATAAAATATCCTGTAGCAAACTATAAAATGGCAATTCTCCCCAAGACGAAGGGTGAAGAAGATAAGGTAGCACAGGCTGTAATGAAGCTTGCAGAGGAAGATCCTACAATCGTATTTGAAACAAACAAGGAAACAAAAGAAATGGTTCTCAGCGGTCTGGGAGAGCAGCATCTTGATGTTATTGTTTCAAAGCTTAAGAATAAATTCAATGTAGATGTAATACTCGATGCACCGAAGGTTGCATACCGTGAAACAATCCGCAGCAGTGTAAAGGTTCAGGGAAAGCACAAGAAGCAGTCAGGCGGTCACGGACAGTTCGGAGATGTATGGATTGAGTTCGAGCCTGCGGATAATGACGGTCTTGAGTTTGCGGAGAGAGTTGTAGGCGGAGCAGTTCCCAAGGGCTTTTTCCCGGCTGTAGAAAAAGGTCTGAGAGAGAGTATCAAAAAAGGAACGCTTGCAGGCTATCCTATGGTTGGCGTTAAGGCAACACTTTATGATGGTTCTTATCACCCTGTAGATTCATCTGAAATGTCGTTCAAGATGGCAGCTTCAATAGCTTATAAGAACGGCATACCCAAAGCAAGTCCTATACTTCTTGAGCCTGTTATGTCCGTATCCGTTACTGTACCCGACAGCAATATGGGCGATATTATGGGAGAGATAAACAAACGCAGAGGAAGAGTTCTCGGAATGAATCCCGGTGAGGATAATATGCAGATTGTAGAAGCTGAAGCACCTGTATCGGAAATGAGTGATTTTTCTGTATACCTCAGACAGGTTACTCAGGGAAGAGGCAGTTATGTTACTGCTTTTGCAAGATATGAGCCTGTGCCTGAGCATATTGCAGCAAAGATTGTGGAAGAAAGAAAAAGTGAGGACAAATAAAAAAAGCTTTTGTTTGTACGCACTTTTCGGAGTTTTGATGTGATTTTGTGATAATAGCTTGAGTACATTTTCAGGTCTGTACTCAAGCTATATTGCTTTTTTTAAGATAAAGCAGGTAGGATTTATACTCAGGTCAGGCGATTGCAGCCATCAAAAGCTACGCTTTTGATAACTTTAAAGGGTAAACCTTTAAAGTTCCTTGCGGATTTATCCGCAAGGGGCTGCAATCGCCTGTTGAAGCAGAAAACCTGAGGTTTTAAGCGTAGCAGGGAGAGGGGAAGGTATAGTTTGTGAAGATTGCTTTATATCAGATGAATATAAGCTTTGAGGATAAGGAAGGTAATTTCGGGAAGGTATGCAGGGCGGCTGAAAAAGCTGCATATGAAGGAGCAGATGTTCTTTTTCTGCCTGAGATGAGTTTTACGGGATTTTCTATGAATACGGAGCTTACAGCAGAATCTGATAATTCAAGTATGAGCTTTGTAAGAAATCTGTGCGTAAGATTTGGAATTTCGACAGGCTTTGGCTGGGTGCGAAAATCGGAAAATAAGGCGGAGAACTGCTACAGCGTTATTGACAGAAACGGACGTGAGCTTAATACATATGTAAAAATGCACCCTTTTTCATATTCGGAAGAGAACAGGTATTTTTCAGGAGGAAGTAGCATAGCCTTTTATGCGGTAGAAAATATCGGATTTTCCACTGCCATATGCTATGATATGAGATTTCCGGAGCTTTTTTCAGGCATATGCCGTGACGGAAAAGTAAAAGCGGTAGTCATACCTGCCAACTGGTCAGCGGAGAGGTCGGAGCATTGGAAAGTACTTACAAGAGCGAGAGCGATAGAAAATCAGATATATATATTTGCCGTAAACTGCGTAGGGGAGATGAATGGTCTGTACTATTCGGGAAATTCCTGCGTAATAGCTCCTGACGGAGAAATTATTGTATGTTCCGATGACAGGGAAGAGCTGATTTTCGCTGAAACTGATTTCAGTTATGCGGACAGATTAAGGAAAAGCTTTCCCGTAAAAAATGACAAGCGTACAGAACTGTACAAAAGTTTTCTGTAAAATTATTGACTGCTCGGATAACAGAAAAAATGTTTGGGTATCAGTATTAATGTTGGAAAAATCTATGAAAAAAGAAGAATTGTGTTGTAAAATGTATAAATATTTTCGTGAGTATTTTTAAATATCTTATAAATTTTTACTAATCTATTGAAATTTGCTTTCAGCATTGTTATTATATTAATGTTAGAGTAGTATGAGAAATTACAGGTATGTGACAAGACTGAAGAAAGGAATTTTCACTATGGGATATGTAACGGACGACAGACAGTATCAGCAGGAATTCTGTTCGGGCGACAGCTGCAGCAGTTATGAATATCTGGGTGTACACAAAGCAGATGACGGAAGCTGTTATGTGTTCAGGGTATGGGCACCGTCCGCACTGTCTGTATCGGTTGTAGGAGCATTCAACAACTGGGACGAAAATGCCAACCGTATGTCACGCATTGGCAGCGGAAATATATGGGAGTGTTATATAAACGGATTAAATGAGTTCGATGCCTACAAGTACTGCATTGTTGCGGAAAATTATGAAAGACTGTATAAATCTGACCCTTACGGATTTCACTTTGAAACAAGACCGCAGAATGCAAGTCTGATATATGATATTGAGGGCTTTGCTTGGAGTGATGAAGCATGGCTCAGTAAAAGAAAAAATACTGACTATAAACAGTCACCGATGAATATATATGAGATACATGCAGGCTCATGGAAAAGATATGAGGACGGAAATCCTCTTAACTATCGTGAGCTGGCAGATGAGCTTGTACCGTATGTAAAGGAAATGGGTTATACGCATATAGAGCTTATGCCCATAATGGAGTATCCGTTTGACGGCTCGTGGGGTTATCAGACAACAGGTTATTATGCACCTACTTCAAGATACGGACAGCCTAAGGATTTTATGTATTTTATAAATTTATGCCATCAGAACGGAATAGGAGTAATACTGGACTGGTCGATAACGCAGTTTCCGAAGGACAGCTATGGACTTGAAAAGTTTGACGGAAGCTGCTGCTATGAATATAAAGACCCTAGAAAAGCAAACCGTAACGATAAGGATACTTTGACATTCGATTATTCAAAAAATGAGGTTATAAGCTTTCTTATGTCGAGTGCCGCATTCTGGGCAGACAAGTATCATGCGGACGGAATAAGAATTGACAATGTTGCGGCTATGCTTTATCTCGACTACAGCAGAGAGGGCGAGGAGTCGGCGACCAACAAGTTCGGAGGAAAGGAAAACCTCGAAGCAGTTGCATTTGTTCAGAAGCTGAATGTAAATATGCACAGGTTATTTCCCAGCCTCATTACGTTTGCAGAGGAGTCGACAGCGTGGCCTATGATTACAAAGCCTGTGGAGCAGGGCGGACTTGGTTTTGACTTCAAATGGAATATGGGCTGGATGAATGATATGCTGCAATATATGTCTACCGACCCTTTTTACCGCCCCTTCAATCATTCCAGCGTTATATTCTCATTCTTCTATGCTTTTTCGGAAAGCTTTGTTCTTCCTATTGCACACGATGTTGTTGTATACGGAAAGAAATCCCTTTTCAGCAAGATGCCTGGAGATTTCAGAAGCAAGTTTGACCATGTGAGAATATTTATGGCATATATGATGATGCACCCCGGCAAGAAGCTTACGTTTATGGGTACAGAGCTTGCTCAGGCTGAAGAATGGAATACAGACGGAGAGCTTCCGTGGGAGGTTCTTTCCTATGCCGCAAACAGAAAGCTTCATAATTTTATAAAAAGCCTTAACAGATTTTACAACGAAAACCCTGCAATGTACGAAACTGAGGATTCGTGGGAGGGCTTTCACTGGATACACCACGATGATTTTACACAGTGCGTACTTGCGTTCAGACGGCTTGGCAAGGACGGCGACGGTATAATAACCGTATGCAACTTTCTTCCTGTAAAGCGTGAAAATTACAGCATAGGTGTTCCGTATAAGGGAGTGTATACGGAGGTTTTCAATACAGATGACGTAGAGTTCGGAGGAAACGGCATATCAAATGTAAGTGATATAGTTTCCGAGGACGTTCCTATGCACGGCTATGAGCAGAGTATAGCTCTTACGATACCGCCGCTTTCTGTTATGTATCTGAAGTGCAAATTCAGAAAGACTGACGATGATGCAAAAAGCGTTGACCTTGAGGACGAAGAAACCATAGAGGAAATCAAGGAGCTGAGCGAAAAAATAGCTGAGCTTGAGGAAATGGAAAATTCCGAAGCCGTAAAAGGCGGGGATACCTCAGAAAAGGAAAAAGAGAAAGAGCCTGAGCAATCGGAAGAAGCTGAAGCAGAAAAGAAAGTCAGCGGTAAATCTATGACTGAGGATTAATTTGGTAAGTCGGTTTATCTCTTGGAAAACAAGAGTAAATATATATGCCTGAATTCCGTAAAACACACAGAAGAAGCTTTTCAAAAAAACAGGCGTTGCTGAATTTTACGGAGGTTTGGCGAAAAATTTCTGTTTCGTAATCTCCACGGTCTAAGTCGGGTTACAGCCCGTCTGACGGCTTCAGTCAGGCGATTGCAGTACGCTCACTTAACGTGAGCGTATGCCGTAAGGGCGTAGCCCTTACGTGACGGTCATAAAAAAATTTTTTTATGACCGCTGCAATCGCCGCAACTTTGGATTGAGCGTAACAGGCAGAAAACAATATAAATTTTCGGAAAAGAAGATATATAAAGGAGGAAAAAACATAATGTATCCAAAGCAAACTACAGTAGCGATGATACTGGCAGGAGGACAGGGAAGCAGACTGGGAGTACTTACCAGAAAGCTGGCAAAGCCTGCAGTACCCTTCGGAGGAAAGTACAGGATTATAGACTTTCCGCTTTCAAACTGTGTAAATTCCGGAATAGGAGCAGTAGGTGTACTTACTCAGTATCAGCCGCTGGTTCTCAACGAGTATATAGGAAACGGACAGCCCTGGGATCTGGACGGTACTTATGACGGAGTAACCTGTTTAAGTCCGTATCAGCAGATGGACGGTGCATACTGGTATTCGGGAACGGCAAATGCTATCTACAGAAATATGAACTTTATCGAAAGATACAATCCTGAATATGTTGTTGTTCTTTCGGGAGATCATATTTACAAAATGGATTATGCAAAGATGATTTCGGCACACAAGCAAAACAAGGCAGCCTGTACAATAGCAGTAATAGACGTGCCGCTTGAAGAAGCATCAAGGTTTGGAATACTCAATACAAACCCCGATGGTTCAATATACGAATTTGAGGAGAAGCCTGCAAATCCCAAGAGTACAAACGCTTCAATGGGAATATACGTATTCAGTTGGGATAAGCTGAGAAAATATCTTGAAGCAGATGCGGCAGACCCCTCTTCAAGCAACGACTTCGGTAAGGACGTTCTGCCTGCAATGCTCAACGCAGGAGAGAGAATGTTTGCTTATCAGTTTGAAGGCTACTGGAAGGACGTAGGAACAATAGACAGCCTCTGGGAAGCAAATATGGATTTGCTCAATCCGAAAGTTCCGCTTGACCTCAGCGGCGAAAAGGACAAGATATATTCGAGAAATCCCTCAATGCACCCTCAGTATATAGGCGAAAATGCTAATATACAGAATTCGCTTGTTTCGGACGGCTGCGAGGTAGACGGAAATATAGAATTTTCGGTACTGTTCCCCGGAGTAACAATAGGAACGGGAGCAACCGTAACGGATTCCATACTTATGCCGGGAGCAGTTGTTGAGGAAGGAGCTACGGTTGAATATGCCATAGTTTCGGAAAACGCTGTTATAAAGAAAAGAGCTCACGTAGGAGCAAGACCCGAAAACTACAAGAAAGACGATCAGTGGGGTATTGCGGTAATAGGAGAGGGTGTTACTATAGCTGAGGGCTGTAATGTATCTCCCAAGGCTATGGTTGATACCGATGTTGTGGAGGTGACAGACAATGAGGAATAATGTACTTGGTATAGTATTTGGAAACAATCATGCAGACAGAGTAGCGGCTCTGACATCACACCGTGCACTGGCATCAGTTCCGTTTGCAGGTAAGTACAGACTTATTGACTTTAACCTTTCCAATATGTCCAACAGCGGAATAACCAATATAGGAATAATAGTAAGCAAGAACTTCTTCTCTCTTATGGATCACGTAGGTTCGGGCAAAAGCTGGAACCTTTCAAGAAAGAACGGAGGCGTACATCTTCTGCCGCCGTTTATCCAGTCAGGTGAAGTAGTCGGAAATTCCGAGATTGAAGCACTTCATTCAGTAAAGAGATTTCTGAACGATGCAACCGAGGAGTACGTACTTCTTTCGGAGTGCGGTATGGTAGCCAACATAAACTATAACGATATGATCCAGAAGCATATTGATAATAAAGCCGATTTCACGGTTATGTATGTAACAGGACTTAAAAGCGAGGGAAGAAAAGATGCTCTTTCAATAACAATGGGAGCAGATGACAGAATAGACACGTTCTCGCTCAAATCCTACGCAAGCCCCGAAAACAATATAGTAGTAGGAACTATACTGACAAACCGTAAATTCCTTATGGAGCTTGTAGAGGAATGTATAAGCAACAACAAACTCAACTATATAAGAAACGTTTTCCAGACCTATGTAAGAAGCTACAGATTTTACGGTTATGAGTTCAAGGGTTATTATTCGCTCATATCCTCAATGGAGGAGTATTTTGCCGCAAATATGAGCCTTCTTTCAAGAGAAAACAGACAGGCTCTCTTCAACGGCCGTCAGCCTATTTTCACAAAGGTTCGTGATGATATGCCCAGCCGCTACGGCTTAGGTTCATCGGTAAAGAACTCACTCATAGCACAGGGCTGTATAATAGAGGGTGAGGTTGAAAACAGTATAATTGCAAAGGGTGTACGCATAGGAAAAGGAACGAAAGTAAGCAACTGTATAATTATGCAGGATACCAAGATAGGTTCAGATGCTACCCTTAATTATGTAATATCAGACAAGGACGTTGTTATAAAAGATAACAGAGCTTTATGCGGATATGATTCATTCCCTATTTACATTCCCAGTGAAAAGGTGTTATAATAACAGGAGGGTAATCGGGAAACCTGTTGCCCTATAACAATACGGAGGTAATATATACAATGAAAATTCTTTATTGCACAAGTGAAGCTAATCCCTATGCAGGTTCAGGCGGACTTGCAGATGTTGCGGCTTCTCTGCCTAAGACACTTCGTCAGCGTGGAGTAGACTGTAGAGTGGTTATGCCGCTTTACGGGGATATTCCTCAGTATCTCAGAGATGGTATAAACTATATAACAAACTTTGCCGTACCTGTAGCATGGAGAAGACAGTACTGCGGACTTTTCTGGGCACAGTATGACGGAGTAACCTTCTACTTCATAGATAATGAGTACTACTTCAAAAGAAAGGGTCTGTACGGATTTTATGACGATGCGGAGCGTTTTGCATTTTTCTCAAGAGCTATTCTTGAAATGCTCCCCCATATAGATTTCCACCCCGACCTTATCCATACAAACGACTGGCAGACAGCTCTTGTGCCGACATATTACTATTTCTTCTACTCGAAAAATCCCTGGTATCACAATATCAAGAGCCTTTATACAATACACAACATACAGTATCAGGGAATGTACGGCTGGGACGTTAATAAGGAATGTGTAGGTATTCCCGAAAAAGATACCAAAATGCTCGAAATGGACGGCAAGCTGAATATGTCAAAGGGTGCTATAGAAACATCTACAAGAGTTTCCACCGTAAGCCCCTCATATGCAGGCGAAATTCTTGACCCTTGGTTCTCACACGGTCTTGACCAGATTTTGAAGCACAGAGCGTACAAGCTTTGCGGAATACTCAACGGTATTGACAATGAAAGCTATAATCCTGCTACAGATATGCACATGTATGCTCACTATACTCCCGAGTACCCTCAGGGCAAGGGTGAGTGCAAACGCAGACTTCAGGAAAGACTTAACCTCCCCCAGAGAGGCGACATTCCTATGATAGCTATGGTAACACGTCTTGTAAGTCACAAGGGTCTTGACCTTGTACGTGACGGCATAGAGGATATAATTTACCATAACGATATTCAGTTTGTTGTTCTCGGCTCAGGAGATAAGGAATATGAGGACTACTTCTGGTATCTCAACAACAAGTATCCCGGAAAGGTATGCTTCTGTCCCGGATTTGTTCCCGAGCTTGCACGTAAGATTTACGCAGGTTCAGATATTTTCCTTATGCCTTCAAAGAGTGAGCCTTGCGGTCTTTCTCAGATGATAGCACTCAGATACGGCAGTGTTCCTGTTGTCCGTGAGGTAGGCGGTCTGAGAGACTCCATACACGACAGTCAGGACGGATACGGCAACGGCTTTACATTCAAGAACTATGATTCTATGGATATGAACCACGCTCTCAGAAGAGCTATAAACGGTTACTGGAACCGTGACGGCTGGCGTACACTGGTTTACAGAGCTATGACCAGCGATAACTCATGGGGACGTTCTGCTAATGACTATATGAACGTATATCAGGATACTATAGACAACTGGAAGTAATTTCCAAATGAGCGGTCGGAATGATTTTCTAATTGTATAGCTATGACAATTAAAAGTTTTGTCCACTTTTTCAAAAGTGGTGGGGTCAAGGGGCAAAGCCACTTGTGGGATTTTTAAGGGCGAAGCCCTTAAACTCATCAACTATTTTATTTTCAACCGCTCAGTTAGAATAATTTTTTAAAATTCGGATATGACAGTATAAAGCCGCCGTTCAGGATAAAACCTGAGCGGCGGCTGAGCTTTTATGAGCTAGTTTCAGAAGTTGTTTTAACTTTGTCATTAAAAGCTTCAATTTTCTTTTTCATTGAGAAGTACTGACCGAACCATATGAAGAAATAAATTGCGAGGAAGATGAATATATATACAGCGATTCCTATAAAATTGTGCGGCATCCAATACATAAGATATGCAATCGGAAACATTGTCAGAGAGATTGTTATACAGTGAACAATTGTCTGCTTTAAAAGATTCCAACTGTCGATTTCCCAGATAACGGAAGAACCTGCAAAAACTGCTCCGTAAATCAAAGAGCATACAGTCTGAACGATTACTGCGTTTATTTCATTACCGCAAAGACCGATAAGCTGCGGAACGGTGGGATAATATTTACCGTTATTGATTATAGCTGAAATAATAATTGTGATAATATAACTTATACTCAGACCAATCGTAGCACCGATTAAGCAACGCTGAATTATTTTTTTTTTCATTATGATAACCTCCTATAAGCCCAATATCTGCTTGATTTTTGACACATAACGTCTTGAAACATATGTAACCGTTCCGTCCGACAGAGTAACACAAATTGTACCTGAAAAGCTCAAATCAAAGTGAAGAACTTTTTTCAGGTTTATAATCTCAGAGTTGGAAATCCGTACAAAGCTGTACTTGCCGAGATGCTCCTCCAGCTCATATAGCCGCTGTCTTAGCGTATATTCCTTTTGTGTGGATAACGCAAAGGTTTTGCCGCCTGCCGCATAAATGCGGATAATATCCGCAGGCGACAATATTTCTGCAAGATTGTTGTAAAAGCCTGTTATGACTTCCGGAGATTTGGACGAAAGTCTGCTGATAATGCCGTTGATTTCATCATCTACCTTATCGGTTATGATAATAACCTTTGGTTCAGAACAGCCGTTATCGATTTTAATTTCTATCTGCATTCTGTTTTCCTCCTTTGCTGACAGCAGTATATCATTAATAAAACTGAAAATCCATCGATTTTCAACAGGTGGTCAGTTTTCGGATATAAGTGGCAGTTATAAAAGCATATCGGAAATTTCATAGCCACTGAATAAAAGCCGTTTTGTCGGAGCTGTTATATCCAGCTTTTCTGTAAAAGTTCAGGGTATCGCTGTTTTTTGAGCCTGTCAGCAGCATAATTTTATAGCAGTCTGCATTTAATGCAAGCTTTTTCGCATAGTCAAGGCAGGCAGTCGAATACCCCTTTTTTCTGTAGTCGGAGTTAGTTACGACATTTTCAATAAAGGCATAGGGACGTATGTTCCTTGTAAGATTTGGAATAATCACACACACGCACGAGGAAACAATTTTACCGTCTGTTTCACATACAATTATATGATGATTTTCGTCACCCAGAATTTTATTCCATGTATTTTGTAGATGTCTGCTGTTTTCAGGTATACCGTTTTCGTGTAAATGAGTATATAATTCAAGCAGATCATTAAGCTCGTTTTCTCTTATTTCTCTGATAATCATTTGTACCACCTCATATGAAATTTTAACAGTAAAGCAAAAATATGGCAATAAGAAAATATTCTGCCTATGTATAAAATTACAGTTTATGACATTATAGTCAAAAGATTTTTCTGTAATATGGCATATATTAAAACATTATTAAAAAATACGTACAGTGATATTGACAACGTATTATCATTCTAGTAAAATTAAGTCGTAAAGGGGGATTTTTTTATGAATAACAGCGGAAATGACAATCAGTTCAATAATTACTACGGCGGCTCAGGCTCGGACAATAATTACGGTCAGCCTAATTTCTCGTCGGGACAGGGATTTGACCCTAATTCACAGAATTATTCGGACGGAAACTATTCAGGCGGCTTCAATCCCAATCAGCAGTATCAGGACAACAGCTTCAATAAGGACGCAAACAGTTACGGTAACTATAACGGCTTCAATAACGGATATGGAAGCGGATATAACAACGGCGGCGGTTACAATAACGGGAGCTATTACAATAATCAGCCTTCATCGGGTTCGTTTGACAACGACCCTAATCAGGGCAAGGCTGTTGCGGCTTTGGTTACAGGTAGAATAGGATTTTCGCTTGCAATACTCGGAATTGTAATTTTTTGGGGTTCAAGTTGCGTTAGCAGCAGAGCGGTAATTGATTGGGGTGCTGATCCAGTAGATTTAACATTAGGCTATATTACATCTGCTGTAATGACGGTAGCAGGCTTTATAATCAGCATAGTAGGAGTTGTTTTAGGAGCTTCTTATAAAAAGGTTTCAAAACAGATGGGTATTGTAAATGACAGCAACAGGTCAAAGAACAATGTCGGATTTGTGCTTGCCATAATTGGTCTTGTGTTCTCGTCGCTTTCGATACTTTCGTGTGTTGCCTGTGTAGGCTGTACAGCCTGTTTTGTAAGAGATATTTACGACAGTACAAGCAGATATGACAGCTACAGCAGATACTTCACCTCTGTATCAGAGAGTGCGGAAAGCATAGAGGACTTGTATCCTGATTATTTTTCATTTTAATTAAAGAGCTTAGGTTTTGTGGGCAGTGCGGTTTACACTGCCCTTTTTGAGTTGTGGAGGTAAAAATACATTGTTTGATACAGTAAGTACACTTGGAATAGATTTTCCTTTTTACGGTTTGGCAACTGCGGCAGGAATATTTTTCGCATTTCTTCTGCTGCGTTTCACATCTGAAAAAAGAGAAGGAACGGACGCTCTGGAATATATTTTTATAGCTGTATGCGGAGGAATAGGGGCATTTATTACGGCACATATTTTTTACGCACTGGCACAGTACAAAAAGGTTGCTTTTATTATAGGACATACGGACAGGCTTTTTTCAAGCTTCAGAATGTTCTGCTTATATATGATTGACATATTCGGGGGTATGGTTTTTTACGGCGGACTTATAGGTGCGTGTATAGGAGCATATATCTATATGAGAAGAGCTAAGCTTGATGTCGGGGCATATGCTGATACGATAGCTCCGTGCATACCGCTTTTTCACGCATTCGGCAGGGTCGGCTGTTTTCTTGTCGGCTGCTGCTACGGAATAGAAAGCAGCTTCGGTGTAGTATATCACAATGCAGCGGCGGAGTCTGCAAACGGAGTGTGCAGACTGCCTATACAGCTTTTTGAGGCAGGCGAAAATCTCATAATCTGTTTAGTTCTTACACTGATTTTATACAGGTGCAGAAATATTGAAAAAGGTATATTGATATGGATTTACGGACTGATTTATCCTGTTGTACGGTTTATAAACGAATTTTTCAGGGGAGATGCAGAAGAAAGAGGATATTTCGGAGCTTTGTCAACATCTCAGTGGATTAGTATTTTTATATTTGTGCTATCTGTTTTTATGGTAACGAAAATTATTTTGAAAAGAAAAAGGAGCGATATGCTTTGAAGTTCGGAATTTCAACGGCATGCTTTTATCCCGAGGATTTGCTTAAATCCATTGAGAGGCTGACGGCTGAAAATGTGTGCTGTATGGAGATTTTTGTAAATACTATAGGAGAGGTTACAAAGGAATTTGCCAAAGAGGTAAATTCTGTGACATCATCGGGTATAAAAATAACATCTGTACACCCTTTTACATCGGGATACGAGCATATTCTGCTTTTTTCAGACTATTACAGAAGATTTGAGGAAAGCATAGACTTTTATAAAAGATACAGCGAGTTTGCCTGCCGTGTGGGAGCGGATATGGTTGTACTTCACGGTGACAAACGCTTTGAGGGAAGCGGAGGAATTTCCGACTTTGAATACTTTGAGAGATACTATAAGCTTAGAGAGGCTATGAAAAGAGAGGGTGCTGTACTTGCTCAGGAAAATGTAAATCTTTTCAGAAGCCAGAGTCCCGAATTTATAGAAAAAATGATAAAGTATCTTGGAAATGATGTCGATTTCGTTTTCGATATAAAACAGGCGGTGCGTTCAAAAAACAATCCGTTTGATGTGTGCAGGGCGATGGGTAACAGAATTGCCCATATGCACATAAATGATAATGACGGTTATAATGACTGTCTGTTGCCGGGAAAAGGAACTATGGATTATGAAAAAATTTTAGGTATGATGCGTAGTCAGGGGTACGGCGGTAATGCTGTCATAGAGGTATACAGAAGAAATTTTTCTGATATGGAAGATATTGTTCAGTCATACCGTATGCTTAACAGAAATTTCGGTAATCTGTAATTAATTTTTATTTATTATTGAAATTATATTGTGAATATGTTATAATACTTGAAGTACGAGTGTGTTGCTAAGGAGGTTTTCAGATGAAATGTCCCTATTGTGGTTGTGTTGAAAGCAAGGTTGTGGATTCACGCTCTGCAGATGACGGAGAAAGAATAAGACGCAGACGTGAATGTCTGCGGTGCGGAAAACGTTTCACGACTTATGAAATGGTGGAAAGCTTTCCGCTTATGGTAATCAAGCGTGATGAATCACGTGAACCATTCGACAGGGAAAAGCTGCGTTCGGGAATTATGAGAGCCTGTGAAAAACGTCCCGTTTCGATGGGAATGATTGATAAAATAGTGGATTCCATAGAGAGAAAGCTCCAGAACTCCTTTGACAGAGAGGTTACATCAAACGTCATAGGAGAGTATGCTATGGAAATGCTCAGGGAAACAGATGAAGTCGCTTATGTACGCTTTGCCTCGGTTTACCGCCAGTTCAAGGATATAAACACTTTTATGGACGAACTCAACAAGCTTATAAATGCAAAATAGAGATATATATTAAGGGGAGGGGCGATTGCAGACGTCAAAATACAAAGTATTTTGACAAGATTGAAGTGCATGGCACTTCAATCCGCCGCAGATTAATCTGCGGCGGTCTGCAATCGCAACGCTGACGAAAATCTGACACTATAAGGCAAATTTGGCAATAAAAATTGACATTAATCCGCACAGGTGGTATATTATATAGCGAGGTTGTATAAAAGTCCGTTTTGCAGTCTGCGTAAAGAGGTATCCTGCACGCAGATGTGCTGTGTATTACGGGCGATTGCAATTCAAATATTCATATGTGTTATATGTAGGAGGACTTCATTATGAAAAAATACAAAGTAGGTATCATCGGAGCAACAGGAATGGTAGGACAGAGATTTTCACTTCTGCTTGAAAATCACCCTTGGTTTGAGGTTGTTGTTCTTGCAGCAAGCAAGCGTTCAGCAGGAAAAACCTACAGGGAAGCAGTAGGCAAAAAGTGGGCTATGACATCAGACATTCCTGAAAAGTTCGCTGATATGGTAGTTATGGACGCTTCCGAGGTAGAAAAGGTAGCGGCACTCGTAGACTTTGTATTCTGTGCGGTAGATATGAAAAAGGACGAGATAAAGGCACTTGAAGAAGCGTATGCAAAGGCAGAGTGTCCTGTAATGTCAAACAACAGTGCAAACAGACACACACCGGACGTACCTATGATTATACCTGAGATAAATGCCGACCATGCGGCTATTATACCTGCCCAGAAGAAGCGTCTTGGAACAAAGAAGGGCTTTATAGCAGTAAAATCGAACTGTTCTTTGCAGAGCTATGTACCTGCCGTACACCCTCTTATGGATTTGGGAGTAAAAAAGATTCTTGCATGTACCTATCAGGCAATTTCGGGAGCAGGAAAGACGTTTGAAAGCTGGCCCGAAATGATAGATAACGTTATACCTTATATCGGAGGCGAGGAAGAGAAATCAGAGAAAGAGCCTCTCAAGATATGGGGACATATAGAGGGCGATGTAATAAAGGATACGGAAGTACCTTCAATAACATCACAGTGCATAAGAGTACCTGTAAGTAACGGTCACACAGCGGCTGTTTTTGTAGAGCTTGAGAAAAAGGCAGCTATGGAAGAGATAATCTCAAGATGGGAAAACTACAAGGGCAGAGCACAGGAGCTTAATCTTCCCAGTGCACCCAAGCAGTTCTTACATTACTTCACAGAGCCTGACAGACCCCAGATAAAGAGCGAAAGAAATCTTGAAAACGGAATGGCAGTATCCATCGGCAGACTTAGAGAGGATACTCAGTATACAATAAAATTTGTGTGTATGTCACACAATACCCTCAGAGGTGCAGCAGGAGGAGCTGTACTTATGGCAGAACTTCTTTGTGCAGAGGGTTATCTTGATGACTAATCAGAACAACGGAGGTTATTAATTATGAATAAGCCTGTATTTACCGGAAGTTGTGTAGCGATAGTTACGCCTATGAACTACGACGGCTCCATAAACTATGAGGAATACGGCAAGCTGATTGATTTTCAGATAGAAAACGGAACAGATGCCATACTTGCCTGCGGAACAACGGGAGAGTCTGCGGTAATGGATCACAAGGAACATTGTGAAGTTATAGAATATACTTTAAAGAAAGTAGACAAGAGAGTTCCCGTTATTGCAGGAACAGGAAGCAACGATACAGCATATGCAGTTGAGCTGACAAGGGAAGCAAAGAAATTAGGAGCAGATGCTGTTCTGTCGGTTACTCCCTACTACAATAAGACTTCACAGACAGGTCTTGTAAGGCATTTCAGCACTATAGCAAATGCAGTTGATATTCCTATGATTTTGTACAATGTTCCCAGCAGAACAGGTTGCTGTATAAAGCCCGAAACATATGCCGAGCTTTGCAAAAATCCCAATATAGTTGCTACTAAGGAAGCAGGCGACAAGATAGGTGAGGCTGCAAAAACTATGGCTCTCTGCGGAGATAATCTTGATGTTTATACAGGCTGCGACGATATGACAGTACCTGTTATGTCACTTGGCGGAAAGGGAGTTATTTCGGTATTCTCAAATGTTATGCCGAAGGAAATGCACGAAATAGCAACGCTTTGTCTTGAAGGCAACTTCAAGAAGGCTGCTGAAATGCACCTTTATTATCTGGAACTTATGAACGCACTTTTCTGCGATGTAAACCCTATTCCCGTAAAGGAAGCTATGAATATGATGGGCTTTAACTGCGGAGCTTGCAGACTGCCTCTTGTACCGCTCAGCGAAAAGTCATATGAATATCTCAAATCAGTTATGGTTAAGTACGGACTTTTTAAGGAAAAAATCTGATATAAAAAAGGTTTGAAATTAACTTTTTCAGAAGTGAAATGTTTTCGGGCAATTTGCATTTATGCGAATTGCCCGATATAGGAGAATTTAAAAATGACCAATATAATTTTAAGCGGCTGCTGCGGAAAAATGGGAAGAGTTATAGCAGAAGAGGTAAGCCTGAGAAACGACTGTGAAATTGTTGCAGGAGTGGATATTTTTTCCGACAGTTCACTGAAGTTTCCGATATACAGCAGCTTCGATAACATCACTGAGGAGGCTGATGTTATAATAGATTTTTCCAATCCGTCTGCACTTGACGGATTGCTGAAATATGCAACAGGAAAGAGCGTTCCCGTTGTAATATGTACAACAGGATTTTCGGCAGAGCAGGTATGTGCTATAAAGAAAGCAGCAGAAAATACAGCAGTATTTTACTCAGGAAATATGTCTTTGGGAATAAATCTTCTCATAGAGCTTGCAAAGAAAGCCGAAAAAGTACTCGGCAGAGCATTTGACGTTGAGATTATAGAAAAGCATCATAACAGAAAGCTTGATGCTCCCAGCGGTACGGCTATGATGATAGCTGACGGAATATCTCAGGTTATGGAGCAGGAGCCGCAGTACGTATATGACAGACATTCATACAGAAAAAAAAGAGAGAAGAACGAAATAGGAATCCACGCAGTACGAGGAGGAACTATAGTAGGCGAGCATCAGGTTATATTTGCAGGTCACGATGAAGTTCTCACTCTTACTCATCAGGCACAGTCCAGAGAAGTTTTTGCAGTAGGTTCGATAAATGCGGCAGTATACCTCAAGGGTAAAACCTGCGGTATGTATGATATGTCCGATATGCTCAGTGAATAATAGTTTATTCGGAGGTCTTGATAATATGAGTGCAAATATAAGCGTTGCAGGCGATATAACACTTGTTACCCTGCATAATACTCCTGCTGATATGGAATTTATAGCTTCGGTTTTCGAGGAAATTTCCAAACTGAACATAGATGTTGATATGATTTCCCTTGCACCCGTTCAGGGAATTACAACGAGCGTTTCATTTACAATTTGCGATGATGACCTTATGACTTTGCTAAGCTATACATCAAAGCTTAAAGATAAAAAGATAAAGCCCGTTATAAGCAGCGGAAATTCCATAATAAGTATTTCAGATACCGAAATGGAGAACAATCCGGGTGTAGCGGCAAAAATTTTCAGAGCTATAGCAGATTCAAAGTCTGATATAAGAATAGTAACAACATCACAAATTCAGGTATCGGTTCTTGTTACCGATGCTGTATTTGAACAGGCATACAATGCGTTGAGCGATTGTCTGAATTCATAAAATTAAGATTAAGATTATGATAAGGGTAGTTTTGACCGTGTATGGTATCGGTTCAGAGCTGCCCTGTTTTTTTACAGATTAAATAATTAAGTAATGTAAATCTTTTCAGAAATTTGTGGCTATGCTCAGGCTGCGATTGCAGACGATAAAAAGCAAAGCTTTTTATCAGCTTTCAAGCGTAAACGCTTGAAAGCTCACGGCAGTGAATGCTGCCGTGGTCTGCAATCGCCGCAACTCAGACCAAGCATTTTTTCAGTGAAGCAATAAAACGAGGTGAACTGTATATGGAAGAAAAAAATGGTGACAAAATTAAAAAAGATGAAGAAAATAATCCTGAATATGAATACGACAAGACAGAAGCTGAAATTATAGAAGAGCTTGAAGCCGAAGAAAAGGAAAAAGAAGATTTGTTTGACGAAATAGTCAGCAATCTTGAGGCGAACGAAAAAAAAGCTGAAAAATCAGATAAAAGCGAAAAAAAGAAAAGAGCTTCAAAAACAGAAAAGCGTAAAAAGACAAAGGAATACATACCCTACAACAACAGGGAGCTTAGCTGGCTGGATTTTAATTTCAGAGTTCTTGAAGAAGCTATGGAGCATGAAAACCCTGTTATGGAAAGAGTTAATTTTCTTTCAATAACAGCCTCCAACCTTGACGAGTTCTTTATGGTAAGGGTTGCAGGAGTACTTGACCAGGTTCATCAGGGCTTGAAGAAGCAAGACCCGAGCGGATATACACCCAAGGAGCTTTTAGTAAAGCTTGCCGAAAAAATACATTATTTTGCCAAAAGGCAGTATTCCTGTTTAAGCCATTCTATTCTGCCCGAGCTGAAAAAACATAATATGAGCTTTTCTGAAATAAAGAAGCTGAACAAGGAACAACTGCAATTTATAGACAGATATTTTGACAGCGAGGTATTCCCCGTACTTACACCTTTGGCAGTCGATACAAGCCGACCTTTTCCGCTTCTGGCAAATAAAAGTCTTAACATAGCGGTAAGACTTAATGACAGTGACGGTGAATCGGTATTTGCAATTATACAGGTACCCTCAATACTTCCCAGATTTCTTGAAGTTCCGTCAAAAAACGAGGAAAGAATATTTGTAATGCTTGAAAATGTAATTATGTATAAGCTAAAGGAGCTTTTCGAGCTTTACAGAATAAGTGCTTATGCACCTTTCAGAATAACCCGTGACTCGGATCTGGACATTGACGAGGAAGCAGATGACCTTCTTGTCGAAATTCAGAATTCCATAAGAATGAGAAAAAGAGGAAAGCCTGTACGACTTGAGATAAGCAAGCGTATAGATACAGAACTCAGAAATTTCCTTGTCGATATGCTTAACGTAAGCGAAAAGGAAATATATGAGGTTTCAGGGCCTCTTGACCTTACTTTTCTGTCAAAATTCTGTAGGGTAGACGACAGGGCAGACCTTCATTTCAAGCCTATAGTACCCGTATCACCTCCGTCAGACTTTTATGGCTATGACGATATTTTTCAGGCTATAAGGGAACGTGACAGAATGGTACATCACCCTTATGACAGCTTTGATGCCGTCCTTGAATTTATAAAGAAGTCAGCCGAAGACCCCAGCGTACTTGCGATAAAACAAACTCTCTACCGTGTAAGCGGAAACTCGCCCATAATAGCCGCACTGAGCAAAGCTGCCGAAAATGGCAAGCAGGTAACTGTACTCGTTGAGCTTAAAGCACGTTTTGATGAAGAAAACAATATACACTGGGCTAAAAAGCTTGAAAAAGCAGGCTGTCACGTTATATACGGTCTTACAGGACTTAAAACCCACTGCAAGATATGCCTTGTTGTAAGACGTGAAAGTGACGGAATAAGAAGGTATCTTCACGTTGCAACAGGAAACTATAATGACAGTACGGCACGTTTTTATACCGATATAGGAATGTTTACGTGCAGGGAGGACTTCGGCGTTGACGCATCATCGCTGTTCAACGTTATAACAGGCTATTCGCTGCCGCCCGAGTACGAAAAATTTGTTGTTGCTCCGAGAGGTATGAGATCATTCTTTGAGGAGAAAATAAAACAGGAAATAGAAAATCACAAGCTGGGACTTCCAAGCGGAATAATAGCCAAAGTAAATTCTTTAGTAGACCCTGAAATCATAAGACTTTTATATATCGCTTCGGGTGAGGGTGTAAAAATAACCCTGATAGTAAGAGGAATATGCTGTCTTATTCCCGGACTTGAGGGCTGGAGCGAAAATATAGAGGTATACAGTATCGTAGGTCAGCTTCTGGAGCACAGCAGAATTTTCAAATTCCAGAACGGAGGCAATCCCGAAATATATATGGGCAGTGCCGACTGGATGCCGAGAAATCTTGACAGACGTGTTGAGCTTGTATTCCCGGTTGAGGACGAAATTCTCAAAAAGAGAAGCGATGAAATTCTTGCAATTTCGCTGAGTGATACCGTTAATGCAAGAAAACAAAATTCCGATACCACCTATACACTTGTAGACAAGCGTGGCAAAAAGAGAATAAACAGTCAGCTTGAATTTTCAAAGCTTTCCAAAAAGGCACTTAAAGACGTAAAAAAGGATATTATATCGTCAAGAGAAATCGGTACGCCGAGGTTTGCAAATGACGAATTAAAAAACTAAAATATAATCTATCAATAAACAGAAAAGGAGAGGTAAATGTGATTAAAAGAGTTGGATTTTTAACAAGCGGCGGAGATTGTCAGGGACTTAATGCTTCTATGCGTGGAGTTGCAAGGGCACTCTATGAACATTACGGAGATAAAAACCTTGAGATAATAGGAATACTCAACGGTTATAAAGGTCTTATACACGGCGACTACAAAAAGATGAAGCCCGAAGATTTTTCGGGAATACTCAGCCGTGGAGGAACAATTCTCGGAACATCACGCCAGCCGTTCAAGATGATGAGAGTTATCGAGGAGGACGGAATAGACAAGGTTGCGTGTATGAAAAAAACATACAGATATCTCAAGCTTGACTGCCTTGTGGTACTGGGCGGAAACGGTTCTCAGAAAACAGCGAACCTTCTCAGGGAAGAGGGCTGCAATATAGTTTCACTGCCTAAAACCATAGACAACGACCTCTGGGGTACTGATAAAACATTCGGCTTCCAGAGCGGAATCAATATAGCTACAGAGGGTATTGACGCAATTCATACAACGGCAGAATCCCACAGCAGAATTTTCATAGTTGAGGTTATGGGACATAAGGTAGGCTGGCTTACGCTTTATGCGGGCATAGCAGGCGGTGCAGACGTAATACTTCTTCCCGAAATTCCCTACACTGTTGACAATATAGTAAAGAAGATAGTTGACAGGGAACGCAGCGGAAAGCATTTCACAGTTGTTGCTATGGCTGAGGGAGCTATACCTAAGGAAGTAGCCGAAATGCCGAAAAAGGAGAAAAAACAGGCTATTATGGAGCAGCCTAACGGTACATTTACCGAAAAGCTTGCAAGGGATATACAGATTGCCACAGGTCACGAAACAAGAGCTACCGTACTCGGACATATCCAGCGTGGAGGAACTACCTGCCCTTATGACAGAGCATTGTCAACATTCTTCGGAGCTAAGGCGGCAGAGCTTATCATAAATGAGCAGTACGGCAATATGGTTGCACTTCAGGGCGACAGAATAGTACCCGTACCTCTCTCTGAGGTTGCAGGAAAGCTTAAAGTTGTTCCCGTTGACTGCGAGGAAATCAGATGTGCAAGAGCTACCGGCATTTCTTTTGGTGACGAATAATTGACTACAGAGAGGAATGACTTTGTCTATGCCTGACAAGGAGTTAATGAGCGAGCGTAAGAGGTGGGGATTTTTAGGCTTACCTTTTACATTCACAAAATATATTATTACAGATAAAAAGCTTCTGATTGAAACAGGATTTTTTACATCAAACGAAAATGAAATACTTCTGTATAAGGTTATCGATATGAAATACTCACGTTCATTAGGACAAAAGATGTTCGGATTGGGAACAATAAAACTTTTTTCACAGGACGTAACCAATCCTGAACTGGAAATAAAGAATATAAAGCATTCCCGTGAATTTAAGGATCTTCTGTCCGAACAGAGCGAACTCGAAAAGCAGAGGCTGAGTGTAAGACGTGGAGAGTTTTCGGGTATACCTCATAACGACCATATGCACCATACAGATTTACCCGATGATGATTTTAATGATTCATATTAAAGCAAAAACCTTGAAATATGTATTGACTTTTTGTTGATTTTTGGTTATTATATACATTAGTAGAAATAATATAAATTCTGATTGTCGGGAGGTAATTTGTGATGTGCAGAAAAAAAGACCAGTTGTGTCATAACAAGCTCATACTTATAATTTCGATTATTACTGCTGTTACGGCTGTAATAGCAACGGTTACTACCTTGCTTGTAATAAGAGAAAGAAAAAAGAAGAAGGAAGAACAGGAACTCGACAGCTATTTGGATTCTTCAATTCAGTAAAGTTTTGTCTTAATTAATTCCATTCTATAACTGAAATCCTAGCCTTACATTAATGCAAGGCTAGGATTTCAATTTTATTTTGGCAGAAAATTTAAAGTTTAGGTCAAGCCTTTTTAAAGGCTTGCGGTTTCCAAAGGCAGAGCCTTTGGTGGGATTTTTAAGGGCAAAGCCCTTAAACTCAATTGATGTATTCATCAAAGAAATCTGAATCTATACGCTTTACTTCATATGTAGCTATGGTTGAAACTCCCAGATTGTATTCTATCATAAGTTTAGCAAGTTGCCTTCCGTCTACGAGAACAATTTTGCTGTGAAGCTGTTTTGAAGCAAATTCAACAGCTCCTTTTGAAAACTGTGAGGTTGTAATAAATATTCCTTTTGAAGCTCCCTGTCCTGCCAAAGCACCTAAAAAACGCTGAATTTCAGGTCTTCCTATGGAGTTATCTGATTTCCATTGCTTTGCCTGAATGTATATTGAATCAAAACCAAATTTATCAGCACTGATAATTCCGTCTATTCCTTCGTCATCGGACTTTTTTGTTACGGCATCTTTATTTTTTTCCATATCTCCGTAACCCATTTTTATTAGAAGCCTTACAACAAGTTTTTCAAATTCATACGGTGATATTTTGCTTACTTCAACCATAAGCTCAGATATTAACTCATCATTCAATTCCTGAAGAGCAAGTTCAATCTGTTCCTGAGGACTTTCATTTTTTATTTGTGAAACCTCAAAATTTTGGTCTTTTTTGTTTTTGCTTTTATCCCCAATATTGTTTTTAAATTTTTTAAATGAATCGAAATTATTCAGATACTCCAATGTTATATCAGAAAGATTGTTTTTACAGGCTTCACGACCTGCTGCGGTTAAACGTACTGTACCCCTTTTAGGACTTTCGACCAGTCCGGCTTTCTTTAAATAGGTGTTTGCCCAGCTTACCCTACTATAAAGTTTATTCTGACCGCTGGAAATTTTTTCTTTTCGCTCAGCATCACTTAGTTTAAATTCAAAAGCACAGTATTCGGTAATCTCTTTTATTGTTTTTGTATGATTATCACTTAAAAATTTTATAATAAAAGGGATAAATTCATAATATTTCGGAACAGCCATAAAAATCATCTCCTGTATGAAAAATATACCATTATTTTTCACATTATTTCAAGAGTAAAATTTATTTTGAATTTTAATTCTCCGTAAAAAAATAAAAAACCACAGAAAACCTGTAGTTTTTTATTGGAGGAGTCCAAATCTATAAAAAATCAACAATACTTATTAGCAAATCTCTTTTTGTAAGACAAATTCTACCATACAATCTGATATTTTGCAACAACAAATGAATAACAAAAATATTTCATTAATGTAATTTGTTGGTATATCTTCAAATTGTGACTGAGCTTCAGGCTGCGGCGGTTGCCGTGTCAAAATACGCAGTATTTTGACAGTAAAAAGTACCCAAAGGTACTTTTTACCCATTACGGAGAATCCGTAATGGCGGCAACCGCCGCAGCCGAAGCTCACGCAGAAATTTCGGGTCTCAGTATTTTTTCCATACAGGTGCAGGCAAGAATTATCGGAACGGTAAGTACAGCCCACAGAATACTGTATCGGGGGCATATCTGTCCCCAAAGATTAAACGGAAGGGCAGAATAATCCCATACATTCATTTTAAATTTGAGGTTTACAATACAGCCCGTTGCAAGCTCGATTGAGGTTATAACGGCAGAGCCGATTATACATTTAAGAACAGTGTTTATTTTCCGTATTTTCAAAAATACCCTGAACAATACAAGAAAGCAAAGACCTCCTGTTATAAGCATAGTCCAGTGAGTTCTTTGCCTCCACAATATTTCTATAAGACCGTAAACTATGCCGCCAACGGAGAAAACAAGCGTATCCTGCGTCAATTTTTTTACCATAAAGAATCACCAATGGTAGTATTGACGGCAGCATATAATTTATACTTTAGTTTTTATCGTCCTGAATAAGAGTAATATTTACTTTTTCAACTCTTTGTTCATCGGTTTGAGTTACTGTAAAGATGATTGTATCCTTATATGTGAAGCTGTCGCCAGAAGCAGGAATATCACCGAGATTTTCCATAATCCAGCCGCCTACGGAAACGCTGTCACTTTCTATAAAGTTCTCACGCAGATTAAGAAGCTCCAGCATAGCGGATATTGTCATATCGCCGCTAACGTTGTATGAATTATCTGAAATTTTGTTATATCCGGGGTCTTCGGTTTCGTCCTCGTCCCATATATCCCCGACAAGCTCTTCAAGAAGATCCTCCATTGTAACAATACCCAGAGTTCCGCCGTAATCATCTGTTACTACGGCTATATGAAGTTTCTGTTTTTTGAACTCCGCAAGAACCGCAGAAAGTTTTTTCGTCTTGTATATAAAATATGCAGGCTTTATCAGCAATTTTATATCGGGGCTGTCCTGATGCAGAAGAGCCTCAAGATAATCTCTTGTATGAAGAATGCCGATTATGTTGTCGATACTGTCCTTGAATACCGGTATTCTTGAAAATCGTTCATCTATGACCAGTTTTTTAATATCCTGCGGTGTATCGTTTATATCTATGGCAGTGATGTCAACTCTGGGGGTGAGGATTTCCTGAACGGTTTTTTCGTCAAAGTCGAGTGCAGACTGTACAAGCTCCTTTTCCTGCTGTTCAAGTACGCCCTCCTGCTGGCTTGTACCTATAAGAACCTTAAGCTCGTCCTCTGTTACGGAGGGTTGAGATATATCGCTTGTAAACACCTTCAAAGCTAAAGTTTTCAGGGATATGAAAAGAAATACAAGCGGAGTAAGAACAGTCATAAGAAAAAGAAGAATACTTGAAGTTGATATGCAGAAGCTTTCAGCCTTTTCTTTTGCAAGGCATTTAGGGATAATTTCCCCGAATGTAAGTACCATCAGAGTTATAACTCCTGTGCTGACGGCAGCACCTGCATCACCGAAAAGCTTTATACAGAAAACCGTAGCTACAGAGGAACAGCCTATATTTACAATATTATTTCCTATCAGAATGGTTGTAAGAGCTTTGTCAAAGTTTTCGACAATTTTCAGAGAATTTTTTGCACGCTTGTCCCCACGTTCGGCACGGTATTTAAGGCGTATTGTGCTTACGGTAGAAAATGCGGTTTCTATAGACGAGAAAAATGCCGATAAAAATATACAGACTATAATAATGATAAGCATTAGTAGGTCATATGTATCCAAATTCAGGTCACTCCATAATACTGATTTCACAAGCTATTCTATCATATAATTTTCATAAATTCCATAGGTTTGTCAAATTTATGATGAAAAGTCCTTGCGAATTTATAACTTATATGTAAAATTTTTTCGTAGGTACTTGATATTTTTTTTGTTTTAATGTATCATTTAAAATATAAGTTTAAAACTTTGTCTAATAAGCAGATATTTTGGAGGATTGTTAAAATGAATAAAAAAGCTATCTTGACTGCATTTATGATTGTGGCAGCATCAACTGCCGTAATTTTATCAGGCTGCGGCGGAGATGATGACGATATAATAAGTTCTACTCAGCCTTCCGCTACGCCTATCGCTACAGTAGCTCCTACAAAAGCTCCTACGGTAGCACCTACAGTGGCACCTACTCAGCCGCCTACTGCTGCGGTTACAGAAGCTCCCACACAGGCAGCTACATTCAATGCACAGATTGCTACAGGTACTATGCCTGCAACTGTTCCCACAAGTACGGAAGTAACCAGTACGCTTCCTTCAGCTTCTTCTCCCTATGATACTACCGAAGCACCTACAGCTTCACCGCAGGCTTCACCTTCCTTGGGCGAGCCTGATATCAACGGCAATTATACTCTTGTAGGTACTGTTACGGGATTTGGCCCCAACACAGTTGTAATTGTTGTAGGTGACGGAAGCGAGTACGAGTTCAACTATGTTAATTCGGGAATTTCTATGAGCCAGCTTTATAACGGAGCTCCCGTTACTATAGTTTCAGACGGAGATCCCAGTGGTGCAGGTGTTCCCAACGCTGTTCAGATGTATATGGGTTAATTTGGTCTTGCAGTTCATAGCGTGATATTGACTAAAAAACGGCTGATTATGAAATTATTTCATAATCAGCCGTTTTACTTTAGCAGAAACAGTCCTAAACTGTTTCTTTTTCAGTTTTCAGGTGCATTCTTCCCTCGTGGTCGGTATAGTACTCACCTTTGAGAAGCAGTTCGGATATAGGAACTATCTCATATCCTTCAGCTTTTATCGTATCTATTATCTGAGGCAAAGCCTCGGGAGTATTTTTAGCTCCGTTGTGCATAAGAATTATACTTCCGTTTTTCAGATTGTTCTTTATACGCTCCACCATCTGAGCTGCGGTAGGGTCTTTCCAGTCCAGACTGTCTATATCCCACTGTATGCAGTACATATCCGCCTCGTTTACACACGATACAACGCTGTTGTTATAATCTCCGTAAGGCGGTCTGAACAAAGTCGGTTTTTTTCCTGTCAGTTTTTCTATCTTACTGTTGCACTGTTCAACTTCGGATTTCATTTTTTCATCTGAAAGCTGCGGCATATGAGGATGTGTATCGGAATGATTTCCTACATCATGTCCTCTTTTTGCTATATCCTTTACCGATTCGGGATATTTGTCCACCCACATTCCCACAAGAAAAAAAGATGCCTTTACCTTTTTTTCATCAAGAATATTCAGCAGTGTATCCGTCTGTTCGTTTCCCCAGGCGGCATCAAACGATATGCTGACCACTTTTTCGTCCTTTTCAACACAATAAACAGGTATCTTTCTTTCACCTGCCGATGCCGTTACAACCTGAGAGTAGCTGCTGGTGAGTATGCCTGCACCTATAAGACAAACAGCCAAAGCTCCTGCCATAACCAAAATCCTCTGTTTGGTAAAAACAAAAAATTTCACCTGATTCACCCTCCTGACTTTATATTAATTTATATGTCGAACCGTAAGCTTTATGACATATTTTTCATTTTGACGCTATTATTTCAACCAGCATTCAGAGGTAAAATTTACAATGTATTAATTGACAGAATAATATTATTTAACTATCATAATATTACAGGAGTTATTATCTTTCGTGCAGGCTTATTGACAGGCGGTGATTTTTATAAAAAAATATGTATTTATATCAATATCTGTACTGCTGATTATTTTTTCCGCAGTTTTATTTTTTTATTTTTCACAAAATAATGAAGCTGATAACTCTACGTTGAACGGCAATAAAAATTCTTTATCATCTCAAAATATTTCAGAAGATGATAATAACATCTCCTTAAATCACAGGTCACCGTTTATACCGTCTGACGAATATATTTTTGAAAATCAGGTCGATATTGTACATACACCGTCACTGGGACGTTTTTGCTACAGTCATCTCAACAAAGACCAGCAGCTTTGCTATGAAAAAATACGCAAGGCTGTTGAACAGCACAGGGAGTACCTTCTCTGGAACAATAACTGCTGTGATTTCAATATGCTGAATAAAATCTTAATGTACGTTACTTTCGACTATCCCGAATATTTCTGGTACTCAAACGAAGGCTGTTATATAGAATATAATTATTCCGATAAAGTTCCTATGAAGGTTAATTTCAAATATGAGTATTCAAGAGATGAGGTGTATCAGATAAACGATAGCATATATCCCGAAGTGAAAAAATATCTTGAAAGTGTGAGCAATCTTACCTCAGACTACGAAAGAGCTTTGAACGCTTATGAATACATAATAAACAATACAACCTATGACAATATACGTGCCAATGCAGGATATAAGGCGTTTGAGGATATGGACAAGGAAGCTATACCCTGCTGGAATATAACAGGTGTTTTTATAAATCACGATGCCATATGCAGAGGATACGCTCAGGCATATCAGTACCTTATGAATTTACAGGGAATTGAATGCGGATATGTATACGGCGAGGGTCACTGCTGGAACATTATAAAGCTTGACGGCGACTGGTATTATGTTGATGTAACGTGGGGAGATCCTGTAACAGCTATAAGTTATGCCGATACAGGCGAAGTGAGGTATGTTGAGGACGGTATAGATTATTCATATTTCTGTATGACTACAGAGCAGCTTTTACAGCTTCATACTCCCGATGCTGAGCTTAACCCTGAGCTTCCGCAGTGTACCGCCACAAAATACAATTACTTTGAAATGAATAAGAACAGCGGATATAAAAATTACTTTTCTTAACCACAAATTCAAAAGAAAAAACCATAAAGTTTAGGTCAAGCCTTTTCAAAGGCTTGCAGGTCGAGGACAGCGTCCTCGTCAGGATTTTTAAGGGTGAAACCCTTAAACTCTTAATACTTAAAACGCCGCCGCAAGGCGGCATTTTATTTTTTGAGTTACGAGCAAATCTGCGGCTACGCTCAGGCGGCGATTGCCGCTGTTATGATTTGCAATCATAACGGCTAAAAAAAGCTGCGTAAACAACGACCAATCGTTGTTTACGCAGCTTCCGCATAATTTTCTGCACAAAATCAGTTTTTATTCATCATAGCCCTTAGGATTATTGAACTGCCATCTCCATGAGTCCCTGCACATTTCCTCAAGTGATTTTTCAGCCTGCCAGCCGAGCTTCTCCTTAGCCTTTACGGGGTCAGCATAGCACTCTGCAATATCGCCGTCACGTCGGGGCTTGATAACGTAGGGAATTTCTATATTGTTAGCCTTTTCAAAAGCCTTGACAATATCAAGTACGCTGTAACCCGTACCTGTGCCGAGGTTGAATATCTCAGTACCCTTATGTTCTGCGGCATACTCTATAGCCTTTACATGACCCTTTGCCAAGTCTACAACGTGAATATAGTCACGTACACCTGTTCCGTCATGAGTGGGGTAGTCGTCTCCGAAAACTCCGAGCTGAGGAAGTTTTCCGATAGCAACCTGAGTTATATAGGGCAGCAGGTTATTGGGAATACCTGTAGGGTCTTCTCCTATGCGACCGCTTTCGTGAGCACCTATCGGATTGAAATAACGCAAAAGCACTACCGAAAGTTCTTTATTTGCAACTGTCGCATCTGTAAGTATCTGTTCTATCATAAGCTTAGTCCAGCCGTAGGGGTTTGTACAGCCTGTTTTCATACCCTCAACGAGCGGAACTCTTTCGGGAACACCGTAAACCGTAGCCGATGAACTGAATACAAAATTATTTACATTGTATTTAGCCATAGTTTCGAGCAAAGTCAAAGTAGTATCTATGTTGTTTCTATAGTACATAACAGGCTTTGCAACGGATTCGCCTACGGCCTTGAAGCCTGCAAAATGAATTACAGCGTCAAAGTTTTCTTTTGCGAACATCTCGTCAACCTTTTGTCTGTCTGCCACGTCTATGTGATAGAACGGAATTTCTTTTCCTGTAAGTTCTTTAAGTCTGTCGAGGACAGCGGGCTTACTGTTTGACAAATCATCAGCTATAACAACGTCATGACCTGCCTCAACGATTTCAACGCAGGTATGGCTTCCGATAAATCCTGCACCGCCTGTAAGCAATATTTTCATAAAATTTCAACCTCCTTTTTTGTTTTAAGGGCGTTGCCCTTAAAAATCCCACCAAAGGCTCTGCCTTTGGAAACCGCAAGCCTTTGAAAAGGCTTGACCTAAACTTCACGTTTTTCTGTTTCAGAAATTCAGCTTATTTTGAAAGCAGTTTTTCAATTCTCTGCATAGCGATTTTAGTTTTCTCCCTGTCGCCGAATGATGTAAGACGGAAGAAGCCTGCACCGTTCTTTCCGAAGCCTTCGCCGGGAGTACCTACAACGTTAGCTTCTTTGAGAAGATAGTCGAAAAATTCCCACGAACCCATACCATCGGGACATTTAAGCCATATGTAAGGGGAGTTTACACCTCCTGTATACCATATGCCGAGCTTGTCGAGTGTTTCACCGATAATACGTGCGTTTTCCTGATAGTACGTAATGTTTTCCTTAATCTGCTTCTGACCTTCCTCAGTGAATACGGCAGCAGCACCGCACTGAACGGGATATGAAACACCGTTGAACTTAGAACCCTGTCGTCTGCCCCATATCTGAGAAATATTTACAACAGTACCGTCACTTGCAACGACCTCAAGCTCATCGGGAATAACAGTATAACCGCAACGCATACCCGTAAATCCTGCTGTTTTGGAAAGTGAGCATATTTCTATAGCACAATTTCTTGCACCGTCAATTTCAAAAATACTTCTGGGAATATTATCCTCAGTTATGAAAGCCTCGTAAGCAGCGTCATATATTATTATAGCCTTTTTAGCGATTGCATAATCAATCCAGGCTTTGAGCTGTTCCTCATTGAAAGCCGCACCTGTAGGATTGTTGGGTGAGCAGAGATATATCAAGTCTGCATCAACGGAGTAATCGGGTTCAGGACAGAAGCCGTTTTCGGCGGAACAGTCCGCATATATAACCTTTCTTCCGTTCATAAGGTTTGAATCAACATAAACAGGGTAGGCAGGGTCTGTTATAAGAACAACGTTGTCATCGCTGAAAATATCAACTATATTTCCGCAGTCAGACTTTGCACCATCGCTTATTCTTATTTCGGAGGGCTTTACATCTGCACCAAAGCTTTTATAATAGCCTGCAACAGCTTCCTTTAAAAAGTCATATCCTGCACCGCTGTCCTCATAGCCCTTGAAAGTTTCTTTTACGCCCATTTCCTCAGCACCCTTTTTCACAGCCTCTACAACGCAGGGAGCTATGGGGAGCGTAACATCACCGATACCCATTCTTATGATATTATCCTTCTTATCGGGATTTTCGGCAATATAAGCATTTATTTTCTTTGCAATATTTATAAAGAGGTAGTTTTTTTCAAGCTTGAGAAAGTTTTCGTTAATCTTCGGCATTGTGCTTCTCCTTTTGAGTTGATTTGAAATTTTTATTCTTATTTATCAAGGCTTGCACTTACAAACTCTCTGAAAAGAGGGTGTGCAGACTGAGGACGGCTCTTGAATTCGGGGTGATACTGTACCGCTACATAGAATTTATGTTCGGGAATTTCAACAGCTTCGACAAGCATTCCGTTAGGTGAAGTACCTGTTACGAGCATACCGTTATTTTCAAATTCTGTTCTGAATTCGTTGTTGAATTCAAATCTGTGGCGGTGTCTTTCCTGAATTTCCTTTTTGTTATAGGCTCTCTGCATAATGGAGTTGTTTCTGATTTTGCAGGGATACGCACCAAGACGCATTGTACCGCCCTTATCCTCGATATTTTTCTGGTCGGGCATAATATCAATGACCTTATGCTTTGAGTTTTTATCAAACTCTCCCGAATTTGCATCGCTCCAGCCTAGAACGTTTCTTGCAAACTCTATAACGGCAGTCTGCATACCAAGACATATTCCAAGGTAGGGGATATTGTTTTCTCTTGCATACTTAGCGGCGGTAATCTTTCCGTCAACGCCTCTCGAACCGAAGCCGCCGGGAACGAGTATACCGTCAGCAGTTCCGAGCAGTTCATCTGCCGTATATTCGGTAACAAGCTCAGCGTCAACCCAGTCTATTTCGACCTCTGCCGAGTTCTCATAGCCTGCATGGTTGAGAGCCTCAGCTACAGACAAATACGCATCGTGAAGTTGCACATACTTTCCTACAAGAGCTATCTTTACCTTTTTATCTCTGGACTTTATCCTGTCTATCATTTTAAGCCATTCGGACATATCGCCCTTAGGACGGTTTATGTTAAGCTCACGGCATACAATATCGGAGAAGTTATGTTCTTCGAGCATAAGCGGTGCCTGATAAAGAACAGGGAGAGTAATATTTTCTATTACACAGTCGGGCTTTACGTTGCAGAAAAGAGCTATTTTCTGGAATATACTCTTGTCGAGTGGCTCATCACAACGCAGAACTATAATATCGGGATTAATTCCTATTGAGCGAAGCTCCTTTACGCTGTGCTGTGTAGGCTTTGACTTATGCTCACACGAGCCTTTTATGTAGGGAACAAGCGTAACGTGGATAAATATGCAGTTTTCCCTGCCGACCTCCAGCGAAACCTGTCTTATAGCCTCCAGAAACGGCTGACTTTCAATATCGCCGACAGTACCGCCGATTTCGGTTATAACTACATCGGCTTCGGAATGCTTTCCTACATCGTAAACAAAATCTTTTATGGCATTTGTGATATGAGGTATAACCTGTACGGTCTGACCGAGATAGTCACCTCTGCGTTCCTTTTCGAGAACGTTTGAGTAAACCTTACCTGTTGTCAGGTTTGAGAATTTATTAAGGTTTTCATCAATAAATCTTTCGTAATGACCAAGGTCAAGGTCGGTTTCTGCACCGTCCTCGGTTACGTAGACCTCTCCGTGCTGGAAAGGACTCATCGTACCGGGGTCAACGTTTATATACGGGTCGAGTTTCTGAGCAGTAATCTTCAGACCTCTTGCTTTCAGCAGTCGTCCGAGAGAAGCGGCTGTAATACCCTTTCCCAGACCTGAAACAACTCCGCCTGTTACAAATATATATTTCGTTTCCATAATAAATTACTCCTCTGAATGATTATAATTCAACAGTACCCTCAAACACAATCTCAGCGTCACCCGTCATATATACCGTATCATCGGTATAGTTTATAACAAGGTCGCCGCCCTTGAGCTGAATTGTTATATCCTCGCCCTTTTTGCAGAAACCATTTTCAACTGCGGCTACAGCTACGGCACAAGCACCTGTTCCGCAAGCCCATGTTTCACCGCTGCCACGCTCCCATACACGCATTTTTATTGTATGGTCATTTATAACTCTTACAAATTCGGTATTAACTCTTTCAGGGAAAAGCTTGTCAAACTCAAACTTAGGGCCGATACTCTCAATGTCAAGACCTTCAACATCGTTTATGAATACCACACAGTGAGGATTTCCCATTGATACACAGGTTATATTGTACTCTTTGCCGTCTATTACAACAGGTTCGTTTACAATTTTATCCTTGTTTTCGATTGCTACGGGAATATTGACAGGATTAAGCTCTGCCTTGCCCATATCAACTCTTAATCTCTTTACCTTGCCGTCCTGCTTGTATACTTTCAGCGTCTTTATACCGCTGAGTGTTTCAACAGTAACGGTTTTCTTTTCGGTATCGACTATGTTGTGGTCATAGAGGAACTTTCCTACACAGCGTATGCCGTTTCCGCACATCTTACCCTCTGAGCCGTCAAGATTGAACATACGCATTTTTGCGTCAGCTACATCTGAGGGGCATACAAGTATAACTCCGTCGCCGCCTATGCCGAAGTGTCTGTCAGAAAGTCTTACGCTAAGACCCTCAGGATTGTTTATCTTCTGATTGAAGCAGTTGAAATAGATATAGTCGTTTCCACAGCCCTGCATTTTTGTAAATGAATATTTCATTTTTTCACCTCTCATATTGTTTATGTCAACAAGCTCTGTATTATACTGAGAATATCTGCTCATAAGGCACTCAACAAGAGCGTTTGCGGTATCTATAGATGTAAGGCAGGGAATATTTCTTTCTACTGTCTTACGTCTTATCTTAACGCTGTCCCTTGTGGGAATACGTCCCTTTGATGATGTTGATATAACGTAGTTTATCTTTCCGCTTTCGATAAGCTTCAGGGTATTTTCCTGTTTTGACTCGTGTATCTTCTTTACGGCTACAGCATTTATTCCGTAAGCCTCAAGAATTTTTGCAGTACCGCTTGTAGCATATATGTCAAAGCCGAGCATAGCGAACTTCTTTGCAACATCGCCGATTTCGCCCTTGTCGCTGTTTCTTACGGTTATAAGAACTCCGCCTGATTTTGTCATTTTATAGCCTGCCGCTACAAGTCCCTTGTAGAGAGCTTCTTCAAGAGTTCCTGCAATTCCGAGAACCTCACCTGTAGATTTCATCTCAGGGCCGAGCTGATTGTCAACGTTTATAAGCTTCTCAAAAGAGAATACAGGTACTTTTACGGCTGTATAAGGTGACTTTCTGTAAAGACCTGTTCCATAGCCCATATCTGCAAGCTTTTCTCCGAGCATAGCCTTTGTTGCGAGGTCAACCATAGGTACGCCTGTTACCTTGCTTATATAGGGAATTGTTCTTGAAGAACGGGGATTAACTTCTATTACATAGAGGTCATCGTCGTATATAAGGTACTGGATATTTACAAGACCCTTTGTTTTAAGAGAAAGTGCAAGGTCTTTAGAGCTTCTTACGATTGTCTGGGTCATTTCATCGCTCAGATTCCAAGCAGGATAAACAGCTATGGAGTCGCCTGAGTGTACACCTGCACGCTCAATATGCTGCATAATACCCGGAATGAGAATATCCTCACTGTCGCATATAGCGTCTACTTCTATTTCTGTACCCATAAGGTATTTGTCTATGAGTATGGGGTTTTCTATATTCTGAGAAAGAATGATTGCCATATATTCCACGACATCATCTTCATTGTAGGCGATAATCATATTCTGACCGCCAAGAACGTATGAAGGACGAAGCAGAACAGGATAGCCTATATCATCGGCAACTTTCAAAGCTTCCTCAGTAGTCATAACGGTAACGCCTCTGGGACGCTTTATATTATGCTTTTCGAGAAGCTCATCAAAACGTTCTCTGTCCTCAGCCATATCAATGCTGTCTGCTGATGTTCCGAGAATATTTACTCCGTTGTCGCTAAGGAATTTTGTAAGCTTGATAGCTGTCTGTCCGCCGAAAGCAACAACTACTCCGTAAGGCTTTTCGGTATGGATAATTCCCATAACGTCCTCATTTGTGAGGGGTTCAAAATAGAGCCTGTCTGCCGTGTCGAAGTCGGTAGATACTGTTTCAGGGTTGTTGTTTACTATGACAACTTCATAGCCTGCTCTTTTCAATGCCCATACGCAGTGAACGGACGCATAGTCAAATTCTATACCCTGACCTATTCTTATAGGGCCTGAACCGAATACTATAATTGTTTTTTTGCCGCTGTAATTTTCTTCTATAAACTCTGTTGCTTCGTTTTCGGTATCGTATGTGGAGTAGAAATAAGGAGTTTCAGCCTTAAACTCAGCCGCACAGGTATCAACCATTTTATATACGGGAATTTCGGGTTCTTCAATTTCGCAGCCTGTAAACTGCTTTATGGTCTTGTCAAGATAGCCCATAGTTTTTGCCTTGTGATAAAGCTCCTTTGTAAGCTTACCCTTTGCCATTTCCTTTTCTATGGCGATAAGCTTTAAGAGCTTGTTCAGAAACCATTCGTCTATCATTGTTATTGAATGTATTTCGTCAACAGTTACGCCTCTTTTGAGAGCCTCATAGACGCAGAAAAGTCTTTCGTCATCGCATACACTAAGTCTGTTTCTTATGCCATCGTCCGACATCTGCATAAACTTTTCGCTGTTTATGGTATCGTGAGAAATTTCAGCACCACGAACGGCCTTCATAATAGCCTGTTCAAACGTAGGAGCGATAGCCATAACTTCGCCCGTAGCTTTCATCTGAGTTCCGAGAGTTCTTTTTGCATATACGAATTTATCAAAGGGCCACTTGGGGAATTTTACAACAACATAGTCGAGTGCAGGCTCAAAGCAGGCATATGTAGAGCCTGTAACGGCGTTTTTGATTTCGCTGAGGTTATAGCCTATTGCAATTTTAGCGGCAACCTTTGCTATGGGATAGCCTGTAGCCTTTGAAGCAAGTGCGGAAGAACGTGAAACTCTGGGGTTTACCTCAATAACTGCATACTCAAAGCTTTCGGGATTGAGTGCAAACTGACAGTTACAGCCGCCCTCTACACCGAGTGCGGATATTATGTTAAGAGCCGCACTTCTGAGCATCTGATATTCCTTGTCGGCAAGAGTTACAGCAGGAGCAATAACGATACTGTCGCCTGTATGTACTCCAACAGGGTCGAAGTTTTCCATTGAGCATACGGTTATAACGTTGCCCATACTGTCACGCATAACCTCAAATTCGATTTCTTTCCAGCCTGCTATACATCTTTCAACAAGAACCTGAGTTATAGGAGAAAGCTCCAGTCCGTTTGAAGTAATTTCCCTGAGTTCTTCCTCGTTGTTTACTATACCGCCGCCTGTTCCGCCGAGAGTGAACGCAGGACGGATTATAAGCGGATAGCCTATTTCGTTTGCAAATTTTACGGCACTTTCGACATCGTTTACAACCTTAGAGGGAATAACAGGCTGACCTATAGCCTCCATTGTATCCTTGAACATCTGTCTGTCTTCGGCTTTGTCTATGGTATCGGGGTCAGCACCGAGCAGACGCACGTTATTTTCTTCAAGGAATCCCTCCTTTGCAAGCTGCATAGAGAGTGTAAGTCCCGTCTGACCGCCGAGCGTTGAAAGCAGGCTGTCCGGTTTTTCTTTCTGAATAATTCTTTTTACGGTATCGAGCGTAAGCGGTTCTATATATATTTTATCCGCCATAGCGTTATCGGTCATAATTGTAGCAGGGTTTGAGTTTATGAGGATAACCTCCAGCCCCTCCTCTTTCAAAGCACGGCAAGCCTGCGTTCCTGCATAGTCAAACTCCGCAGCCTGACCTATTACTATAGGTCCTGAGCCTATTACAAGCACTCTTTTAATATCCTTATTAATCGGCATTAAATAACAATCCTTTCTTGTTTAAGGGCTTCGCCCTTAAAAATCCTGCCCAAAGGCTCCGCCTTTGGGAACCGCAAGCCTTTGAAAAGGCTTGACCTAAACTTCAAGTTTTTATTATCTGAATTTTCAGATGTTATACAGGTCTATTATTTATTTTTACTTTTGCTCATAAGAGCTATGAACTTATCAAAAAGAAATTCCGTGTCAAGAGGGCCTCCGCAGGCTTCGGGGTGGAACTGTACGGAAAATGCGGGCATATTGGTATAGGTTACGCCCTCACACGTTCCGTCATTGGCATTTACGAAGCTTTCCTTAGCATTTGAGGGAAGGGAACTTCCGACAACAGCATATCCGTGGTTCTGACTTGTTATATATACTCTGCCTGTTTCGGTATCCGTTGCAGGCTGATTTGCTCCGCGATGACCGTACTTGAGCTTTTCGGTTTTAGCTCCCTGAGAAAGTGCTAGAAGCTGATGACCAAGACAAATTCCGAATGTAGGCAGCTTTTTCTCGCACAAAATTCTGAGCTGTTCTATAACCTCACCGTTTTCCATAGGGTCGCCGGGGCCGTTTGAAAGCATTATTCCGTCAGGATTAATTCCGAGTATCTGTTCAGCCGTGGCATATGACGGGAACACCGTAACATTACAGCCTCTCTTTACAAGTGAACGCTGTATATTTCCCTTTGCTCCGAAATCCCACAAAGCAACATTATATTTCGGATTTTCTGCATTTTCCGTTGTAACCTCGTTCGGCGTTACACTTTTTACCGCATTCTTAACCTTGTATGACTTTATTTCTTCAAGGTCACTTTCAAGATTTTCAAGAGTTGACGTTATCTTGCAGTTCATTACACCGTACTCTCTTACAATTCTTGTTATGGCTCTTGTATCAACGTCATACAGTCCCGGAATGTCGGAATCCTTTAAAAAAGTGTCAAGAATCCCATCACAACGAAAGTTTGAAGGCTCCTGACACCTGTTTCTTACAATATAAGCCTTCAATGCCGGCTTAGAACTCTCAAAGTCTGAGGGTATAATTCCGTAATTTCCGATAAGCGGGAAGGTCTGAATGACTACCTGACCGTAATAGCTGGGGTCGGTAAGAGTTTCAAGATAACCTGTCATAGCAGTTGTAAAGACAAGTTCTCCTGTAACCTCCTTATCAGCACCAAAGCCCTTTCCTTCAAAAACCTTGCCGTTTTCCAAAATAAGAAACGATTTGCGGCTCATTTAATCAATCCCTTTCTTTTCGTTAAATAGAAAATATAAACCAATAAATAAAGTATTAATCTTATATTTCATAAGTTCTTAGTATCTGCTGTGCGACATAGCTTTTTGTCACACGCAAATCCATAGCCTGTTTTTCAATATATCTGTGAGCCTGCTGCTCACTCATCGCAAGACACTGCATAAGAACCAGCTTTGCTCTGTTTATAAGCTTAACTTCCTCAAGCTGTGCCTGAAGCCTTATGTTTTTCTGTTCAATCAGACCTATACGGCACTTCATAGCCCTGAATGCAAGCAAACTCTGATGTACAGCCTCTGTACTTACAGGCTTTATGAGCGTAATTACTCCGTTTTGCGAAAGTTTTTCGCCTGCCTTTGCGGCTGTATCCCTGCCTGTTGCTATGAAAACTCCTGCTGATGTATGCTTAGTCATATACATCGAAAGATTAAGTCCCACCTCGTCCGCAAGAGGAGCGTAAATGAAAACAAGTTCTAAATCGGTATTTTCGCTTTCTGCAAGCTTCCTTGCCTCAGATGCAGTATCAGCCGTCATACATTCCGTGAAGCCCTCGTCACGGAGAAGGCTTGTCAGTTTCTTTATGATTTCACTGTTACCCGAAACAACAAGTGCCGTTCCCATCAGCCCATATCACCATCTAACCATTTTATAATATCTCACAGAAAAAAGCAACGGTAAAATAACGTTATTCAACATTATTTTCTACTTTTGCTTTACTCAGATTACATTATACATAATTTTACTGCATTATGCAAGTTATTTTATTTAACGCAGTTCAGACAGAAAAAACATAAAGTTTAGGTCAAGCCTTTTCAAAGGCTTGCGGGTCGAGGGCAGAGCCATCGTCAGGATTTTAAAGGGTGAAGCCTTTTAAATTCTCAACGTAAAAATAAAAATGCCGTGAAAACGGCATTTTTATAAAAGACGGACAAATTAAACAGGCTCTAAACCATAATCAGACTGTTTTTATCATATTCAATTTTTATCAGGCTTTAGCGAACGTATTTACAGCATAATAAATAAGTACCGCAATACCAAGAGCTATTCTGTACCAGCCGAAAACCTTGAAATCGTGCTTCTTTATGAACTGAAGCAAAAACTTTATTACAACGATTGATACAAAAAAAGCAACCGTAAAGCCTATCACAAGTATTATAAGCTCGTATGAGCTGAAATTCAGACCAAAACGCACAAGCTTCAAAAGACTTGCACCAGCCATTACGGGAATAGCAAGAAAGAACGTAAATTCTGCTGCAACAGTACGTGAAACACCTATAAGCAAAGCTCCTACTATAGTAGAGCCTGAACGTGATGCTCCGGGGAATATAGCCGCAAGAAGCTGAAACATACCTATAATAATTGCTGTTTTGTATGTAAGCTCATCGAGTGTATTAATCTTAGGCTTATGAGTTTTGTTTCTGTTTTCGATAACTATGAAAGCTACACCGAAAGCTATCAGAGCCAGTGCAACAACCACATAGTTATAAAGATACTTTTCAAGAATTTCGTCAAACAGAAGTCCTACAACAGCCGCAGGTATACAGGCTACAAGTATCTTGCCCCACAAATTCATAATATCGGTCTTTACAAAAGCGACAAGACCCTTTTCATTGGAATCCTTGTCTTTCATTCTGAAAGGCCATATCTGTTTCCAAAATATGATTACAACCGCAAGTATTGCTCCAAGCTGTATCACAACCTCAAACATACTCCAAAATTCCTCAGAAACATTAAGAGGTAAAATTTCGTTTAAAAGTATCATATGTCCCGTACTGCTTATAGGAAGCCACTCTGTAACTCCCTCTACCACACCTAAAAGGGCGGCTTTAAGATATTCAAGTATTGCTGCCAAATCCATAGAACTATCCTTTCCTTATTAAATATTATGTTTTATCAAAGTAATGCCGTAATCAAGTTTATTTTCTGAACGACCATTCTATTCCGTTCGGTGTATCCTTTATTACAACATTTCTTGCGTTGAGTTCATCTCTTATAGCGTCCGCAGTTGCCCAGTCCTTATTTTTTCTTGCCTGAGTACGCTTTTCTATAAGTGCTTCTATTTCGGCGGTGTCAGTATCCTGATTTTCGCTTTCGGTATTCTGTTCTGCTGCTTCGGCTTTTTTTACAAGGTCAAGACCGAGAACATAATCAAACTTTGATATAATCTCAAGCTTATCATTATTGCTCAAATCAGACTTGAGGACATCATACAATACGGTAAGTGCCATAGATGTATTCAAATCACTGTTCAGAGCCTCTTTGAATTTTTCCTCATATACTCCGTATAACTCTTTATCGGATTTTATATCATCGTTTTTGTTGTTATAAATATCCCTTACTCTTTTCAGAAGCTTGTCATATGCCTTTGCGGTATTGTCAAGGCTTTCATAAGTAAATACAAGCGGCTTTCTGTAATGCGACTGCAAACAGAATAAACGGTATACAAGAGGGTCATAGCCCTTGCTTTCAAGAAGAGATACCGTAAGAAAACCACCTTTGGACTTGCTCATTTTACCTCTTGCGTCATTCAAGTGAAGCACATGAAACCAGTGACTGCACCATTTATGACCGAGAAAAGCTTCGCTTTGAGCTATTTCGTTGGTATGGTGGGGGAAAGCGTTGTCTATACCGCCGCAGTGAATGTCGAGATATTCACCCAGATGCTTTATGCTTATTGCAGAACACTCTATATGCCAGCCGGGATAACCGTAGCCCCACGGACTGTCCCATTTAAGTTCTTGATTTTCAAACTTTGATTTTGTGAACCACAGAACAAAATCGCTCTTGTTTCTTTTGTTTTCGTCCTCCTCGACGCTGTCACGCACACCAACGGCGAGGTCGTCCTCGTTCTGGTTTCCGAAAACATAGTAATTGTCAAGCTTTGAAGTATCAAAATAAACATTTCCGCCCTGTCTGTAAGCATAACCCTTTTCCAGCAGAACCGAAACCATATTTATAAAATCGTCAATACAGTTTGTGGCAGGCTCTACCACATCGGGATATTTGATATTTAACTTTTTGCAGTCCTCAAAGAAAGCGTCAGTATAGAACTTTGCGATTTCCATAACGGTTTTATGCTCTCTTTTTGCACCGGCAAGCATTTTATCCTCTCCGGTGTCGGCATCGCTTGAAAGATGTCCTACATCGGTGATATTCATTACTCTTTTTACATCGTAGCCTGTGTATCTCAGAGATTTTTCCAGAACATCTTCCATTATATATGTACGAAGATTTCCTATGTGTGCATAGTGATATACGGTAGGGCCGCAGGTATACATATTTATTTTACCTTCGGTATGAGGTTCAAGTATCAGCTTTTTTTGTCCCAGTGTATTATACAGTTCCATAAATAAAAACTCCTCTCATTAATATATGTATTATGATGAAAAATAAAAAATACAGCCACATTCCCGAATTAAGGGACGAGGCTGTTTAAGTCACGTGATTCCACCCGTATTTCAGTAACCTTATATACTATGATATAATGACTACTCTCATTCGTCATATAACGGTGACAACCGCACAGACATTTCCTTCTGTGTGCTGATAGAGTGCATTCACAGATAGTGTTCATTCAAACCGAATCTCAGCTAATAACGGTTTTCTCTGTCAAAGACATATATCTGCTACTTTTCTCCGTAAAGGCATTTGTATTTCTGATTTTGTCTACAGCATTATATAATATTTCTCAGATGATTTCAAGCAAAAGAAGAAATATTTGTCTGAAATTTTAAAAACAGAAACAGGCACACATTAAAGTATGCCTGCTCCGTTTGAGTAAGGAAATAAAAATGAAATGAAAAAGATGTATGCGTATCGGTACACTGTCGCAATGAATATATAAAGACAGTGTATGCAACTTATATAAGAGTTGCTAAAAAGAATTAATAAAGTTGCTGTATTTTTTATTATTATATCACAAAGATTGGATATAATAAAGGGTTTTAATAAAAAATTTTTTTTTTGTTAAAACTTTACAAATGCGTTATATGTTTCATAGGTAGATTACATAATAAAAAAATACGGTCAGACTGTGTTTTTAAAAATAGAAAGTGAGAAATCAGGAGAATATACGAGTATTAATGAGGTATTAAGAGATAACTAAAGCGTAAATTAAATTTTTTGTTAAAAGTGTTGACTTTGAAAGTCTGATATGCTATTATCTATCCTGCGATAAGATTTCGGCATTTACAGATTTTGAATGCCGAAAAATTCTGATTTACGGAGGAGAATTTATTATGTCTACTTTTATGGCAAAAAAAGGCGAAGTAGAGCGTAAGTGGTACATCATTGATGCTGCAGGCAAGCCCTTGGGTCGCACAGCGGTTCAGGCTGCTACACTTCTCAGAGGTAAGCACAAGCCCACTTATACACCCCACGTTGACTGCGGCGATTTCGTTATAGTAATCAACTGCGACAAGGCTGTTCTTACAGGCAGCAAGCTTACTCAGAAGCACTGGTATCGTCACACAGGCTATATCGGTCATCTCAAGGCAACAAGATACGACACACTTATGGCAACAAAACCCGAAAAGGCTATGGAGCTTGCTGTTAAGGGAATGCTTCCCTCAAACACAAACGGCAGAGCAGCTATGCTCAGACTTAAGCTCTTCAAGGGTGCAGAACACAAGCATCAGGCTCAGAAGCCCGAGGTTTGGGATAAGTAAGAGGGGAGGCAACAATAATGTACGATAAGAAAGCATATTTTTACGGAACAGGCAGAAGAAAAAGCTCTGTAGCAAGAGTAAGACTTTATCAGGGTACAGGTAAAATCACAATCAACGACAGAGATATTGATGAATATTTTGGTCTTGAAACATTGAAGTTAATAGTTCGTCAGCCTCTCGAGCTTACAGAAACTACAGAAAAGTTTGATATAGTTTGCAGAGTAGCAGGCGGCGGAGTAACAGGACAGGCAGGTGCTATCCGTCACGGAATTTCAAGAGCATTGCTTCAGTATGACAGCGAGGCTTTGAGAGCTAAGCTTAAGAAAGCAGGCTTCCTTACCCGTGACCCGAGAATGAAAGAGCGTAAGAAGTACGGTCTTAAGGCTGCACGTAGAGCTCCCCAGTTCTCAAAGAGATAATCAGAGTCTTTTGGCGGTTATCAAAAAATACAGTGTGTATGCGGTTTTTATCGTTTTGGGTTTGTACGGTAGCTGACGCATAACTAACGAATTTTAAGGCGTTTGCCCTTATGGCAAATGCCTTATTTTGCGTATAAAAATAAAATTTATACGTCATTTATATATTAAAAATAACTTTGTATAATTTTATAATAGGAGATAAATATGAAGCCTGTAAAGAAAGGGACTTTAAAGAGAGGAACTATGAATATTTTAGTTATAGGAAATGGTTTTGATTTAGCACACGGACTTCCCACAAAATATACAGATTTTCTCGATTTTGTTCAAGCGTTTCAAAAATCAAATAACGTTCCAAAGGAAAAACTGAGTGAAGAAAAGGAAAAAAGTATGGCGAATATTTTACTGCTTTAAAAAGAAAAAAAGAATTGTATAGTGAACTTGATGGACTTATAAATAATAATGTTTGGTTTAGATATTTCATAGAAATTTATAATAACAGAGTAAGAGATAAAGGTGGGTGGATAGACTTTGAAAGTGAAATCTCTCATATTATTAAAAATCTTGATTCAGCAAGGCATACACTGAAAGAGCAACTCAATGAGGGAAAAACTGTTGCTGAGATGACACCTGCACAGTATGGTAGCTTAGAAAAATTTTTTTTTATGTTATTTGGTAAGCTATATGAAAAATTAGATGATCCCATATTTTACCTAAGGCACCAAATTTGTATCAAGCATTTACTTAATAAAGAATATATCAAATTTATAAAAAACAAATCTATTAATGATCTAAATAACCTTATAAGATGTTTGGAGATTTATTTATCTGATTACATATCTTTTGACCAATGTATACCTTTAAAAGATATAGCAGAGTTACATATTGATGGGGTGTTATCATTTAATTATACTGACACATATAAATTGCTATATGATACACCTAATTCAAATATCGAATACGACTTTATTCACGGTAAAGCTGATTTATCTAAAAATGTAGAAGAGTGTAGTCTTGTATTAGGTATTGATGAATACTTGTCTGGAGAAGAAAAAAACAAGGACAACGAGTTTATTCAGTTTAAAAAATTCTATCAAAGAATATATAAAGGTACTGGGTGTCATTATAAAGATTGGCTACATGGTTATATGGGCGGTTTAAATCAAAGAATACCAAATGTTTATATTTATGGGCATTCATTAGACGTAACCGATGCTGATATTCTTAGGCAACTTATATTGACAAAAGGTGCTACAACAACAATTTTTTATCACAATAAAGATGCTATGGGAAGCCAGATAGCAAACTTGGTAAAAGTTATTGGAGAAGATGAATTGATAAAGCGTACAGATGGAAGTCATCCTACTATTATTTTTAAACAATCTTCTACTGAAACAGTAAAAACAGTAGATGTATAAATATTATATGTTCTCGGTTAGCTAAACACTTGAGGTAATCTCAAAGAGATAATCGTAACGTTGTGTATTTTAACAAACTTTCCGATTGTAGGGAGGTTTGTTTGTTGACTGTATTATTTATTGTAAAAAATGTAGTTCTTGTCAACCAATATTCTAAAAAAGAATTAAAATAAGGCATATGTTTTCTTATTAATTATACTGTTTTAGAAATATCGTTGGCGTTTATGCGGCTTATTAAAAGTTTGTTCATAAAAATTTAACTCGTTCAAAAACAGGGCAACCGCACGAAACTAAATGAAATATAAAAATAAGCATGATATTTTCTTGTTAGAGCAGTTACCGTTTTTGTTTATTTACATTTTTAGTGAAAAATAGTTAGTTCGGCAATAATTTGTCACAATTTCTGTATCATAATTTTCTTAATATAGGATTAAAATTTACAATCAACTTCCTATAATGATATTTTTGGTTAAATCATAAGCAAAAAAACAGATAATTTTGCACAAATATCAGAGATTTTTTCATGCGGTTGCCCTGGTTCGGGTACGGAACAGCTTGACAACAGCGTTCCGTCTGCGGTACATCTGGAAAACAGGCTTGATGTATGCGACCTTACGCTGCACAAAGCCTTTGGCAAAGAGTATGAGGATTCAGACGGAAAAACCTATATAGAACCTATTCCACGTGCGGATTTTGCCCAGTTCTTCAACAATGATTATTTCAGTCAGCTTCATTTCAGACTTTACAGGGAATCATCTGCCGAACCGGCTACACAGACACCGTACAGGGAAGTAACAGGTGCAGAAATACTTGCCGCATTGAGTGCAGGAGGAACGAACAATCCGGCTGCGAGCGACAATACAGGTTATTTGTATACATTCTCAAAGCTTCCGCTGACAGATGTAAACGGTAATTACTACACTTATTGGGTTGAAGAATCTGACGGGGCTCAGACAGGAAACAACGATAAGGTATACACAATGTACAGTGACGGCAGCATTATTCAGTCCTCAAGGATTGAAAAGCCCGATACCATACCCGATGAGCATACAATTCCCCTGACAGATGAGGACAGGAATGCTTCCAAGCATATCTACGTTCAGAACATTTTTAAAGCGAAGAAAATCGACATCAACAAATACTGGCTGGACGGCAACAATGAGGACGGTCTGCGTCCCGATGATTTGTCCGTTGTAATATACGAGAAGCTGCCGATTGTAAATAATCAGGGTGTAAATAATCAGGTAGTTTTCTGGCGGACGCTCAGCAAGGAAAGCTCTGTCGGAGAAATTGGCTGGCATATGGAGGCGGCTCTTGCAAAGTATTACTTCAACGGAGCTGTTGCAGAGGAAAATATTCAGTACTGTATCAACGAAACCGTTGAAGAAGGTTATACGCTTATCGACACGGCAGGCACATACGGAGGCGGTAACAATCCGAACACATATGTTGTTCCGGGTTATGTAGGCGAAACCTACGTTCCTGTAAGTGATACGGCATACCGTTCCATTGGAAGCAGTACGTTTGACAGTCTTAATCTGACAAACTACAAAATGCCGCAGAAGGGTCAGCTTACGCTGCATAAAAATTTCGATGCAAATGACAACAGCTTCAAGGCAGACACACGTCCGAATAACCTATATTTCAAACTTACATATGCAAACGGTGATGTCTTTACCGACTACAGCGACCGCAAAGTTACTGTCAAGGTCGGAAACAACACCGTAACCCCCTCAGCCGAGGGCGTGATTACCGTACCAAGAAACAACACCGACTACACATATCCCGATGTTACCGTATCGGGACTGCCTCTCGGAAGTTCGGACGGAGATGTGCAGACAAACGGTACTTACACTCTTAATTACTATAAATTTGTCGAGTGTGCGTCCGATGGCAGTGAAGTTCCTGAAACATTTCCGTACACGTGGTCAGGCGGCAATGCCGTCGGTCTGTGGAATGTTTCGACAGACTTCAAAGAAAACTATACCGTTACAAATACTCTGAAAACCGAGAACCATACGGTGAAAAAGAAATGGAATAATGATGACAACAACGAAAATCCGAATTATTACAGCACAAGAACTGATTCATTCCGAGTTACCCTCCAGCGTACCACGACAGAAAATCCGCAGTCAGACTCAGACTGGACAACGGTTTATTCTAATGTTGAGCTTCAGACAAATAAAAACAGCCGTGATACCTATGATGATTATTCATCGGATAGTCATTTCCGCAATTTGCCTAAGTATGACAGCAACGGAAACAAATATTATTACAGGGTTATTGAAACATATATCGGCCCTGAGCAGGATAATTATAAAACGGATAAAACATATACTGATGAAAATGGTATACAATATCCTGCATCAAATGTTTACTATGTGGATTATGACGACAGCCAGACAGATACACAGACTGTAATTGATAACTATCTTATCCGAAAAACGAATTATCAGAATTTCAGAGCAGAGAAAATATGGAGTGACAACAGCAATCAGGATGGAAAAAGACAGCCTGTTTCGGTTACTTTGAAGCAGTATATAAAGAAAACTGTAAACGGTACTGTTCAGGAGCAGGTCAAAAACACTCTTACGGTTGAACTCAACGAAACGAACAACTGGTTCTACGAATGGACGAATTATCCCCGAAATGACGAGGAAGGAAATCTGTATTATTATGATGTATATGAAACTCCGATTAACGGATATAATGAAAATTCCGTTCATTCTTTAAGTACCGATGGATTTGGTGAGAACTCATTTGAAAAAAGAGAAATCACCAACACACACACTCAGGAAGTCCGTTCTCTCAGTGTTGACAAGAAGTGGACAAACGAAACAGAAGCGGACAAATATCTTCGTCCCGAAAGTATAGAGTTTATTCTGTGCTGTCAGTACACGGCATATAAATATGTTTCGGAAGACCCTGTCACCCATGTACAGACGGATTTAACAACCGATGCCGAAAAGCTGGCGGCTAAGAATGCAGGAACTCTGAAATTTGTTGAGGATACTTCAAAGTCATATGACGGGTCTGTCAATTATGACGGCGATTCTGCTGCGGAGCTTCTTGCATATTATCCCGATACCGCACTGAATACAGCATATGACCCGAATAATCCTGACAGCAGCAGGTATAACTACTCAATAACCCTCCAGCCCTCCGACAAGAGGAATGACAGTCAATGGAAGAATGCCGTAAGATTTGACAATCTTCCTGTTTATATCAATACCTGCGGTGATGCACGTTGGAACGGCAAGGAATATGCCGTCCGATATTACGTCAAGGAAGCACAGCCGACACTTCAGGCAGGACAGGAAAATCCCTATGTTTACGGTGCAGCCGACGGAGCAGCTATTCCGCATAGTGAAGCAGGGGAGGGAACATCTCCCGATACAGCACTTGTCGGAAGCAATCAGAAGGTTACGGCTGTCAATGAGCTGAAAACCCGAAATATAACCGTTACCAAACGATGGAACGATAACGGTTACGGCAGTAGTCTTCACTATGATATTGATTTTACCCTTACGAGTACGGGCAACGCTTCGGGATTTGAGTATTCAAAAACCGAAACTCTCAGAAAAGATGCGGTTGATTCAAACGGACAGCCGATTATGACCGTCAGATTTATGAATCTTCCCGAATATGACAAGAACGGAGCTGTTCTGCACTATACCGTTACGGAAACCGTTCACGGCGGCTCGGGAGCAACCGCAGTTAATATGCACGGCTATGAGCAGGAAATCACAGATACAACCTATGAACGTGGCATACTTACAGGATATACAATAACAAACACACTTCCCGTTATCCGTTTTAAAGCCGACAAGGTATGGAACGACAACAACAATCAGGACGGTAAGCGTCCCGAAAAGCTGAACCTTACGCTGAGCGGAAGTGCTGCAGGTCATACGGATATTTCCGTAGTAAGATATGATACATCAGACGCACACGAAGACGACAGTGCATTATGGAATGTTGACTATGATGTACAGCCTATGTACAACAGCAGCAACGTAATGTATTCATACCGTGTTACGGAAGAAGCCGACGGAACGCAGACGCTTGCATCACGCAGCTATATACGTTATGTTGATGCTGACGGAAGTCCTGGTTATACCGATAAGAACAACTATTTCATTTCCGATACAGACACGGATATGAATGTAATTACAACCGAAACGGTATCGGGAATTACTGTAAAAACCTTCCATTTCAAAAACCGTTACACTCCTGCGAAGGATAAGCTTAAGATTGTCAAGAGCTGGCAGGATACGGTTGACGGAAAGGACTTTTCAGACTGGACACGTCCTCCGACGGTGGAGGTAAGCCTGTATTGTAAGTATAACAACCAAACGGTAAATCTGGCGGATACTTCGGTAAATGACTCCGTAAAATCGCTTTTCCCGAATGGCTACGCATTTACAAAAACGATAAGCGGAAACGCATGGACTGAAACGTTCAGCGATTTGCCTCTGCACGTCAATCCGACAGGAACGGAAGTTTTCAACGGAGAGTCATACACGATAACTTATTATGTCGAAGAAGTTCCGATGAACGGCTACACAACATCATATTCACCCGCAAACGGCACTGCTCTGAACGGTACGGCGGCAGATGATGTGCTGACAGTATCCAATACGCTGAAAACAAAGAAGTTCTGGGTTAAAAAGGTATGGGACGATAACGGTTACAACGTAGGACAGCAGAACTCCGCCGCAAATCATTATGATGTTCATTTAAATATCGAAAACACTAACAGCGGTGTGACGTATTCCGAAGGAAAAACAATAGCTTTGAACAATACGTCCTCAGATACCGTATCATTTACAGTACCGCAGTACACGGCAGGCGGAGATGAAGCAACCTACAGTGTTACGGAGCTTTCTTCCGACCGTAAATACGGCTATGTAACCTCATACAGCAGCGACCATGATTTCAATGCGGTTGATTTGACAGACAATACCGCACAGAATCCGATAATTGTTACGAACAAACTCCCTCTTACTGAGGTTACGGTCAATAAGCAGTGGGAGGATAATGACAATGCCTATGCACTTCGCCCCGACAATATCAGAATAAAGCTTCAACGCAGAACCGTGAGCAATAACGGTGTGCCGTGGACTTCGGCAGATGTCGGCTGGAGTGATTACAATGCTTCCGTCAGCGGAAGCGGCAGTTCATGGTCTTATACCTTCCCTGAGCTTCCAAAATTCGATGTAAATAACATTGAGTACGAATACAGGTCAGTTGAAACAAAGGTAAATGCCTATGATACCGAATATATGTCAGCGGAGGATACCTACAGCTCCGATGTTGTGACAAAGCAGGATAACGACAGCAACTCTGACAGCACGATTTCTTTCTCGATAAGAAACACGCTGATTCAGAAGCAGATAAGGCTTGAAAAGGTATGGGACGATAACGGCTGTCCGAACGCTTCCGACCTGCATTATCCCGTTACTTTCACAGTGAAGAAGCCGAACGGACTGACGGATTTTGATTTCAGTGATACAGATGTCAGAATAAATGCCGATACTTCGTGGCAGACAAGCAGAACCGTTCCTGTATATGATATGGACGGAAATCCTATACGCTACACTGTAACCGAGCAAAATACCGCTCATCATTACGGCTATCAGCAGAAAGGAACAACTGTTGTTACTCAGAACGGAGTTCACAGCGGCGACAGCAATTACTATGACTCCTACACAATCACCAACGAGCTTCCTCTTACTGACGTAAAGGCGGTCAAGCACTGGGCAGGAAATCTTGAAATGTATCCTAATGCAGATGCGGTTGTAAATGTCAGCCTTACACGTTCTTCAGACGGAACGGAGGATTCGGCATTCAACAGTGATTCAGCCAACGAAAAGCAGATTACATATGCAGGCGGACAAAACGATTCCGTCACATATGACAAGCTTCTTATCTACGATTTTGATAATAATCCGTATACCTACACTATAACCGAACAGACGGTAACAGGCTATGGAACTTCATATGACAGGCAAAGCATATTGTCTACCGAAACAGGTGTGTCAGACAGAACGGTAACCATAACGAACACTCCGCTGAAAGGCAGTGCTGATTTTGTCAAGTATGACCTTTCCGATTTGGAAAAGCATGGTACTGATGACCGCTTCACTCTGAAAACACTCCCGAACGCTGAATTTGAGCTTTACAGGGAATTTGAAGGCAAGGCAGACAAGAAGCTTTACGCAGTACGAACCTCTCAGGGAACAAACGGCAGCTACGTCATAGCGGAGCAAAGCACGGCAGGTTCGACAGATACCTTTATTTCAGATTCTGACGGAGTTATAGCTGTTTCAAATCTTGAACCGAACAGGTACTATCTCAAGGAAAAAACAGCACCTACAGGTTATCAGCTCAATCCGTCAAAATTCTTCTTTACCGTCGGCGTAAATGCACAAAACGAAATCGAGGTAACATACAGCGAGAAAAGTATTGAAAATACAAACGGTCAGCTTTTGTTCGATGGTGTTCCGCTTTCGGTAAATGATGCAGTTTCATCTCTTGCAGACCTTACGCAGATGGTTTCGGACAGCACAGCAGGTTCGGTTCACGGAATACCGAATGAGGAAAATATGAGCCACCTGACGCTGACAAAGGTTGATGCAAACAATCAGAGTATAAAGCTTCCGAATGCTGAATATTATCTGCTCAGGCTTTATAACTATGAGTACAGGAAACCCGAAGCAGTCGGCAGCAGCAGGGAAGAGTACCTTGCAAATGCCCTTGATGAGCTTACCGAGGATTACAGTGCAGACAGTCATCTGTGGTACTACTGGGAAAAAGTCGGCAGCGATTATTATGTAACCGACTCAAACGGAAAAATTAACGTTGACGGTCATATGTTCGGAACATATGTATTCTACGAGGTAAAAGCCCCCGTAGGATATGAGAGAGATTTCACACATAACGCAACCACAGCCGCAACGGAAACACATACAAACGTAATAGGCCCCGTTGAGCTTGACACTGCAAATGCTTCCCACGGTACTGAGGTTCACAGCCTTACTCACCTTGAACCACGCAAAAAGGCAAAGATTAAGGTACTGAAAACCGATGAAAACGGAAATCCGCTGAGAGGTGCTTTGTTCAGGCTCTATAAAGAGGGAGATAACACTCCTCTTGCGGAGGTTACAACAGGATATGACGGACTTAACCTGACAGAAATAGTACTGGATTCCAGCCGTTACGAATGGAATCAGAAGTTCTGGTTCATTGAGGAAACAGCTCCGACAGGATATGCAGCCGACAACGGTTTAGATAGTAACAGGATAGAGTTTATTCTCACGCCTGAGCTTGCGGACGAGGCACTGCACATTGTCAGAGCAAGCGATATTCGTCTGAAAGGCAGGATAAATCTTACAAAGGTTTCCGCTTCAAGGACAACCACACATAATGCAGGCGATACGCTGAGCGGTGCGGTATTTGAGCTTTATACAATGAACGGCGAAAGACTGAGTATGTACAGACACGCAACAGATTTGACTAAATACAGAGTTGCATATGAAGATGATGACAGTTCGCTTGTTGCGGCGGCAGGATACAGATATTCGCCGACGGTGACAGAAGCGGTGACAGGCTCAGACGGAAAACTTCATATCGAAGGTATCGAATGGGGTGACTTCTATCTGAAAGAAACCGCTGCTCCCGAAGGCTTCAGCCTTCCTGCGGAGAATGACAGAAAGGTTATGTTCTCGGTAGGAAGAAACAACTGTGGAGATACACCTCAGGAGCTTGTTATGAAGAATGAGCCTGCTGCGGCAATGCTGAACATCGTCAAGCAGATTGACCAGTACAATGAAGCTGCATGGGGCAAGCCCGTATTCATCTTTAAAATACGGCAGACAGAGCGGTACGACTTTGCAAATGATACATTTGTAGCACTTGATTCGGCAGCTCAACGCACGGTAACGAAGATGATTTCGCCTACAACCGCTGTTGCAGGCGGAGGTTATGCAGACGAAACAGGAGCTTTCAACATAGAACCGGGTGCATATACTGTTACGGAAGTACGTGTGGCAAGGTATTCTGCGGCAGACGCATCTGTTACAATCGCAAATGACAGTGAACTTGTAACGACGGTCAGCAATACAGAATATACGGCTTCTCTGCGTGTCAGACCCAACGGAATTGCCGTGGTTATGTTCTTTAACGAACTGGCTAATTATGAAAAATTCAGCCATACCGACAATATCAACAACAACTTCAACGGCTGTAAGGCGATTGAAGTTGAAGATAAATACGGAATGACGCTCGATACCAATATAGGAAATAATCTGTGCAGTGTAGTAATTCCCAAATCGGAGCTTTATCCTTCGGCAATCAGGGGCGATGGCTCTTCTGAAGCGATTACGGGAGAAAATCTCAGCAATCTGGTAATCAGCAGTACAGAAACTGATATAAGAGTTACAGACAACGGTTCTTCCATTACCGTGACAGGTCGCAAAGAAGATGTTGCAGGCAGCATATACAAGCTGACAGCGGTATATAAAGGTATGTTTACAGATGAATTTGAACTTCATTTCTCATTTGCTCCGCTTTTCAGCAAGACCGAAAAAACCGTTGTTTTCCGAAACGATGTACACAACAGGTCGCACTTTGAGGACGGCAGCGAGAAAAACGGTGTTTATACGCTGCAGTTCATAATGGAGGAAACAACTTTCGGAATATCGACAACGCAGATTGTCAGAAAGATACTGCATAACGGAGTTCCGACAGGCAGGACAGACAGTACGGCATTCCCGACGCTGTATATAGATGATGATTTCAGCAGTCAGGTAGAATTTGACAACTGGTACTATTCCTATAATGACGGCACTGAGCATACAGGTACGTCAGACAGCACGGGACTGCTTGAGGTTATAAGAAATGCTCCCGATGGTTCGGAGATTACCGTAACAGCACGTCTGAAAAACAAATCATAGCGAAAGGAGCTGGTCACTATGGCAGGAAAACTGCAAAAAAAGCATTTTAAATCTCTGGCAGTTATTGCCTCAGTAACTGCTTTGGTAGTGATCAGCTCCACTATGGCTTTTTTCAGCTCAAACGACAACACGACAAATAAGTTTATCGGAACACGTTTTGATATTTCTCTTACCGAAACAAAATGGGACGCTGAACAGGCAAAAGAAGTTATCCCGGGTCAGGAACTTGATAAAAACCCGCAGATTACAAACAAAGAGCAGACAGAAGGCTATGTTTTTCTGAGGGTAACAGTTCCCTGTGATACGCAGATGGTAGATAACGATGACGGAACTCCGATGGATTCCGCACTGACAAATGTTCCGATGTATAAGTTTATGATAAGTGCAGGAACAAATCCCGAAACTTATTTGTCAGATACGGAGTTTTCGCCGAAGCAGAAGGTTCATTCTCACTGGAAGCTTATTGACGACAGCGGCAGTAATTACACATACTTTAATTCCGAAGAACAGCAGTTTGTGTATGTTTATGCCTATGCCGTGGGGGATACGCTTACTCCGCTCAGAAAGAACGAGATAACCGAGCCATTGTTTGATAAGCTCCGTCTTTGGAATTTCAACGAGCAGTTCGACCCCTTGAAAAGCCACAATGTACGTGTTGAAGCACTGGGAATACAGACTGATATTCCGGGCATTTCGGCAGGCAATATTTCCTCTGTATGGGAGATTGTAAGTGGGGAGGCAGGAAACGCATGAGTAAACGCAGACTGCTGCTTGTGTTATTTGCAGCCGTAGCATGTGCCGTGCTTCTTGTAATAGGCGTTACAACGGCATATTTTACCGAGGTTGAAGTAAAAGACAACTATATAACAATCGGAAATGTAAGCATAGAACTGGACGAGGGAGCTTTTTCTCCTACAGAGCCGCATATTGTTGTGCCTGGCAGTGTTGTGGAAAAATCACCTAAGCTCATAAACAGCGGAAACAAGGACGAGTTTGTTTTTATGAAAGTAACCGTACCCAAAGGCAGCGTTACCCTGCTTTCTGAAAGCGGCAGCGATAGGGCCAGACCAAAGAGCAATCTGAACGGAGGTCAGCAGCTTTTCAGGCTTTCAGCCGAAGCAACAACACCTGATACAGTTCAGTCAGTTCCACAGGTCAGCGGCAAAGATATTGAATTTACCTATCATTCGGGTTCTGCAGAAGGAAATACCGTTGACGGCTGGCTTCTCCTTGAAACAAAAACCGATAATTCAGGTTACGATGAGTATATATTTGGCTACAACAAAAAACTTGAACCGAACGATGAAACAGTAACTCTGTTTGATGAGGTTCAGCTTAAAAGCTTTGTTGACCGTGAAAAAACAGGGGAAACAGAGATAGGCATTGTATGCTGCGGCATTCAGGCGGAATATCTGAAATCAGAAATTGCCGTTAATCTCACGGCAGAGCATCAGAGTCTGAGCGAGTTACAGGCTGTCTATACGATTGTTAAGAATAAAGCTAATGTATGAAAGGCGGACAGCAATGAAAAAAAGAATTAAAATTATCATTGTTGCCGCAGTAGTGATAATAGCGGCGACAACAGCGACAGTTCTTTTCGCCTACCTTCAAAGTATGGTTAATCAGCCCAACAAATTCAATATAGGAGAGGGCAATATAGCCGTGACGGAGGTATTCACAGAACCTGACAGTATGACTATGGGCGATTTTTTTGAAAAGGTTGTTGCCGTTAAGAATACAGGTGCTTCCAGTCAGTTTGCCAGAGTATATCTTGATTTTTCCGACTCCCGTGTAAAATCCGAAGCGAAGATTGTTTACACGAAAAACGGTATCAGACAGGAAAAAAGCTGGAATGATTTTCTTGCTGATTTGCCAGAAAACTGGGTGTACGTATCGGAAAACGATTTGGACGGAGCGTTGCTCGGCGGATACTTTTACTACAGTAAGGTACTTGCGAAGGGCAGTACAACTTCTCCGCTTATAAACGGCGTAATAACCGATTTTACTACCGCAGAGGGCGATACGAATGCTGACAATATCAGCAATTTTGATATAGTTGTCTACAGTGAGTGTGTACAGACAACCGAAATTGATTCCGATGGTACAGTATATACAAATAACGACTGGAGAAGTGCGTGGAACAGTTTCCTCGCTTTATCACAATAAACAAAGAAGCCGGCTCTTATTTTGAGCCGGCTTCTTTGTTGTTTTCAGATTTAAAGATTATATTCTACAGCCTAAATCGGATTTTGTTCCGTCAAAGCTTTACGCTTTTACTATATAATAGCAAAGGCTCGGAAAACACTATCAAATCCCGAGCCTTCGCTGTTTTAGGTCAGACTTTTTGCCTGACTACTGAAGAATTTAGGTGTGAGCTTGATAATAGAAAAGGCTGTTTGATTTTTTCAGGATAAATTTTCCGTTTTTACCTGTTTTGTTGTCAAATAATAACTGCTTCATACTCTGATTACAGGCATAGCTGCGGCGACTTTGCCTGTAATCACAAGTATTATGCTTCGTATATATACTTTCCAAACCGATGTCAGCATTCTCTGTTACCCTGTTTTTGCCGCAAGACTGAGTTCAGACTGTTTTCACTTTATTTTCAGTCATAGTTTTTCAGGCTTTGACACTGACACCCTCTTTATATGGTGTATTTTCTATGATTATGTTGAATTCAAAATACAATATTTATCTTTCTTTAAGTTTATAATAACCTATACTGCGTTCAAAAACGTTACAATAAATAATATTCTTTTAAAAAAGGGAGTTTTCACCAAATGATCGGCGGATTTTTTATGCACATATATTTATTTTGACTTTAATTTTTGGCTGACTTTTACGTCACAGCACAGAAGCTGCGGCGATTGCAGCCGTCAAAAGCGTTCCGCTTTTGACAAATTTCAAGGTATACCTTGAAATTTCGTTTCGGACAAATGTCCGAAACGGGCTGCAATCGCCGAAAAATCAGCACAGATCATAGATTATTGAAAAAGAAAAAACTCGGAAATCTGTTCAATTTCCGAGTTCGTAAAATTACTGAAATTTATGATTTAAGATTTCTGAAATACAGATTTCCTGCTGTTATTTCAGCCCAGTTATACTGCGTCATATATTCTCCCCTGTAGGCATTGACTGCTGCCATATCGCCCTCAAGCATTCTGTAGTAGTCGCAGTCAATCATATCCTTTCTGAGGGATATAAAGCCGCTTTTACGTATAAGAATATCTCCCATTCCTATCTTTTCAAATGTATTTTTTAGGTCAAAGACGAGATTTCTTAATCTTGTCTTTGCTGCAGAAACATCGCTTTCGTCTTCCCAGAGTACAGATATAATTTCCTCAGCCGTACAGCCTCTGCATTCCCTGTCTATGAGAAAAGCCAGAAGTTCACGTGTCTGTTTCCTTGCAAACGTAAGCGGTTCGCCCTTCCAGAATACCCCGAAGTTGCCGAAGCATCTCACCTGAAACTTTGATACCCGCTCCTGCAGGATACCTGAAATATTTTCAAGCTCCTCACGCACCCTGTCCACATCTATAGGTTTAAGTATATATCCGTGGGCGTGAATCCGATATGCCTCCACAGCGTACTCAGAATGTCCCGTAACAAAAATAACTGCCGAATCGGGACTTACCTTTTTAAGTTCCACCGCAAAGTCAAGACCGCTTATACCGGGCATTTCAATATCACTGAATACAACATCAGGAGTTATATTTTCCTCTGAAATCAAACTCAAAGCGTCCGATGCACGTCTGAATGACATAATATCTGCATCAGGTACTGCCTTCTTTATAATCTTCTGTGAATAATCCAGAAGAACGGGTTCATCATCAATATCGAATATCAGCATTTTTCTCCCCCCTTAGGAAGGATAATAGTTGCCGTTGTGCCTTTTCCGTGTTCTGATACAATTCTGAGAGTTCCTCCGCACGTAAGTCTGAGACGGTTACGGACATTCTGTATTCCTGTTCCGACTCTTTGCCCTGTATCCGAAACCTTGTCAGCATTAAATCCTGAGCCGTTGTCGATAACGCTTATCTCGTACCTGTCGGGAAATTCCTCGGAACGTATTGTAACCGTTCCTTTTCCCGTATCGCTTCTCCGTACTCCGTAAATAACTGCATTTTCGACCAGTGGCTGAAGCGTCATTGTAGGAATATCAAAATCACTGCAGTAAAGCTCGAAGCTTATGTCAAGGTCATCGGAAAACCTCAGCTTCTGAAGCTTTATGTACTCTCTCACATGATTAAGCTCTTCCTCAAAGGGTATAGGACGGTCATTGAGTATAGAATCCGTCTGATGACGAAGGTAGTCGGAAAAATCACCGATTGCCTCCGAAGCCTTTTCAGGGTCGGTCAGACATATATGCTGTATCACCTGTAAACAGTTGTACATAAAATGAGGCTGTATCTGTGCAAGCATAATATCAATTTTAAGCTTTGTAATTTCCTGCTGCTGTCTGTAATATCTGTCCGTATAATCCGACATCAGAAACATATACATAGCCAGTGACGAAATTTCTGATGAGAACACTATAAGATATATGCCGTAAATAAAAATCTGTGCAATCATCGCCACGCATGGTACTGTAAATGAAATCCAGAATGCTATGCCTGCATGAAGCGTCATTGATTTTCTGTAGACAATCAGAAGATAAGCGTACAACAACATCATAACTGCCGTAAATATATACGAAAGCGGATACAATGCACTCCTTCTGTATATATTTTCACTGTCTATAGTATAGTACAATCCTGTAAACTGTGAAATCAGAAGAAGAACGATATGCAGCAAGAGAAAAACCTTAATCAATATACGTATACCTTTTCTTTCACGCTCAGCGTCAAATTCAGACAACACATAATTTACCAGTAAATATACTATAACGCACGGCATACAAAATTCTACGAAGTTTGATACCACAAGTGCCGCACGCCACCCGTTTCCGACAAGTCCTCTCATATGTTGTCCGACAATATTGGAAACTGAAAAAATTATAAGACTTACAAAAACAGCGACAAAATATTTTTCCGCATTTCTGTTAAACCTTGCATTGATAAGCGTCTGCACAATGCCAAGTATACAGATAACGATACCTATAAACTCGACTGTCACATTAATCATATATTACCCTCTTAATTATACCGGACTATGACGGACAAACACCGTCAAGAGCAATAAAGAGTAAAATGCACCCTATGTTCGGGACTGTTGTCCTACTATACAGTATGCACCTTATTCTGAGAACCATACCTTCCTTCATTATCATTATAATATAACGATTTGTACTTTTCAATGTTTTTTTGTATTTATGTAATCTTTATAGATAATTTTTATGATTTTTATAGAAAAAATAATTTTTTTAGTAAAAGCTGGCGAATTAGAAGGCACACAAAAGAAATGAACTCAATGAAAGCCTTGTAATCATTATGTATTCAGAAAAATTTTTTCCGAATAATTATTTATACGGCTTATAATTTCCTTTAAGTCATCTTATACTAAATTTATGTAAAAATATGTTGTTAATTCTATATCTTTATGATAAAATATGTTGGGTATATGGATTGGGTACAAGCGGTTTCCTGTGCGAAGCCGAAAGCAATAATTTTACACTGATTCATAGGGAAATAAAAATGCGGATATGTAAAAAGGAGGAATTGCTGTGCTTAGAATAAACAATCTTTCATTCAGTGTTGATTCTGAGGGGCAGGAAAAAGAAATTGTTAAAAATATAAATCTGGAAATTCCGAAGGGCAGATTATTTGTGATTACAGGGCCTAACGGGGGAGGAAAATCCACGTTAGCCAAACTGATAGCAGGTATTGAAAAGCCCACAGGCGGTCAGATAATTTTTAACGGTACGGATATTACAGAAAAAAGCATAACCGAACGTGCAAAACTTGGAATAGGCTTTGCATTTCAGCAGCCTGTACGCTTCAAGGGGATACAGGTAGCCGACCTTATAAGACTTGCTACAGGAAAAAATCTTTCGTTTTCCGATATATGCGACTATCTTTCATTAGTCGGACTGTGTGCAAAGGAATATGTCAACCGTGAAGTCAATGCAAGTCTTTCGGGCGGAGAGCTTAAAAGAATAGAAATCGCAACGGTACTTGCAAGGAAATCTCTTCTTACGGTATTCGATGAACCCGAAGCAGGTATCGACCTCTGGAGCTTCAACAATCTTATAGACGTTTTCCAAAGACAGCGTGAGGAAATAAAGGACAGATCCATACTTATTATTTCTCATCAGGAAAGAATCCTCAATATAGCCGATGAAATAATTATTCTTAAAAACGGAGTTGTAGAAAATCAGGGTACTAAAGAAGTTATTTTCCCTAAGCTTGCAGATACTTCATCATCAGTTAAAGGGTGCAGGGGAATTTTGAAAGGAGCTGACTGCAAATGAATCTCAACGAAACCGAAAAGAACCTTCTGAAAGAAATTGCCGATATAAGCGGCATTCCCGAAGGAGCATACAACATACGCTCAAACGGAAAATCTGTCGGCAGACGTTCGGGAAAAAATATAGATATTGTTCCGAAGGAAGATGTGAGCGGACTTGATATTTTCATAAAGCCCGATACAAAAGGAGAAAGCGTACACATTCCCGTAGTTATGACGCAGAGCGGTCTTAAAGAAGAAGTTTACAACGATTTTCACATAGGCGAAAATGCTCAGGTAGAAATCGTGGCAGGCTGCGGAATAGATAACTGCGGCTGCGATGATTCACAGCATGACGGTATTCACAGATTTTTTGTAGGCAGGAATGCAAGCGTTAAATACGTAGAAAAGCATTACGGCTCAGGTGCAGGAGCAGGAAAAAGAATTTTGAATCCCGTAACACAGGTATATATGGAAGAAAACAGCTATGCAGAAATGGAAATGGTTCAGATAAAGGGTGTTGATGATACTACACGTACAACCGAAGCCGAACTTAAGGCAGGAGCAAAGCTTGTTGTAAGAGAACGTCTTATGACTCATAACGACCAGACTGCCGTAAGTATATACACCGTAGAGCTTAACGGAACGGATTCATGTGCCGATGTGGTATCACGAGCGGTAGCCGCCGATAATTCATATCAGAAATTTGATGCGAAGATTGTAGGAAATGCTCCCTGTAAAGGTCATACCGAATGCGACTCCATTATTATGGACAACGGAAAAATTCTTGCCGTACCCTGTCTTGAAGCAAATGATGTTGACGCTTCCCTTGTACACGAGGCTGCAATAGGAAAAATTGCAGGCGAACAGATTATAAAGCTTATGACATTGGGTCTTACAGAGGAAGAAGCCGAAGAACAGATAATAAACGGATTTTTAAGATAATATTTTCCCACCTGAGCGGTTGTATGATTTTCTCATTGTATAGCTATGACAATTGAAAGTTTTGTCCACTTTTTCAAAAGTGGTGGGGTCAAGGGGCAAAGCCCATTGTGGGATTTTTAAGGGCGAAGCCCTTAAACTCATCAAAATCCAATACAAAATTTGCAAAGCAAATTTTGACAGTAACTATTTCATTTTCAAAAGCTTAAAATAAATAATTAATCATAATGTAACAAGGAGGAATTTTTAATGACGAGTATAAACACAAGAAAGGCTGCCATAATCGGCTGCGGCTTTGTAGGCTCTGCCTCTGCATTTGCTCTTATGCAAAGCGGTCTTTTTTCCAAAATAGTTCTCATAGACTCGGATAAGAACAGAGCTGAGGGCGAAGCTCTCGATATAAGCCACGGACTTCCCTTTGCAAAGCCTATGCAGATTTATGCAGGCGGTTATGAGAATATTTCGGACGCTTCAATAATAATCATCACAGCAGGAGCAGGTCAGAAACCCGGAGAAACCAGACTTGATTTGGTCAAGAAAAATGTCGGAATTTTCAAAAGCATTGTTCCCGAAATTGTAAAGTATAATAAGGAAGCAATACTTCTTGTAGTTGCAAATCCCGTTGATATTCTCACCTATACCGCCGCAAAGCTGAGCGGCTTTCCTGAAAACCGTGTATTCGGTTCGGGTACGGTTCTCGATACTGCAAGACTTAAATATCTTCTCGGTGAACATCTCGAAATTGACAACCGAAGCATTCACGCCTTTATTATCGGCGAACACGGCGACAGCGAAATAGCTGCATGGAGCAGTGCAAATGTTTCGGGTATACCGATTAACAATTTCTGCGAAATGCGTGGTCACTTCAACCACGATGATTCCATGAAAAAAATAGCTGATGACGTTAAAAACAGTGCTTACGAAATCATAGAAAAGAAAAAAGCTACCTATTATGGAATAGCGATGTCGGTTAAAAGAATTTGCGAAGCTATCGTCAGGGACGAAAAATCCATACTTCCAGTATCAAGCATTCAGAGAGATAATTACGGAATAGACGGAATAGCTCTGAGTATGCCTGCTATAGTAGGCAAAAACGGAGTTGAGGGTCACGTTCCTATTGAGCTTAACAGAAAGGAACTGTCTGCTCTGAAAAAATCTGCCGATACTCTTCAGAATGTAATAAATACTGTATTTGATGACAATTCAGATAAAGAAAATAAAGAAAATTAAAAATCAGGTCAGACCGTTAAAACGGTCTGACCTGATTTTTATAGTTTTACTCTTTAATATCTTTTATGAGAGTTCTTTTTTTACCGAGAATTTTCCAGTCAGCCCTTATCGCAACATCTCTCATTCCGAACATACTGAAAGGAGCAACAGGCATAGTATAAGGCACACCCAGTACCGATTTTCCGCAGACATTTACCGTAAGAACGCAGAACAGCAGAACTATTCCCCATATTCCCAGAACACCGCCTGCAAATATGAAAAGTATTCTGAGAACATAAAGCTGAGGATACAAATTCGGAATAACATATGAAGCTATAGCAGTAACGGCTACAATCATAAGCGTAGGTGCGACTATAAGCCCCGCACTTACGGCTGTATCACCTATAACCAATGCACCTACTATACTTACGGCGTGTCCCAGCGACTTTGGCAGTCTTAGTCCTGCCTCTCTCATAATTTCGTACAAAAACAGGACAAGAAGTATTTCCGTTACAAGACTGAACGGTGTATTTCCTATAGATGTTTCAAGCTGATTAAGAATTTGTTCGGGAAAAAGCTCAGGATTGAACAGTGCCACAGCGGTATATATTCCCGGAAGAAGAGAAGCTACAAAAAAGCACATATATTTAAGCCATCTTATAAGCGTTGCGTAATACGGCTTATAGGAATAATCCCCCATAGTCTGAAAATTTTCCACAAAAAGATATGGTATTATAAGTGCCGATGGTGTACCGTCTATTAAAACGGCTATTCTGCCCTCGTTTATTTTTCCGCCTACAGTGTCGGGACGTTCTGTAATTCCAACTCCGCTGAATATGGAGCGGTCGTTTTCGTCCTCCAGAAAGCTTACAAGATAACCGCTGGCAAGCACGGTATCAATATCTATATTGTTCAGTCTGTCCTTTAACTTTTCAAGTACGCTTTCACTTACTACGTCCGTTATATAGCAGATACATATTTCCGTTTTGCTGAGTTCGCCTAAAATCATAGTTTCCATTTTTAGCTTGGGATTTTTTATCCGTCTTCTGAGCAGGCTCATATTTATATGGAGAGGTTCGACAAATCCCTCACGGCTGCCACGCTCGGAAACCTCACTGTCGGGTTCTGTCACGCTCCTGAAGCTGTAGCCCTGAACTCCGATACATATTGCCGTACTGCACCCGTCTATTATCAGAACAGCAAACCCCGACATTATCATTTGCAGCAAATCCTCAAAGTTATCTGTATGTGAAATATCCGAAGCCGAAAGCACATATTTTTCAATATAGCTCATAAGCTCCATCTTTTCCGTCTTTTCGGGATAAAAGCTTTTCAGAAGAGGCTCTATTACACTCAGGGAAAGCGTTTCCTTGTCGCACATACCCTCTATTGTTACTATGGCACACCGCTTCTGATTTACATAAATATTCCTTATTGTAAGGTCTGCCGAACCGTCAAATTTAAATCTGAGATAAGCTGTATTTTTATCTGTTATATCGTAAAGACAGGTTCTGGCGGTTCTGTTCTTTTTGCCGACATTTTGTGAACATGAATCCGAAAAATATTTCCAAAGTCCTGAAAATTCCTTCATACAAACACCAATCCTTTTTTATTGTTGTTTGTTTTTCAGGCAAAATTTATGTATCATTATGAATTGTATGTAAATATTCGTGAATTAATATTATATTTCTGAAAATACAAGGCAGAATATATTGAATTTATACAGTAACAGTGCTAAAATCTAGTCATAATCGGTAAAGAAAATACTGATTTATAAGCATTTCTCGAAATTCCAGAATATGAGGAGAGGTTGAATATGAAAAAATTTTTCAGTTTATTTCTTTCGGTAATCATTACCGCTTCAATGCTTACCGCAAACGGAATATCAGTGTATTCATACGCTGACGAAACTATCGGAAGCAGTGAAGAAAGCACGGGGTTTTCCGCAGCAGATTCAGATGAAGATTCAGATTTAGATTCGGATCTGGATTTTGATTCGGATTTTGAGTACAGTATATCTGACGGCAGCGTTATAATAACAAAATACATCGGAAGCTATACCGATGTTTCAGTACCTTCCGAAATTGACGGTATGCCTGTAACGGAAATAGGCGAAAGAGCATTTCGTGACTGCACAACTCTGGAAAGCATTACTTTTCCCGAAAGCATACAGGTTATCGGAAGCTTTTCGTTTTATGATTGCAGCAGTTTAAGAGAAGTAACATTTTCGGACGGTCTGAGGGTTATAGGCTCAAATGTATTTAACGGCTGTACATCTCTTGAAAGTGTTGCAGTTCCTGAGGGTGTTGTCAGTATAGGCGGAAGTGCATTCAGCAGTTGTACTTCATTGGAGAATATATCCATACCCTCAACCGTTACATTTATCGGTGAGCTTGTTTTCCATAACTGCGGTAGTCTGAAAAGCATAGATATTGATGAAAATAATTCCGTATACAGTTCATCGGACGGTGTCTGGTTCGACAAGGATAAAACACTGATTATAAAATATCCCATTGGAAAAGAAGATACGGAATATACCATTCCCGACAGTGTTGTGACCATAGGTGCAACGGCATTCCGTGACTGCGTAAATCTTACAAAAATTATAATTCCGAACAGTGTTTCGGATATAATGGACTTTGCCTTCTGCAACTGTGACGGTCTGACCGAAATTACAATTCCTGACGGAGTTTTAAATATAAATTCCTATACATTCTATGAATGTGACAATCTGACAAACATAGCATTCCATAGGAGTATCTTTTTTATAGCCGAGTATGTGTTCTACAAATGCAAGAGCCTGAGAAACGTATATTATACTGGAACAGTTTCGGAGTGGCAGTCTGTTTTCATAAGAAAAGACGGAAATTCTGAGCTTTTCAACGCAAAAAAATATTATAACTGTCCTTTAATATCTTTAAGTGAGCAAGATGTATAGCAATGCAATAAAATAGCACAACGCAATAAAAAGTGATATAATGGAGGAAGATAATAAAGAAGAGGTGTAGAAAATGTTAAGTGAAGACAGTAAGTGGAGAATATTAAAAGCTGTGCAAAGAA
>Ga0256407_10000618_pt1 | contig 81810 bp, 81 predicted proteins | sample RumenRJG_04DNA_FD_193489 | JGI IMG/M metagenome (GOLD analysis project Ga0256407, IMG submission 193489) | Bovine rumen microbial communities from Lethbridge, Alberta, Canada - RJG_04 | ecosystem: Host-associated > Mammals > Digestive system > Stomach > Rumen | place: Canada: Alberta... | reverse complement strand
ATGTATAAAGATTCTATAATATTAATTAGTTATACGAAATGTAGGCAAATATGCAAATCAGAATTACCTGTAGATATTTCTGCAATATATTGCTAATTCTCCATCAGCACTTTGTTTAAAAAGAGACTAAAATTTTGGGTGATATTTATTTTTTTTAGAAAGTGTTATATAATTGTGTTGTGATGATATGAAGAATAGATCTGTTAATTTAATATTTTATATAATACTTATATGTTTATTTATAATACTATTTATATCAGTTAAAAATATACTTAATTGGTTTAAGGATAATAAGAAAACAGAAGATATGGTAAGTTTAATTGAGGATAATACTAGTATTGAAGTTGTTGACGATAATACAGAGACTGGGTTAATTAATGTAGATTTAAATGATTTAAAAAGTATTAATAGCGATACAGTAGGATATATTAAAGTAAATAATACTAATATTAATTATCCTGTAGTACAGACTACTAATAATACATTTTATTTAAATCATACATTTGATAAGTCTAATAATAAAGCTGGATGGGTATTTATGGATTATAGGAATCACAATGATAACTTTGATACTAATACTATCCTTTATGCTCATGGAAGATTAGATAATACTATGTTTGGCTCACTTAGAAAGGTAATTAAAGAAGAGTGGTATACTAATCCAGATAATTATATTTTACAGTATTCTAATGATTATTATAGTACTAAGTGGCAAGTATTTAGTATATATCGAGTTAAAGAAACAGATGATTATATTAAAACTAACTTTAGTAGCAATGAAGAATATAATAGTTTTATTAATCTTATTAAAGGTAGAAGTATATATGATTTTAATATTGATGTTAACACTAATGATAATATAATTACACTATCTAGTTGTTATAATGATACGGATAGGATGGTTTTACATGCAAAATTAATAAGTATAGTTAAAAAATAAATTGATTACATATATCGATTTATTTTTTTCTTTTGTTATATTGACAAGGGAAATTATTATTGTTAAAATTTAATCGTATACAAATTAATTGTGAAGACTAGGAGAAACTATGAAAAGTATATATGATTATAAGATAACTGATAGAAGTAATAAGGAAATACTAATGAGTGATTATAAAGGTAAAGTATTACTTATTGTAAATACAGCTACAGGTTGTGGATTCACACCACAATATAAAGGTTTAGAGTATTTATATGAGCATTATCACGATAAAGGATTTGAAATACTTGATTTTCCGTGTAATCAGTTTGGTCATCAAGCGCCTGGTACAACAGATGAAATACATGATTTCTGTACTGCTAAATATCAAACACAGTTTGATCAGATGGCAAAAACTGAAGTAAACGGGGATAATGAACAACCACTCTATACTTATTTGAAAAAGAGTATTCCTGATGAGAATGTAAAAGGGTTAAAGAATAAGATGGCAATGAAAGCAATAGACAAAATAAGTAAGACAGCTACTAAAAAAGGAGATATTAGATGGAACTTTACTAAGTTTTTAGTAGATAGAAAAGGTAATGTAGTTAAACGTTATAATCCTACTAGTGATCCTATGAAATTTGAGGATGATATAGTTAAATTACTTAGTGAATAGTGAGTAATAATGGATAAGTATGATAGTTTAAAACTTAAAAATCAGTTGTATTTTCCTATTTATTTATGTTCAAAAGAAATAATTAGAAAGTATACACCATTATTAAATGAACTTAATTTAACTTATACACAGTATATTGTTATGATGTATTTTTGGGAAGTAGAGGAATCTAATTTAAAAGATTTAGGTAAAACTTTAATGCTTGATTCCAGTACTTTAACACCACTTTTAAAAAAGTTAGAGTTAAAGGGGTATATAGAAAGAAAGAGAAGTTTTACTGATGAGAGAAACTTAGTTATTAAGTTAACTAAAGAAGGAATTAACCTTAGATGCAAGGCTATAGATATACCTAGTAAAATGGGTAAATGCATTAATTTAAGTGATAGTGATATAAAAACTTTATATTCACTTATATATAAAGTATTATTGAATGTGGAGGAGAATGATTATGAAGGTAAAAGAGATAAGTAAAGATAATTTTAATGAAGAGGTATTAAATAGTAAAGGGGTAGTACTAGTTGATTTTTACGCTAATTGGTGTGGTCCGTGTAAAATGTTAAGACCTGTGTTAGAGAGTATTGCTGAAGAGGAAAATGACGTAAAAATTGTATCTATCAATGTTGATGATGCTGAAGAGCTTTCAATGTCTTATGGTATTTCATCAATTCCATGTGTAGTTAAATTTAAAGATGGAGTTGAAGGTGATAGAAGTATTGGCTTTAAAAATAAAGAAGAATTAGAAAAATTAATTGAGGGATAGTATGTATGATATTATTATAATAGGTGCGGGTCCTGCTGGACTTACTGCTGCAATATATGGAACTCGTGCAAGAAAAAAAGTGTTAGTTTTAGAGGCAAATGCTTATGGTGGACAGATAATCAATACTCTTGATATAGAGAATTATCCAGCTACTCCCCATATAAATGGCTTTGATTTCGCAACCAATTGTTATAATCAAGCACTAGAATTAGGTGCGGAGATTAAGATTGAGAAGGCTATTAATATTATAGATGGTGATATAAAAAAAGTAATTACTAAAGATAATGAATATAAATGTAAAAGTATTATTATCGCAACTGGATGTGGCATTAGAAAACTTGGCATAGATAGGGAAGATGAACTAATTGGTAAAGGTATATCTTATTGTGCGACATGTGATGGAGCATTCTTTAAAAATAAAGATGTAGCTGTAGTAGGGGGAGGTAATACTGCTTTAGAAGATGCATTATATCTATCTGATATAGTAAAAAAAGTATATGTAATACATAGAAGAGATACTTTTAGAGGAGAGGATAAATCTATAGAAGACTTAAAAGAAAAGTCTAATGTTGAATTTATATATAATAGTAATGTTACTAAGTTAATTGGTAGTGATTATTTAGAGGGGATTGAAGTTACTGATAAAGATAGTAATACTAGAAAATTAGATGTATCTGCTTTATTTGTTGCGATAGGTAGAATTCCTGAGAATGCTAACTTTTCTATGATAATAAATGTTGATTCTACTGGGTATATAAAAGCATTAGAAGATTGTAAAACAAATGTTGAAGGAATATTTGTAGCAGGAGATGCACGTGTTAAAACACTACGTCAGTTAGTAACAGCAACCTCAGATGGAGCAATTGCTGCTACAAATGCTATAAAATATATAAATAGGATGTGATTTATGTTTGATTTAACTAATAGAGTAGCTGTTATTACAGGTGCATCTAGTGGACTAGGTAGACAGATGAGTGAGGCATTTGCTATGCAAGGTGCGGATATTGTAATAATGGCAAGAAGAATTGAAAGATTAAATGAGTTGAAAGTTGAATTAGAAAAGTATAATGTAAAAGTATTGCCAATTAAGTGTGATGTAACTAGTGTAGAAGATATTAATAACGCGTGTATTGAAGTAGAGAATAAATTTGGTAAAGTCGATATTCTTGTTAACTGTGCAGGAGCATCTAAAGATGCAGGAGTACTTGATATGACTGATGAAGAATGGGATTTTACTGTAAATACAGACCTTACTAGTGTCTTTAAAGTAACTCGGGCATTTGCGAATATCATGAAAAAGAATAATTATGGTAGAATTATAAACATTTCATCTATTTATGGACTCGTTGGAAATAAAGCTTTATCAACAGTTGCATATCATGCTGCTAAAGGTGGAGTTGTAAACTTTACAAGAGCGGTTGCTGCAGAACTGGCTAAATATAATATTACTTGTAATGCTATATGTCCTGGATACTTTGAGACTGAACTTACTAAAGATGTACTTGATACTGCTGAGTTTAAAACATATATGAAGAGTACTGTGCCTATGCAAAGATATGGCGTGTCAGGTGAACTTAATGCAGGTGCGATATTTCTTGCAAGTTGCGAAGCAAGTTATGTAACAGGAGTAATACTACCTATAGATGGAGGTTATACTTGTGTATAAAAATGGCAGTTATCAACGGTAAAATGTTTATTTTTACTGTTTTTTAGTGTTTTACCGTTGATAACTTGATATTTTGAAACTGAAGATGTATAATTATTTTGGAGATGATAGTGTGAATAAAATTTATAAAAGAGAAACATATTTAAAAAAAATTAGAGGATTTTATAATGATTCAGAAATGATAAAAGTTATTACTGGTATTAGAAGATGTGGAAAATCAACTCTATTAGATATGATTGTTACGGAGTTAAAAGAAACTGGTATTGAAGATAAAAATATAATTTTTATAAAACTTGATAAAAAACCATATAAAAATATTAGTACACCTGAAGAACTAGAAAATTTATTAGAGTCTAAATTAACTGATGATGAGTTTAAATACATTTTTATTGATGAGATTCAAAATATTAAGAACTTTGAACCAGTTATTGAAAGTTATAGATTAGATGGGAATTATTCAATTTTTATTACAGGTTCAAATTCTTATTTACTAAGTGGGGATTTAATAACAAAACTAACTGGAAGAAAAATAGAAATAGAAATGTTACCACTTAGTTTTTACGAGTATATCGAAATGAAAAAAGAATTAGATAAACATGTTGATTCAATATATGAAGAGTTTGAAAAATATATTAAAATTGGAGGGTTTCCAGGTTTATTAAATTATGATGATTATGAATCGCAAATAGCATATGTAAAAAATGTTTTAAATGATATTTTTGAAAAAGATATTAAAAGTAATGAAAAAATTAAAAATCGTGAGATGTTTGAAAGTGTATTAAAATATGTAATTAATAATTTTGGCAGCGAAATGTCTGTTAATAGTATAGTTAAATATTATGAGGGACTTAATGAAAAAATTGATTATAGAACTATTGAAAGATATATTGATATATTAATTAATGCCAAAATATTATATCCTTGTGAAAATTTTGATATAAAATCTAAACAAGTTTTAAAGGGAGAAAAAAAATATTATCTTGCTGATTTAAGTATATATTATTCGTTAAATACTGATAATAGAATTAATTATGGCCCTGTACTTGAAAATATATTGCATAATTATTTAGTTAGTAAAAATTATAGTTTGAGTGTAGGAAAGATAGGAAATTTAGAAGTTGATTTTATCGTTCGCCAAGGAAATGATAATTATTATTATCTACAAGTTTCAAAAAATATTGAAAATGATAAGACAAAGAATAGAGAATATGCACCATTTTATGAAATAAAAGATTTATATCCAAGATATTTATTTTTATTAGATTTAATTATAAATGAAAATGTTGGTGGAATAAGAAATGTAAATATCGTAAAGTTTATTGCAAACAATGAAGATTTAGTTTAATTGTATATTCAATAATAATTTGTAATTACTAAGTAATGAATGGAAGTGATGTTTATAATGGATATTTTTTCATATTATGATTTAGTAGAAGTATATGATAGTGATTTAATTAAAGTAGATATGCAGTATCCTAAACTAGGTATGGATAATGCAATAGATAAGTGTTATTTAAAGAAAGAAGTATATGAAAGATTAAAGATAGCTGCAACTTATCTACCGGATGGATATACCCTAGTAATACTTGATGGATATAGACCAATAGAACTACAAAAAGAATTATTTGATAAGTATTCTATAATAATAGAAAAGAAGTTTTATTTAGAAAACTATAGTGAGTTAGATAAAAATAATTTTATTAATAAGTTTGTATCTATTCCAGATAAGGATAATCCACCCGCTCATACTACGGGAGGAGCTGTTGATGTTACCATTATGTATAACGGAGAGTATTTAGACTTAGGTTGTAACTTTGATGAGTTTTGTGATAAAACTTATACTAATTACTATAAGGATTATAAAGATTTAAAAAGTATTAGTATTCATAATAATAGAATGATACTTTATAACTCTATGATTAAAGCTGGTTTTACTAATTTAGATAGTGAGTATTGGCACTATGATTATGGTGATAAAAACTGGGCAGATATTACTGGTAATGATTTATTATATGCTGAGATTATAAAACTATAATAAACAATACAAATTTAATTAAACTAAAAAAGGTTACGCAAATAACCTTTTCTTATAGATTAAAATCAGTTCCTTGGACATCTATCTCATTACCATCAAAGTATGCTTTTGTTTTATATCCTCTAATTAGTGCGACAAGATTAGAAGGTAGACTTTTAACCATTTTATTATAATCTGTAATTATATCATTATAATATTTTCTTAGTGCAACTATTTCTGATTCTGATTCAAATAGATTAATATCTATTTTTAAGTATGCTTCATTTGTTTTTAATTTTTCATATTTCTCTTTATATTCATTAAATTCATTAATTGCATCATATAGTTTTCTATCTAATTCAAAATTAGTTATTTTTTTACTCTTTAAATCTTTAACTATACTTAGCACATCTTCTTCTTTAGTATTAGCTTTAATTATGCCAATAGATTTATTAAGTAAATCAAATCTTTTTCTAAGTACTGCATCAATACTCTCTTCAGCTTCATTAATTCTAATAATATAATCCTGAAAATGATTATAAGTAGTTACAAATACAACTAAGCATACAGAAATAGTTATAATTAATAATAGTATAATAATCAAACCTGTCATTTAACATCACCTTGATACCATTATAAATAAATTGCTGAAAAAAAGCAACAAATTAGTTGCTAGTTTGATAATAATTAGGTTTAATATTTATATTTTCTTCTGATTTAATATAATCTATATACTTAATAGGTATTATATACCAATCTCCACATTTAGGATCACTTAATACTAAATAATCTTTGTATGCATCTTCAACAATGCCAGTAAATGTTTTATTTTTCCATTCCTCAGAGTTTTTAAATGATGTATAAATGCATACCTTCTTACCTTTATTAAGATTTAATAAAACTGTTATATCCTTATCTTGATAGTATATTCTATTTACAGGAAACGGTGGTTGGTTAGGTGGTTGATTGTTTGAAAAAAAGTTATTAGATGGTATTTCTCTATAGTAAGTGTTGTTCATAATTTTATCCTTTCTTCTAAATTGTATGGTAAATATTTGTAAAATATGATAAAATGAGTGCAGTGGTGATGTTATGAAAATAAGTGTAGGAGTTTCAAATAGACATGTTCATTTGAAACAAAGTGATTTGAGAGTTTTATTTGGAGAAGGTTATGAATTACATAATGCAGCTGATTTAACACAACCTGGTATGTTTAAAGCAGAAGAGGTTGTAACTATTAAGACTGATAAAGCTGAGATTAAAAATGTAAGAGTAATAGGACCAACTAGAATGTATACACAAATAGAAATTTCTAAAACCGATTCGTATAAGTTAGGATTAAATCCACCAATTAGAAATTCTGGAGATTTAATGGGTAGCGAAGAGATTACTATAATTGGTCCAAAGGGTGAGATTAAAACTAATGGTTGTATAATTGCAACAAGACATATCCATTTAACAGAAGAACAAATGAAATATTATAAATTAGAAGGTAAAGATTCTGTAAATGTATTATTACCTGGTGTTAAAGGTGGAATAATTTCTAATGTTTATCTTAGACCAAGCTCTAATGCATTTTTTGAACTCCATATAGATACCGATGATGCAAATGCACATATGATAAAAAATGGTGATATTGTAGAGATATTGGAGGATTAAAATGAAGAAATATTATAAATATATTTTGTTGGTGCTTGTTTCTCTTTTTTCACATTTGTGTTTTATAAGTGCGGAAAATTTTAAATGTACCGTTGATAAATATGAAGTTGAGTATAATTCATCAGGTGAAATTGTAGCAGTTTATAAAGATGGTGAAAAAGATCCAGCTTATAATGGAAATGTTAAATATAATTCTGTTATATCTCCTAAATCAGCAAGTGAATGTCCAAATGTAGATGGACTTTCTGTTTTTGCGGGATATAATCCGGAATCTGGTTATTATTTTGATGTTTCATATGATTATCCAGAAGAAGAACAGAGTGCTAGTAGTTGTGCAGAATTCCATAATGAACAATCGTGTAATTCCGGTGTTTCATCAACTGGAAAATATGGATGTGCTTGGAATAAAAAATACAATTTTTGTAGTCCAAATGGACTTGCTTATTTGTCATGTGGCTCTGGAAATTCAGATGCTCACGATATACCAGTTTTTTTACCAAGAATTACATCTTATGCAATTGCTATTTTAAAAACTGTTACTCCTGTTATATTAATAATAATGAGTATGGTTCAAATAATAAAAGCTATTGCTTCACAAAATGAAGATGAAATGAAGAAAGCGAAAAGTGCTTTAGTTAAAAAATTGATTGCTGCAACTTTAATATTTTTTGTTACGACAATTGTTCAGTTTGTTATAAAGAAGGCTGCTGATGATGATGAAGTTGGAAGTGCTAGTCAATGTTTAAGCTGTTTTGTTAATAATGATTGTAACGGCTCTATGTATTATGTAGATGGATATGGAAATTGTTATTATTTATCTTCAAAGTATACTGCTACTGATTGTAAAACAGATATTGGTGTTAAGCCACGAGGGTGGGTTGAAGCTGCTGATGATTCTTCTAGTGATGATAGTTCTGGTGGTAGCCCACATGGTGGAGGAGACTTCGGTGGTGATTCTTCCAATAATAGTAGTTCAGGAGGAAGTAGCCATGGTGGAGGAGACTTCGGCGGTGATTCTTCCAATAATAGTAGTTCAGGAGGAAGTAGCCATGGTGGAGGAGACTTCTAATTGACAAATTAATATAATTGTGATAATATTTAAGTCATCTTCGGATGACTTTTTTAGTATATAAAGGGTGATAAAATGATTCTATTAATGCCTGATAATGTTGATCAGATTAAAGATAATACTAAATACTACGATGGCGTAATACTTAGTATTGATAATTTTAGTGTTAATTCTAGATATACTTTAAGTATTAATGAGATTAAAGATATTATTAAGATTATACCTAATAAAGAAGTATTTATATCTATTAATAAGAATATTGAAAATAATGAATTAGATGAATTAGAAAGTATATTACTTAGTTTAAATGAATTAAATATTAAGGGTGTGCTTTATAGTGATGTTGCACTTGTAACTTATAAAGACAAACTTAATTATGATTTAGTTTGGGCTCAAGAACATTTAGTAACAAATTATGAAACTATTAATTATTGGCATGATTTTGGTGTTAATTATGCATATTTATCAAGTGATTTAAATATAAATGAGATTAATATAATTACTAAGAATACAGATGTAAAGTTAATGGCTAATATATTTGGATATCAGTCTATGTTTGTGTCTAAACGACATATAGTAAAAAATTACTTGAACAACTTTAACATTAAAGATAATAGTAAGATACATTATATGCAAAAAGAAGGTAAAACTTATCCTATAGTAGACGCTAATTATACTTATGTTTTTGCTAATAATATATTTAATGGTATTAAAGAATACTATAACATGAATGTAGATTACTATGTAGTGAATGGATTCTTGATAGATAATGAAAAACTAACTAAAGTATTATCAATAATAGGTAATATAACTAAAGAGAATGTCGAAGATTCTTCTTTGCAAGTTATGGACATTTTTACAAATATTGATACTGGATTTCTTTATAAAGATGTAGTAAGTAAGGTGAAAAAATGAGTGTAGAATTACTTGCTCCAGCAGGAGATTTAGAAAGATTAAAGATAGCCTTAAAGTATGGTGCGGATGCTGTATATATTGGCTATAAAGAGTTAAGTTTAAGAGCGAATGCTATTAACTTTACCTATGACGAGATTAAAGAAGCAGTTGCTTTTGCTCATAATTTAGGTAAGATGGTATATGTTACTGTAAACATAGTTGTTCATAATAATGAGTTAAGTAAGATTGATGAAAATATAAAGAAGTTATCTGAAATTGGAGTAGATGCTTTAATTATTAGCGATCCTAGTATATTTAAGTATGCAAAGAAATATAATATAGAAATACATCTATCTACTCAAGCATCAACAATGAACTATAAGGCTGCAGAGTTTTATAAAAATGAAGGCGTTAAAAGAATAGTACTTGCTCGTGAATGTGATAGACAGTCTATTAAAGATATAATTGATAAGACTAACATGGATATCGAAGTATTTATTCATGGCGCAATGTGTGCAGGTATTAGTGGAAGATGTGTTATGTCTAATGTTCTAACTAATAGAGATGCTAATCGTGGTGGATGTAGTCAAATATGTAGATGGGATTTTGATCTTTTAGACGAGAATAAAAATCTATTAAAAGGAGACAGACCATTTACATTTTGTTCAAAAGATTTATCAATGATTGAATATATTAAAGATATGATTTCAATTGGTATTAAATCATTTAAAATAGAGGGTAGAATGCGTTCTAGTTATTATCTTGCAACCATTATATCTGTATATCGTAAAGTAATTGATAATTGTATGAAACAAAAAAGTGATAATGTATATACTATAGAAGATAAGATAATATTAGATAATTGTGCGAATAGAGATTCTATACCACAATTCTATAATGGAGTATATGATAATACTTGTAGTTATTATAATGGTAGAGTAGAAGTATCTAATCAAGATTTCTTAGGTATTGTACTTGATTATGATGAAAAAACAAAGTTAGCTACTATTGAAGAGAGAAACTATTTTAAACGTGGTGATATAGTAGAATTATTTACACCTTCTAATGACATAATTGAATTAAAAATAGATAAAATATATGATGAAGATAATAATTTAATAGAAGTAGTTAATCATCCACTTCAAGTAGTTAAAATACCTATAAGTAAAAAAATCGAAAAAGATTCCATGATACGCATAAAAAGAATTGACAAAGACATAATTTTGTAGTATTATTTTGTAAGTTTGTAAAAATGATTACAGACAATATTTAATTTGAGGTGATAAAATGACAGATACAAAAGAAATATATGTAACTAATGAAGGACTTGAACAAATGAAACAAGAACTTGAAGATTTAATTCAAGTAAAAAGACCTGAAGTAATTAAAGCTTTAAAAGAAGCGCGTGCTTTAGGAGACTTATCAGAAAATGCTGAATATGATGCTGCTAGACAAGAACAAGCTCAAACAGAAGCTCGTATTAAAGAGTTAGAAGCTATGATAGAACATGCAGTAATCATAGAGAATGTTGATACAGATGAAGTATCAATAGGAACAAAAGTTACTATTGAATATGTAGGTGATGATGATACAGAAGAATATTCAATAGTAGGAGTTAAAGAAGCAGATCCATTTAATAACAAAATATCAAATGAATCTCCAATAGCAAGAGCAATTCTTGGTAAAAAAATAGGAGATATAGTTTCTGTAGACAGTCCTAACGGAACATATGATGTTAAAGTAGTTGCAATAACGGCATAGGTATACCTATGTTTTTCTTTTATAAATAGAAAATTAGACTAAATAATTATATTTAGTCTGGTTTATAGTATCTTATCAATTAAACCGTATTTCAATGCTTCATTCGCACTCATGAAATAATCTCGTTCTGTATCTTGTTCTATTTTTTTAATATCTTGATTAGTATTTTTAGATAGTATTTTATTTAGTTTTTCTTTTAGTTTTAGGATTCGTTCTGCTGCTATTTTAATTTCTGTTGCTTGTCCTTGTGCTCCTCCTAGTGGTTGGTGTATCATAACTTCTCCGTTGGGTAGTGAGTATCTTTTATTTCTTGCTCCGCTACTAAGTAAGAATGCTGCCATTGATGCGCACATGCCAATACATATTGTAGATATATCGCTTTTAACAAAGTTCATAGTATCGTATATAGCCATTCCTGCTGTAATTGAACCACCTGGTGAATTAATATATATACTTATATCGTTATGGCTAAGTGAATCTAGGTATAGTATTTGCGCGACTACTGCATTTGCTGACTCATCAGTTATTTCACCATTTAATATAATTATTCTATCTTTAAGTAGTCTTGAATAAATATCATATGCTCTAATTCCTGATGGTTCTTTTTCTATTACTGTTGGTATCAATATATCATCTCCTATATATATAATAGTTACAAATTATATTTTTATTCAATAAAATTAGTGACAAATAATTATGTTTTTGATATTATATTTATATAAGGAATAGAGGGATAACATGGAAAAGTATTATAAAGTTGTATGTAATGGTAAGGAGTTAGAGTTTAAGGAAGGTACTACTTTTAAAGAAATATCTACATATTTCGAAGAAGATTATGAATATCCAATATTGGGTGTTAAATCTAATGAAGATTTTCTTGATTTAGGTACTAAAATTGAAAAAGATAGTGAAGTATGTTTTTTTACAAAGGCTGATGAATATGGTAATAAGATATATTCTAAGTCTGCAAGATTTATACTTATACTTGCTGTAAAAAGAGTGTATGGAGCGCGCGCTAAAGTAATAGTTGTTCACTCACAAGATAAGGGAGTTTATTTTAAAATAGAAGGTGTTAAGGATTTAAGAGGTGCGAATAAATTAATTAATAAAGAGTTTCAAGATATTGTAGATAGTGACCTTTTATTTACACATCTTACAGTGTCAAGGTTAGAAGCAATTAATTTCTTTACTAAAAAGAGAATGTATGATAAAGCAAATATGCTTAAGTATATTAGTAATACTTATATTAATTTATATAGAATAGATAATGTATATGATTATTTTTATGGTAAGATGGCTTATAGTACATCACAAATTGATATGTTTGAAGTAAAAAATCTAGGTAATGGTTTTGTATTAAAACTACCAACTATTTATAATCCTGACAGTTTTGGTGATGAAGTAAAATATAGTAAACTTCAAGATATATTCTTTCAAGCAGTTGATTTTAGTACTAGTATTAATGTTAAAACTGCATCTGAATTAAATACACGTGTATCACATGGTAATGTACAGGACATAATATTAATGAGTGAATCATTTTATGATAGACAACTTATGAATTTAGCAGATAATATTATTACTAAGAAGTCGCGAGTTATACTTCTTGCTGGACCATCTTCTAGCGGTAAAACTACTAGCGCGAAGAAATTAAGTATATTCTTAAAAACTAAAGGTTATAATACAATATCTATTTCATTAGATGATTACTTTACAGATTTATCTAAGAGACATAGACTTCCTGATGGTAGTTATGATTTTGAGTCAATTAAGGCTGTAAATACAACTCTTTTTGAAACACAGATTAAATCTTTATTAGAAGGTGAAGAAGTAAATCTACCTTACTATGATTTTGAAAAAGGAGTAAGTGCATTTAGGAAGATTGCTACTAAGATAAATAAAAGTGATATAATTGTCGTTGAGGGAATACATGCGCTAAATGATATATTATTAAGTAATATAGAAGATAGGTATAAATTTAAGATTTATATAAGTCCACTATCTAGCATTTGTATAGATTATCATAACCCAATACATGTTTCTGATATTAGAAAACTAAGAAGAATAGTTAGAGATTCTAGAAGTAGAGGATTAGGAGCGATTGAAACACTTAGTATGTGGGCTGATATACAAAAAGGAGAAATAGAAAATATTTATCCTTATCAAAATAATGTAGATGCGGCTATTAATTCTTGCTTATCTTATGAATTAGGGGTATTAAAAACTTATGCGGAGCCTTTACTATATAGTGTGAAAGAAGAGGATCCAGAGTATCCTGAAGCATTAAGGTTAATAAACTTCTTAAATAATTTTTTACCTATACCTAGTGATGATATTCCGAATGATTCAGTTATAAGAGAATTTATTGGGGGAAGTTGTTTTAAATAAGAGAGGATGAATAATATGATTAAAATTGCAATTAATGGTTTTGGAAGAATAGGAAGATTAACTTTTAGACAGATGTTTGGTGATAAGGATTATGAAGTAGTAGCTATTAATGACTTAACTAGTCCTGATATGCTTGCTCACTTGCTTAAGTATGATTCTGCACAAAAAAGATATGAAGGTCATACTATAGAATCTACTGATGATTCTATTATAGTAGATGGTAAAGAGATTAAAATTTATAAAGAGGCAGATCCTAATAATTTGCCTTGGGGTAGTCTTGATATTGATGTAGTATTTGAATGTACTGGATTTTTCACAAGTAAAGATAAAGCCAGCGCACATATTAATGCTGGAGCTAAAAAGGTAATTATATCTGCTCCTGCTGGTGATGATTTGAAGACTATTGTATATGGAGTTAATGAGTCTATATTAGATAGTAATGATACAGTTATTTCAGCAGCCTCATGTACTACTAACTGCTTAGCTCCTATGGCTTATAATTTAAATAATTTATGTTTAATTAAAAGTGGTATTATGACTACAGTACATGCTTATACAGGAGATCAAATGTTACTTGATGGACCTCATCGTAAAGGAGATTTAAGAAGAGCTAGAGCTGGAGCTGTTAATATTGTTCCAAATTCTACTGGTGCAGCTAAGGCTATTGGGAATGTTATACCTGAGTTAAAAGGAAAGCTTATAGGTTCTGCACAACGTGTACCTGTTCCAACTGGTTCTACTACAATACTAGTTGCTGTAGTAGAAGGAGAGAATATTACTGCAGATAAAATTAATAACTATATGAAAGAACATAGTAACGAAACATTTGGTTATACAGAAGAATATTTAGTATCTACGGATATTATTGGTATTACTTATGGTTCATTATTTGATGCAACGCAAACTATGGTAAGTAAGATTGATGATAATCATTATCAAGTACAAGTAGTTGCTTGGTATGATAATGAAGCTAGTTATACATACCAAATGGTTAGAACTGCAAAGTATTTAATGAATTTATAAAATAAATTTCTTCCTAGTATTGTAATTCATAAATTATTGAAAAAATAGTATATTTATAGTATAATCAATATGTTTTTGAAAGGGAGATACTATGATAGAAAGACTTGAAACTATTGAAAGTAAGTATAATGAGATAAGTAAAGAGTTGATGAATCCTGAAGTGTTAAGTGATATTAATAAGACATTAAAGCTTAATAAAGAATTATCAGATTTAAAAGAAGCATATGATGCATATCAAAAATTAAAGAAGATTGATAATGATATTGAAGCAGATAGAATGGTAATTGATGACCCTGAACTTGGTGAAATGGTAAAAGAAGAAATTAAGGATTTAGAGGAAAAAAAAGAAAAACTACTTAAAGATATTGAGATTATGCTATTACCAAAAGATCCTAATGACGGCAAGAATGTAGTTATTGAGATTCGTGGTGCGGCAGGTGGAGATGAAGCTAATATCTTTGCTGGCGACTTATATAGAATGTATACTAAATATGCTGAAAAACAAGGTTGGAAGATTGAAGTATATAATGAAGAACCAGGCGAGGCTGGTGGATATTCACAAATTGAATTTTTAGTTAAGGGAGATAATGTGTACTCTAAATTAAAATATGAAAGTGGAGCACACCGTGTACAGAGAGTACCTGCTACTGAAACACAAGGTAGAGTTCATACGTCAACTGCAACTGTACTTGCTATGCCTGAGGCTGAGGATTTTGATTTTAAGCTTGATATGAGTGAGATTAGAATAGATATTACTCGTTCATCAGGATGTGGTGGTCAGGGTGTCAATACAACAGATTCGGCTGTTAGGCTTACACATATTCCAACAGGTACTATTGTTTATTCACAAACTGAAAGATCACAGATTAAAAATAAAGAAAAAGCTATTAAAATTATGCAGACTAGACTTTATGACTTAAAATTAAAAGAACAAGAAGAAAAATTAGGTGTAGAGCGTAGAAGTAAGATTGGTACTGGTGATAGAAGTGAGAAGATTAGAACTTATAACTATCCACAAAACAGAGTTACTGATCATCGTATAGGTTTTACAACTAAGCAGTTAGATAGAGTAATGGAAGGCGCAATGGATGAGATAATTGAGGCTTTAATTACTGAAGATCAAACAAGAAAATTACGTGGAGAATAGAATCAAGGTTTCTTGATTTTTTTCTTCTTTATAGTATAATTAATATGGATAGGATGGTTCTTATGGATGCAAATCAACTTTATAAATATATTATATCTCTACCTAGTAATAAGAGAATTAATTTATTAATAAGTTAGGAACATACTGTGTATGTTTCTAACTCTTGGGTAAATTCCCCGCTGCTTGCAGCGCAATGTCACTAGTAGCTTACTACTAGTGAGCAGTTGTTAAACTGCAGATTATAGATACCCCGCTCTCGAAGAGAGTCGATTGTCCATCAGGACAATCGAGGTCTTGACCCGGGGAGTATTCATTTAATAAAACTATAAAACAAAGATTTCTTAGTGATGATGCTCATTATCCTTTTGTGTGGTTAGTACAGCAATTAAATGGTATAGAACTTAAATATTTTATTGATTCTACTTATTTAACAGATATATTAAGTAATAATAGAGCAATTGATAAAATAAATGCAATTATGTCATCATGTAATTCTTATGCAACTGATGTATTACTTGATGATAGAGTTATTGCTTTAATACTTGATTCCTCTACTAATCTATCTACATATCTATATAATCTAGATTATAGAATAGGACATAAAATAATAGATTATGATATTAAAAATGGTACATATCATCTTAATATATTATCTAATTATAAAACTAGTGAACAATTAAATATATTTAATTCAGAATATATAGTTAAACTGTTAGAATATAATGGGTTACCAGATAGATTTTTAATCAATTTAAAAGGTAAAGTAATAAATAAATTACTTGATTATGAAAAGTTTCAATCTATGTTTTTAAATTCAACTGTTTATGACATTAGTATAATGATATCTAATGGTCTAGTTATACCTAAGAGATTATTTAATAGTAATACTTTAATAGATAAGTATATAAAATTAGATACTAATAGATACAGAGATTATGTAAATATTTTAATGAATAATAATTATGAGTTTTACGAAATAGTAGAAAAAGAAAGATTTAAATATGTTGATAATAAAGTTAATAGTATAAAGAATGATATATTAGAAGAATATCATAATTTTGATAAAACTAATATTTATAATCTCTATGATTATAAAACTGCATCTAAACTATATAGTATAAAAGATGATGATAGAAAATTAAATGAGTATTTTAAATATAGTACTAAAGAGAAATTACTTGAAATGATTACAGATGTATTCTTTAAAGATGTACCTTATAATTTTATGCAAAATTTAAAAACAATAATTAATTATAGTAAAGATAATTCTAAATATATTCCTCGTAATATAAATATATATAATACACTTTTAAATTTTAATGAATTAAGTATTGATAGTATTATTAATTTTTTTAATAAGTATAAGAATGAAGATTTAGCTACTAGTTTCTACGATGACTTTAGGAAAGCTCGAAATACAGCTTATGAAGAGATTAATAACGGTATAACTAAGTTGGATAAAAATAGTAAATTATATAAAAAAGATTTATCTAGTGAATTAGGTGTTGATACATATGAACTAAATGGAGAAGATTTTTATCTTTATATTCATTCATCTAGATCGGGGTTTTGGAAAAATAATCAAAAAACTATATGCCTTAGTTTAATTAGTCATAATAATATTAATACAATAGATAATGATGAGGTTATATTTGGATTTTCTAAATTAAAGATAGATAATATTATGCATATGTATCATAGTGATGCATTTTCTACTCGCGAACAAGGAACTCATAAAATACATGATATTGAAACTAAAGAAAAATTAATTAAAAAGACTATCGCATATAATGAAATATTATATAAGGAAGAAGATGGGTTTAAACCTGATTATGTGGTTTGTTTTGATATAATTGATGATATTGATAGAAGTATTGCAAGAGATTTAGGTATACCAATAGTTGTTATTAACAGTAAAAAGTATACTAAAAAAAGTGGTAGTTTAGAAAGACTTGATAAGGATAATTATTTAAATGGTAGTGATGCATATGACTATGATATACTTGAGGATATTAAGGTAAGATAATTGTATAAGAGTATATATTGATATATAATGGGTGTTGTTTCAGAAGACGAAACGGAATAAAAACGGATAAAAATTGTTCTTTGAAAATGTAAATAAAATGTATAATTCTTCAGAAATAGTGTATTTTTCACAATTCACTATTGACTTTTTTTTTTTTTTTTTTTTTTTTTTTTTTTTTTTAGTAGAATGGTATCAGAAGGTAAGGAAAGATAATATTGACCTTCAAATACAAGTTTCCATAATAAAAGAAGGAGGAATTATACATGAAGAAATATGGAAAAAAAGGTTTTACACTTATAGAGTTAATTGCAGTATTAGTAATTATGGCAATAATAGCTCTAATAGTTACCCCTCTAGTAATGTCTATAATTAGAAAAGCTAGAGTATCTGCAGACAAACGTAGTATTGATGCATATGGTAGGTCTATTGAACTTGCAATTGCTGGGTATTTACTAGATAATGGTAAATTTCCAACAGAAGTATCGCAGTTAACTATTGAATACTCAGGTAATGAAGTAGTATGTTCTATAACACAAATAAATACTGATTCATCTATATATTTAGCTGGATGTACAGTTAATGGCAGAAGTGTAGGAGATTATACTTATGGTGAAGAAGAGGTAATTACATATAACTCATATGAAGTAGGAGATGAAGTTACATATAATAATATAAATTATTATGTAATTAAAGATTCTAGTGCATCAGAAGAATCAGTAACACTTCTAAAAGCAGAACCATTAAGTGTAGCAGAAGTAAACGAATATGGTGCCGGACATGTAAACAGATATGCATCTTCTTCAGCAGGAACAGCATCTAATCAAAATGGATATGGAGGAATGGCATATTATATGAGTTCAAGTTGTTCTGCGTATGGAAATCATAGTAATTGTAGAACAGATTATGAGTCAAGTGAAATAAAATATATAGTGGATGCATGGGCTTTATCTAAAGTACCGAATGGACTTGTTGAGGCGAGATTATTGACACTAGATGAATTAACTGAAAATTTAGGATATGAGATAAGTCAGTTGTGTAGTGCAGGTGATTGTCAAACAAATGTATCAGATGAAAACAAATTAAGTTGGGTATATAACAGTAACTATTCATATTGGACAATGACGACAGTTGCTGAATATTCAAATTGCGTTTGGAACGTTGCTAGTGATGGTAAATTGCGTGGATATCGTGATAATAATGCTGGAGGTAGTTGGGTGCATGAGAGCGAGAAAGTGGTACGGCCTGTTATTATATTAAAAAAATCAGTTCTTTAGGCCGAGTTAACAAAATATATTAGTAAAACCTTTAAAGCAAATGTGAATCATTTGCTTTTGTGTATAGAAAAGGAGATAATATGAAGAGGATATTAATTAGTTTGATTGTATTTTTATTGGTTGTTGGTTGTAGTAGTAAGAGTGTTAGTGATAAGAAGGTAAACAGTAAGAAGAAAGGTAGTGAGATTAGTACTAGTGTACCTAGTGAGTATAATGATTCTGGGATATTTAAGGATTATTATGAGTCTGCTTATAATAAGTTAATGAGCATGAATATTGATGAGAAGATAGGGCAAATGCTTCTTGTTCGTATGGATGATAATCGTGTTGATTCTATTATTAAGGATTATCATGTTGCGGGTTTTGTTATGTTTTCAAAAGATTTTAAAAATAAGAGTAAAGAAGAGGTTAAGAGTGAGATTGATAAGTATCAAAGTATGAGTAAGATACCAATGCTTTTTACAGTTGATGAAGAGGGTGGTTCTGTAGTTAGAATTAGTAGTAATCCAAAATTAAGGGATAGTGCTTTTAAATCTCCACAAGATATTTATAATGAATCAGGTATGGATGGTATTATTAGTGATACGAAAGAGAAGAGTGAGCTTTTAAAAAGTCTAGGTATTAATGTTAATCTTGCGCCTGTTGCGGATGTTTCTACTAATACTTCAGATTATATATATGATAGAAGCTTTGGTAAGGATGCTACTGAGACTAGTAAGTATATTGATGCAGTAGTTAATGCTTATAATGAGTCTGGATTAGGTAGTTGTCTAAAACATTTTCCTGGGTATGGTAATAATGTTGATACTCATACTGGTATTGCGATTGATAATAGGGATTATAGTGTATTTGAAGAGTCTGATTTTATACCTTTTAAAGCGGGTATTGAATCTGGTGTACCTAGTATTTTAGTATCACATAATATAGTTAAGAGTATGGATAGTGTACCTAGCAGTTTGTCTGTTAAGGTCCATAAGATACTAAGAGATAACTTAGGATTTACTGGCGTAATTATAACTGATGATTTAGAGATGGACGCGATAAGTAAGTATGTAGATAACGCTAATGTAGAAGCGGTTAAAGCTGGTAATGATTTATTAATTACAACAGATTATGAAACTAGTTTTAATGATATTAAAGAGGCTTATAATAATAATGAAATAGATGATATAACAATTAATAAGGCAGTATTTAGGGTGCTTGCATGGAAATATAGTTTAGGGGTGTTACATGACTGATATAGAATATTTAAAAAAGTATTATAAAGGTAATATAGAAGATGCTTATAAATTATTAGAAGAAGGATTACCTGTACAATATATTGTAGGTGAAGTAGATTTTTATGGTAATATATTTAAAGTTAATAAGAATGTATTAATACCTAGATTTGAAACAGAACAGTTGATTGAACTTACTATGGAGTATATTAGTGAAAAGTTTGATGGATGTGTTGATATACTTGATATTGGAACTGGTAGTGGATGTATTGCGATTACTCTAAAGAAGAATATTAAATGTAATGTAGATGCAGTAGATATATCTTGTGATGCACTTAAGGTTGCAGAATATAATAAGAAATTAAATGATGTAGATATCAACTTATTTAAAAGTGATATGTTAAGTAATGTTAGTAAGGAGTATGATGTAATTATATCTAATCCTCCTTATATAGGTAGAGAAGAAGATATACAAGGTATAGTAGAGATGAATGAACCACATATTGCTTTATATGCAGATAATGATGGATTATATTATTATGAAGAGATTCTTAAAAACTGTAAGAAGAATTTAAAAGATAACTTTATTATTGCTTTTGAAATAGGAAAGTCACAAGGAAAATTGGTTAAGAATCTTGCACTAAAGTATTTAGATAATATAGATGTATTTATTAAAAAAGATTTAAATTATTTAGATAGATTTGTAATAATTGTTAGTAAAAACAATTGACAAACATTTATTCGCGTGTTATACTTGTTGTATAAGTTTGCTTATTTAAACAATTCAGGAGGTATATGTGACGGATATTGTTAAAGTTGATGATGTAATTATTGAAAATTTAATCTATGAAGTACGTGGTAAACAAGTTATGATTGATTCTGATCTTGCGAAACTTTATGAATGCAAAAATGGAACTAAGACTATTAATTTAGCAGTTAGAAGGCACCTTGATAGGTTTCCAAATGACTTCTATTTTCAATTAACTAAGGAAGAGTATTACAATATTCTAAGGTTTCAATCTGAAACCTTAGAATTAGAACAAGGAAAGTATTCTAAATATCTTCCTTATGTTTTTACAGAACAAGGAGTAGCAATGCTTGCTACAATCTTAAGAACAAGTGTTGCATCAAAAATGAGTGTAGCAATTATGCAGGCTTTTGTTGTGATGCGTAAATATATTTCTACTAATTTGATTGAGCAGAAGTATATTAATAATCAAGTTATGAAAAATACAGAAGATATAAAATTGTTACAAGCTTCATTTCAAAAATTTGAAGAAAAGACTGAAGTTAATACGATATTTTTTGATGGTCAAATATTTGATGCTTATTCCAAGATACAAGATATTTTTAAAAAAGCGAATAAAAAGTTAATAATTGTAGATTCTTATGCAGATAATACTTTGCTTGATATTGTAAAAAGATTAAATGTAGAAGTGGTTATTATTACTAAGAAAAATAATTTATTAACTAAACAAGATTTGTTTAAATATAATAAACAGTATCATAATTTAAAGGTTTATTTTAGTAATATTTTTCATGATAGATATTTTGTAATTGATGATGAAATAGTATATCATTGTGGAACTAGTATAAATAGAATTGGTTATAGAACATTTTCTATTAATTTAGTTAGCGATGCTGATGTAGCAAATATGTTAATTGATAAAGTTGAATGTTTGATTAAATACAAAGATGGTTGTAATTTGTGCTAAATGCACAATGAAAATCGTGCTAAATGCACAGTAGAAGGTGTGCTAAATGCACAATGGGGTGTTGTAATAATTCGTTTTTTATGATATTATTTATGTAAATTGAGGAGGAATAGTATGTCACTTACAAAGGAAAACTATAAAACTAGATTAGTTGATAATGAAATAAATGAATTATTAAAAATGTTTGGAGCTATAAGTATTGAAGGGCCAAAATATTGTGGAAAAACTTGGACTGCATTAAATCATGCAAATTCATATGTTTTACTTACTAAATCTGATAACCCTAATTCTGATTATCAGAAGGCGTTAATAAATAGAGATTTAATATATAAGAATGATTATCCAGAACTTATTGATGAATGGCAATCAATCGAACAAATATGGGATGATATAAGAACTAAATGTGATGAAGATGGTAAAAGTGGGAAATATATTTTAACAGGTTCTTCAGTTCCAGTTCGTCCTGAAAAGATTTTTCATTCTGGTGCGGGAAGAATATGTAAACTTAATATGTATACAATGTCTTTGTATGAATCTGGTGATTCAGAAGGATTAGTATCTCTTTTAGATTTATTTAAAAATAAAAATATTGCAATTAATTTAAATACGAAACCTACAATAGATATGTATGCTGATTTAATAATACGTGGAGGATGGCCTGCTAGTTTAAAATATGAAAAAAGGAATTATTATAGATTACCTGAAAGTTATATTGAAGATGTATTAGATCATGATATTAATTACGATGGTGTAAAAAGAGATAAAGAAAAAATGAGAATGCTTTTAAGAGCTCTTGCGCGTAATGAGTCTACTCTTGTAAATAATGAAAAACTTATAAATGATATTCAAGACTATACTACTGAAGAAGCATATCAGGTTAGTAGAAACACTATATCTGATTATTTAGATGTTTTAGAAAAAATTCATCTGCTTAAAAATCAACTACCATTTGCTGAAAAAATTAGGTCAAGTATTAGAGTTGGAAAAAATCCTAAAAGACATTTTGTTGATCCGTCTTTAGCATGTGCCGTTTTAGGACTAAAACAAGAACATTTAATTAAGGATTTAGAATTATTTGGATTCATGTTTGAGGCATTAGTTGTAAGAGACTTAAGGATATATATTGAATATTTAGGCGGAAGAATTTATCATTTTCATGACAATAATAGCGGTTCTGAAGTTGATGCTATTATTGAACTGAGTGATGGTACTTACGGGGCAATAGAAGTTAAACTAGGTGTTGGAAAGATAGATGAAGCAGCTAATAACTTATCAAAATTTTCTAAAAGTTGTGATGAAAAACCTAAATTCTTATGTGTAGTTTGTGGGATGATTGATTATGCATATCAAAGAAAAGATGGAGTATATGTTATTCCGATTACAGCATTAAAACCATAATAGTAAGAAGGTATTATGAAGAAAATTGAAATAGAAGCAATTGATAATTTAAAGTATGAAAGAGAATTAAAGAGTGAGGGTTATAAAGTGATAGTTGGTACTGATGAGGCAGGAAGAGGTCCATTAATTGGTCCTGTTGTTGCTGGTGCGTGCTATATACCTGATGGGTTTAAACTAGATGGTCTTACTGATTCTAAAAAGTTAACTGAGAAAAAAAGAGAAGAGATGTATAATTATATAACTCAAAATACTATTTATGGAGTAGGGATAGTTGGTCCTGATGAAATAGATAAGATTAATATTTATGAAGCAAGTAGAAAAGCAATGCTTATTGCCATTAGTAAGGTTAGAAGTAAGATTGATGTTGATTATGTACTGTCTGATGCGATGCCAATAGAGCTAGATATTCCAGTTAAGCCAATAATAAAAGGAGATTTGCTTAGCATGAGTATTGCTGCAGCTTCTGTGATTGCTAAAGTAACTAGGGATCATATGATGATTGAACTTGATAGTATTCATCCTGAATATGGCTTTAAATCACATAAAGGATATCCTACAAGAAAGCATTATGATGCCTTAAATAAGTATGGATTAATTGATGGTTATAGAAAAACTTATGGCCCTGTTAAAAGAATATTAGAAGGTGAAAAATTATGAAACTATTATTAAGTCATGTTGCAGATTTAGATGGAGTAACTCCAGTAATATTATCTAACTTAGTTGGATTAGATTTTGAGTATAAACTATTTGATTTAGATGAATTAAATGAGTTTATTAATACTAATATTGATAATTCTTATTTTGATAAGTATGATGAGATTATTATTACTGATTTATCTGTTAGTAAGGAGATTGCAGATAAAATAAGTAATAGTAAATATAATTTTAGATTACTAGATCATCATATTAGTGCTTATTATTTAAATGATTATGAGTTTGCTAATGTACGTGAAAGTACTAATGATTACAAAGAATGTGGAACTACTTTATATTTTGATTATCTAATTAATAACTATGATAGTGAGATTTTAAAGCGTGATAGTGTAATTACTTTTGTTGAACTAGTAAGAGAATGTGATACATGGCAGTTTACTGATTTAAAAAGTGAGGCACTAGATTTAAATAATTTACTTGCATTCTTTGGTAATGAGTATTTTATTGATAATTATACTAAGTTCTTAAAGAATAATAATACATTTTATTATACTGACATGGAATTAACTATACTTGAAAGATTGAATAGTAAAAAGCATGATTATATAGAAAATATGGCATGTAATGTGACTATAAAACATATTAGAAATTATAATATAGGAATTGTATTTGCTGAAGAATATCGTAGTGAATTAGGACACTTTATATGTGAAAAGTATCAGGATAAAATAGATTTTGCATGTATAATTAATTTAAATACCCATGTTAGTTTTAGAGGTATAAAAGATATTAGTATTAATAAGTTTGCAGAAATTTATGGTGGAGGAGGACATCCTTTAGCATGTGCGATGCCTTTGCCTACTGACATAAGAGATAAAATAATTGATTATATATTTTTGGGTGATAATTGTGAAAATAGATAGAGTTATTGTTGGAGATTTACAAACTAATTGTTATGTACTTTCTATAGACAATAATTGTTTAGTTATTGATCCAGGAGATGAATATAATAAAATAAAACAAGTAATTAATAATAAAAATGTTGTTGGTGTAATTGTTACACACAATCATTTTGATCATGTAGGTGCCTTAAACTGTTTTGACAATATATACGATTATCATAATTTAAAAGAAGGTATTAATAATATTGGAGAATTTAATTTTGAAGTGATATATACCCCAGGTCATACTGATGATTCAATAGTTATTTATTTTAAAGATAATTGTGTTATGTTTGTTGGAGACTTTATATTTAAAGATGGCGTAGGTAGAACTGATTTAGGTGGAGATTATCATGATTTAGTAAGTAGTATTAAGAAAATATCTAAATATGATAAAGATATTACTTTATATCCAGGACATGGTGATAGTACTAAATTAGGTAGAGAAATAGAAAAACTAGTAAGATTATGAACTTACTAGTTTTGTGTTTATAAATACTTTTTAATTATCTTTGTTACTTTATAATATCCTAAATCAGTTAAATGTAATCCTTCCTTACTATATACTTCTTTTAAGTTTTTATTATCATCTAAAAGTGATGTATATACATCTATATATTTAATGTGTTCTATCTTACATAACTTTTTAATATCTTTATTAAGTTTGATTATATGTTTATTGTTATAATCTTCATTAACGCCATCCCAGTATTCAGTATCCATATCTCTATTTAATGGATAAATAGATTCTACTAATATACTTGCATTCTTTCTATTTTTTCTAATCCCTTTAATTATTTTTTTTATATTACTAATTATCTCTTCATCTTTAATACTTACTCTAAGATCATTAGTTCCTATCTGAATTATTACTACTGATGGATTATAATCATATAAATCACTATCAATTCTATTAATTAAATCTTTAGTAGTATTTCCACTTATTCCGCTATTAACAACTCTATACTCATCAAAAAACTCTTTAACGTTATATCCCTCGGTAATAGAATCTCCAAAGAATACTATGTTTTCATCTTGAACTTTTATACTATCTATTTTACTTTTATTAATAATACTTCCAATAACTGATAATAGAGTAATTACTCCTAATAATGATACTAATGTGATTTGCAATATCTTTTTAAATTTCTTCATAAAATCACCACGAGGTATATTATAATACATTTGCTTTTTGGTTGCAACATCATAAATTATATGGTAAAATAATTGAGTTTGGTGGTGTAAGTATGAACATGGATAGATATATTATAGAACTTTTAGGAATGGATTCTTATGTAAAAGGTAGAAGATATTATTCTCATTATGTAGATTTAGAAGATGAGAGAAAAACTACAGATGGTTATTTTTATAAATTTAGTGTAGAGTCAGAACGTACTTATCGTCACTATAAAGTAGAATTTAAGATTAAAGACTTTAGTATTACTGATTATAAATGTAACTGTGAACAATATAAGTCTCATCATACTTGTAAGCATATTGCAGCTGCTATTTATAATTATAGTGATGATATAGAGCATAAGTTAGTTAATCCTATGACGCTATCTAATTTAGTATTAAATAGTTTTAAAAGTGAGAATACTAAAAAAAATACTAAATCTAATATAAAAGAAGAAATGAAATTAGAATTAGAATTAGTATTTGGGGATTATGTAAATTATAAATTACATGTTGGATTAAAAAAGACTTATGTATTAAATACAGAAAGTAAGCTTAGAAACTTTGTTGATGCTTATCGTAATGGTGGTGAATATGTATTTGGTAAGTCTTTTACTTATAATCGTGATAAGTATTATTTTAATAGTAGTGATTCAGAATTATTTGATTTTTTAACATCAGCAGTACGTGGTAGTAATGGATATTATAGTAGTGAAGTTATGTATTTAAGTCCTAGAGAGTTATCTGCTTTATTAGATAAATTAAAGAATAGAGAATTTACTATTAAAGACGTAGGCATTATTAAAGGAATAACTGAAGGTATGCCTACAGAACTTAGTCTAGATATTATTGATGATATATATCATTTAAGTATTGAAGATTTGTCTTCATATAAAATACTTAATCGTTCATTTAAATATATTGCATATAAACATATTCTATACATCATACCAGAAAAATACCGTAATATATTAATGCAATATATAGGATATGGATTAGATGAAGTTATATTTGAGAAAAAAGATGTTGAGTTATTTAAAAATGGTTTATTAAAACAGGTTAGAAATAATATTAATTTAACTGATAATGTAACTGATATAGTTGTTGGGGTAAAACCGGATTGTGAACTATACTTTGATCTTAAAAGAGATAAAATTACTTGTGAGATGAAGTTAGATTATAAAGATACTAAGATTGATTACTTTGATACTAATGATACTATTTTAAGAGATGAAGAGTATGAAGGAGAAGTAATTAGTAAACTTGCAAGTTACGGTTTTGAGATTGGTAATAAAAAAATAGTATTAGATGATTTTGATTTAGTATATGACTTCCTAGCAGAAGGTATAATGGAACTATCAGATACATATAAAGTATTTACATCTAAGAAAATAGATAATACATCTATTATTAAAGATAGTCATATTAATTCTAACTTTAGTATTGGTGCATCTGGTATTATGTCTTATACATTTGATGCTGATAATATTAACTTAGATGAACTTGATAAAGTACTATCATCACTTAAAAGTAATAAGAGGTATTATAAATTAAAAAATGGTAATGTAATTGATTTAGAGAATAATGAAGAGTTAAATGAGCTAAATAATTTGATGAGTGATTTATCTATTAGTGGAAGTCTTGCTGAAGGTGAGGTAGAAGTACCAAAGTATCGAGCATTTTATATTGATTCACTAAAGAGTAATAAATATAAATCAATTAATACTGATAATTCATTTGATACATTTATTAATAACTTTAAAGAGTATAAAAATGTAGATATTAGTCTTAGTAAAAAAGATGAAAGTATACTTCGTGATTATCAAAAAGATGGAGTTAAATGGTTATATACACTTTATAAATGTGATTTAGGTGGAATACTAGCTGATGAGATGGGACTTGGTAAAAGTATTCAAACTATCATGTTTATTAAATTATTACTAAAGGAGAAGAGGGATGCTAAAATAATGATAGTAGTTCCTACTGCTTTAGTATATAACTGGAAAAAAGAGTTTGATAAGTTTGGTAAAGAGTTAAAATATGTAACAGTTGCCGATAATAAAGCTAAAAGATTAGAAGTTATTAATGATTTTGATAAATATAATATATTCATTACATCATATGGAATAATTAGAAATGATAATGATGAATATGAAGATAAAACTTTTGACTTATGTATTATTGATGAGGCACAAAAAATTAAGAATTATCAAGCTGGTATGACTAAAGAGATTAAAAAGATTAAAGCAAGAACTAAGATTGCTCTAACAGGTACACCACTTGAAAATTCGGTTATGGAATTATGGAGTATATTTGACTTTATTATGCCAGGATACTTAAATAGTGTTAAAAAGTTTAGAGAGTTATATGGTATTAAAGATGTAGATGAAGCATCTCTAGAAAGACTTTCTAAATTAAATTATCAGATAAAACCATTTATATTAAGAAGAAAGAAGATAGATGTAACTAAGGATTTACCTGATAAGATAGAAAATACTATATACTTAGATTTACCTGATTATCAAAAAGCATTATATTTAAAAGTACTTCGTGAATCTAGAGAAGAGATGGAAGAGTTAATTGCTACACAGGGATTTAAGAAAGCTAGATTTAAAATATTACAATTACTTATGAAATTAAGGCAGATTTGTATTGATCCATCAATTCTATATAGTAATTATAAAAAGGAATCTATTAAGTTTGAAAAACTAATTGAAGTAGTTAAAGATTATGTAGCTGAAGGTCATAAGATATTAATCTTTTCAAGTTTTAAAAAAGTAATAGATAAAGTAAAAGTAATGTTTAATAAAGAGAGTATTACTAGTTATATGATTGCTGGAGATGTTAAGAGTAAAACTAGAATGGAATTAGTTGATAAATTTAATGAAGATGATACAAATTGCTTTTTAATTACACTAGGTTCTGGTGGTACTGGACTTAATCTAACTAGTGCGGATGTAGTAATACACTTAGATATATGGTGGAATCCACAGGTTGAGAATCAAGCTACAGATAGAGCGCATAGAATAGGTCAAAAAAATAAAGTAACAGTTATTAAATTAGTTACTAAAGGTACAGTAGAAGAACGTATTTTAGAATTACAAAATAAAAAGAAAATATTAAGTGATAATTTAATTGAAGGTAAAGCTGATTCAGAAGTATTATCATCACTTAGCGAAAAAGATATTAAGAAACTTCTTGCTCAAGGGGAAGATGATTAATATCTTTTTTTGGATAAACTTATTGAATTACAATAAAAAATAATATATAATCTAATCAGTTGTTAAAAAATAAATGTTCTTTGAAATAACTAAATATACATAATTTTCATGAAAATTCTATTTTTTTCAAAAACAGGGTTGACTTTTTTTTTTTTTTTTTAGTAAACTAATATCAGAAGGTAAGGTGTGAAAGATAATATTCATGACTTACTAGATAGAAAGGAGAATTATGTATATGCATAATGTTAAGAAAAAAGGTTTTACATTGATTGAACTTATTGCAGTATTAGTAATCATGGCAATAATTGCATTAATAGCGACACCTCTAGTTATGTCTATAATTAGGAGTGCTAGAATATCTGCAGATAAAAGAAGTATTGATGCATATGGTAGAAGTATTGAACTAGCAATCGCAGGATATCTACTAGATACAGGTAAGTTTCCAACAGAACTATCACAACTTACAATTGAATACTCAGGTAATAAAGTAGAGTGTACTACTACTCAGATTAATCCAGACTCTAGTGTATATCTATCTAATTGTAAAGTAAATAATAGAGAAGTATCTAATTATACATATGGAAGTGATAAAACTCCAACATATCAAGCATATAGTTTAGGAGACACAGTAACATATAATAATATAGACTTCTATGTTATTAAAGATTCAGGAGCTAAAGACGATACTGTGACACTTCTAAAAGCAGAACCACTTACAGTTGCTGAAGTGAATTTATATGGCGAGAGTCATATTAATAGATATACATATGATTCGCCAGGTTCTGCATATGATCAGTCTGGCTATGGCGGTGTAGCATATTATACAAGTAATAATTGCGGATATAATGATGGTCAATGGAATAGAGACGGTTGTTTAACAAATTATGATCAATCCGAAATTAAATATATAATAGATAGCTGGAAAAATACTAATTTAATAGATAGAGATATAAATGAAGTAAGGTTGTTAACGTTAGATGAACTGTTGCAAGATTTTAAGTATGAGGAAAAAACGTTATCTTGTGGAGGTGCTTGTACTTATATAATTTATGAAAGTAATTATATTCCGGACTGGTTATATAATAATAGTTTTGAGTATTGGACAATGAGCAAACGAGATTCAGTTATGTATGGTGTTTGGTATATTAATAATGTCGGTAATATTAGGCTGGGTACAGTTGAACAATCAAATCTTGTTCTCAGACCTGTTGTTGAGCTATACAAATCTGCATTAAACTAAATAAAATAATAAAATTAATGTAAAACCTTAATATTCAGAGTAATCTGAATATTTTTTGGGAGGTATAAAATGGAATATGTAATAGATAATAAAGTATATGAAGTGGTAATTATAAAGAAGAGGAATAAGAATACTTATATTAGAGTAAAGGATGATATGAAGATTTATGTTACTACTAATTATTTAACTAGTAAAAGATATATTAAAAACTTACTTGATGAAAATTATAGTTATTTAGTTAAGATGATTAATAATATGTGTAAAAAGAATGAAAAGAAAGATTTATTCTTTTATTTAGGAAATAGTTATGATATAATATTTGTGAATGATTTAAAGAAGGTAGATGTAGATAGTAATAACTTTGTTATATATGCTAGTAATATGAGAGAGTTAAATAGGTGGTATAACAAGGTTATTAAAGATACATTTATAGAGAGATTTAATTATATTTATAATATATTTGATGAGGTTAATGTAATGCCTAGTTTAAAAATTCGTAAGATGAAATCTAGGTGGGGAGTGTATAATCGTGTTAAACACTCTGTAACTTTAAATAGTGAACTTATTAAATATAATATAAGATGCTTAGATTATGTAATAGTACATGAGTTATCACATGTAATTCATTTTGATCATTCTAAGAAGTTTTGGTCTTTAGTAAGTAAGTACTGTAATAATTATAAAGATGTTAAAAAAGAATTAAAGGAGTAGTATTATGGAGTTTATTAAAAATAGATTGCTTAAACAGATTGTAGTATTAATTATTGTAATTGGATTTTTATTCTTATTCGCAAGTCATGCAAGTGCGAAGACTCTAAATCAGATTAAAAGTGAGTTAAGTACAATGAGGTCTAAGTATGAAACTACGAAGAATCAGAAGAGTTTGACTGAGGCACAGAAGAAAGAAGTAGAGGCTAATATTGAATCTATTAATGCTGATATTAAAAAAACTCAGGGTGAGATAAAAGATTTAAATGATGATATAGATGCAAGAAATCAAGAGATTGATAAGATGCAAAAGGAGATTAAAAATATTACGCATTATTATCAAGTATCTAGTAGTGAGTCTATGTATTTAGAGTATGTATTTAATGCAAGTAACTTTACTGATTTTATTTATCGTCTATCAGTTTCAGAACAGTTAAGTGAATATCGTAAGAAGACTATTAATACTTATCAAGCATTAGTTGAAGAAAATAAAGCTAAAGTAAGTGAGTTATCAGAAAAACAAGTATCACTTGAAAATTCGCAAGAGCAGTTAAATGCAGAAGCGGCAAAATTAGGGGAACAAATTACTGAATATACTGATGGTATGATTGATATTGAAGATGAGATTAAAGACTTACAAGATATGATTAACTTATATGAAACTAAATATAAGTGTTCTGGTAATGAAGATGTAAGTAGTTGCGTTAATAGATATAATAATGCTAGAGCTGCTGCATCAAGAAATTCTTCTGGTGGTTCATCTAGTAGTGTAACTGCTTATGGGTCACTTCCTAGTGCGGCTGGTTTCTATCGTCCTACCGCAACAGGTAGAATGGGATCTGTATTTGGTCTTAGTGCATGGTACTTTAACTACTCAGTATTTCACTACGGAATAGATATTGAATTATCACATGGTACTCCAGTTTATTCGATTGCTGATGGTATTGTTGTTAAAACTAATTATCGTAGTAGTTGTGGTGGTAATATGGTATTTATTGCTCATAAAGTTAATGGTAATTCTTATACATCAGGATATTTCCATTTATCATCATATAACGTAAGTGTTGGACAAACTGTAACTAAAGATACACTAATAGGATACTCAGGTGGAGTTGGTTCTATTGAATACTGGGATGGATGTTCAACAGGAGGACACCTTCACTTACAAACTGCAACAGGTGTATATATGACTGATTACTATACATTTGGTGTATTCCAAAGTAGGTCATTTAACCCAACAACTATTGTAAATATGCCTGCATTCCATGAATATTTCTCTGGAAGATAATACGACAAAATTAATTAATCACTGATATTATAATGATATCGGTGATTTTTTTATGAAAGTAAAAGTAATTGATGAATCGCATGAATTAGATTTAGAATTGAGTGTTAATAAATTTTTGCAAGAACTAGAAGGAGATGTAATAGATATTAAATATCAAGTTAGTGTAGCTTTATATCGTGATGAACAAATATTTTGTTTTTCGGCTATGATTATCTATACTTAAGAATAAAATATTATTAAGCAATCATTATATAGATAGGAGGAATTTATGTTTAATAATTATACAGAAGAAGCAAGAAAGATACTTATTAGTGCGAAAGTTGAGATGAATAATTTAAATCATCCTTATGTAGGGAGTGAACATTTACTTCTTGCCATATTAAAAGATGATAATGATATTAAAGATAAGTTAAAAGAGTATGATCTTGATTATGATAAGTTTAAAAGTCAGATTATTAAGATAGTAGGAGTAGGTAAGAAAAAATGCGAATACTTTTTATATACACCACTTCTTAAAAGAATTATGGAAACAGCTATGATAGATAGTAGGGAGAATAATAATGGTAATGTTACTATTAATCATTTGTTTTCTGCTATGCTTGAAGAAGGAGAAGGTATCGCAATTAGGATAATGTTATCAATGTCTATTGACCTAGATTTATTATATGAAGAGTTTGTATCTAGAATAGTTAAAAATAAAAAGGGTGAGAAATTACTTATTGATGATATTGGTATTGATTTAACTAAAAAAGCAATGGATGGTTGCGTTGATCCAGTAATAGGAAGAGATACTGAGATTAAAAGAATATTAGAAATATTGTCTAGAAGAAAGAAGAATAATCCAATATTAATAGGAGATGCAGGAGTAGGTAAAACTGCTATTGTAGAAGAATTAAGTCGTTTAATTTCTATTGGAGAAGTGCCAAGAAGTCTTGAAAACAAAAGAATAATTAGTGTTGATATGGCATCAGCTGTTGCAGGAACTAAGTATCGTGGAGAGTTTGAAGAACGTATTAATAAGATGCTTAAAGAACTAGAGACTAACGATGATATTATACTATTTATCGATGAAATTCATACGATAGTAGGGGCAGGCGGTGCGGAAGGTGCAATTGATGCATCAAATATATTTAAGCCAGCTTTAGCTCGTAATCATATGCGACTTATTGGAGCTACTACTACAGCTGAATATAAAAAGTTTATTGAAAGTGATAGAGCTTTAGATAGAAGATTTCAAAAAGTATATATAGAAGAACCTAGTAGTGAAGGCTTAAAAGATATATTAATGAAGATTAAAGACACTTATGAAGAATTTCATCACGTAGTTATAGATGATGAATTAATAGATTTAATAATTAATCTATCTAATAAATATATAACTGATAGAAAACAACCAGATAAAGCAATAGATATATTAGATGAAGTATGTGCGCATGTAAGCTTAAAAGAAAATAAAAAAATAAAAGAATATAATGAATTAAATAAAAAAGTAAAATTAATTATTACTGATAAGAAGAAAGCAATACTAAATAATGATTATAAACTAGCCACTAAGTATAAGATGGAAGAAAATAAATTAATGGATAAAATTAATAGAATAGAGTTAAATCTATGCAATAAAAATAATAATCATCATATAACTAAAAAGGATATTATAAATATAGTAAGTATTAGGTCTAATGTACCAATATACACTATGAATAATAAAGATATTAAAGATAGTAATACATTTAGTAATAAGTTAAATAAAAAAATAATAGGCCAAAGAAAGGCAATAGATGAATTAAATAAGATTTATAAACAAATAAGACTTGGATTTAAAGATGATAAGTGTTATTCAATAATGTTTGCCGGACCATCTGGTGTGGGTAAAACTATGCTTGCAAAACTATTTGGTAAATATATAACTAAAAATGTAATAAAGATAGATATGAGTGAATATAGTGAATCTTATTCTATTAGTAAATTAATTGGATCTCCTGCAGGATATGTTGGTTATAGTGATTCTAAGAATATTTTAGATAAAATAAAAGATAACCCTTTCTCAGTATTAATATTAGATGAATTTGATAAAGCCGATATGAGTGTTATTAATTTATTTTATCAAGCATTAGATGATGGAGTTATTACTGATGCTAAAGGGGATTCTATTAGCTTTAAAAATACTGTTATTATAATGACTACTAATACAGGATTTGAGAAAAATGATATTGGATTTAATACTAATAAAAGTGATATAAAAATAAAAGAATTATTTGGTGTACCTTTAGTAAATAGAATGGATAAAGTAGTTTTGTTTAATTATTTAGATTTAGATAGTATTAAAAAAATAGTTAAAAACAAAATAACTAAGTTAAAAAAGAAATATAAAGATATTAAGATAAGTATTAGTAATACAGTAATAGATGAGATAATAGATAAGAGTAATTATAATGAATTTGGGGCTAGAAAGATTGATAAAATAATAAAAACAGATATTGAGGATATTATAATTAGTAGTATTATAGAAAATAAGAAAAATATAAGTATTACAAGTATTAAAGTACATAGTTAAATGTCTAATTGACATTTTTTATTATATCATTTACTTTGTAAGTGTTTGTATTATTAGGTAGTTCATAAAAGTAATAAGCATCTTTTTTAATAATTATTTTATTTTTAGAAAGATTGTTATAAACATATAATACCTTATTAGTTTTATCAGTAATAATTACATCAATATTTTCTTTCATAAAGAAAGTATGAATGCTTTTACATTTAAATCTTAATACATAGTTAATATTACGTTTAAACATAAAACCTAATAGTTTATCCTTAAAATGTATACAGTCTTTTAATTCTAATTCAGTTGTATCTAATATTATTTTCATAAGTTAATTGTATCACAATAAAATTCAATTGACAAATATAGTAAAATGTTATAAAATTAATTTAAGGTAAAGGTGATTTGATGAAACTTAATAATAAAGGGCAAGCATTAGTAGAGTATTTATTAATCATTGCGGTTATAAGTGTTGTTGTTATAAGTGTTGTTAAACTATTTGGTGGATATTTACAGGATACTATGACTAAATCATCATGTGAGATGATGGGGAAAACTTATGTAGATGGTGCATCTCCTGGTAAGGGAAGTTGTCAATAATTAGATTTGGGGGAGTTTATGGGATTATTTAATAAATTTAAAGGGCTTTTTAAGAAGGCTGAAGTTGATAAGACTGAAAAAGAAGAGTTAGAAAAGTATGATGAAGGTTTAAAGAAGACTCGTAATTATTTTACTGATAAGATAAGTTTACTTAATGGTAGATATAAGAAAGTAACAGATGAGTATTTTGAAGAGTTAGAAGAAATACTTATTATGGCTGATATAGGTGTTAATACGGTAATTAACTTTATTGATAAGTTAAAGAAAAGAGTTAAAAAAGAGAATATTACTGATAGTGAAGAGTTAAAAGATATTATAGTTGATGAGATGTTTATTATTTATATTAATAATGAGATAGTAGTAAACAAGATTAATTATGGTGAAGTAGGACCTACGGTAATTCTATTTGTCGGAGTTAATGGTGTAGGTAAAACTACTACTATTGGTAAGATGGCATATAAGTTAAAAAATGAAGGTAAAAGTGTATTGATGGTTGCCGGAGATACCTTTAGAGCAGGAGCTATTGAACAGATTAAAGAGTGGGGAAAACGTACAGAGTGTGAAGTAGTATCTAAAGATAATAGTGATCCTGCTAGTGTTGTATATGATGGAATTAAAAAAGCAATTGATGATTCTATTGATGTAGTCTTAGTTGATACAGCAGGTAGATTACAAAATAAAACTAACTTAATGGAAGAACTTGCTAAAATGAATCGAGTAATTAAGAAATTATTACCAGATGGACCACACGAGACATTACTTGTACTTGATGCAACAACTGGACAAAATGGTATAAGTCAAGCTAAAAGTTTTAAAAGTATTACTGATGTTACGGGGATAGTTCTAACTAAACTTGATGGTACTGCTAAAGGCGGAATAGTTCTTGCAATTAAGGATTCAGTTGACATTCCAGTTAAGTTTGTTGGTCTTGGTGAGACTAAAGAAGATTTAAAAGTATTTGATATTGAAAAATATATATATGGATTATTTAAGGATATGTGAGGTGTTTTATGGAAAAGAAGAAAAAGGGAAATGGAATAAAGAAAACTATATTATCAGAGTTTAAGGATTTTGAAATAACGATACCATTGCTTGCACAAATATTATTTACTGAGGCAGTATTTATATTTGCAATCGTATCATTATTTGAAGCAACATTCTTACCAGTATTCTATATAGTAGTAGGAATTACATTATTAATAATGGCTTATAATAACTATACATACTATAAGAAGAAATACTTTAATACTGCATGTGCGGTATTAAGTGCAATTTATGCTATACTTGCTGTATACTTCATAGTTTCTACTATATTTAAATTATTCTAATGAATATAGAACTTGCTATACTTTATGATTATTATGGTGAGTTATTAACCTCAAAACAACAGATGTATTTTGAGGATTATTACTTTAATAATCTATCATTACAAGAAATTGCAGAGAATTATAATATTAGTAGAAATGCAGTATATAACAGTTTAAAAGAAATAGAAAAGAAACTAATTCACTATGAATCAGTTTTAAAACTATATGAAAAAAGTAAGATTATAGAGGCATTAATAGTTGACTTAGATGATGATATACAAAATAGAATAAAAGAATTAATATAGGTTGGTGATTTTATGTTTGGTAAAATAGTGTATATTAGTGATAATATCGCACATATTAGTATACAATCAGGTACTCCTATTCATGAGAATTTAATGAATATGAATATAGTATTTGAGGATAGTAGTAAAAAGATATTAGGTGAAGTTGTAGATGTATCTGAAAGTATTATCAAAGTACATTTTTTAGGTGAAATTACAAGTGGTAGATTTACTCCGGGTGTACTTCGTAAACCTACTATGGAAGCTAGTATTAGAATTATTAATAATGAAGAATTAGAATTAATTACTGGAGTTAAATCGAGTAATACTTTTAGACTAGGTTATTCTCCATTATATGATAATAAAGAAATATATATTGATATTAATGAACTATGTAGTAATCACTTAGCTATATTTGGTAATACTGGTTCAGGTAAATCATATGGTGTAGCTAGTTTTATTCAAAGTATTTTTTATAATCAGGAGTTTCATCCATATAGAGCTAATTATATGATATTTGATGCATATGGAGAGTATCATACAGCATTTTCTAAACTTAATGAGGTTAATCCTAATTATCAATTTAAATTTTATACAACTAATAGAAATCAAACTGATGGCGAATTAATTAGTATACCTTTGTGGTTATTAAATATTGATGATTTCGCATTACTACTTGAGGCAGATACTCATTCACAATTAACAATAATAGAGCGAATGTTAAAGTTAGTTAGAATATTTGCAACCGATGATAATATTAGTAACGAGTATAAGAACCATTTAATTGCTAGTGCGATTATGGATATAATGTATACTAACCAAACATGTGCATCAAAAAGAAATGATATATTCTCTATTATTTCATCGTGTTCAACTGATCAGTTTAGTTTAAATACTCCAGTACAGGGACTAGGGTATGTAAGACAGTTTAAAGACTGTTTTGAGATAAATACTAGTGGAACATTTGTTGAGTCTAACTTAATTACAGAATATGTAACTAGTTTTATAAAACCTGAGTTAGAAAAATTAGAACCAGCTAGTGATCATTATTTTAACTTAAATGATTTAGAACGTGCATTACAGTTTACTTTAATTTCTGAAGGATTACTTAGAAATGATCACATGTATAATGAAGCAATAACTTTAAAAGTTAGATTACACTCATTAGTAATATCAGAAAATGCAGTGTTCTTCAACTTTCCAAAATATATAACTCGTAATGAATATATTGCATCACTTGTTACAAAGAATAATCGTAAAGCACAAATAATTAATTTTAATTTAGAAGATATAGATGATAGACTAGCTAAAACAATTGTTAAAATATATTCAAAGATGTTATTTGATTTTACAAAATCACTCAGTGTTCGGGCTTCTATTCCATTTCATTTAGTTATTGAAGAATGTCATAGATATATACAAAATGATGGTGATCTAAAATTACTTGGATATAATATATTTGAGCGAATTGCGAAAGAAGGACGTAAGTTTGGCTTGATACTTAATTTAATATCGCAAAGACCTGTAGAAATATCAGAAACAGTTATATCACAGTGTATAGACTTTCTAATATTTAAAATGACACATCCAAGAGATTTAGATTATATTGAGAAGATGTTACCCAATGTAAGTCATGAGATAATAGAAAAACAAAAAAACTTACAACCAGGCAACTGTGTTGCGTTTGGTAAAGCATTTAAAATACCAATGATAGTTAAAATGCCATTGCCTAACCCTGAACCATATAGTAGTAATGCAAATATAGTTGCAACGTGGAAAGCATAGACTTTCCTTTTTTAATGCTTAGTAAATTATAGATAAAGAAGATGTATATAAAAAAGATTATTTGTATAATTACACTATTTACTAGTTTTATGGGTAGAATCAAAGTTCTATCTTTAATTTTTTTTAAATATAGGATTTTTGTCAAAAAATATGGTATACTTTTTATGTAGATGTAATGCTTTAAGGAGGTATATTATGGTATGTGAAACAATTAACAAAAGCAAAGAAGAAATAATTTCAGAAATTGAAAAAAGAGTTGAAGATAAGATTATAGAAAAAACAAATGCTGATTTACTTATTAAATTAATTAATAATTCTGATAGTTTATCTGAAGCAATTTCTATTGCTCAACTTGGAACTACCTATAAAAGAACTGGATTCCATTTTGATAAACGACTTGAAAAGATGGATAATACAATTAAGTATTTTAAAAAAAATAATGAATTAAGTTTTAAAAATGATGAGACCAAATTAACTCACAAATTAATTATTGGAGATAATTATGATGCATTGTTAAACTTGCTTATTGAGTATAGAAATAAGATAGATGTCATATATATTGATCCACCTTATGGAAAAGATAGTTTGGGTGAGTTTGCTCTAACTAATTATAATAATGCAATAACACGAGATAATTTATTATCAATGCTATATCCAAGATTGGAGTTAGCAAAAAAAATTTTAAATAATGATGGATTAATTTTTTGTTCTATCGATGATAGAAATCATGCTTATATAAAATGTTTATTTGATGAAATTTTTGGTGAAAACAACTATATTGCGAGTGTTCCAAGAAAAACAGGTGCTGGTAATGCTGCAGCAAGAAATGATGCTAAATTAAGAAAACCCTTTGATTATTTAGTAATATATAAAAACAATGATTCTATTTTAAAGAAAAAAATAGTCGGCGAAAAAGAGTATAAATATAAAGATAATTTAGGAGATTATAAATTAGATCAATTCCAAGCAAGCGGTTCTGATTCTACTAGAAGTGCTAGACCAAACCTATACTACCCTGTATATTTATCTTCTAATGGAAAATTATATATAGAAAAACAACAAGATACTATAAAGATTATTTTACCTAAAAAAGTTCATGGCGAAGATGGCAGATGGATGTGGAATAAAGAAAAGTTTGAGAAAGATGCAAGTGATTATATATATTGCGATGGTGAGTTTTTATATAGAAAAACTTATTATGATGAAAATAAAGACCAAAATGTTTATCAAGTTGAAGAAGCATGGTTGGCTGATAGTAAGTATAGAAATTCAGTAGGAACTAATCAAATAAATGAGATAATGAATTCAGAAAAAGTATTGTTTAACAATCCTAAACCTATTGATTTAATGAAATGGTGTATTAATTTACATCCTAATAAAAATGCTATTGTTTTAGATTTCTTTGCTGGTTCTGGTACTACTGGGCAATCTGTTATGGACTTAAATAGAGAAGATGGTGGTAATAGAAAATTTATATTATGTACTAATAATGAGATTACTGATATTAATCCTAACGGTATTGCTTATGATGTAACGTCTAAGCGCTTAAAAAGAATAATGTCTGGTGAATGTTACGATGGTAATAAAGAATTTGACTGGATAAAGAATAACGAACCATTTGGTGATAACTTAGATGTATATGAAATTTTAAAAGTTGCTAATTTTGAATCGGTAGAGAATAAAACTCCTTTTGATGTTATTGATGAGACTCTATATGGATTAGATAAGTTCACTTCTATTAAAGATAAGATTGATTGGGTATGTAATAATTTTGAACATACACAAAAGAATATTGAGTCTGATGTTGATTGGAAAGAAAGGTTGGAGAGTGAATAATGTTAAAAGAAGCTATAGAACTCCAACAAAATGCTGTTAGTAGATTATTTGAGTTAATTGAAGAAAGAGATGAATTGACTTTTAGAGCTCCTACTGGTAGTGGTAAGACATATATGATGGCTGACTTCATGGATAGAATATTAGAAGAAGATGAAGATGTGGTTTTCTTAGTATCTACTCTATCAAAAGGAAATCTAGCGCAACAAAATTTTGATAAATTCCAAGAATATAAAGATAAAGGTAGATTTAAAAATTTAAGTCCATATTTAATATCAAGTGAGATAAGTGGTGAAGAATCTTTGTTTGTTCCTACTGATTATAATGTATATGTCTTACCGAGAGATTTGTATAAAAAGGGTGGAAGACTTATGCAAGGAGCAATGGATAATTTTTTACAAGTTATGACTTTAAATGATTGGCTTGGTGGAAAAGACAAAAAAATTTACTTAATAAAAGATGAGTGCCATGTTGCAACAAACAACTTAGATACACTATCAAATGATTATTTTGATAAAATTATAAACTTTTCTGCTACTCCTAAACTAAGAAGACGTCAAATACCTGATGTTGAAATAACTGATACTGAAGCTGTTAATGCCAAATTAATTAAATATGTTGAATTAAGTGATGAAGAAGATGTTGGAATTGCCATTAATAAATTTGAAGAAATTAAAGAAAAATATAGAGATTTATTAGGAGTTAATCCTTGCTTAATAATACAAATATCTAATAAAGATAAAGCAGATTATGAGTTGAATAATATTATATTTCCAGAATTAAATAAAGCTGAGCATCAAGATCTTAAATGGATGTTAATTGTTGATAAAGATGATAAGTGCGATACAAACGATACATTTAAAGCCAAGAAATTACCTGTCTCTAAATGGAAGGACTATGCTAAAGAAAATTCTTCTACAATAGATATAATTATTTTTAAGATGGTTATATCAGAAGGGTGGGATATTCCTAGAGCGTGCATGCTATTTCAAATAAGAGATACACAAAGTAAACAATTAGATGAACAGGTTATAGGTAGAGTCAGAAGAAATCCTAGATTATTAGATTTTGAAAGTTTATCTGATGATGCACAAAAATTAGCAATGACTTCGTGGGTATGGGGAATTGTTCCTGATGATGATAAGAAAGTTAGAAATGTTAAACTTTATGATGAACCTACTGATATTACTAATAATATTCAAATTAAAACAACTGTAATAAATGATTTAAGTAAAAAGCTAGATTTCAATATCGAAGAGTATTTAAGTACTAATGAAAATCATAATCATTATATGAGTATATTTGAAATGTATAGAAAGTTGGATAAATCAGATAAGGAAATAAAAGAGATGTGTTATGACTACTCTGATAACTATCAAAAATGGTGGAAATTTAATGAAAATATTGATAAAATTAAAGCTGAAAATGATAAATATGAGTGTAATTATCTTACAAGTATGTCATTAAGAAAAGATGATTATGGCGAAGATGTAATATCATCATTTCCTATTGCAAGTATGTATGTTGATGCTGGTAATTATGTTAATATAAGTGATTGGGTTTGGAAAAGAAATGATGGGGCTGATAAATTCGCTTTTGATAGTGAAGCAGAACGTGAATGGGCTAGCATTTTAAAAGATCTATCTACTTCACACATTAAGAAGATTACGACTGGTAAAGTTAATCCTAATAGTAAATATTATGAAAAAGATTTATTAGGAAATGATGTGCCTGAAAGATTAGAAGAATATGATAAATATTTGTGGGGAAAGAATTATATATCTAATTCTGATGTTAAATATGAATATTATTTAGATGGTATTCACTCATCATATCCAGATTTTGTATTAGTGGATAATAAGAATAAATTACATCTATTCGAAGTAAAAAGTGTTAATTTTTCAAGCGGACAGAATGCTAATTTTGATTCGGAAGCTTATAAAAGGAAAGTTGATGAATTGAAGAAATGTTATTTAATTGCTTCAAGTCTTACAGGTCATATATTTTATTTGCCTATACAAAGAAATGATGTTTGGAATATAACAAAATTAGAAAATGGAACTGAAACAAATTTAACTATAAATATGTTTAAAGAATCATTTACATAAAAATTAAAACTCAAGGCTATAATTAAGGTTTGAGTTTTAATTTTTTCATTATACTTTAGTAATGAATATTTTTCTGGCATAAAATTTGTAAAAAGTGTTTACATGCTTTTTTCTATATATTATAATAATTATCAATTAGAGAGTGGTGTTATGCAAAGATATTTTGGAGTTAGAAAAGATGATAAATACTTATATTTAGAGAAAAGTGATTATCATCATATAAAGAATGTAATGAGAAACAATGATGGTGATTTAATAGAGGTAGTAGTTGATAATAAATTATATTTAGGGTGTATAGAAAATGTAAAGTCAGATATTAATATTTTAATAGAAAAAGAGTTAGAAATTGAAGAAGATTTTATTCCTAAAGTTAATTTAATTATTCCAATTTTAAAAGAACAAAAGATGGATTTAATACTTCAAAAAGCATGTGAATTTGGGGTGTCAAAAATTACAATTTTACCTTTAAAACGTTGCGTTGTAAAGGTTGATAGTAAAAAGATTAAGTCTAAATTAGATAGATGGACACGTATTTTAAAAGAAGCATCTGAACAATCTTTTAGATGTAGTATTCCTGATATTGAGTTTGTAGATAGTATTAAAAATTTATCTAATTTAGATGGTTTAAAGATTACTTGTAGTACGAAAAAAAATTTAGAAAACGTAAAAATGGTGTTAAAGAAGAATAAAAAGTGTGATACAATTAATGTAGTGATAGGTCCTGAAGGTGGACTTGATGATAATGAAGAGAAAATACTTAATGAATTAGGTTTCTTATCTACTACATTAGGCAGTAGAATAATGAGAGTAGAAAGTGTACCACTATTTATAATGAGTATTATTAATTATGAATATATGAGTGTTGATTAGGATTAATTAGGAGTGATTTTATGAAATTTTTAAATATTATTAATAATAATTTCTATTTATGTCTTGGTATTATTATTGCCCTTTTATTATTGAATGTTATTTTAATTATTGTAATAGTCAATCAAAGAAAGAGAAAAAAAATAAAAGATAGTTTCAAAGAAATTGAAGATATTGTAAATGATAATAGTACTGATGTTGACGTGGAGGATACTTATAAACCAGAAGTTGCTTTTGAACTGGAACAGATTTTAGAAAAAATGCAGAAAGATGTAGAAGTTCCACCAGAAGAGGTTGTAAGAAAGTTTGAAGAAGAACAAGAGAAAAATGCAATAATAAGTTATCAAGAATTATTAGATAGCGTTAATAATAATAAAATATCTATTGAAGAAGAGGAAGAGGGCGATATTGATTATGTTGCTCAGTTAGAGTCTGAACTTAATTTAGATAAGACATATGATAATAATCCATCTACAGTAGAAACTCCTATATTTGATACCACACTTGAATCTATAGATAATTATGCAAATAAGAGTCATTTGGATATTATAGATGAAATTGATATAGATGAAAAACCTAAGAAGTTTAAAAATTCTGAGGTAATATCTCCTGTGTTTGGTCGTGATATTCCCAACTATGAATATAAGAAAATAAATAGTTTTGCAAATACTAATAACAAAGTAGAAGTAGAACAAGTAGCTGGGGATACTATAGATAAAGAGATTAAGAAAAATGAAGATTTCCTTAAAGCCTTAATAGAATTTAGGAATAATCTATAATGAAGTTTTATATATATAATTTAGGATGTAAAGTTAATTCTTATGAATCTAATATTATGAAGGAGAACTTAGAAGCAAATGGATATGTACAAGGTAATGAAGATGATAGTGATATTTATATTATAAATACTTGTACTGTTACTAATACTTCTGATAATAAATCATTAAAAATAATTAGAAGAGTCCTTCGTAATCATCCTAATTCTATTACAATTGCCTGTGGATGCATGACACAGGTAAATTCTGTTTATTTAAAAGACTTAGATGTTAAGGTTATTATAGGGAATAAGGGAAAGAGTAAAATAGTAGATTATATAAATGAATATATAAAGACTAAAAAACAAATTATAGATATAACAGATTTCAAAGATAATAAGTTTGAAGATATGTGTCTTAATAATTTTGATAAGACTAGATCATTTGTTAAAATAGAAGATGGTTGTGAAAATTTCTGTAGTTACTGTATTATTCCTTATGCAAGAGGTAAAGTACGTAGTAAAGATCCTGAATTAGTTATAAGTGAAGTTAAAAATCTAATTAAAGAAGGTCATAAAGAAGTAGTATTAACTGGTATTCATACAGGACATTATGGTGCAGATATTAATTATTCTTTTGCAACCTTACTTAATAGACTTGTTAAGATTCAAGGCTTAGAAAGACTTAGGATATCTTCTATTGAAATAACTGAGATTACTGATGAAGTATTAGATGTACTAAAGAATAATCCTAACTTAGTATCACACTTACATATACCATTGCAAAGTGGTTCTAATACAATTTTAAAGCTAATGAATAGAAAATATGATAAAGCGTACTTTATCGATAAAATTAATAAAATAAGAAATATAAGAAAAGATATATCTATTACTACTGATGTAATAGTAGGGTTTCCTAGTGAAACAGATGAGTTATTTAATGAAACTATAGATACGATAAAGAAGATAAATTTTTCTAAGATACACGTATTTCCATTTTCTTTAAGAAAGAATACTAAAGCAGAGAGTATTCCTAATCATGTAGATGATGTAACTAAGAAAAATAGAGTAAAAGAGTTAGTTGAGTTAAGTAATGAATTAGAAAATAGTTATATGAATAAGTTTATTAATAAGACTGTATTATTATTACCTGAGGTATATAAAGAAGGATACTTAATAGGTCATACTGATAATTATCTTAAAATTAGAGTAAAAGGTACTCATGAATTACTTAATAAAATAGTAAGAGTTAAAATAATTAAAAATAGTTATCCATACCTAGATGGAGAAATAATTAAATAATGGAATTAATTAAACTATAACACATTCCATTATTTTTTATTTATATAATAGGAAATTGATACTTTATAGCAAAAAACACTTGACATACGTATCTATGTATGGTAATATAATATTCATCAACAGGGATGGTGGTTACGATGGATAAAATTATGAAAGCATATGTTTTTAGAATTTATCCAAATGAGTCTCAAGTAAATTTGATAGAGAAATGTTTTGGATGTAGTAGATTCATTTATAATCACTTCTTAGAATTAAATGATAAGTATATTAATAAATATGATTATATTAAGCAAATACCTTTATTAGAGAAGAACAATATCTGGTTAAAAGAAGTAGATAGTTGTTTACTTAGATGTAGTATATTTGATTTAGAAGATGCATATAAAAGATACAATACTAATTTAGGTGGTAAACCTAAATTCAAGTCAAAAACTAAATCAAGACAATCATATAGAACTAATAATATTAGAAGTTCTTATAAAGGAAAGGACTATAATAGTATTGAACTGGATTTAGAGAATAGACTAATAAAACTTCCTAAATTAAAATATGTAATTATAAGAGGTTATAGAAATATTAAATCTATTAATGGAAGAATTATAAATGCAACTGTTTATAAAGACGCAGGTAAATACTATGTTAGTGTATGTATAGAAGAAATCACTTTCATACCGAATGTAGTACCAACTAAAATAGTAGGCATTGATTTAGGTTTAAAAGACTTAGTGATAACAAGTAATGGAGAATATTTTGGCAATAAAAAATTTATTAAAAAGTATGAAAAGAAAATAAAAGGATTAAATAAATGGCTTGCAAGAGCAAAAGCAGGTAGTAAAAATAGATATAAGATAAAAAAGAAACTTCAAACAGTATATAAGAAATTAAAGAATGCAAGAAAATATCTATTGCATAGTATTAGTAAAGAACTTGCAGATAATAATGATATTATTGTAAGTGAAAACTTAAAAGTTAAAAATATGGTACAAAATAGACACTTATCAAAATCAATATTAGATGCATCGTGGAGTGAACTAATAAGGCAGCTTAAGTATAAATGTACTTGGAAGAATAAAAGATTCTATCAAGTTGATGCGTACTATCCAAGTAGTCAGATGTGTTCAAGATGTGGATACAAAGAATCTAGTGTAAAGGACTTAAGTGTGAGAGTTTGGGAATGTCCTAATTGTACTAATATGAATAATAGAGATTTAAATGCAAGTATAAATATAATGTTTGAGGGAGTAAAAATATATATGGAAAGCGAGTTAACAGAACTTCAAGTAAACTAAATTTTGACAAAGAAAAAATGTAGGGTAGCGACTATCCAATACTGGTCTATGGAGAATCAAAAGATTCGGTGAAGTAGAAAATGCTTACCGTGAGGTTAAGCAGTAGTCAAAATTTATTTTGACTTTATGTTCTGATATAATAGTGGTAATAAAACAGAGGTGATTAACCATGAAGTGTATACTTATGAATAAAAACACAGAAGTATTAGTTGCAGAATATGATGATGCAGTTAAAGCATTTACAAAAATCATTGAAGTAAAAAATATTGAGTATGCTCCTTATATTTTACAAAGTTTTTATGATAAAGATGATTTTAATAATAATCCATTTAGAACTAATTTAAGTGAATGGTTTAAAGGAAGAGGTATTCCATCTTGGAGAGATAAATTGGACTTGCTATTACATAGGCTTAATATTTATACGCCTGATGAATTATTAGATAAGTCTTTTGGTTTATCTTTATCAGATCAATACTGGATTAAACCTTATGAAAGTAATATAAAGTACGATGACATTAATTTCTTTGATAATGACTTTGATTATTCTGAGTTTATGGAGGCATCATTATCATTAAATAGTAAAACGGTAATGAGTGAAAAATCATTAAAAACGCCTAATAATACAACAGATGGAATGTTAAAAAAAGCCTGGATTATTGAAAATAATATAAGATATTTATTAAAGGGTGGATATAAAAATGAAGTATTACAGCCATTTAATGAGGTTCTTGCAAGTGAGATATGTAAAAGATTAGGATTTAATCATGTAACATATACATTAGATACTTATAAAGATATAGTCGTTTCAAAATGTCCTTGTTTTATTAACAAAGATACTGAACTTATTACTGCATATCAAGTTAGAAATAATATGGATAGACACAATAGTTTAGAAGACTATGAGGATTATGTTAAAGTTCTTGAAGAACATAATATTAAAGATGCAAGAATTAAATTAGAAAATATGTATATACTAGACTTTCTTATTATGAATGAAGATAGACATTTAAATAATTTTGGTATTATTAGAGATGTTAATACATTAAAGTGGGTAGATGTATGTCCTATATTTGATAATGGACAAAGTCTAAATATTCAAGATTATAATGAAGAAGAAGTAATTATCTCAGGATATGGACGTTTATTTTATGAAATTAAACCTTTTAATGAAATAATAAAAGTGGTTAAAAATATAAAAAGAATAGATATTTCTAAATTAGATGGTATTGTAGAATGGTTTGATGATTTGTTACATAAATATCAAAATATTACTAATATGTCAGATAGAAGAATTAATAGATTGTGTATATTATTAAATAGGCAAATAAATAAATTAAAGAGCATAATAGAAAATAGTTAAATAATGGAATTAATTAAACTAAAACACATTCCATTATTTTTTTTATTCATACTATATGGTAGATAGGAGGTAATTATGTTTAATTTATTTAATAAAGGATATGGAGGTTGTTGTAACAATATGAATCAAGGATGTATGGAAAGAGAAATAGTAGAACCAACTATAAATAAATGTATTGAAAAAGAGTATTATCATGAAGTACCACATGTATGTCCAATACATACACATGTAATTAATAAACACATCTATAAACATACTTATACACCACAATATAGTTGTTCAGAAGAAAATCAAGTATATAATGAAGACTGTGGTTCTTGTTGTAATTTTCAATAATAGTAGCACTAGCTACTTTTTTTTGATATAATCTTATTAAGAGAAAGATTGGGTATAGGTTTATGAAAGTATTAACAGTAAAAGAGCCTTGGGCTAGTTTAATTATTAATGGTTATAAAAAGTATGAGTTTAGAAGTTGGAAAACGAGTTATCGTGGTAAGGTGTTAATTCATGCAGGTAAAAGTATAGAAAAGAATAATTTAGCTTTATTTAATGATTATAATCTAGATTATTCTTTTGGATATATAATAGGTGAGGTTGAATTAGAAGATTGTATATTAGTTGATGATAAGATGCAGAAAGAGTTAGAGAGTAGTAATAAACTTGTATATAGAAAGAATTACGTAGGATTATATGCATGGAAGTTAGGTAATATAGTTAAATATAAAAAAGAAGATAGAATTAAAGTAAATGGTAAATTAGGTTTATGGAATTATAATGATAGAGGTTAGAATGAAGAAATTAATTAGTGTAGTTATATCTTGTTATAATGAGAGAGAGGTATTACCTATATTTTATAAAGAGATTGACGGAGTTAGTAAGAAATTAGATAATGTAGATTTTGAACTTTTATTTGTAGATGATGGTTCTAAGGATAATACTTTAAGTATTGTTAAAGAGTTATCTAAAAGTGACTCTAGAGTTAGGTATATATCTTTTTCTAGAAACTTTGGTAAGGAAGCGGCTATGAATGCAGGACTTACTTATGCAAAAGGGGATTATGTTGCTTTAATGGATGCAGATATGCAAGACCCACCTAAATACTTAATAGATATGTATAATTTTTTACAAGAGGATTATGATGTAGTTGCAACCCGCAGAGTAACAAGAAAAGGAGAACCTAAGATAAGAAGTATATTTTCTAGAGTGTGGTATAAACTAATTGATAAGATGTCTGATACAGAAATGGTTGATGGAGCTCGTGATTTTAGAATGATGAAGCGGGCTGTAGTAGATGCAATACTATCACTTAATGAATATAATAGATATTCCAAAGGGATATTTAGTTTTGTCGGGTTTAAAACTAAGTGGATTAGTTATGAGAATGTAAAAAGAGCTGCTGGTAAAACTAAATGGTCTTTCTTTGGTTTATGCAAATATGCAATAGATGGTATTACTTCGTTTTCAACGGCTCCATTACTTCTTGCATCATTCTTTGGAATACTTTTCTGCTTTCTAGCACTCATTGCAATCATCTTTGTAATTGTTAGAACTCTTATTTACGGAGATCCAGTTGGTGGTTGGCCTTCACTAGTATGTATTATACTTTTAGTAAGTGGAGTACAACTACTATGTATTGGTATTATTGGTAGGTATTTATCTAAGGTATATTTAGAAACTAAAAAAAGACCTCTATATATAGTAAGAGAGACTAATCAAAAATGAAACATGGAATAATATTTGATTTAGATGGTACTTTATGGGATGTTGCTAATACTACTTATAAGAGTGTTAATGAAGTATCTAATAAGTATAAAATAAATAGCGTTAGTAAAGATACTGTTATATCTTGTTTTGGTTTAGATAAAGATAATACTTCATTAAAATATTATCCTACATTAGATAGAGAGTTTAGATTAAAAATAATGGACGAAATAGCTATAGTAATTATAAATCGATTAAAATTAAGTGGTGGTAATATCTATAATGGAGTTAAGAATACTTTAAAAATATTAAGTAAAAATTATGATTTATATATAGTAAGTAATACTGCAAATTATGAGTATATAGAATCATTTTTAGATGGTAATAATGTAAGAGATTATTTTAAAGATTATATTGCTGCTAGTAGTATTAATATTAGTAAAAGTGATGCAATTAAAAAGATAATTGATGATAATAAAATTGAATATGCTATATATGTAGGAGATACTATATATGATTTTGATGCAAGTAAGTGTGTAGGTATTCCATTTATTTGGGCTAAATATGGATTTGGTAAAAGTATAAATGTAGAATATAGTATAGAGAATTTTAGTGAAATTATTAAAGTTATTAAAAATATATTTAAGCATTAAGAAAGATATACAAACTTTCTTTTTTTTTAATAATTTGATATAATCTCTGTGGTGATGTTTATGAAAAGACCAGTTGTTGCTTTAGTTGGAAGACCTAATGTAGGTAAAAGTACAATATTTAATAAATTAATAGGTAAGAAAGTATCAATTATAGAAGATACACCAGGAGTTACTAGAGATAGAATATATGGTGTAGTTAGAACTAATGATACTGAGTTTCATTTAATAGATACAGGTGGTATTGAGAAAGAAAATGATAATTTTAATAGTGAGATAAAAGTACAAGCATCTCTTGCAATAGATGAAGCAGATATCGTTTTATTTGTTGTGGATGGCAAAGAAGGATTAACTAGTGATGATTATGTAGTACGTGATATGCTTAAGAAAATTGCAAGTCGTGTAATTGTAGTTATTAATAAATGCGATAGTAAAAAGATTAAAGATAATGAATACGATTTTTATTCTCTCGGATTTTCAGAGTATTTAAAAGTCAGTGGAGAACAGGGAGACGGTATATATGAATTACTTGAGACTATTACATCAATGATACCTAAGTATGAATCTGAAGTAGATGATTCTATTAAATTTTCTATAATAGGTAGACCTAATGTAGGTAAAAGTAGTTTAGTAAATGCCATACTTAATGAGGATAGAGCAATTGTATCAAATATTGCAGGTACTACTCGTGATGCAGTTGATACTAAGTTTAAATATCATGGTGAGTATTTTACAGTAATAGATACTGCAGGTATGCGTAAAAAAGGTAGAGTATATGAAAACATAGAAAAATATAGTTTACTTCGTAGTATGAAAGCAATAGATAGATCTGATGTATGTGTTATTGTAATAGATGCTATAGAAGGAATAGTAGAACATGATAAACATATTGCAGGGTATGCACTTGATGCAAATAAACCTGTTGTACTTGTTGTAAATAAATGGGATACAGTAGACAATAAAGAAGAAGCAATGAAGAAGTGGAAAAATGATATAGTAGCTAATTTTCAATTTATGAGTTATGCTAAGGTTGTATTCTTATCCGCACTTACTAAAAGAAGAGTACAAACATTAATGCCAGAGATTATTACATCTTATGAAAACGCAAGACGTGAGATCAAAACTAGTTTACTTAATGATGTAATAATGGATGCATATAACTTAAATATTCCACCTTCATATAAAGGTAAGAGACTTAAAATATACTTTAGTACACAAGTTAGAACAGCTCCTCCTACATTTAATATTCAAGTAAATAATAAAGGATTAATACATTTCTCATATGAAAGATACTTAGAAAATAAAATTAGAGAAGCTTTTGATTTTACAGGAACTCCAATAGTAATACAGTTTAAGAATAAAGGTGAAGAATAAGCATATATATATTTAAATTTTATATTTTTATTGTTAATTAACCTCAGATATATTTAAGAATAAAATATACTGAGGTGTTTTTATGTTACAGAATGATTCTAGAAAGGTAAAAGAGGGAGACACTTTTATTGCACTTAAAGGTATTAATGGTGATGGTCATGATTATATTTTAGATGCAATTAATAGAGGATGCAGTAAGGTAATATGTGAGTATGGTAATTATGATTATGATAATATAGAGATTGTAGATGATACTAAGGAATATTTGGATAGTTATATTAAGAATAAGTATGTAGATATAGTTAAGAATATAAAGTTAATTGGTATAACTGGTACTAATGGTAAGACTACTACATCTTTTTTAATATATCAAGCGTTAAATAATATAGATATTAAGTGTGCGTATATTGGGACTATTGGCTTTTATATGGATGGTAATAAGTATGATAATATTAATACTACTCCCGATATATTATGTTTATATCACATGTTAATTGAGTGTGTTAGAAATGATATAGAGTATGTAGTTATGGAAGTTAGTAGTCAGGGATTATATTATAATCGAGTTAAGTATTTAGAGTTTGATTATGCTATATTTACTAATCTAACACAAGATCACTTAGATTTTCATAAGACTATGGATGAGTATTTAAAGTGTAAGTTAAAGTTATTTAGGAATTTAAAAGATACTGGAGTAAGTATTATTAATAAGGATGATGAGTATTATAAACATTTTATTACTAATAATACTATTAGTTATGGAGTATCTGGAGATTATAAGATTAGTGATATAAATAATAATAGTTTTAAAGTTAATAATATTATGTATAATACTAAACTAATAGGGAATTATAATATATATAATATATGTGTAGTTATAATTATATTAGAGTTATTAAATATAGATAGTAATACTATTAAGAGAGTGGTTAGTGGTATTAATTGTGCGCCTGGTAGAATGGAGAGGATTAATTATAAAGATTCTACTATTATAATAGATTATGCACATACTCCTGATGCTGTAGAGAAAGTAATTAAGGCAGTAAAAGGTGATAATAGAGTAATAACTATTATTGGTTGTGGAGGTAATAGGGATAATAGTAAAAGAAAGTATATGGGTAAGATTGCGAGTGACAACTCAGATTATGTAATATATACAACAGATAATCCTAGATATGAAGATCCGTATGATATAATACTAGATATGATACAATTACTTGACAGTTTTAACTATGAAATTCTTGTAAATCGTAAAAAAGCAATTATAAAGGGTATACAAATGCTAAAAAAAGGTGATATACTATTGATATTAGGAAAAGGACATGAGGATTATCAGGAGATTAATGGTGTGAAGTATCATTTTAGCGATTCTGAAGCAGTCCTAGATTATATTAATAAAAAGTAGGAAGAGTGATAATGTGTTAGTAATGACTAAAGCAGTACTGGCAATAATGATTGGATTTATTGTCGCAGTAATTATAGGTTTAATTGTAATACCTATGTTAAAGAAGAATGTAAAACAGGTAGAAAGTACTTATTTAAGTAAGAAACATAAAGAAAAAGCAGGTACTCCAACAATGGGAGGGATAATATTTATATTATCGTCATTGATAACTATGATAATACTAATTATACTTAAGAAAGTAACAGTCTCGACTAACTTGTTTCTGGTGCTCTTTGTATTCTTATCTTATGCTTTAATAGGCTTTATTGATGACTATTTAATTATTAAAAGAAAGAATAATATCGGGCTAACTGAAATACAGAAATTAAGTATGCAAGCTATAGTTGCTTTAATATTTTTCTATGTTTATATGCATAGTGGTGCTGAGGCAGTACTTGAAATACATACATTAGGTATAACTATTAATATGGGATGGTTCTACGGTATATTTATATTATTTATGTTAGTAGCCAGTAGTAATGCTGTTAATATTACAGATGGACTTGATGGGTTAGCCGGAGGACTTGCAGTTATAGCATATCTTGCCTTCGCGTTAATATCTTGGAATTCATTTGCTATAACCGGTACAGAAGATATTGCAATATTTATATTTGTACTTGTTGGAAGTTTAATAGGCTTCTTAGTATTTAATACATATCCTGCTAAAGTATTTATGGGAGATACTGGTTCTTTAGCCTTGGGTGCGACACTTGCAGCTATTGCAATTATTACAAAACATGAAATTACATTTATAGTAGTAATGCTTGTATTTATATTTGAAACAGTAGTATGTTTAATACAAATAGTATCGATGGTATTCTTCCATAAGAAAGTATTCTTGATGACACCTTATCATCATCATATGGAAAAATTAGGCTGGAAAGAAACAGATATAGTAAAGGCATTCTGGATAGTAGGATTAGTGCTTAGTATGAGTGCGATAATATTTGGTGTTTGGTTATAAGGATTGATAATTCAATCTTTTTTCTATTGTATATTAATCTAATATTTGTTATAATTTATATAGTAAGAGGTGCATATGAAAGTATTGTGTATAGGACATGCAACATATGATGTAGTAATACCGGTTGATAATTACCCTGTTGAAAATACTAAAAATAGAGTTGATAGTGTTACTTATTGTGGTGGTGGACCTAGTAGTAATGCCGCATATCTTTTAGGTAAGTGGGGGATTGATACTTATTTTTGTGGTAGTGTTGGAGATGATTATCCTGCTAGAGTAATTGAGTCTGAATTAAAAAGAGTAAATGTTAATTTAGACTATTTAATTAAAGATAAAAATATTAAAACAACTAAATCATATATTATAGTTAATAAAACTAATGCATCTAGAACTACTCTTTCTATGAAAAGTAAAAATAAAGATATTAATGATATAGATATAAGTTTTAAACCAGATATAATACTTGTAGATGGTCATGAAGCAGAGTTATCTAAGAAGATAATTAATGCTAATAAAGATAGAATAGTTGTAATTGACGCTGGTAAATGCACTAGCGATGTAATAGAGTTATGTAAGTTATCAGATTATATAGTATGTTCTAAGACATTTGCCCTAGATTATACAGGTACTAATGATATTAATTTAATGCTAGAAAAACTAAATAATGATTTTGCTGGAGAAGTAGTTATTACTTTAGAAAGTGATGGCTGTGCATATTATGATAATGGTGTTAAAAAAATAAAAAGCATTCCAGTAAAAGCTGTTGATACAACAGGTGCGGGTGATATATTTCACGGAGCATTTGTATATGGAATTGCCAATAATTGGGATATGTATAGAATACTTACGTTTGCTAGTGTTGCATCTGGCTTATCTGTAACTAAACTTACTGGTAGAAAGTCAGTGTTTCCATTAAATATAGTAGAGGATGTTTATAATGAACTTAGAAGACGTAATTTTTATTGATAATCTACCTAGTATTGATTTGCACGGATTTGATGAGTGTTATGCAAGAGTAAAAATAAATGAGTTTATTAATGATAATAAGATTATGAAAAATAGTATAGTTGCAATCATTCATGGATTGGGTAGTGGTATAATAAAAAAAGTAACACATGATACATTAAAGAAAAATAAAGATGTAGAAGATTATAGATTATTTTATAATAATACAGGTGTTACTATAGCTAAAATTAAGATTGACAAAAAATAGTAATTGTGATATTCTAATCGTGCTTATAAAGGATGTGGTTATATGTATAAAGAGAGAAAAGAAAAATTAGGGATTTTAAACTATTTAGTATATGGTTTTATTATACTATTAATATTAATAATTATAATAATAATAATGGCAGGTAAGAGTAAGAAGAAAGCACAAGAAAAGCCAAAGGAAATGATTTTATATAGTGAAGAACAATTAAATAAGATCGAATCTGATTTTAGCGAGACTATGGCTGCTAATATGGCTAGTTTTAAGTATAATGCAATTGATTATTATAAAGACAAATTAGGTAATGAAAAAGTTGACATGGTATTAACTTTACAGGATTTCTATGATAAACATTTTATCGAAGAATTAAAAGTAGATGATACTAAATGTGATAGTACTAATAGTAAAGTTGAAGTTACTAAAAAAAGTGGTGAATATAAATTAGACTTTACTTTAGTATGTGGAGATGCTAAAGCAACAATGGATACTTATTTAGGAAAATATGATTATTGTAAAAATAGTGATATATGTGAGAAAAAAATTGAGAAAAAAGAGGAAAAATCTACTAATCCAAGTACTATAAAGCCAATTAATCCTAGTACAATAAATCCTTCAACTGTAGATCCAACACCATCTCCAGCACCAAATACTAATAATAAATTTACATTCTATGAATATGCATTAACACCATCAAATGAAGTAGGAACATATTCTGATTGGTCTTCTTGGGGGAAACAAGAGATTGCAAGTTCATTAATGGTTGATGTGGAAATTAAGGATGAAACTGAAACAAAAACAGAAGGATGTACAGAAACTAAAGAAGAGACATATGTATCAGGATATAATACTGAAACTTATATTGCAGGATATATAACTAAGAAGTATCAAGTTGGTACTGGTAAAGTACAAACGGGAACGAAACAAGTTAAGAAAAATGGTAAAGTAGTAAATGTTCCAATATACGAAGACAGACCTATATATCAGACAAAAGAAGAGCCTGTTTATAAAACAAAAGAAACACCTATATATTCAACAAGACAAGTTGTTGTTGATAATTGTACAAGCACTGTTAAGTATTATAGATCACGCAAATTTACATATAAAAAAGGTATAAATTATATTAAATATAGTATAAGTGATAATGATTCTAATCTATTAAATAGTGGTTATACAAAAACTGGAAATACTAAAGAATTCTAGACTACTTAGGTAGTCTTTTAAGTTAAGGAGGACTATGAAGAAGAACAGTTTTAAATTATTATGGCATTATTTGCGTAATGACAAACTAAAAATTATAATCTATATATTTTTAATTCTATTAAACTATTTACCATCATTAATATCAGCATATTTTTGGGGAAAAGCATTAGAATATCTAATACTTAAAGACATGACTAATTTTAGTATCTATTTACTGGTATGGACATCTATTTATATAATATTTTATACATTTTTACAAGTTCCTACGCAAAAGATATATAATTATTTATCAATAAAATTTATGAGAAATGTAAGTTATGACTTATATAAAAAGATTGATAATTTACCTAGTATTGCCTTTGAAGAAATAGGTGTTGGTGAGTTTGTAAATAGATTATATGATGATATAGATAGAATTATGACCTTGCTTGCACAATTAGTAAAACTTATATGTCAATCAATTGTTGTTGTATTTGTATTCATATTATCATTTTCTATATCTATTTATTTAGGTGCAGAACTAGTTATATTTTCACTTATTATGGGACTTATTTCATATAATTTCTTTCCAAAAATTAAAGAAACTCAAAAAGAGATTAAAAGTGAAGTTGATGGTTATATAAAAAACGCAACAGAAAATATTACAGGTATTCGGGAGATTAAGGCTCTTGGTATAAAGAAGAATATTGAGGTAAGTATATTTAAGAGATTAAACAACTTGTTTAAACATAATAAAAAAATTAAGAACTATGAAACAACATATTATAGTCTAAATAACTTAATATATTTTATCTTACAATTTGCGATACTACTAACTTGTGGATATTTTGTAATTGAAGGTAAAGTAGAATATAGCGTATTTATCATGCTTGATATGTATATATGGCGTGTTGATAATGTTGTTGAGAATTTATCTGATTTTGGTGTTAATTATAGCAAGGTAAAAGTTTCGTTAAGCAGACTTGATGAGTTAATTAATAATAGATTATATAAAGATGAAGAATTTGGAAATGTTACTTTAAATGATATAAAAGGTATTATTGAATTTAAAGATGTGTGTTTTAAATATCGTGATAATGAGCCTTATGCACTTAAAAATTTGAATTTAAAGATTGAACCTAATAGAAAGGTTGCAATAATAGGTAGAAGTGGTAACGGTAAATCAACAATATTTAATTTATTACTTAGATATTTTGATGTTAATGAAGGTATAATTGAAATTGATGGAGTTAACATTAAAGATTTAACTGAAAAATCACTTAGAGATAGTATTTCTATTATTAGACAATCTCCTTATCTATTTAATATGTCTATTAAAGATAATTTCAAATTAGTTAAAAAAGATGTAACACTTACTGAGATTAGAAAGTATTGCCAGAATGCATATATCGATGATTATATAATGAGTCTGCCTAAAAAGTATGATACTATAATCGGTGAAGGAGGAATAAATCTATCTGGTGGTCAAAAACAACGTTTAGCGATTGCTCGTACACTTATGCTTAATACTAAAATAATTCTATTTGATGAGGCTACTAGTGCACTTGATAATGAATCACAAGAGTATATAAAAAGATCAATTGATAATCTAGTTAAAGATCATACAGTTATTATAGTGGCTCATAGATTATCTACTATCATAGATGCCGATTTAATACACGTAATCAATGAAGGACATTTAGAGTCAACTGGGACACATAAAGAACTTTTGAATAATAGTGATTTGTATAAAAAATTGTATAATAATGAAGAATAAAGTGATATAATAATACGTACTTGAAGGAGATTATTATGACATATAACGTTTTTTTGAAATTGTTAGATAGAATTGATAGGTTAGATAAGGAAAAGTATAATGAATTAAAAAGCAAGTTTGATGAATATATAAATGTATATTTTGATAAGTATATAAATAGTTTAAATCAAAGTGATTATATTAAGAATATGCCTAAGTTTGAATACTATTTAAATACTAATACATTTCATACAATAGTCAATCATAAATATTTAGATCCAAATTTAACAGCTTATTATAATGATATTTATAAATATCCTGTATTAGATAGCGATGAAGAGACAATAATATTAAAGAAGATATATAAATTGAAAAGTATTTTAAATAAAAGAAATATTGATGATGATTACATAACTATGATTTTAAATAATTATGGATATAATAAAGAAATAAAAAGTGATATTGTATCACGAAAATTACAATTAAAATTTTTAAAGAAAATTACAGATAAAGACTTTAGGTTAAAAAAGTATATTCGAGAATTTGAATTATATGTATATTATAATAGTATAAAAGAATACTTTATTAATTGTAATTTAAGATTAGTAACAGCTTTTTTGAAAAAGAAGGATATTAAGCCTTGTGATATGTTAGATTATATACAATGGGGAAATGAGGGCCTTTTAGAGGCAGTTAATAGATACGATGCTAAGTATAATACAAAGTTTTCAACATATGCATACTATTGGATTAATTGTAAAATTAATGCTGGTTTCTTTAGAGAAAGAAAGAAAGTTAAGTCATCATACGGTATGTATTATCTAACACGTCAATTTAGTAAATTTTGCTCTGAACACTATAATAAATATGGTGAGTATCCAACAAAAGAGGAAAAAATAGAATTTATATATAAAAATCTATATGAAAATAAAAAAGGAAATATTGATACTTGGTATAAAAAATGTGATGAAAAACTTACATATATTGAAAACATATATGAATGCGAGAGAGCAACTTCGCTAGATATAGATATTGGAGAATCATTAGATGATTCTATAGTAGATATGATTGTTGATAAAAACACTGATATTGAAAAGGAAGCAACTGATTTTGAACTAAAAGAATTATTTAAGAAAGTATTTAGTAATTTAACAAATAAGCAAATTTGTATTATATTGCTAAGAAATGGTATGGGCATAAATAATTATTTAAGTTTTGATAAATTTCAAAGTGTTTTTCCTAACTTGCCCTTAGAGAAACAGAAGAAAATATGGGTGAGTAAAAAGGAATACACATTACAAGAAATTGGTGATTTTCTTGATGTATCAAGGCAAGATGTAAGTGCTAAAGAAATTAGAATAAAGAAAAAAATAATAAAGTATAAATATGTTTTTGGTGAGTATATAGATTTTTAATATTATTTGATATATAATTGTAATGAAGTAAGGAGTAGTTATGAAAGGAAAAAATAGAAGAGTTAAAAAGGGAGAATTTAAAGGAAAACATGCCGAAAAAACGAATAATAAGAGTTATGTAATAATTTTACCGATTATTGTAGTTACTTTTTTAGGTTTATTTTTACTTTATACTTTGTTTTTTAATAAAAAAGCAGAGGGTTTGAGGGAAACATCTAAAAAGTATTTTAGTGAGAATGAAATTACTAAAGAAATTGGAACAATAAAGAATGATATTAAGTTTAATTTGACAAATGCATATCATATTAGATATCCAAAATTTAAATATCAAAATATTAATAATCAAGTTAAGGAATTTATAGATGATTCTATTAAGAAGGATATTAAAAAGAATATTGTTAGTGGAATTAATTCTATTATACATAATAAATATGTATATGATATAGTTGACTATGAGTCATATCTTGCTCCAGATGGTATTATTGGTATTTGTTTTATTAATTCTAAAGTGAATAATAAAGGAAAAGTTATTAGTGAGAATGTATATACTATTAATTTAAGTATAAATGAAAATGATATTTTAAATGATACTTATATCTTTGTAGGAAATTATAAAGATAAATTAACTATGTATATTGATAATTATTTAAATAGTAATGAAGAGTTAAAATCTAAATTAAAAGATAATTATAAAGATATAATTAATAAGAATAATACTTATAAATATATGTTAACTAAAGATTCTATACTTATATATTTTAATAGTAATGATGTATTAAAGAATAATAAGAAAACTGTTAAAGTAATTATACCTTATAGTGAGATAGAAGAAATACTTAATATTGATTATAATAATATTGTTAAATTAAAAGATATAAAAAGTATTAAAGAGAGTTTTAAAGAAAATAAAAAATCAATGTATATAAAAAGGTTATCTAATATATATAAAGATAGTAATAAGAATAGTGAGATAGTTGCAACAATTGAAAAGGGTAACAAGGTTAGAGTATTAAAAAGCAGTGAAAATTATTCACTAATTAAATTTAGTAAAAAAGAAGGTTATATATTAAATAAGCATCTATCCGATGATATAGTAGCTGATGCTAATTTTATTGATACTAATGAAACCGTTTATGCATCTGAAGATGTAAGTGTTAAAAAAGATACTAAAGATGATGCAGAGGAATTGGTTAAACTTGCTCTAGGGGATTCAATTACTAGAATTGGAACAAGTGATGATGGTTGGAGTGAAGTTGTATATAACAACGAAAAAGGATATGTAAAGTCTAATTATTTATCACTTGTTAAATTAAGTAGAAATATTAAAATTGATAAAAATAAAAATATCAATGCCAAATCTGGTATGCTTGCATTAACATTTGATGATGGTCCTAATCCAACATCATCAGGAAGAATTCTTGATACACTTGAAAAATATCACGTTGTTGCTACTTTCTTTGATTTAGGTAAACTTGCACTTGCTTATCCTGATGTTGTAAAAAGAGAAGAAGCACTTGGATGTGAGGTGGGTTCACATTCTTTTGACCATCCTAACTTAAATAATTTAAGTGCGGAGGGTATTCAAGCACAAATTACTAATAGTAAAAATGCGTTTGTATCTGTGTTAGGGCATGATGTAGATTTGATGAGGCCTCCTTACGGCAATGCAAATGATTTAGTTAAATCTATTGTCCCTTATCCATTAATTAATTGGAATGTTGATACATTAGATTGGAAAACTAAAAACAAAGATGCTATTGTAAATGAAGTTAGAAAAATAGGAAATCTTGATGGTAAAATAATTCTAATGCACTCTATTTATGAAACAACTGCCGATGCGGTAGAAGTAATTGTACCAGAATTAATAAATGAGGGATATCAATTAGTTACTGTAAGTGAATTAGCATATTATAAAGGTGTGGAATTAAGCCCTGGTGTGAAATATTTTGGGTTTTAAATTAGAAGGTGGTGATTAGATGGGATATATTAATGTAATTATTACAGCGTGTGTATTTTTTCCTATTATTGCTTTTCTAATCACTTTACCTTATATAATATATAATTATAATAAATTTGGTTCTATATTATTTATTAGAACCATTTTAATATATTTGTTTGTATTATATCTTTTATCAGCATATTTCCTAATAATAATGCCACTACCTAGTATTGAATATGTATCGCATTTAACAACTAAAGTTCAACTAGAACCATTTGATTTAGTAAGAAATATAATAAGAACAGTTCACTTTGATTATAAATCATTTGCAACTTATATTAATATATTGAAAAATGCATATGTATATCAAACAATATATAATTTGTTTTTAACAGTCCCATTTGGTATATTTTTAAGATATTACTTTAAATGTAATTTTAGTCGTGTTTTGTTACTTACCCTTTCACTTAGTTTGTTTTTTGAACTAACACAACTTACAGGATTATACTATATATATCCACATGCTTACAGATTATTTGATGTTGATGATTTAATTGTAAATACATTAGGTGGAATTGCTGGTTATTTAATAACGCCATTATTTACTAAATTACTACCAAGTAAGGATGAGTTAGATTTAAAATCTTATAAGAAAGGTTCTAAAGTTAGTTCTACTAAAAGGATTATTACCTTTATGATAGATATGGTTATTACAATTATATTATTTGTTTTTTTATTAATTATTAATCATATATTTAGTTTTGCTTGTGATTATTATATATATGGTATCGTATCTATTTTGATCATATTTAATATTATTCCTTTTATTACAAGAGGTAAGACTATAGGATACAGTATTACAAATATTGTAGTTGTAAATAATAATGGAGAGAGTGTTAAAAGATATAGGTTAGTATTTAGAAACTTAATATTTAGTTTTATTTATTTACCAATGCATTATTACTTATACTTGTTGTTTAAATTTGTTAATAGTATAGCTAATAAAAATTACAGTTTATTAGTAGTTATTGGATATATATCAGTAATAATTATTACATCTATATTTGTATTTGTAAGAAACTTTATTTTACATAAACCATTCTTATATGAAATGATTACTAAGACTAAAGTAGCAAGTACAATAGAAATACCATTAGAAAATTCACTATCGGATATTCAAAAGTAATTGACAAAAATATTATTTTCGTGTATAAACTTATATAGGAGAGGGAGGATACTATGAATCTTGTTATAGTCGAATCACCAAGTAAGACAAAACCTATAGAAAAATATTTAGGTAGTGGTTATAAAGTATTATCATCAAAAGGACATGTTAGAGACTTAGCTACCACTGGCAAATTTGGTTTTGGAGTAGATGTTGACAATAGTTTTAAACCTAACTATGTAATGATGAAGGGTAAAAAGAGTGTAGTTGATGAACTAAAGAAGGAAGCAAAAAAAGTGGATCATGTATATCTTGCAACAGACCCCGACCGTGAGGGAGAGGCTATTAGTTGGCATTTAAAAGATGTACTTAAACTTAATGATAATGATTATGATAGAGTTGTTTTTAATGAAATAACTAAGAATGCGGTAACTGATGCTTTTAATCATACAAGAAAGATTGATAATGATTTAGTTAATAGTCAAGAAACTAGAAGGATATTAGATAGAATTATTGGATTTAGATTAAGTAAACTTATACAGTCTAAAACTAGTGGTAGTAGTGCGGGTAGAGTACAGAGTGTTGCTTTAAAACTAATTGTTGAGCGTGAAAGAGAAATTGAAGCATTTAATCCTGAAGAGTATTATACAGTTAAAGGTATATTTGATGAATTTGAATCAGAATTATTTAATTATAATCATAAAGATTTTAAGATAAGTAATAAAGATGAACTTGATAAGGTGTTATGTTGTCTAGGTAATAGTTTTAAAGTAGATTCTGTTGAAAAGAAGGAAAAATCTAAACAATCACGTATGCCATATATTACAAGTACTTTACAGCAAGATGCTAGTAATAAACTAAATTTTAATGCTAAAAAGACTATGCAAATTGCGCAAAAACTATATGAGGGAATTGATTTATCTGATGAGACAGTGGGTTTAATTACTTATATGCGTACAGACTCAATTAGATTATCAGATGAATTTATTAAGTCTACTTATGCTTATATTAGCTCTAATTATGGAGAAGAGTATGTAGGTTATGTAAAAAAGAGTAAGAAAAAAGATAATGTACAAGATGCGCATGAGGCAATTAGACCAACTAGTATAAATAGAACTCCTGAATCAGTTAGAAAGTATTTAACTAATGATGAGTTTAAAATATACAGAATGATTTATTATAGAGCATTAGCTAGTTTAATGGCTCCAGCTAAAACCTTAAATACTACAATTATTCTTGACAATAATAATTATCAGTTTAAATCTACAGGTCAGATTATTACTTTTGATGGTTATTTGCGTGTTTATAGTGATTATGAAGATACTAAAGATAATATATTACCTGAGTTAAAAGAAAATAGTGTACTTAAGGCAAACGATATAGTATCTGAACAACACTTTACTAAACCTCCATCAAGATATACAGAAGCACGTCTTATTAAGGAGATGGAAGAACTTGGTATTGGTAGACCTAGTACATATGCTACTACTATGGATATAATAAAGAAACGTGGTTATGTAAATGTAGAAGATAAGAAGTTTATACCAACTAAGATTGGAATTGAGATAACAGATAAATTACAAGAACATTTCTCTCACTTAATAAATGTTGAATATACTGCTAATATGGAAAGAGATTTAGATAAGATTGCCGATGGAAGTGAAAATTATGTAGATACACTAACCAACTTTTATAATGAGTTTGAACCTAGTGTAGAAGAAGCATTTAAGAATATGCCAAAAAAAGTTGCTGAAAAAACTGGTGAGGATTGTCCTAATTGTGGATCTCCTTTAGTAATTAGAAATGGCCGCTATGGGGATTTTACTGCTTGTAGTAATTATCCTAAGTGCAAATATATAAAAAATGAGCCAAAAGAGGAAAGTGTTGCTTGCGTTTGCCCTAATTGTGGTGGGGATATAGTAGAAAAAAGAAGTAAAAGAGGCAAAGTGTTTTATGGGTGCAATAACTATCCTAAATGTAAGACAGCTTATTGGGATATGCCAACAGGTGAAAAGTGCCCTGAATGCTCCTCAATGTTAACTAAAAAGATTACTAAGAATAAAACTACAATAAAATGTTCTAGTTGTGATTATGTAAAGGCGGATTAGTCCGTCTTTTTTCACAAAAAACAGTTGTAATTTGTAAAAAAAAATGATACAATGAACTTATTAGTAGGGGATAGAAGAATAGGAGGGGTTTTTATGTTTCAGGACATAGAACAACTTTTTGACGAAATTAACGCCAAAAGTAATAATTTTGATAATTTAAAAAATATTAAGAATGATGACAATAGTGATGATGATACTAGTAGTGGGTCTTATTTTAATTCTTTAAAGAATATTTCTAATGATAAAAAGAAAGATAAAGAATCAATGGATGATTTATTTGATTCTTTATCTATTGATGTTAGTGGAGCAACTAGTTTTATAAATAACGTAATGGATGCTAAAGAAGAACTAAATAAAGAAAAGAAATTATTTGAAGAAGAAAAGATTAAGTTTGAAAAAGAAAAATTAGATTTTAAAAAACTTGTGGATTTACAAACTTCTAAGTTAGAGCAAGAAAAAAAAGCTTTTGATGAATATATGGAAAGTGAAAAATCTAAACTAAAGATTATGGAAGAGGAATCTAATATGCAGATTCAAAATAATCGTGTTGAATTAGATTCAATTAAGTTAGAAATAGAGTTAGATAGAAAGAAACTTGATAATGATAAAGAAGATTTTGAAAATCATAAAAAGTTAGAACAAGAAATAATTGATAATAAGTATCTTAAGTTAGATGAAGATCAGAAAAACTTTGAGGATTATCAAAAAGTAGTTAATGATGCTTTAGAAAAAGATAGAGCTAATATGGATATAGAAAAAGCTAATATGAAAAAAGAACAAGAACTCGAAAAAGAGAAAGTTCAAAATGAATTAAGTGCTAAAAGACAAGAAATAGAAAAATTAACTATTAAAAATCAAATGTATGAAAAAACTCTAGGTCAAGAGTCTATTGAATTAGATCGCAAGAAGGAACAGTTAGATAAAGAAATAAAGAATGTTAGAAGTAAAATTGAACGTGAACAAGAACTAATTAAGGTTGAACGTGAACAGTTTGAAAAGTATAAAGAGAATAAAGAGAAAAAAATTGAACTTGCTAATAAGGAGTTAGAACAGAAATGTGATAAATTTAAAGATGTTATTAGAGAGTTTAATACACGTTTTAGAAAGATGAAGGAAGATTAAGATTGGGGTGCGAATATGAATAATGAAGAGATAAATTTAGATTTTCTTGATAATATTAAGATTGATGATGAAATAGATAATGATATTGAAATAGAAGAACCTAAGGATAGTATTGATTTTGATATTGATAAAGAAGAGGAAGAAGAGTTAGATTTTGATCTTAATGAGCTTATTAGTAAGATAGATGCTAAAATGGATGAACTAAATAATGATGATACTAAAGATGAAAAGACTTGTTCTAATAATGATGTTCCAAAAAAAATTAAAATAGAAGATTCTAGTGATATTGTAGCTGATGTTAAAAATGATAGTGATAGTTATGATGTTAATGAGCTAATTAGCAAGATAGATGCTAAGTTAGAGGAATTAAATAAAGAAGAAGCTAGTGACACTGATGATTTAGAAAATAAAAAAGATAATTTAGAAGAATCAGATGTACCAAATGAAACTGAAGAAAATACTAGTTTTAATGTAAATGATTTAATAAGTAAAATTGATGCTAAACTTGAAGAATTGAACAATCAAAGTGAAGAATCTAATGAACAACCTATTAGTATAGATGAAGAAAAAATAGAAGACGAAAGTGTTCAAGAAATATCTGATGTAATAGATGAGAAAAATGATATTTCAAGTGAAATTGGTGATAATGAGTATTTAGACACTATAGATATTATAGAGAAAAATGAAACTAAAGATGATAAAAAGGATAATCTTGCCTCAAATATTAATAGCCTATTTGAAAAAGTTAATTCTAATGTAAAAGAAGCATCAGATATATTTACTAAAAATGTTGAAATGAAGAAAAAACTTGATAAGAGATTTGAAGAATTGAAAGAATTACAACGAGATATAGAAAAATCTAAACAATCTGATTATGAAGAGATTAATAAATATAAAGATGCAGTATTAGAAGAGTTAACATCTAAAAAGTCTGAAGTTGAAACTAAACTTAATGAACTTAAAGATATGCAAGCTAAATTTGAACGAGAAAAAACTGAGTTTGAGAGTTATAAAAAATTAGAAAAAACTAGATTAGAAGATTTAGCTCGCGAGAATAAAGTTAAGGATGATAGTAGAAAAGAAGAATTAGAACTCCTTGAAGATAAATTAAGAAAACAAAAAGATTCTCTAGATGAAGAAAAAAGACAGCTTAGTCTAGATAGAATTGAGTATGAAGCTGATAAGAATGAACTTGCTAATAACATGCTTAAATTTAATGAAATAGTGGGTACATTTACTGATGGTGTAGGTAACTTAAATTAATTTTATAGCAATTGTAATAAATTTATTAAAAAATGTTAAAATTTGTTGCAATTGCTTTTTATATATGATAATATTAAATTGTAAGCAAGATAGCTTACTTAGATAGGGAGGTATTTAAATGACTAAAACAGATTTAGTAAATTATGTTGCAGAAGAAGCTGGACTTTCTAAAGCAGATGCTACTCGTGCAATTGATGCATTTATGAGTGGAGTTACAAAAGGATTAAAAGAAGATAAGAAAGTTACTTTAACTGGTTTCTGTACATTTACTGCTAAATATAAACCTGCTACAACTGGTCGTAATCCAAGAACTGGTGAACCTGTTACAATCGCAGCTCGTAATGCAGTTACTGTAAAAATCGGTTCTAAATTAAAAGACGCTTTAAACTAAACTTTAGATAATTCTAAAGTTTTTGTTTATAAAAATTTAGTGAAAATACTTGCTAGAATTAATAATTTCTGTTACATTTGTATTGAGGTGGAAAATTGAAAAATATTAATAATGTTTTAAAAGTATTTAAAAGCCATGGATATGAAGCATATTTTGTTGGAGGATATCCTAGAGATTTATACTTAGGGGTTGATACAATTGATTATGATATTACAACTAATGCAACACCCAAAGAGATGATGGAATTATTTGATATAAAGAGTGAATCTTATGGATGTGTTAAATTTACATATGAAAAAAATAGATTTGAGGCAACTACTTTTAGACGTGATATTAAGTATGCTGATAACAGAAAACCTGTTGAAATTGAATATGTAGAAGATTTAAAGACTGACTTAGAAAGAAGAGATTTTACTATTAATACACTATGTATTGACGTTGATGGTAATATAATAGATTTATTAAATGGTAAGAAAGATATTGATGATAAAATAATTAGAGTAGTAGGTAATACTAATAAAAAACTAAGTGATGATGCACTTCGTATACTTCGTGCAGTTAGATTCGCAACTACTTTAAATTTTAAATTAGATTCCAAATTAGAAGAAGGTATTAAGAAATATGGCCATCTTGTTAAAGATTTATCATATGATAGAAAGAAAAGCGAGCTAGATAAGATATTTGCATCACCTAACTTTGATTATGGTATTAAATTAATACAAGAATTAGGATTAGAAGTACCACTTGAGATTAATACATATAATTTAAAACAAACTACCTATTTAGTAGGAGTTTGGGCACAGATTAATACAGATAAATATAAATTTAACAAGTCAGAGATAGATACTATAAAAAAGGTAAGACAAATAATAAAATTAGATGAAATAGATATACTTACTATATATAAATACGGACTATATCCAGTTAGTATTGCAGCTGAGATTATGGATGTTGATAAGAGTAATATTAACGATATATATAAGAGCTTAGTAATAAAATCAAGGACTGATATAGATATTACACCAATTGAGATATGTAATTCATTAAATATAGAACCAAGTGGTTTAATTAATGATATTCTCACTGATTTAGAGGAGAAAATAATTTATAAAAGATTAGAAAATAAGAAAGATATAATCGTAAAATATTTATTAGAAACATACCTTTAATTAGGGTGTTTTTTTATGAAAAAATTAATTGCAATCATAATATTATGTTTTATAAATATAATTATATTTTATAATAAAGGCAAAGAGGTATCTATAGAGAAAATTGATATTAATCTTGAGTTTAATGAACTAGGTATTACATTCTTAGACTTAAATGATTCAAATACATTACTTATTAGTTTAAACAATACTAACATATTATATATAGTTGATTATAAAGATTCTACTAACTTAAAAAAAGAATTAAATCGACTTGGTAAAAGCATAGATTTTATTGTAATGATTAAAGAGTATGATATAGATATTCCTGCCCCTAAAAAAATTATTAATAAAAGACTTAATATAAATAATATAGTATTTTTATCAGATACTTATAACTCTATTAGTTATAATAATAGTTCATTATGTATTAATAGTTCTAACTGTGATTTTGTTTATTATACAAATTCTAATATTAAGGTTAATAATAATAAAGTATTATTTATAAGTAGAAATATTAAAATGAATGATAAATTATATGAAGAGTGGGTAGATATATATAAACTAAATAATAGTGTTTATACTGTACTTAAGATTAATGATACATATGAAGTATTAGAGATAATAAAAAACATATAAGTTATATGTTTAGTAAGTATACAGATAAACTTAAAATGGTTGCAAATACATTCCAGATAATATATGGAATAAACCATTTAGATTTAGTCTCATTATATAAGAATAATGAACTAATAAGTACAACTAGAGTATCAATAAATGCTATAAATGGACTTTTAATTACAAAGAATAAGAATGTATATATTTGATTAGAAAAGTAGTTAATAATTAAACTTTTATAATACTCTATATTTTTATTTTTATTATTATATAGTCCTATTGCAATTAATATATAAAGAATAGTCCATACTATAGGGAATACAATACCAGGTGGCGCGAAGAAAGGCTTATTAATTGAATCATAGAATGATGTATCTACTCTAAATATGATACTAGATATAAACCATGGTAATAGATACATTAAAAATCTAACTACGTTTTTAAATATGTTTTTCATGTTTCCTCCCTTTACATATTTTATGAAATGTATTAAAATAATATTACCAGGGAAAAGTAGGTGGAATATGAATATAACACTAAATAAAAATGATGAGATAGTTATGAAATTACTACACTATTTTATAATAGAACAAAATTATAATCCTGTAATACTGCATGGAGCAAAAGATGAAATATGGTTAGAAAAGTCTGATGGAGATTATAAGATAATTAGAATAGTTAGTAATTATATTCATAATAATGAACAATTAGGATTTGATATATATAAGACTAAACAAATAATTAAGAAAATAAGAAAGAAAATGTTTTTATTTAAAGTACCATCACTTTCTATATTTGTAAATCTAGGAGATAGTGTTGATATAAAAAGTATTAAAGATAATAATATTACTTTAGCAGAACTTACAGAATTTGAAGATATAAAGAAATATGATAGTATTATTAATACATTTCCTAATATATTAGAAGTAGAAAATAATACAAAAGATGGTATAGAATTATTTCTAAAACTTACTAATGAAATAAATATGAAAAACCAAGTAGAAAATGAAAAGGCAGAAGAAATATTTTCTAAAAAAAGACCAGTTATTACATATGCATTAATAATAATAAACTTGATAATGTTTATAATAACTGCTCTTGATTCTAGTGATTTCTTTAATATAAGTACTAATACAATTTATAAGTATGGCGGACTTGTTAGTGTAGATTATTTAAGTAATTTATCAGACTATGCAAGAATAATTACAAGTGGATTTTTGCATGCTGGTTTTATTCACTTTATATTTAATATGTATGCCTTATACGTAATAGGACCACAAATAGAAAGTTTCTTTGGTAAATTTAAATATGCAATTATATATATCGGTAGTTTAATATTTGGTAATTTACTATCATTATTATTTTTAAATGGTAATGTAATAAGTTGTGGTGCATCAGGAGCGATATTTGGACTTCTTGGTTCATTATTATACTTTGGATATCATTATAGAGTTTATTTATCAGATGTAATTAGATCACAGATAATACCTTTAATTGCTATAAACTTGCTTATTGGAATAATGTTATCAGGAATAAATGTAATTGCTCATATTGGTGGCTTAATTGGTGGATACTTAGTATCAAAAGCAGTAGGAGTTAAATATAAAAGTACTAAGGTTGACCAAGTTAATGGAATAATAATGAGTTTAGTATTTGCTGGATTCTTAGTATATATGATATTCTTTAGATAATTTATTGAATAAATCTAAATTTTGTGATATTATGTATATAGATGAGGAATTCTCATATAATAAAAAAAGGATACGTTTGAAGTGGATGTCAGACGTTTCCCTTACTGGTAATACATCTGAAACAGGCTTATAATGTTTCAGATGTTTTTTCTAATTATTTAAAATTATTATGATAATTAGAATAAGGATTACTACAAGTAATTGTAATTCTCTCTTAGTCATAACATCACATCCTTTCGTAACCAAACCCCACTGTTTCATAAGCCAAATTGTTTTTACGAAAGGAAAACATCTGAAATTCAAACATATCCGAATAAATATTATAGCACTTATAATACATGTGTCAATAATAATTAGGTAAGATAATTGCAAAAGTTGAAAAAAATGTCAATACAGCCTTGATTTTTTTTTTTTTTTTTTTTATTAAAAAAATATTAGAAGGTAAGATGAGGCAAGATAGTTTAGGAAAATGTATAAAAGTGTAATCATGGTATACACTAAAAAAAGAATCCATGGAATTTTAAAGAAAGAAGGTAAATTATGTTTAAAAGAAAAAGTAATGCATTTACTCTTATAGAGTTAATAGCAGTATTAGTAATTATGGCTATAATTGCCCTTATAGCAACACCACTTGTAATGTCTATAGTTAGAAAGTCACGTATTTCTGCAGATAAGAGAAGTATTGATGCATATGGAAGAAGTATAGAACTTGCTATTGCAGGCTATCTACTAGATACTGGTAATTTTCCTGCAGATATATCACAACTTACAATTGAGTATTCGGGAGATGAAGTAGTGTGTACAACTACACAAATAAATCCAGATAGTAGTTTATATTTAGCGGGGTGTAAAGTAAACAATAGAGATGTAGCCGAATATACTTATGGAGCAGATAAAAAACCAGTTGTTTATGAAGAATATTCAGTTGGAGATGAGGTAACATATAATAATGTAGATTATTATGTAATGAAAGATTCTGCTGAATCAGAATCAACAGTAACACTGCTAAAAGCAGAACCGCTTACTGTTGCAGAAGTAAATCAATTTGGAGGAGTTGGAACAGCAAATAATCATGTAAATATGTATTCATCAAGCAGTACAAGTTATGTTTACTACCAAACAGCATATGATGTAAATGGTTATGGAGGAATTGCATATTATTCAAGTTCAACTTGTGGATATAATGGTTCAACTTGGGTATCTGATGGTTGTACAACTGAATATAATGCATCAGAAATAAAATATGTTGTAGATGCATGGAAGACTGCGCAAGCATTTCAAGCAACCGTGGCAAGATTAATTACTGTGGATGAATTAATCAATGATTTTAATTATGAATATTCTGAGGTAAATAACGCTCCAAAATACATACCATCTGAAAATACCCCAACTTGGATATATAACAGTAATTATAGCTATTGGACAATGACTCCTTATATTGAAGTCAATTCTAATCCTGATTATATGAATAATGTTGCAGATGTTTCATACTATGAGGGTGAAATAGCAGGAAGTATGTGTAATGCTGGATGTAATGGATACTGTCTGCCATCTGAGACTGTCCGTCCTGTCATTGTATTACCTAAATCGGCACTATAATTATAATAATCTGTTAACTAAAAATAGTTGACAGATTACTTTTTTTGTACTATAATATAGCTGTAATTAAAAAAAGGAGGTGCATTATGGCAGTTAAATTAAGATTAAAGAGAATGGGTGCGAAGAAGAAACCTTTCTATCGTATTGTTGCAGCTGATTCTAGATCTCCTAGAGATGGTAGATTTATTGAAGAAGTAGGATACTATGATCCAACTAAGATGCCTGCTGTTGTTAAGGTTGACGAAGAAAAAGCAATGAAGTGGTTATCTACAGGAGCTATTCCTACTGATACTGTAAGAAGTATTTTTAGTAAAGAAGGAATTATGAAGAAATTCCATGAAAGTAAAATGAAGAAAGAGGCATAATTATGCAGTTAGTTGAACTTACAGAATATTTAGTAAAAAGTTTAGTATCTAATAAAGATGCTGTTGAAGTAAATGTTGCAGAAGAAAATGATATGAAAATTGTACAAGTATTAGTTGATGAGGCTGATATTGGTAGTGTTATTGGGAAACGTGGTAATATTGCAAATGCTATTCGTACAATTATTCAAGCAAGTAGCTATCATAATAAAGATAGTAAAGTTAGAATTAATTTTGATGCAAAGTAAAAAGGAGAATTTCTTTTTGTATGTATTTGTGCTGGTAAATTGGGTAAAAACTCGATTTGCTTTTTTTTTCGAAGTATGTTAGAATGTTTAATCGTGTGTGCAAAAAAATTATTAAATAAGAAAGGGATGAGTTTTATGAGTTTTGTAGATGTATGTTTTAAATCAAATGTTTCAGGAACTATGGATACTTATAATTGTGAAACAACTCTTTATGGAATAAGTGACACATATGAAGAAGAATTAATTGTAACTTTTGTATATAATGATAATGGATTAGTTAATGAGGAATATAATACTTCATTAACTCAAAATGAATTAAGTGAGATAAATAATATTCTTGTAAGTAAGTATAATGATTATTGTTTATCGAAGGTAAAGGTGAGATAAATAGTGAAAATTGATAAATTTGATTTTGAAACTAAGAGAAAGTTAATGATAAGTATTAATAATTCTATAATAGATGAATCAATGGATGCGAAGAATGTTCATAAATTTGATATTATCTTTAGTAAGATATCATATGAAGAATTTGAATTAGATGCTTACTTGTATCATTTATGGAGTGATATTAAACGTTTTATAATTGATTATTATCAAAAAAACAAGGATTTAGTTAATAGATTTCTTTTATATATTAATAATCAATTAAATATGTTTGATAGGGATTATGAAACTGGTAGTATAGCTGTTAAAAAAAAGGATGGTAGTTATGGAAAATAATAATATAATTGATATTAAAAAAATTGTAGGGGATACATATAATGCAGGAATATATGCATTAACAAATAGAAATGCGATTAGATTAATTAATAGAAATAATGAAGTAATTAATAATTTAAAAGTTGAAGATAAAATAAAAATATTTAATATATTTTTAGATAAAATGATTAATCATGGGATTGATAAAGAATTACTTAATATAAGATTATTGTTTGATAATATTTTGGATTTAGAAAACAGTAATCTTGAAAATAGTATTAATGAATTATTTAAAAAAGTATTATTTCTTTACTCAAAACCTCATATTGATATTAAAGAAATATTATCTATCTCTGATTTAGTATCTAACAGACTAAATAGCGTGTCTTGTAATAATGAATTTGTTAAACAAGAATTAAAAAATCGTCTAAGCTACATATAAAAAAGTAAGAAACAAATAGTTAGTGTCTTGCTTTTTTTCTTTTTAAAATGATATAATTACTTATAGATTTACATGTAGTTAGGGTGGTTTATAATGAATTCAAAAACTGTAGATAGAACAAAAATTACGCCAATGATGAGGCAGTATTTATCTATTAAAGATGAGAATCCTGGAGTAATTATATTATTTCGTTTAGGAGATTTTTATGAGGCTTTTTTTGAAGATGCTAACCTTTTATCTCGTGAACTTGAGTTAACTTTAACAGGAAGGTCAGCAGGACTTGAAGAGAGAGTTCCTATGTGTGGGGTACCTCATCATGCAGTAAATGTTTATATAGAAAAATTAGTAGAAAAAGGATATCGTATAGGTATATGTGAACAGTTAGAAGATCCAAAAGAAGCAACTGGTATAGTAGAACGTGGTTTAACTCAGATTATTAGTAAAGGTACTGTAATAGATTCTGAATCATTAGATGAATCTGAGTTTAACTATATTGGTAATATAATAGATTTTAATGATACTTATATTGTTTGCTATACAGATATTACTACTGGTGTTATAAATGTAACAAGTATTAATCATAATAGCGTAAACTTAGTTAGTGAGATAGTATCGATTGGATTAAAAGAAGTAGTAGTAAGTGATACATTCGATAAAAATATAGTAAGTACATTAAAAAATCAGTTTAAAATAACTATAACTTATAGTAACGATATATTAGATAATGATGATTATAAATATATATATGAAGGTATTACTGATTATAGATATATTAATACTATTAAACATTTACTTACTTATGTTACTAAAAGTAAGATGATGAGTTTATCTCACTTACAAAAAGCAATTATTAAAGAGAATAATAAGTATTTAAAGATGGATATTCATACTAAAAGGAATCTAGAATTAACAGAGACACTTCGTTTAAAACAAAGACAATATTCATTACTTTGGTTACTTGATAAAACTAAAACCGCAATGGGTAGCAGACTACTTAAAACTTATATAGAAAATCCTTTAATAGATATTGATGAGATTAATAAAAGATATGATATAGTAGAAAAATTAGAAGAAGAGTTTATTCTTGCAGAAGATTTAAAAGGACTACTATATAATGTATATGATTTAGAAAGATTAAGTGGTAGAATTGCTTTTAATAATGCAAATGGTAGAGACTTATTACAACTTAAAACATCACTTAGTGTTTTACCTGATATTAAAAATATATTAGATGCCATAGGTTTTAAAACTATTGATACATTATCTGCTTTATATAAGTTAATAGATGATTCTATATATGAAAATCCTCCTGTTGGAGTACATGAAGGATATCTAATTAAAGAAGGATATAATAGCGAACTAGATGAACTTAAGAATCTTCGTACTAATGGTAAAGATTTTATTGCTAGATTTGAAGCAGAAGAAAGAGAAAAGACTGGTATTAAAACCTTAAAAGTAGGATATAATCGTGTATTTGGATATTATATTGAAGTATCTAAAGGTATGAAAGATTTAGTAAAAGATGAGTATGGTTATGAAAGAAAACAAACATTAAGTAACTGTGAAAGATATATTTCCCCTGTACTTAAAGAAAAAGAAGCAATTATACTTAATGCTGAGGAGAAGATTATTGAACTAGAATATGAATTATTCTGTAATATTAAAAATGAAATAAAGAAGTATATACCCAAATTACAAGAAGTAGCTAAAACAATAAGTGAGATTGATGTATTATTATCATTTGCATTTGTTTCACAAGAGAATAACTATATAAGACCAAATCTAACTAGTAAGCATGTTATTAATATTAAAGATAATAGACACTCTGTAGTTGAAAAAGTATTAGATTCAGAGTATGTACCTAATGATATAATAATGGATGAAAATACTAATATACTACTTATTACTGGACCCAATATGGCAGGTAAATCAACTTATATGAGAGAACTTGCAATAACAGTAATAATGGCCCAAATAGGTTGTTTTGTTCCTGCTAGTGAAGCTACTATGATGGTATTTGATTCTATATATACTAGAATTGGGGCTTCCGATGATTTAGTATCAGGTAAGTCTACATTTATGGTAGAAATGAATGAAGCAAATAATGCAGTACAAAATGCAACTAGTAATTCTTTAGTATTATTTGATGAATTAGGTCGTGGTACTGCTACTTACGATGGTATAGCTCTTGCTCAAGCAATTATTGAATATATTCATGATAATATAAATTGTAAGATGCTTTTTTCAACGCATTACCATGAATTAACAACACTAGATAAAAAACTTAGGTATTTAAAGAATGTTCATGTAAGCGCTTATGAAGAAGATGGTAAGATTACCTTCTTACATAAAATAAAAGATGGTAGTGTAGATAAGAGTTATGGTATACATGTAGCTCGTCTTGCAGAATTACCTAATAAACTAATTAAAAGAGCAGATGAAATACTTAAACATTACGAAACTAATACTAATAAAAAAGATAAAAAAGAAATAGTACAAGAATCATTAGTGTTTGATACAGAACCTAGTGTAGTTGAAGAAGAAATAAAAAAATTAGATTTAGCTAATATGACTCCAATAGAAGCATTAAATATATTATATAAATTAAAAGAAAAACTTTAAAAAACAAGTAAAATATGATATTATGTTTATAAGGTAGATTTTCTTATGAAGAAAAAGAAAGAAGGAATAAAATGAAGAAAGGGTTTACACTACTTGAAATGCTTGCAGTAATAGTTATTATTAGTATACTTGTCTTAGTAATTCTTCCTGTAGTTACTAAAAATACTGAAGATAGTAAAGAAAATGTGTATAATAGTTTAATTAATAAAATACTTGTTGCATCTGGTGATTGGATGATAGAAAACTCTGATTTACTTCCGGAAGAAGGAGAGAGTATTAGTATTACTTTAGGAATGTTACAATCAGGTGGATATATTAGTACTGATTTAAAAAATCCTAAGACTGATAATTTATTTCCAGCTGATATGGTTATAAATATTAATTATGTAAAAAGCAATAAAGATAATCCTAAACTAAGTTATGGAAAATATAATGGTGATTATTCTATTGTAGTAGATACTAATAGTGGTACTGAGATTAAGGATATAGATGATGAATACAGTGTAGTTGAGTTAAATGCAAGTGATACTGATGTTGATAGTATTGTCTATAAAGATACTGAAAATAATGATATTACATTAAAAGAATATAGCATTCAATATGTAAACAATGGTATTAATGTAGAAAAAGTAGATTCTAGTAAAGTAGGAATATATTATGCTTATTATACTAAGTTAGAAGGAAATAAGAAATTTACTAGAGTATTTAATGTATCAGATACTATTTTACCTGAAATTGTATTTCCTACTGATGATACTGTAAGTGTTAGTGTATCTACATTTGATTTATATAATGATGTAGAGTGTAATGATAATAGCGATATTTGTAATTTAAAAATTACTGAAGGAGAGAATGATTTTTATACTGCTTTAAGTAATAAAACAAAAGGTAATTATGTTGTTAAATACGAAGCAAGCGATGCTTATGGTAATAAAACAACTAAAAATAGAGTAATAGAAATCACTGAGTAAAGAAAGATGGAAGACTTAAGGTCTTCCATTTTAACGATATCATTTAAATTTAAAGAAAAAGTTTATAAAAAGGCTTGACGAAGGCATAAAAATAGTTTATAATTTTACTTGTCAGCAGAAAATATATATTCTGCGGGTGTAGTTCAATGGTAGAACTCCAGCCTTCCAAGCTGATAACGTGGGTCCGATTCCCATCACCCGCTCCATTTGAAGACAACTTACGGACTAATTGAAGTTCGTAAGTTTTTATTTTGTCCGTAGTCAGGCTTGGAAAGGCTTGTTCTACCAAATATAAAGATAATGTTCTCTTTCTAGGAAGGAGGACATTTTTTATGCTTGAATTTAAAACTATTGAAGAATTAAAACCTAATCCTAAACTACTAGAATTTATTAAAGACTTTACTTATAAAACTAAAAAAGGAAAAGTTAAAGTTCTTCTAAATACTAATTTACAGTTTATAGAACCTACTGAATATCTAATTACATATCCCATTACTCTTACTATACTTGAATATAAAGTAAATGAAATCAGTAATAAGCCATTCTACATTAAAGAGTATAAAGAAAAGTATAATTTGAAAGAAATTGAAACTTTTTAAGAAATTTTTAAATTTAGGGTTTACTTTTGGCGTTTGAGTGAGGAAACATATGAGATGTATTTTAATATTTCTCAAAATTTAAGGGAAGGAGGAAAATTATGAGATGTGGAGTTTATGTAAGAGTATCTACTGATGACCAAAGAGATAATGGTTATTCTATTGATTCACAACTTAGAATGATTAAGGAATGTTGTGAAAAGAATAATTATGATATTGTGGATGTCTATAATGATGCAGGACATTCTGGTAAAGATTTAATGAGACCTGAAATGCAAAGATTATTAAAAGATATCAAATCAAAGAAAATTGATAAGTTAGTTGCTATTAAAGTAGATAGATTAACTAGAAATAATTATGATGGATTTTGGCTACTTAATTACTGTGAAGAACACGATGTTAAAATTGAATTAATACTTGAACCTTACGATGTATCTACTGCTAATGGTGAAATGATATTTGGTATGAATTTAGTATTTGGTCAACGTGAAAGAAAAGAAATTGGAGCAAGAACTAAACGTGCTATGGAAGAAATGGTACTAGAAAAAATACACCCAAGTAAAGCACCTTATGGCTATATTAGAAACAAAGAAACTGGTCATTTGGAAGTAGAACCTATTGAAGCACAAGTAGTTAAAGAAATATTTGAACTATGCAAAAAAGGTCATTCTACTAGAAATATTGCAACCATTATGAAAGATAATAATGCTTACCTTAAAAGTGGTAAATGGAAAGCAGATAGAGTTTACAAGATACTTACTAATTCAATTTATATTGGTGTATTTGAGTATGGAAAGTATAAAAGAAAACCACAAGATATTTTAAGAGTTGAAGATTATTGTGAGCCAATTATTGATTTAACTACTTGGAATACTACAAGAGCAAATCTAGAAAAAAATAAACATCCAAATTATGGAGAGCATATTCACTTATTTGCAGGACTCGTTAAATGTCCATTATGTAATGAGATACTTGCTACTAGTGAATCATTCAAAAAGTATAAAAATGAAACTAAAATTTATTATCATTTGAGATGTAAAAACACTAATTGCAAAGGTTATGGTTATCATTATAATTCAGATAAAATTGAAGATAAATTAAAAAGAATTTTAAATGAATTAACTAGGTTTATGTATGATAATTCTAACGAAATAATTACTTGTAGTTCTACTAAAAGTAAAGAAGTAAAAGAAATAGAAAAAGCTATTGAAAAATTAAAAGTTCAAGAAAAAAGATTAGTTGACTTATATTTAAGTTCTACTCTTGATGTAGAAACTATTAATCATAAAAATGATGTTATTAAAAAAGAGATAGATAAACTAACTAAAAAGAAAACTACTCTTGATCCTGATAATGACTTCAAAGAATACACAGTAGAACTTCTTAAAAAGTTAGATTATGAAGAAGATAATGGAGATTTTATCTTTAAAAACAATTTAAGTTTTGCTTATTTATTTGATAGTTTAAATAGAAAAGCACAAAAAGAATTAATAAATAGATTAATGTCTTCGATTGAAATAACTAGAGATGATAACTACAATATTGAGATTAAAAATATCAAATTTACTGAGGAATTTATCTCAAAAAGCACAAAAGACTATATTGATTATTTAAATGAATTACTAACTGATAATAATATTGGTATAACTTATAAAGAACAAATCAACAAAGAAAAATTATTAGAATTAGAAAAAGATTATACCATTATGTCATTAGTAAAAATGGAAAATAATCTATATTCTGAAGAAGAATTAAACAACTATATTGATTTAATGAAAGAACATTTCTATGTAGATGGAATCATTAATTGCCCTTATATTGAAGGAAATAATATAGTTGATACTTTAATTCTAATACCAAAAACTGAAATAATTTATGAATGAAAGGAATGATAATTTATGAAAATAAAATATACAAAACAAGGAGATTATTTATTACCAAATTTAACAATTAAAACTAATAATGTTAATAACAAAATTAATAGATTTGGGTTATTAAGATTACAATTTATAAAGACAAATAAAAAAGCATTTTATACTTCACTTTTAGCAAAAGATGAATTGAATAATCATCTTATTTCGGTAAGTAAAATATGCGAGGAAAGATATGAAATTATGATTAACAATTTTATAGAAAATTGTAAATAAGCAACTTATATTAACCTAAAATTAATAATAATTTCAAAACTAATAATGACAAATCGATTGTTATTGTGTAAAATAATCTACAAATTAATTTGATAATTATTTTAACTACCTATATTGG